>Ga0213881_10000039_pt1 | contig 127012 bp, 126 predicted proteins | sample BarmaccoBMER_R08_FD_160104 | JGI IMG/M metagenome (GOLD analysis project Ga0213881, IMG submission 160104) | Barbacenia macrantha exposed rock microbial communities from rupestrian grasslands, the National Park of Serra do Cipo, Brazil - ER_R08 ...
CGGACCCATCCCGAACCCGGAAGCTAAGCCCTCCAGCGCCGATGGTACTGCACCCGCCAGGGTGTGGGAGAGTAGGACACCGCCGAAACACACCCCCAGCGACGGAGAGGATTCACGACCGTGCCAGCCGGACCGAGCCCGACCGGAGGTACGGATCAACCCGCGGTAGCCTGCGGTCGCGCCGCGGCGCGACGCATTCCGGCGATGAAACGTCGTGCGGTCACTAGCCGGATGGCGCCACCAGCTCGGGCGCCGTCGCAGCGCCAGGGCGTGGCCCCCTCGGAGTCTGAGATACCGCGTCCGGGTCTTCCTGCCGACGCGGATCCGCGTGAGCTGGACCGGGAAGTCCGCAAGGAACTGTTGACCCTGCCAAAGGGGCTGGCCGACCTGGTCGGAGCGCATCTCGTGATGGTGGCGCGCGTGCTCGATGAAGATCCACAGCTGGCCCTTGCGCACGCTCGGTTCGCACGCAGCAAAGCGAGCCGGGTCGCTTCCGTTCGGGAGGCCGCAGGGCTCGCCGCCTACCACGCCGGGGAATGGTCCGAGGCGTTAACAGAGTTACGTGCCGCGCGCCGGCTGGGTGGTGATCCCGGTTGTCTGGCGGTGTTAGCTGATTGCGAGCGTGCGCTGGGACGGCCGGAGCGGGCACTGGAGATTGCGCGGAGCCCGGAGGCCGGGCAGCTTGGCACTGATGAGGCAGTCGAGTTGCGGATTGTGGCCGCGGGGGCACGACGCGACCTCGGCCAGTTCGACGCTGCGGTGGTCGCGCTGCAAGGGCCAGACCTGGATACGGCAGGGCAAGAGCCCTGGCGGGCCAGACTGCGATACGCCTACGCGGACAACTTACTCGCCGCTGGTCGAGAGCAAGATGCGATCCGCTGGTTCTTGGCCGCCGCTGAGGCCGACGTCGAGGAAACAACGGACGCGGCGGAACGCGCCGTCGCGCTCAGTGAGCGGCCGGCACCGGAGTGAACGGGCCGCTGGACGGCTACGATGCGGTACTGCTCGATCTGGATGGCACCGTGATCCGGGGAGACGGGATCGTACCGGGAGCGCCGGAGGTGGTCGGCGAGTTGCGCCAGGCCGGACGGGCGGTGCAGTTCATCACCAACAACGCATCACGAGCAGCCGAGGACGTCGCCAAGCACCTCACCGCACTGGGCGTCCGTACCGCTCCGGAGGAGGTTTCCACCAGCGGTCAGGCTGCGGTGGCCTTGCTGGCATCCCAACTCCCCGCTGGTGCCGCTGTTCTGGTTGTCGGGACCGAAGCCTTGGTTGCGGCGGTGCGGTCGGTCGGGCTCCGGCCCGTGGCCGTGGCTTCCGAACGGGCGTCGGAACGACCAGCCGCAGTCGTCCAGGGCCACTCTCCGGAGACCGGGTGGGCTCAGCTGGCCGAAGCGTGCCTGGCGATCCGCGGTGGGGCGATGTGGGTTGCGTGCAACCTTGACCCTACGTTGCCCACCGAGCGGGGTCTGCTGCCGGGTAACGGCGCCATGGTCGCGGCGTTGCAGGCTGCTACTGATCGAGAACCTACCGTGGCGGGCAAGCCGGCGCGCCCGCTGCTCGATGCGGCCGTGGACCGCATCGGCGCGCAGCGACCCCTGCTGGTCGGTGACCGGTTGGACACCGACATCGCTGGGGCGGTAGCCGCTGGGTTGGATTCGCTGCTGGTGTTGTCCGGCGTCGCTGACGCCGTCGCACTGCTCGCGGCGCCACCAGAGCAGCGACCCGGTCACCTCGGTGCCGACCTCCGAGTGTTATGCGCCTCGCTGGAGAAGAGCCGGATCCAGGCACGACCGCACTGGCGCGTCGAGGTGGCCGATGGCACTCTGCTGCTGCACGGTGACGGGGCCGCTGACGACCCCTTTGACGCGTTGCGGGCGCTGTGTGCCGCCTGGTGGATCGAGCACACCGGGCCAGTGCGAGTGCGCGCGTGCGATGACGCCGCCGCCAGGGCGTTGGATGTGGTGGGTCTTGGTGAGACCATGCGGTGACCCCAATGGCCAGGAGATCAGCGATATGACGTCCCAGCCATCCCCACCCACGACGAGCGGCATCACCGATGCGCTCGCCTTGTTGCACGATCTCGACGAGCTTCCGACCGCTGATCATGTGGCGCGGTTCGCTGCTGTGCACAACTCGCTCACCATGGCCCTATCCAGCATCGATGAGGTTTAGGTGGTGGGGAGGTTGAGAGATGGGACGCAGGGCCCGGCTGGATGCGGAGTTGGTGCGGCGCGGTCTGGCCCGATCCCGTGATCATGCCGCTGAGCTCGTCGCACAGCACCGGGTTCGGGTCGGGGGGGTAACGGCCACGAAGCCGTCCACCGGAGTGGACGCGGGCACCCCGCTGCTGGTTCGCACGAAGGGCAATGAGCCCAACTGGGTGTCGCGGGGCGCGAGGAAGCTCCTTGGCGCACTGGATGGTCTTCCCGCCGGGGGTCCGGCGGTGGCAGGCCGGCGCTGCCTGGACGCCGGTGCCTCTACCGGTGGTTTCACCGACGTGCTGCTGCACCGTGGGGCCCGGGAGGTGGTCGCGGTCGACGTCGGCTATGGGCAGCTCGCGTGGTCCCTGCGCACTGACGAGCGGGTGCGGGTGCATGATCGGACGAATGTGCGGACGCTGCGGCCCGAGTTCATCGGTGGCGCCGTCGATCTGACCGTGGCTGACTTGTCGTTCATCTCGCTGCGCCTGGTGCTGCCCGCCTTAGCCAGATGCACCAGGGCGGACGGTGACTTGCTGCCCCTGGTGAAACCCCAGTTCGAGGTCGGCCGCGACCGCCTGGGTGCTGGCGGCGTGGTCCGTGACCCGCAGTTACGCGTCCAGGCCATGCTGGACGTGCTAGCAGTCGCGGCCGATCTCAGGCTTTGTCTGCTCGACGCTACCGCAAGCCCCCTGCCAGGACCGTCCGGCAACGTCGAATACTTCCTGTGGCTGCGCCAGGGTGTACCCGATCCATCGCGTGCGGCCGAGGAGCTGGTGCACGCCGCCGTGCGGAGGGGACCGCAATGAGGTTCGGACGTGAGGTCCTGCTGGTGTTGCACACTGGGCACCCGGAGAACCTGCGCACCGCCGAGCAGGTCACGCACCGGCTGGCCACGGCGGGGATCGGGGTGCGGGTGCTCGCCGAGGAGAGCGCTCACCTCGACCCCGCGCTATGCGAGCACGAGGTGCCGACCGGGCCGAAGGCCGCTGCGAGTGCGGATCTCGTGCTGGTTCTCGGCGGCGATGGCACCTTATTGCGGGCCGCTGAACTGGCCCGGCCCTGTGGCGTCCCGCTGCTGGGGGTGAACCTCGGCCGGGTCGGCTTCCTCGCTGAGGCCGATCTCGACTCCCTCCACCAGACCGTGTCCGCCATCGTCCACGGCGACTACCTCGTAGACGAGCGGATGACCATCGACGTCACCGCCAGCCTCAACGGGTCCACGTTGGCCCGTACCTGGGCGCTCAACGAGGCCAGTGTGGAAAAGAGCAGGCGGGAGCGGATCCTCGATGTGGTGCTCGAGGTGGACCGCAGGCCGGTTTCCGGCTTCGGCTGCGACGGCGTGCTCTGCGCTACTCCCACCGGATCTACCGCCTATGCCTTCTCCGCAGGTGGACCGATCGTGTGGCCGGATGTTGACGCGCTCGTCGTAGTCCCCAGCAACGCTCATGCGCTGTTCGCCCGCCCACTGGTGGTCTCGCCAGACTCAGTGGTCGCGGTGGAGACCGATCCACGGGGGTATGCCGCAGTGCTCTGCTGCGATGGGCGCCGGACCTTTGCGCTGCCGGCGGGCGCTCGGATCGAGATGGTTCGTGGCCTCACCCCGATCCGGCTGGTGCGCTTGTACGACTGCCCGTTCACGGATCGGCTGGTGCGTAAGTTCGAGCTGCCCGTGCAGGGCTGGCGAGGCCCCCGGCCGGGCTGACCGGCGGGCTGCTTTGCTGGGGCACGCGGCGCGCTAGGGTGCCCCGCGTGCTCACCGAGATGCGCATCGAGGGCCTCGGTGTGATCGATGAGGCCCTCCTGGAGTTGCATCCCGGTCTGACCGTGGTGACCGGTGAGACCGGAGCGGGCAAGACCATGGTGGTCACCGGCCTGCAGCTGCTCGCCGGTGGACGGGCTGACGCCTCCCGGGTCCGGCGCGGCGCCGAGCGGGCTGTCGTGGAGGGCCGCTTCCGATTACCCGAGGGCAGCCTCGCCGCGAAACTGGCCAGCGAGGTGGGTGCCCGCCTCGATGAGGACGGCAGCCTGATCGCCAGTCGCACCCTCACCCCGGACAGCCGTTCCCGGGCTTATCTGGGTGGTCGTTCGGTCCCGGCCGGGATGCTGGCCGAGCTAGCCGACGGCATGCTCGCCCTGCACGGTCAGAACGACCAGCTACGGCTGTTGCGCGCCGGTGAGCAGCGCGCCATGCTGGACCGTTTCGCTGGCGAGGCGGTGTCGGGACCGCTGAGCGCCTACCGCCGGGTTCGGCAGCAGTGGCTGCGCTGCTGCGCTGAGCTTGCCGCCCGCCGGGATCAGTCCCGAGAGCTGGCCAGGGAAGCCGACCTGCTCAGGCACGGCCTCACCGAGATCACCGCCCTCGACCCGCAGCCCGGGGAGGATGCCGCTCTGCTGGCCGAGGCTCGGCGGCTGGCCGACGCCGATCAGCTCCGGCAGACCGCGGCCCTCGCGCAGTCCCTGGTGGGCGGCGCACCGGAGGGTGATCGCGACCAGTCGAGCGCGATCGAGCTGGTGGCGCAGGCTCGCCGCCGGTTACAGGCGGCCCAGGACGCTGCGCTGCAGGCGCTAGGGGAACGGCTGGGAGAGGCCGCCGCGGTGCTCGGCGATGTCACCGCCGAGCTCAGCAGCTACCTGGAGGCGCTGAACGCCGACCCCACCCGGTTGGAGCAGGTGCTGGCCCGCCAGGCCGAGCTCAAGCGGCTCACCCGCAAATACGCGGCCGACGTCGACGGTGTGCTGGCCTGGGCGAGGCAGGCCCAGCAGCGCCTGGCGAGCCTGGATACCTCCCACGAGGCCATCGCGGCGCTGGCGGCGCGGCGTGACGAGCTGGCCACTGAGCTGGCCGGGCACCTCACCGCCCTCACCACGGCCAGGGCCGCAGCTGCCCGACAGCTCGGGAGCGCCGTCACCGCCGAGCTCGCCGGATTGGCGATGGGCCAAGCGCAGCTGTCCGTGGTGGTTTACCCGACCCTGGCCGGGGACGGTGACCAGGCCGCCCTCACCGTCGTCGGGACGCGGCTGCGGGCCGGTCCGGACGGTGCCGACGAGGTGGAGCTGCGCCTGGCACCGCATCCCGACGCCGGGTCGCTACCGGTGCACAAGGGCGCCTCGGGCGGGGAGCTATCCCGCGTGATGCTGGCGCTGGAGGTGGTGCTCGCCGATGCCGACCCGGTACCCACGATGGTCTTCGACGAGGTTGACGCCGGGGTCGGCGGACGGGCGGCGGTCGAGGTCGGGCGGCGTCTGGCTCGGCTGGCACGCAGCCACCAGGTGGTGGTCGTTACCCACTTGGCCCAGGTTGCCGCCTACGCCGACCGGCATCTCGTGGTGGACAAGGCGACCGGTGCCACCGGGTTGAGCCGCAGCGGGGTCCGGGAGCTCGATGAGGTGGCCAGGGTTGGCGAGCTAGCGAGAATGCTGGCCGGGCTGGGTGACACCGATACCGGGCGGGCGCACGCCGAAGAACTCCTAGCCGCCGCGGGGGGGGACAAGACCCGTGAGTGGGAAACACTGTTATAGCACTCAATGCCACTCACGGGCTGCGGCGCGCCTCCCTGAGGAGCGCCGCAGCTTTTGCCACCATCATCGGCATGAGAATCTCCGGCCTGCTCAGCCGATCCGGTCATGAGCTGCCCGGGATGACCGGGCTAGCCAGGGTGGATCGACGCGCTGAGGCGTTGGCACGGCGCGTTGGCCGCGGCGAGATCGCGGTGTTCGACCAGGTCGATCTTGACCGCAGAACCGCTGATGCGCTGGTAGCGGCAGGAGTCGCTGGGGTGGTCAACGTCGCGCCATCGATCTCCGGTCGGTTCCCGAATCTGGGTCCTGAGATCCTCGTTTCCGCGGGCATCATGCTGCTCGACGGGGTCGGCGCGGAGGTGTTGCGGATCAAGGATGGTAGCCGGCTGAGGCTTCACGAGGGCCGGGTCTACGTCGGGGACATCGAGGTCGCTCACGGCACCGAGCAAACCATCGACTCGATCTCTGACCTGATGATCGAGGCCAAGTCCGGGCTGTCCGCTCAGCTTGAGGCGTTTTCCGCGAACACCATCGAGTTCCTTCGGCACGAGCGTGCTTTGATCATCGATCGGGTGGGCGTGCCCGATATTGAGGTCCCGATCCGCGGCCGGCAGGTGCTGGTGGTGGCCGCCGGCTACAACCACACCACCGACCTGGTGGCACTCAAGCGCTTCATCCGGGAGTACCGCCCGGTGCTGATCGGCGTTGAGGCCGGTGCCGACGCACTGCGCGCCGCGGGGCATCGACCGCGCCTCATCGTCGGCGACCCCTACCAGGTCGAGACCGACACCCTCAAATCGGCCGACGAAGTCGTGGTGCCCGCCCAACCTGACGGGTTTGCCCCGGGGCTGGAGCGGATCCAGGACCTGGGGATCGGTGCGGTGACCTTCCCGTCGGTGAGCAACCCGGAAGATCTTGCCCTGCTGCTGGCCGAGGCACACGGCGCTGAACTCGTGATCACCGTCGGGTTCCACGCTACCCTGCATGAGTTCCTCGATCGGGGCCGGTCCGGGTCCAACCCCTCGACGTTCCTCACCCGGCTGAGGCTGGGCAGCAAACTTGTGGACGGTCATGCCGCCGCCGCCCTGTATCGCAGCCGGGTGTCGGCGGGTGCGGTGTCACTCATGGTGCTGGCCGCGCTGGTCGCGCTGGTCGCGGCACTGCTGGTCTCCCCGGTCGGGGGCGCCTACGGCGTCCTGGTCCGCCATCACTGGAACGACCTTGTCTCCTGGGTTACGAGGCGGGGATAAACTGTGATCTCGCTGCGGTACCACGTGATCTCCATCGCTGCCGTCTTCTTGGCCTTGGCGCTCGGAGTGGTGCTCGGGTCCACCGCGCTCAGCGGCCGGTTGCTGTCCGGGCTCAACTCCAGCCGGGACGAGCTGGGCCGCCAGGTGAGTGATCTGCAGGCCGAACGCAACGCGCTACGGGCCCAACTGGTGAACGCCGACACTTTTGGCACTGCGGTCGGTCCCCGGGTGGTGCGTGGCGCCCTACGTGGTCGCACCGTGGTACTCGTCACCACCGCGGACGCCAATCCCGCCGACCGGGATGCGCTCACCGGGCTGTTGAGCAGCGCCGGTGCCATCGTCACTGGTGAGCTGCAACTGACCGACGCGTTCACCGATCCGTCCCGCTCCGACCAACTCAGCGAGCTATCCACCCGCCTGCTGCCAGCTGGCCTGCGACTGCCTACCGCGTCGGATGCCGGGACGCTGGTCGGTGGGTTGCTTGGCTCACTGCTGTTAATCAATCCGCATACCGGGAAAGCGCAGGCCACTCCGGCCGAGGCTACGGCCGTGCTCGCTGGGCTGGGCGACGGTGGCTTCGTGAGAGGCGGCCAGCAGGTGCTGCCGGCTCAGCTTGTTGTGGTGCTCACCGGCGGCGCCAATCGCGGCAACAGCAGCGGCGACCGAGCCGGAATTCTGGCCCGGTTTGCTACCCAGCTTGATCACGCTGGTGCTGGTGCTGTGCTCGCCGGTAGGTCTGGGTCCGCCGACGGCAACGGCCCGATCGGCGTCGTGCGGGCAGACACTGCGGCGGCCTCTGTGCTGTCCACCGTCGATGACGTCAGCACTGCGGCTGGGCGGGTGGTGACGGTCCTGGCCTTGGCTGAGCAGGCACAAGGCCGGGCCGGACGGTACGGTACCGGCGGCAACGCCCAGGCGGTGGTCCCCGCGATCCAGGGCTGACCGATCAGCGCCGGCCGATCCAGGGCTGACCGGTGAGGCGGTGCCCCAGTGCCACTACTGGGCCACTACTGGCAGTGTTACCGTGAGGTTCCGTGGTCGGTGGTGTGCCGCCAGCTGCAGCGCGACCGGTTACCAACCGAAGGGCCGGTCCGGACCACGGGAGAAGGTCTTGGTCAAGCCCGTCCGCCCAACCAGGTACCTGTTCGTTACGGGGGGCGTCGCCTCGTCGCTAGGCAAGGGACTCACTGCGTCCAGCTTGGGCCAGTTGCTGACAGCCCGCAGGTTGCGGGTGACGATGCAGAAACTGGACCCCTACCTCAACGTCGACCCGGGCACGATGAACCCCTTCCAACATGGTGAGGTGTTTGTCACCGAGGACGGCGCGGAAACCGATCTGGACATCGGACACTATGAGCGGTTCCTGGATCGCAACCTCGGCCGCAAGGCTAACGTCACCACTGGTCAGATCTACTCGGCGGTGATTGCCAAGGAGCGGCGTGGGGAATACCTCGGCGATACCGTGCAGGTGATCCCGCACATCACCGACGAGATCAAGTCCCGGATCCTGGCCATGTCCGATCCGGAAGATGATGACCGCCCACCGGATGTGGTGATCACGGAGATTGGGGGGACGGTCGGGGACATCGAGTCACTGCCGTTTCTGGAGGCGGCCCGCCAGGTGCGCCACGACGTCGCCCGGGATAACTGCTTTTTCCTGCATGTTTCCCTGGTGCCCTACCTTGCCCCCTCCGGAGAGCTGAAGACCAAGCCGACCCAGCACTCTGTGGCTACCCTGCGCAACATCGGCATCCAGCCCGACGCCCTGGTCTGCCGCGCTGACCGGGAGATCCCAGACGCCCTGAAGCGCAAAATCGCTCTGATGTCGGATGTAGACATCGACGGGGTGGTCGCGGCGCCGGACGCGCCGTCCATCTACGACATCCCTAAGGTTTTGCACTCCGAAGGCCTCGACGCCTACGTGGTGCGCCGGCTGGGGCTGCCCTTCCGCGACGTGGATTGGACGGAGTGGGGAGATCTGCTGGACCGGGTACACGCCCCGAGGGAGGTGGTGCGGATCGCCTTGGTGGGCAAGTACGTCGATTTCCCAGACGCTTACCTGTCGGTGACCGAAGCGCTGCGCGCCGGAGGGTTTGCCCACCGTGCCAGGGTCGAGATCCGGTGGGTGCCCTCAGATACCTGCGAGACCCCCGCTGGCGCGGAGGCGGCACTGGCCGGGGTTGACGGGGTACTGGTGCCCGGTGGGTTCGGGGTTCGGGGGATCGAGGGCAAGATCGGAGCCATTCACCATGCCCGCGTCCGCGGGATCCCGATGCTGGGCTTGTGCTTGGGCCTGCAGTGCATGGTGATCGAGGTCGCCCGGAACCTGGCTGGGCTCGATGGCGCCGGCTCCACGGAGTTTGATGCGACGACCGCACACGCGGTGATCTCCACCATGGCCGACCAGGCCGCGGTCGTGGCTGGTCAACGTGATATGGGTGGGACGATGCGGCTGGGTAGCTATCCCGCGTCGCTTCAGTTGGACTCGGTGGTGGCCCGGGCCTACGGCGCCATCGAGGTCTGCGAGCGGCACCGGCATCGCTACGAGGTAAACAACGCCTACCGGGACAAGCTCCTCGCCGCGGGTTTGGTGATCAGCGGCACGTCCCCCGACGGTCATCTGGTGGAGTTCGTCGAGCTACCGACCAGGATTCACCCGTTTTTCGTCGGTACCCAGGCTCACCCCGAGCTCACCAGCCGGCCCACTCGCCCGAATCCGCTGTTCGCCGCTTTCGTCGCGGCGGCGCTGAACTACCGGGCCGCCGACCGGCTGCCGGTCGAGCTGCCGGCGGGACTGCGGTGAGCGCCCCGCACGAGTTCACGGTGTCCGGCAGCGACACTCTGCACGTTGGCCGGATCCTGGCGCTGCGGTTGGATCAAGTAGTGATGCCTGGGGGCCGCACGGTGGCGCGCGAGATCATCGAGCACCCCGGGGCGGTGGCGATCGTGCCGCTGCACGATGACGCCTCGGTGGTGCTGGTGGACCAGTACCGGCATGCGGTGGGCCGCCGGATGCGGGAGCTGCCCGCCGGTTTGCTCGACACGCCCGGGGAGGACCCGGTGACGACGGCTCGTCGCGAGCTGTCCGAAGAGGTCGGCTGCACCGCGCGGGACTGGTCGGTGCTCCTTGACGTGGTGCCCTCACCGGGGTTCAGCGACGAGGCGGTGCGGGTGTTTCTGGCCTGCGGGCTGGCTGAGGTGGGCCGGCCGGCCGGTCCCGACGACGAGGAGGCCGACCTGTCCGTGGTTCGGCTGCCACTGGCTGAGGCGGTGTGTCAGGTGCTGGCCGGCGAGATCGTCAACTCCTCGGCGGTCGGTGGGCTTCTCGCCGCGCAGGCTGTGTTGGCGGGGACTGCCCAGCCGCGACCGGTGGACGCGCCATGGCCGCACCGCCCGACCCGCTTCGCTAGCCGTCCCCAGCTGAGGCCATAGCAACCAAGGAGGCACGCCGGGGTGAAAATCGGTGTTCCGCGTGAGCTGAAGATCCACGAGTACCGGGTCGCGATCACGCCAGCAGGAGCGCTTGAGCTGACCCGTCGCGGGCATGAGCTGCTGATAGAACGGGGCGCCGGGGTGGGCTGCGCCTTCCCCGACGAGGCCTACCTGGCGGCGGGTGGGCGCATCGTGCCGGCGCCCGACGATGTGTGGGCCGAGGCCGAGATGGTGCTCAAGGTGAAGGAACCGGTGCTGCAGGAATACCACCGGATGCGCAAGGGTCAGATCCTGTTCACCTATTTACATCTGGCCGCGTCGGCGGAATGCACAGCTGCGCTGATCGACGCCGGAACCGACGCGATCGCCTACGAGACCGTGCAGCTGCCGGATGGTTCGCTGCCCCTGCTGGCGCCGATGAGCGAGGTGGCCGGGCGGATGGCTCCCCAGGTAGGGGCGCACTGCTTGGAGCGCATGCAAGGTGGGCGCGGGGTACTGCTCGGCGGTGTCTCCGGGGTGCCGGCGGGCAAGGTCGCCGTGCTCGGGGCCGGGGTGGTGGGAATGAACGCGGCCACGATCGCCCTGGGCATGCAGGCCGAGGTAGTCGTGCTGGACACCAACATCAACCGGCTGCGGGAGATCGACTTCGTGTACCGGGGCCACCTGCAGACCATCGCGTCGAACGCTTACGAGGTGGAGAAGGCCTGCACGTGGGCGGACCTGGTGATCGGGGCGGTGCTGGTGCCCGGCGCCAAGGCACCCACCCTGGTCAGTCATGATCTGATTGGTCGGATGCGCCCGGGATCGGTGCTGGTGGACATCGCCATCGACCAGGGCGGCTGCTTCGCTGACTCGCGGCCGACGACGCACGCTGACCCCGTCTTCGCCGTGCGCAACTCGGTGTTCTACTGCGTGCCGAACATGCCGGGCGCGGTACCGCACACCTCCACCTACGCGCTGACCAACGTCACCCTGCCCTACGTCTGCGCGCTGGCCGATAAGGGACTACGGCAGGCGGTGCAGGACGACCCGGCACTGGCCCGAGGAGTCAACGTGGTACGGGGCTCGGTGGTCCTTGCCGAGGTCGCCAGGGCACACGACCGCGACTACCTGCCACTGGCCGAGGCACTGGGATGAGCGCGGATGACGCGCTGCCGCCGGCATTGGCCACGGTGATCTCTGACTACTTGGACCACCTCGCGGTGGAACGCGGCACGTCGGCGAACACCCTGGACTCCTACGCCCGCGACCTGCGCCGCTACGGCGCCTACCTGGCGTCGATCGGGGTCACCGGGCTTGCCGCGGTGCGCGAGGAGCAGGTGAGCGGATTCCTCGCCGCGCTGCGCGAGGGAACAGGGGGGTATCGGCCGTTGGCGCCGTCCTCGGCGGCCCGCACGCTCGTTGCGGCCCGCGGGCTGCACCGGTTTGCGCTCCGGGAGGGATTGGTGCCGGCCAACGTCGCAGCCGACGTCCACCCCCCGAGCCCGCCGAAACGGCTACCCAAGGCTCTTGGAGTGCCCGAGGTGCTGCGTTTGCTCGAGGTGTTCCCCGAGAGCGGGGGGCCTCGTTGCCTGCGCGACCGGGCGCTGCTGGAGTTGCTGTACTCCACCGGAGCGCGGATCTCCGAGGCGACCGGGCTGGACCGAGACGATATCGATGCTCCGGCGCGCACCGTGCTGCTGCGCGGCAAGGGTGGCAAGCAGCGGCTGGTGCCGGTGGGCCGCCCGGCCCTTGCCGCGTTGGATTCCTACCTGGTGCGCGGGCGCCCCACGCTCGCCGCACGAGGGCGGGGCGTTCCTGCGGTGTTCCTTAACGCCCGGGGTACTCGGTTGTCTCGGCAGAGTGCCTGGGCGGTGCTGCGGGATGCCGCGGAGCGCACCGAGCTGGCGGCTGCGGTATCACCGCACACCCTGCGGCATTCCTTCGCCACTCACCTGCTGGAGGGCGGCGCGGACGTGCGGGTGGTGCAGGAACTACTCGGGCATGCCTCGGTGACCACGACCCAGATCTACACCCTGGTGACCGTGGACAACCTGCGTGAGGTCTATGCGACCGCCCATCCGCGGGCGCGGGGCTGACAGATTCGCCCCACGGCGAGGCGCATGGCGGACATTTCCCGCCGCAGAATAGGCTCGTTACGGATCGTGCTGCGCCGACCCGGCGCGGATCGCACTGTGCTGGAAAGGGGGATCAGCGTCCATGTCGAGCTGGGCGTCCGCGCAACAGCCGCTGGTTGCGCCGACCCCGCCGATCTCTTCCAGTGAGGGGACCGACCCAGTTGGCCGTCGGTGCCGCGCGGTGCCAGCGCCACCCCCACTGGACCGGCACGGCCCGGCCCGGGTGGTGGCGATCTGTAACCAAAAGGGCGGCGTGGGCAAGACCACCTCGGCGATCAACCTCGGGGCAGCGCTCGCCGAGTATGGCCGCCGGGTGCTGCTGGTGGACTTCGACCCGCAGGGCGCGCTCTCGGTCGGGCTTGGGGTGGCCGCCCAGCACCTTGACCACACCATCTACAACCTGATCATGGAGCAAGGCGTTCCGGTGGAAGCGGTCCTCCGGCCAACGTCGGTACCAGGCATGGACCTGCTGCCCAGCAACATCGACCTGTCCGCCGCGGAAGTGCAACTGGTCACTGAGGTGGGCCGGGATCAGACGCTGGGTCGAACCCTGCGGCCGTTGCTGGCGCACTACGACTTCATCCTGGTCGACTGCCAGCCCTCCTTGGGTCTGCTCACCATCAATGCGTTGGCCTGCGCGGACGGTGTGCTGATCCCGCTGGAGTGCGAGTTCTTCAGCCTGCGCGGGATGGCGCTGCTGATGGACACCATCGACAAGGTGCGCGAGCGGCTCAACCCCAAGCTGACGATCACTGGCATCCTCGCCACGATGTACGATCCACGTACCCTGCACGCCCGTGAGGTGATGGCTCGCGTGGTGGAGGCTTTTGGCGACACCGTGTTCGATGCCGTGATCAGCCGGACGGTCAGGTTCCCGGAGACCACCGTCGCTGGCGAGCCGATCACCCGGTGGGCACCGAGATCCTCCGGTGCGCAGGCCTACCGTGCACTAGCCCGCGAGGTGATCGCGCGATGAGACCTGCACCGGCTCCGACCGCGGCGCAGGATCCGGCGACGCCGTCGGTCCCTCCCGCCACCTCCGGCCGCTTCACGGTGCGGTTGGAGAACTTCGAGGGCCCGTTTGACCTGCTGCTGCAGCTCATCTCGCAGCAGCAGATGGACGTGACCGAGGTCGCCCTGCACCAGGTGACCGACGAGTTCATCGCCCATCTCCGGGTGCTGGGTGAGTCTTCCGACCTGGACGAGACCACCGAGTTCCTGGTCGTCGCAGCGACCCTGCTGGACCTCAAAGCGGCCCGGTTACTGCCGTGCGCCGACGTCGAGGATGAAGCTGATCTCGCGCTGCTCGAGGCGCGGGACCTGCTTTTCGCGCGGCTGCTGCAGTACCGGGCATACAAGCAGGTCGCCGCGCTGTTCGCCGAGCTTGAAGCGGCGGCGCTGCGGCGGTACCCGGCCTCGGCGGTGATCGAGGAACGGTTTGCCGGTTTGCTGCCCGAAGTGGTGCTCGGCGTCGACGCTGCGAGCTTCGCCGAGACTGCGGCCGCGGTGTTTCGCCCCAAACCGCCGCCCTCGGTGTCGTTGGAGCACCTGCATACCCCTCGGGTGTCGGTGCGCGAGCACGCCGATCTGCTCCGCAGCCGGCTGGCTCGCGACGGCCAGGCGAGTTTCCGCAGTCTGGTCGCCGACTGTGGACACACCAGGGAAGTGGTCGCCCGCTTCCTGGCGTTGCTAGATCTGTACCGTGCCGCGATGGTGGTCTTCGACCAGCCCGACCCGCTGGGTGAGCTGATCGTCCGATGGACGGGTGATCGTGGGCAGAGCACTGCGGCAACCCCGCCGGATCAGGACGGGGACGAGGACAAGGACTACCGGTGAACGAAACCGCGCTTATGGAACCTTTCGCCGGGACGGAGACCCTGCCGGCGCTGCCCGGCGACGATGATCTCGATGCGGCTCTGGAAGCGTTGCTGCTGGTGGTGGACTCCCCGGCGGGCGAGAACGTGCTGGCCAGCGCGCTGGGCCAGCCGGTGGGCCGGGTCCTCCAGGCACTGCACCGGCTGCGGGATGGCTACGCCCACGCTGGGCGCGGTCTCGACCTGCGTCAGGTGGCGCAGGGTTGGCAGCTGCACACCCGCGATGTGTACGCGCCGTTCGTGGAACGGTTGCTGCTGGACGGGCAGCGCGCCAGGCTCACCCGCGCTGCCCTGGAGACCCTGGCTGTGGTCGCCTACCGCCAGCCGGTCACCCGCTCGCGGGTCGCCGCGGTGCGCGGAGTGAACGTCGATGGGGTGATGCGCACGTTGCTGGCCCGAGGTCTGATCGCCGACCTCGGGACCGACCCGGACACCCACGGTGTGCTGTACGGCACGACAGAGCTGTTCCTGGAGCGGCTCGGGCTCTCCTCGCTGGAGGAGCTGCCTCCGATTGCCCCCCTGCTGCCGGACATCGACACTATCGACGATGTCCCCCTCTGATGTGGTGTCCGCGCTGCCCCGGCTGCACAAGGTGCTCGCCCAGGGCGGCGTGGCCTCCCGGCGTGCCGCCGAGGAAATGATCGCCCAGGGCCGGGTGCAGGTGAACGGGGTGGTGGTCCGCGAGATGGGGGTGCGGGTCGACCCCGAGCACGCGGTCATTCACGTCGATGGCATGCGGTTGGAATTGCGTCCCCATGTCGAGCACCTGGCGCTGAACAAGCCCCGTGGCGTGCACTCCACGATGTCCGACGACCGGGGCCGGCCCTGTGTCGGCGACTATGTGGCCGACCGGGCACAACGCCTGTTCCACGTCGGGCGCCTGGACGCGGACACCGAGGGCCTGCTGCTGCTCACCAACGACGGGGAGCTGGCCCACCGGTTGATGCACCCGTCCTACCGAGTGCTCAAGACGTACTTGGCTGAGGTGCCCGGTCCGGTGCCTCGATCCCTGGACCGGACGTTGCGCGCCGGGGTGGAGTGCGGCGACGGTCCGGTGGCGGTTGAGGGGTTCCGGGTCGTACAGGCTCTGCCGGGCCGGGCCCTGGTGGAGGTGGTGCTGCACGAGGGGCGCAAGCACATCGTGCGCCGGCTGCTCGCGGAGGTCGGGCACCCGGTGCTGCGCTTGGTGCGTACCGCCATCGCCGACGTCCGTCTCGGGGAGCAGCGCCCCGGCACGGTCCGGGTGCTGTCCCGCGCCGAGGTCGGCGCCCTCAACCGCGCGGTCGGCCGGTAGCGAGTCGGGAGGTCAGCCGGGGTGCAGCAAGGTGACCGATTGCGGGGGGTAGTAGCGGTGGACGGGCCTGCTGGCACCGGGAAATCCACGGTGGCCCGCCGGCTGGCAGCCTCGCTGGGCGCCCGGTACCTGGACACCGGTGCGATGTATCGAGCCGCCGCACTGGGTGTGCTGCGAGCGGGTGCCGACCCTGCCGAGCCCACGGCGGTGTCTGAGGTGGTGGTGCGGTGCCACATCGAGGTGGGCACTGACCCGGAGACCCCCCGCGTGCTGTTGGACGGCGAAGACGTCGCCCGGGAGATCCGTGGCCCGGCAGTCACCGCGGCGGTCAGCCCGGTCTCCGCGGTGTCCCGGGTGCGTGAGCTGCTCGTCGCCGCACAGCGCCGGATCATCTCCGACGCCACCGCCAGTGGCGGCGGGATCGTGGTCGAAGGACGCGACATCGGCTCCGTAGTGGTACCCGACGCCCCGCTGAAGGTCTTTCTCACGGCGAGCGCGGCGCAGCGGGCAGCGCGCCGAGCGGCCCAGGATGGTGTCGAGGACGTGGCCGAGGTCCGCCGCGCCGTCGAGCGCCGTGACCGGTTGGACTCCGGCCGGGCCGCCTCGCCGATGTGCGCCGCCGCTGATGCCGTCGAGCTGGACACCACGGCGCTGGACGTCGATGCCGTGCTGGCCAGAGTGCACGAGCTGGTCGTTACGCGTGGGCTGACCGGGCTAGCGGCTCGGGGCCGGACGTGAGTTCGGAGCTGCCCCAGGCGGCGGCGCCCCCGGGCACCTGGCTGTGGTTGCAGGACTTCACGCGCTGGATCGGAACCTGGTGCTTCTACGTCGGTTACCGCCTGCGGGTCCGCCACCGGGAGCGGATCCCCCGGATTGGGCCCGTCGTGGTGGTGGCCAACCACAGTGCGATGATCGACGGTCCGCTGTTGTACGGGCTGATAGGACGGCCCAGCTCGTTCCTGATCAAGCAGGAGATGTTCCGCGGGCCGCTAGGCTGGGTGTTGCCCTGGCTCGGGCAGTTGCCGGTGCGCCGCGGTGCGGCCGACCGCGCGCCGCTGCTCACCGCCGTCCGGTTGCTGCGTGATGGTGGGGTGGTGGTGGTGTTCCCGGAGGGCACCCGCGGCGAGGGCGATGTGGCCAACGCGCAGCAGGGTGCCGCGTGGCTGGCCCGGGCCGGGGGGGCGAGGATGCTGCCGGTGGCGATCCGCGGGACCCGCCGACCTCCGGGCAGCAACCGACGGTTCCGGCCGCGTGTTGATGTCCTGGTCGGTGAGCCGTTCGCGGTGCCCCCGGGCACCGGACGAGCGGTGGTGGCCGCGGCCACCACCGAGATGCGTGACCGGCTGGCCACGCTGGTCACCGAGCTGGACGGGATCCGCCACCTGGGCCGGCCAGGTGCGTCGCGACCGGAGGGAGCCTGATGAGCAGTCTGGCGCTGGATGACGCCGAGGCGCAGGCCGGGGCGGATGCGGTGCTCGAGCAACCGGTGCTTGCCGTAGTGGGCCGCCCCAACGTGGGCAAGTCCACGCTGGTCAACCGGATCCTGGGGCGTCGTGAGGCGGTGGTGCAGGACGTGCCGGGGGTGACCAGGGACCGGGTGGCCTACGACGCGTTGTGGAACGGGCGCCGGTTCACTGTGGTGGACACCGGAGGGTGGCAGCCCGACGCACGCGGTCTGCAGGCCGCAGTGACCGGACAGGCGGAGCTCGCCATGCGCACCGCGGACGCGGTGCTGCTGGTGGTCGACGCCACGGTGGGAGCCACCGCGGCGGAGGAGGCGGTGGCCCGAGTGCTGCGCCGCTCGTCCACTCCGGTGGTGCTGGCCGCGACCAAGGTGGATGACGAGCGGGCAGTCGCCGACACTGCGGCACTGTGGTCGTTGGGGCTCGGCGAGCCACATCCGGTGAGCGGGTTGCACGGCCGTGGCACCGGCGATCTGCTCGACGCTGTGCTGGAGGTATTGCCCTCGGCGCCACGGGACGCCGCCGTTCGCGCCAGCGGACCGCGCCGGGTCGCCCTGGTCGGCAAGCCCAATGTGGGCAAGTCGAGCCTGCTCAATCGGCTGGCGGGCGAGCAGCGGTCGGTGGTGCATGAGGTCGCCGGCACCACGGTAGACCCGGTGGACTCGCTGGTGGAGCTGGACGCCGAGACGTGGCGTTTCGTGGACACCGCCGGTCTGCGTAAGCGGGTGCGGACCGCCAGTGGCACCGAGTACTTTGCCTCGTTGCGCACCCAGGCGGCGATCGAGGCAGCTGAGGTGGTAATCGTCCTCATCGACGCCAGCGAGCCGATCACCGAGCAGGACCAGCGAGTGATCACCTCGGTAGTGCAGTCCGGGCGAGCATTGGTGCTGGCCTTCAACAAGTGGGACCTGGTTGACGACGATCGGCGCCACGAGCTGACCCGGGAGCTGGACCGCGATCTGGCCCGGGTGCGGTGGGCGCAGCGGGTGAACATCTCGGCGCACACCGGACGATCGGTCGGCAAGCTCGCCCCGTTGCTGCGCACCGCCTTGGAATCCTGGGACCGGCGGGTGCCCACCGGTCAGCTCAACGCGTGGCTGTCCGAGGTGATCGCGGCGACACCACCGCCGGTGCGCGGGGGCCGGGCACCCAAGGTGCTCTTCGCCACCCAGGCCGGCACCCGGCCGCCTACCTTCGTGCTGTTCACCACCGGCTTCCTCGAGGCCAACTACCGCCGGTTCCTGGAGCGACGGCTCCGGGAGACGTTCGACTTCACCGGCACCCCTGTGCGCATCTCCGTCCGGGTCCGGCAGCGTCGATAGGGGGGCGATAGGGCTACAGGGCGGTCGTGTTCCGTGCCACTGAGAGATGTCGGTCACGATCTTTGGACCGGTCCGCGTGCGGAAGGGCAAAGTGAAACTACGACCGGTACGAGACTGAAAGGCGCGGTGTGACCACCACGATCGAGGTGTTCGCTGACTTTGTCTGCCCGTTCTGTTACCTCGCTGAGCAACCCCTCGCGGACGCCGCCGAAGGCCGTGACGTGCAGATCGCCTGGCGGCCCTTCGAGCTGCGACCGGAACCCACCCCGACGCTGCGGCCTGAGGACGACTACCTCCAGTCGACGTGGCGGCAGGTGGTCTACCCGATGGCTGAGCGCATGGGCGTCCCGATCGTGCTGCCCCGCCTGTCGCCGCAACCCTACAGCCGGTTGGCCTTCGAGGGCTTCGCGCACGCCGCGGAGCACGGCCTGGGCCAGCGCTACACCGAACGGATATTCCGGGCGTTCTTCGTCATGCAACGCGATATCGGGCGACCGGAGGTTCTGACCAGCGTCGCCGCAGAACTCGGGCTCGACGCCGACGATTTTCGCGCCGCGCTGGACTCTGGCCGCTATGCCCAAGCACACCAGCAGGCGCTCCGCCGAGCGCACGAGCTGGAGATCACCACCGTGCCCACCCTCCTGGTCAAGGGGCAGCGGCTGGAGGGCGTGCCTTCCGCAGAGGCGCTGCATCGGCTGCTCAACGACGTGGTGGCACTCGGCCGGTAGCCCCGCGTTGACTGCGCTAGGCTGTGCAAGCGCCTGCAGAGGGCGTGGCCGGGACGTGGCGCAGCTTGGTAGCGCACTTGACTGGGGGTCAAGGGGTCGCAGGTTCAAATCCTGTCGTCCCGACCAACACGGGCCCGCTGATGATGGACAAAACACCACGTCAGCGGGCCTTTTTCGTGTTTGGAGTTGATCTTTACGACTAACGACAACAACGGTCTGAGAATCCTTGGGTTCAGGGTTCGAGTCGGCGCACGAGTCTTGACGGTTACTCGTGACGCACAGGAAGCGGCTACTGCTCCCGCTGTTCGGGTATTGGAGGCAGCATCGGCAGGCGCCGTACTCGAAGCCGGTTCCGCTCGATGACGACGATGGCGCCTTGGCCAAGGTCATCGTGCAGCCCGGGAAGGTTCGCCAGCAGAACAGCGGCCTGCTCGTCCGGCGTCAGGGGTTCGTAGGTGCGCAACAGCACGAACGATGGCGCGGCCGTGCACTGCCGAGCCAGCAGTTCGCCAAAGTCGGTGTCCTCGGACACGAGGACGAATGCGTGCTGCCGCGCGAACTCCAAGATCACGGAGTCGGTGGCGTGCTGGAGATCGTTGTCACGGACGTGAGTGGCGTCGATGCCAGCCTCACGCAGCAACTGCGCAACACGATGCGAGAGGTTGGAGTCGAGAAGGAACCTCATCACCGGGCTGCTAGTGGCAGTTCACGCTCCTGAACCGCTGCGGCGGCATACTCCAGAGCAGCCAGGATGTCATCGCGCTCCAGGTCCGGAAAATCCTCCAGGATCTCCTCGGCCTCACGCCCTGCGGCCAGCTGACCCAGGATAGTGCTGACCGGGATGCGCAGGTCACGGATGCACGGCAGCCCACCCATCTTCTGGTGGTCGATGGTGATGCGATCAAACGCCATGGTGGTGGCCTCCAGTGATCATATTAGCTGGGGTCAGGTCGGTTGTACCTGCTCGCCTCGGTTGATGCGGACGGTCGGTTATATCCGGGGCAGCCTTACGGGAATGGTGTCATCCGACGAGATCGGCGGCCAGGACGAGGGGGGAGCTGGACGAGTGAACGGCGCTTCCTGTTGGGGGCCATTTGGGGACCACACATCCTGCGCGGCGGCGAACAACCTCAGCGATCGCGCAATCTCTTCCGCGTCTCCGTGATCTGAATCAGATCAGTCACCGATGAGTTGCTGGGCGCGTTGGTGAGACACTCCGAAGAGGGTGCCGATGTCTCGCACGGTGACGCCTTGCTGGGCGAGTTGGCGGGCCACCTCGCGGCGTTTGCGGCTGGCGGCGTCGAGGTCATGGCGGGCCGCCTCGGCAAGTTTCTCGGCCGCAGCCAGTTCGGCGGCAAGGTCAGGGGCTAGTTCGGCGTGCACCTCAACCTCGATCTCGTCGGCAGGTTGTCCGGACACGAATGCGATGGCCTCGCGGTGGATCTCGGCGGCTTTGGTGAGGCTGCGGACCTGTGACAGCGCGCCAGGAAGCTGGTCGCACTGCACCATCCACCAGCCCCCGGAGCGGCGCGCGGTCGCCGTGTAGCGGGTCACTTGGCCCACCACCTTTCGCCCAGGGCCGGGGCGAGTTGCCGGAAAATCGCCTCGGCCAGTTGGTCGGCGATCTCGCTGTGGCGGGGAATCGTGGTGGCGACGGTGCCGCAACGGATGCCGGTGTGGCGGGTCAGCTCGTACATCTCGACATCGACTCCGGCCTTCTTGGCACCTTGTCTGATCTTCTTGATGACGGCTGACCGCTTCACCAGTGTAGGCTAGGGGGCCTAGACGCGCTAAGGTTAGGTGGGCTAGACATATGGTCGGCATGATCTCCGCTGGCGTGGCAGCCTGAGCGCGCATTGGCCACCGTAGCCTGACCGCTAACTGGAGCTATCAGCGCACGCAGCGCGACGAGTCCCTACGTCTTGATCTACGCGAGCCGTGTAGCCGCACGATGCGACACATCAGAGCGGAGCCATTGGGGACCATTTGGGGACCACACGTCCTGCGCCGACGTGAACAACACGCACGTCGACCGTGCGTGCACACGGCGCCTGTACCCAGTCTGACCAGTAGAGATGCCTACTCCTACGTCCTGGGGGTCAAGGGGTCGCAGGTTCACATCCTGTCGTCCCGACCAGCTCAGAGGCGGTGTCCGAGCGATCGGGCGCCGCCTCTGCGTCGTTGCGCCGTCGCCGCCTCCACGCCCGGGGCGAAGAGCAGGGTGGCGCAAGAATGCTGCAAGTCGTATGGACTGCTGGGATTTTCTCGACGCACTTAGTAGACGGAATGAAATAAGTTACCCACTTGGAGACATTATCGAGCCCGTGACCCGCGACGATGCTAACTTCGGTGGATTTGTTGTTCAATTCCGGCTACTTAGCCCGGTGGCTGCGCTGTTTCTGCGTATTTGGCCAAGAGTCGTAGGAGTCGTGCTGCCCCCAGGGGATCGACGATCAGGTGTCCGGGGAGCAGTCCGTCGGGGATATCGGGGGGTAGGCGCGCCCGTTGCCCAGCTCGCAGGCGTGCAGGGCGAGGAGGAACGCGGTGGCCATGTCGGCGACGTGCACGAAGTCGCGGACTGCGGTGCCCTCGCCGTTGACGACCAGCTCGGGTGCTCGGCCCTGTTGGACGGCCAGGAGCTGGGGAATGAGCCGGGTCGTATCGCGGCCAGCGGAGGGCCACCGCCCCGCAGATGCTGCCCGAGCTCCGCTGGATGCAGCGCGCGTTCGGCTGGGCCATGCCTGCCGGGGATCAGAAGCAGGCTGGCGCCATCATCGTGACCACCGCACAATACGACCCCTGCACGTTTACCTCCCGGTTCAGTGCGCCGTTGCACACCGAGCCTAGCCAGCCATCCACCCGGGTCGCCCTCGCATTACCGTTGGAGCGCCAGGCCGGTGACGACGAAGCTGACCTGCCGCGCGATTGCTACCGCGTGGTCGGCGAAACGCTCGTAGTACCGGCCGATCAGCGCGGTGTCCACAGCCGATTGCACCCCGTGCGGCCAGTCTTTCGACAGCAACATCTGGAAGGTTCGGCGGCGCAGCGCGTCGACCTCGTCGTCGTCTTGGGTCAGTCGGTCAACCGACAGCGGGTCGCGGTTCTCGATCGCGGTCGCGGCATCACGCGCCAGGCTGGTGGCCAGCACGCCCATCCGCGCGAAGACAGGGCGGATCTCGCCGGGGATCGGCACGGCTGGGTGTTTCATCCGGGCGATCTTGGCGATGTGTTCGGCGAGGTTGCCCATCCGTTGCAGGTCACCCAGCACATGCAGGGCCGCGACCACTATCCGCAGGTCGGTGGCTACCGGTGCCTGCAAGGCGAGCAGCGTGACGCAGCGTTGCTGCATGTCCCCGCATCGCGTCGTGAGCTGTTGCTTGCTGGAGATGACCGACTCGGCAACGGCGAGGTTGGCGCGATGGAGCGCGACGGAGGCGTTGGTCATCATCTGCCCGGTGAGGCGAGTGGTGCTCGCCAGGTCGTCGACCAGGGCGTCCAACTCAGCGTGGAAGGTCTCCCGCATCGCCTGAGGGTACTCCCGCTTCGTCCGAGGGTAGTGGTCGTGAGCCTGGCGGCTGGCCCGCAACAGGCGGCCCGACGCCGCTCCGCGGCTCCGGGTAGGTGGCCTACCTGATCCCGACAACCATCGAGTTGGGTCCGCTGAGGTGTTCGACGTAGCTGTCGCGAAGGCCCGCCTGCTGCATCCAGGCACGGCAGTCGGCGCTGGTGTAGTCGAACCCTCCGGGCGTCTCGATCAGCATATTGAGGCTCATCAGCAGGCCAAAGGTGTTGCTGCGCTGATCGTCGTCGATGATTGCATCGTAGACGATCAGCGCGCCGCCCTCGGGTAGCGCGTCGTAGGCCTTGCGCAACGGCAGGCGTTTGCCGTCGATGTCCCAGTCGTGCAGGATGTGGCCCCTCACGAGCACGTCTGCCGGGGGCAGTGGGTCGGTGAAAAAGTCGCCAGTGGTGAAGCTGAGCCGCTGGCCGAGTCCGAAGCCCGCAACGTAAATGGCGTCCAGGTCCCGGTGTATCTGCGTAGGTACCCCGCGCCTCTATCTGTCAGTGGCGGCGTGAAAATCGGCCACAACGGGTGTTGCCCGCACGCGCTACGACCGAAGGAGAAGCGTCGGTGTCGGCCCGGGTAGATCACATGGCGGCTAGTCCTCGCGCGCGAGAAGCTGACCCCGGCAGCGTGTCGCTCGTCAGTATCGGTGCTTCCTCCGGCGCTCATGGTGTGGGGGACCATGGCGCGAGGGTGGTAACGGCGGAGGACATCGACTGGCTCGTTGCGCACCTGCGGGTGGTGGTCTCCACTAGCCCTGCCGTCTGGGCGGGCCGCGGGATGACGCTGCTACAACTGACCGCGCTGCACCTCATCAGCGCGCTAGCCCCGATTACCCTCACCGACCTGGCCCAGGCTCTGGGTACCAGACCGTCGGCCACCTCCGCGATGGTCGACCGGCTGACCCGCACCGGGCTGGTCTGCCGCACGTCCGACCCGCAGAACCGTCGACGCGTCCGACTCACCCTCACCGCCGATGCCGAACCGATAGTCGGCGACATCGACCTCGATACCGCCAGGCGCCTGCAGGCAGTGCTCGCCGGCATGAGTCCGCAGACCCGCGGCCACCTGATCGACATACTCATCGACACCGTACGACGCTTCGCCGAGTAGCCAGAGAGGATCACACCCTGGCCCAGGGCGCCGCTGCGCATCACCCTCCCGCAAAAAAGTTTCTCAGAGAGTGGGAGCTACCGTTACGCTCCTGATCATGTTGAACACGCTGGTCGGCTACGCACGCTGCTGCACCGATACCCAAGACCTCACCGCGCAGCGCCAGCGACTGCGGGAACTCGGCGTCGAGGCCCAGCGGATTTACCTCGACCACGGGCTGACCGGCACCAACTGCGCCCGTCCCGGCCTGGATCAAGCCCTGGCCGCAGTGCGCAGCGGCGACACCCTGGTGGTCACCAAACTGGCCAGATTGGCTCGCTCGGTTCCCGACGCCCGCGCCATCAGCGACTCGCTGGCCGCCCGCGGGATCCGGCTGTCGCTGGGCGGGCAAGTCTACGACCCCGCCGATCCGCTGGGGAAAATGTTCTTCACTCTTATGGTCACGTTCGCTGAATTCGAGATCGACCTGATGCGGCTCAGCGCACGCGAGGGCACGGTGGCGGCCCGGGCCAAGGGCAGCTGCGCGGCCGGGCACCCCAACTCTCAGCAAGAAGCAAGCCCAACCGTGCCGGCTACACGACAGCGGCGAATACTTCACCGCCAACCTCGGTCATAATCGGACGCATCGTGGCGATATCGTATGTACCGGCCACTGGTATTCGCTAGCCGGATCGTTCAGCCAGGCCCACTGCTGATCGGGTGTACGGAATGCGTCTGCGTGGGTCAGCCAACGGATCAAGCGAGGGGGAGTGCATGAGCGCGGCTCCTGGCGGTCAGTGCGGTGGTGGCTGCAGGAATGGGCTCAGGCGAACTCGTGGTTGCGCACGGCGGTGGTGAAGGCCCTCCACGCCGGTGGGGGGAGGGTGAGCACGCTGCCGGTGGGGTTCTTGGAGTCGCGCAGCGCGACCACCGGGCCGGCGAGGGCCACCTCGACGCAGTTCATAACGTCGCTGCTGCGGCTGCTCTTGTGCCAGCGGGCGCCGGTGAGATCCAGCGCAGGCATCCCGGGCTCCTCTCCCATAGGGTCGTGCGGCCGATGCGGCCCGCCGGGTCAACCGAGTTCGGCGGCGATCTGGGTGATCAGCTCACTCGTTGCAGCGGGTGCAAGGGCTGTCTGCAGGATAGTCCCCAACGCCAGCCGGTAGGACGCCAAATCGACCTCTTCCTCCAGGAACAGCCCGATGCTCTGGTTCTCCACGGCCACCAGCGCCGGCTCCTCGGCGAACTCCAGGATCACGAACGGCCCGCGCAGCCCGGCATGCGCGCCGGCCGCCAGCGGCACCACCCGCAGCGTCACGTGCGGTTGCTCGGCCACCACCAGCAGGTGCTGCAGCTGCCGGTGCATCACCCCGGGCTCGCCGACCGGGCGGCGTAGCGCACCTTCGTCGACCACCGCGCAGAACTGCGGGGCGCTGGCGCGGGTGAGCAGTGCCTGGCGGGCCATCCGGGCCGCCACCAGGTTGTCCAGCTCGGACACGGTAGGGGCGATGCCCTGGATGACTGCCCGGGCGTACTCCGCGGTCTGCACCAGCCCCGGGACGAACAGCGCCTCGTAGTTTTGGATCCGGGTGGCCTTGGCCTCGAAGTCGATCAGAGTGCGCCACAGCTTGGGCAGCCCGGGTTGGCGGGTCCACCAGCCGCGTTCCTCCGAGCGGCGTACCAAGTCGAGCAGCTCGTCGCGGGTGGCGGCGGGCACCTGGTAGAGGCCCAGCAGCGCGGCGACGTCCTCGATCTGCAGGCCGGAGTTGCCGGTCTCGATCTGACTGATCTTGCTGGGTGACATGCCCATGCGCTTGGCCACCTCCGCGCCGGACAGGCCCGCCTGCTCCCGTAACGCGCGCAGCTCGGCAGCGACCTGCCGGGAGCGGACCGAGGTGTGCGGGTTGCCGGGCATGGCGCGCACTATGCCCGAGCAAGAGGCTGATCCAATCGCCTGATTGGATAATTGCTTGCAGTACTTGCAACGCTCGATGGTTCTGCCATGGACCTCATCGAGATCGATCGTAAGATCATGAATGACATCGTGGTCGAGAAGACCTGGGAGATTCCGGCGCACGCCGATAAGGGGCCGGTCACCATCACGCTGCGCATGCCTGAGGTGAGGGTCACCGACTCGGAGGGCAGGCACATCGTGATCTCACCCGCCCAGGCCGACCTGGTCAGTACCCGGATGAGCTACATCGTCGAGTGGATGTGCGAGGCGGCACGAAGCGGGACGGAGGAGGACGACGACTGAGTCCTGGCGCACCGGTACGGCAGACTGGGCGGGAGCATCGCCGCCGGGAGGATTAGGAGCAAGCCGGGGGATGAACACGAGGCAGGTGCAGGCTCAGCAGGCGCCCGAGCCGCTACCGACTCCATCCGGTGCGGTCGGGCGGGCCGACTGGGTGCCGGCACTGGGCGTGCTGGGCGCGGTGGTGGTGCTGGGCCTGCCGTTGGGCGCGCTGTGGTGCTGGCTCGCGCCGGCCGAGTTCGTGATGCGTTTTGCCCGCGCCACCCCGCCGGGCGGCGTGGTGCCCTTCGCCGGGCAAAATGAGTACCACTTCGACGATATGGCGACCTTCGTGCTGTTCGGGCTGGCCGCCGGGATGCTGACCGGTGCGGCGCTGTGGCTGTTCCTGCGGCGCTGTCGGGGTCCCCTGGTGCTGCTCGCCGCGGTGCTCGGCTCGCTGGTCGCGGCGTGGCTGGCGATGCGGACCGGCCTGTGGCTGGCCGCCACCCGCTATCCCGGTCTGGCGAGCACCGGCGTGCCGTTCCTGCGGGCGCCGGTGCTGCAGTCCAGTTGGGTGATCATCACACAGCCGTTCGGGGTCGCAGTCGCCTACTGCATCGCGACCGCCTGGAGCGGCACCGACGAGCAGGACTGGTGAGCGAATCAGTTGCGGCTGGCTTTCACGGAGAACAGGTCCAGTGGCACCGGTACGGCCCGCAGCATTCGCAAGAACGCCGCCTCCCGCACCAGCAGGCTGCGCACCAGGCGCAACCGGCTCACCGGGTCGCATTCCTCGAGCAAGGCTTGCCGGTCCTCCAGGGTCAGCAGACAGTCCGAGGCCAGCAGGTGCGCCAGCGCCGCCAGGTCCACGTCTTCCTGGGGCTCCTCCCAGTCCCCGTGCTGCCACGCCGCGCAACAGTACTGCCGGTGCGCTTCGCGGGCAGCGCGGGCCAGGATCGGCAGGAGCATCGACTGCTCCGCTGAGGGGTCGTCATCAGGCACCCACTCGATCCTGCCGATCAGGTAGGGCGCCGAGGTGTTGTCGACGTCGAGCACCCGGAACCGCCTCTCGCCGCGGGTGACGATGTCGAAGCGACCGTCGGGAAGTCTGCGGGCCTCCTGGAGCACCGCGGTGCACCCGATGTTGTGCGTCTCCTCCACGGCGTCCAGATCCTGCTTGACCGCGATCACCCCGAAACTGCGACCGGGTACGGCACCGGTCACCAGGTCCACGGTCAACTGGCGGTACCGGGGCTCGAAGATATGCAACGGAAGCGATGCACCCGGGAGCAGCACAATCCCCAGCGGGAAGAGGGGAACGGTCTCGGCCACCTCTCCACGTTACGACGCTGCGTGCGGATCCGCTCGATGAACCGGATCGCCTTAGGTTCGCCTTAGATCGGCCGGGGTTCTGGGGGGCGCAGCACGGCGAAGGGGTCGGTGACCCGCATGCCGTGCTCCGCGAAGCGGTACAGCGCCGCGGGCCGGCCACCGGAGGGTCCGGGCGCGGCGGTGCCGCCGGTGGGGATCAACACCCCGCGGCGGGCCAGCACTCGCTGCAGGTTGGTCGCCGACACCCGGTAGCCCAGCGCAGCGGAGTAGAGCTGACGCAACGCCGAGACGGTGAACTCCGAGGGTGCCAGCGCAAACCCGAGATTGGTGTAGGAGAGCTTGGCGCGCAGCCGGTCCCGCGCTCGACGCACGATCAAGCCGTGGTCGAACGCGGTAGCTGGTGAGTCCCGCAGGGCATCGACCACCGGGTGCCATGCCGTGTCGGGCGGCAGCGCCGGATCGGCCACGCAGGGCACCAGCCCGAGGAACGCGGTGGCCACGGTGCGCTGGTGCGGCATCCGGTCCGGGGCGCTGAACACCTCCAGTTGCTCCACGTGCGCCACCTCACGGACGTCCACCTTTTCGGCGAGCTGGCGCAGCACCGAGGTCTGCACGTCCTCACCGTGGCCCAGACGGCCACCCGGCAGCGCCCAGCGGCCGAGATCGGGCTCGATGCCGCGTTGCCACAACAGCACCCGCAGTTGCCCGTCCCGGACCTGCAGGACCGCAGCGAGAACTTCGTGCACCGCGAGCCCGACACTGTTATGATTCACGTTTTCGACTATAAGGCGAAAACTGGGGTGGAGGCCAGCGCGGGTTGGTGGTTCTTCAAGGTCGGCCAACCCCCGGGTTGGCCGACCTTGAAGAACCACCAATGCTGGGGAAGGAGGCGATATGCCCGTTACCGCCGCGTCGGAGTGGCGCCAGCAGGTTCGTGAGCTCGCCCAGCAGCGCGACGCGGTCCTGCTCGCGCACAACTACCAGGTGCCCGAGATTCAGGACGTCGCCGACCACGTCGGGGACTCGTTGGCGCTGTCCCGCATCGCCGCAGACTGCGCGGCGCGCACTATCGTCTTCTGCGGCGTGCACTTCATGGCTGAGACCGCGAAGATCCTCGCTCCGGCCAAGACGGTACTCATCCCGGACGCCCGGGCGGGTTGCTCGCTGGCCGCCTCCATCGACGCCGGGCAGCTGCGGGGCTGGAAGAGCGAGCACCCGGGCGCCGTGGTGGTGTCCTATGTGAACACCACCGCCGAGGTCAAGGCCGAGACCGACATCTGCTGCACCTCCTCCAACGCCGTCGAGGTGGTGGACTCGATCCCGACGGAGCGGGAGGTGCTGTTCCTGCCCGACCAGTTCCTCGGCGCGCACGTGCAGCGCGTCACCGGCCGGGCTAACTTGCACGTCTGGGCGGGGGAGTGCCACGTGCACGCCGGGATCAACGGCGCCCAGCTGGCCGCGAAGGCTGCCGCCGTGCCCGACGCCGAGCTGTACATCCACCCGGAATGCGGGTGCGCGACCAGTGCCCTGTATCTGGCCGGCGAGGGCGCGGTGCCCGCCGGACGGGTGCGGATCCTGTCCACCGGCGGCATGCTCGATGCCGCCCGAGCAACCGGGGCCCGGCATGTGCTGGTGGCCACCGAGATCGGCATGCTGCACCAGCTGCGCCGCGCGGCTCCGGAGGTCGAGTTCCGGGCGGTGAACGACCGGGCGTCCTGCCGCTACATGAAGATGATCACTCCGGCGGCGCTGCTGCGCGCCCTGCGCGAGGGCGTCGAGGAAGTGACCGTCCCGGCCGAGGTCGCGCAGCGGGCCCGCGGCGCGGTACAGCGCATGATCGAGATCGGTCAGCCGGGCGGCGCTGAATGACGAACCGGCAGCTCACCGCGGACCTCGCGGTGGTCGGCACCGGCGTCGCCGGGCTGAGCGCGGCCCTGCGCGCCGCCGAGCTCGGCCTGCGGGTAGTGGCCCTGACCAAGAACACGATCGAGGACGGCAACACCCGGTGGGCGCAGGGCGGTGTCGCGGTGGTGCTGCCCGGTAGCGGCGACAGCGTGGACGCGCATGTGGCTGACACGCTGGCGGCCAGCGCCGGGCTGGGCGATGAGGCCGCTGCCCGATCGATCCTGGCCGCTGGTCCGGCCGCAGTCAGCGCGCTGCGCGCCCGCGGCGCTGTCTTCGACGGCAGCGCCGGGGAGCTGGAGCACACCCGGGAGGGCGGGCACCGGGCCTTCCGGGTGATCCACGCGGGCGGTGACGCCACCGGAGCCGAGATCGAGCGAGCCCTGGCTGGCGCGGCCCAGAGCGGGCAGCTGCCGGTGCTGGAGGGGCAGTCGGTCACCGACGTGCTGCGCGATGACACCGGCCGGGTAGCGGGGCTGGCACTGCTGGGCGAGGCTCTGGGAACAGGGGTGTTGCGCAGCCGGGCTGTGCTGCTGGCCACCGGCGGCCTCGGCCAGCTCTACACCGTCAGCACCAACGCCGATGCAGCGACCGGTGACGGGCTGGCGCTGGCGTTACGGGCCGGGGCGATGACCGCTGATCTGGAGTTCGTCCAGTTCCATCCGACGGTGCTGCACCTCGGAGCGGGCTCACGGGGCCGCCAACCGCTGGTCACCGAGGCGATCCGAGGTGAGGGCGCGGTACTGCTGGATATCACCGGCGCGCCGGTGATGACCGGTGTGCACCCCCTGGGCGCGCTCGCCCCGCGGGACGTGGTGGCCGCCGCGATCACCCGCCGGATGGCCCAGACCGGCAGCGACCACGTGCTGCTGGACACCACCCACCTCGGCTCCGCGGAGCTGCGCCGTCGCTTCCCGACAGTGCATGCGGTCTGTGTAGCCCTCGGGCTGGATCCCGCTCGCGAGCCGATCCCGGTGGCTCCGGCCGCGCATTACCAGTGCGGTGGTGTGGTCACCGACACCAGCGGCCGGAGCACCGTGCCCGGGCTCTACGCGGCGGGGGAGGTGGCCCGGACCGGTCTGCACGGCGCGAACCGGCTGGCCTCCAACAGCCTGCTGGAGGGCCTGGTGGTGGGGACCCGGGCCGCCGAGGCGGTGGCGGCCGACCTCGCGGTCTCCCCGCGCCCCGGCCCACCGCTGCCCCCCTGCCCACTTCGCCTGGTGGGCGACCGCGACGCGATCCAGCGATCGATGAGCGCGCACGCCGGCATCGGGCGGGACGCCACCGGGCTGGCCGCCGCCGCTACGGTCGTCCGGGCGGCCCCGTGGCGGCGGCTGCGGACCCCCCGCGACGCCGAGGACGCCGGGCTCACCCTGGCCGCGGCCGCCGTGCTCGCCGCCGCGAGCGCGCGCACCGAAACCCGGGGCTGCCACCTGCGCACCGATCACCCGCGCACCGCGGCGCGCTGGCAGCGCAGCATCACCGTGGTGCTCGACGACGTCGGCACCCCGGTGGTTGCCCAGCCGATGCTGGTCGGCGGGGTGGCGTGAGGACAGTCGAGGCGCAGCTGCGCGCCGCCGGGCTGGACGTCGAGGACGTGCACCGGGTGATCAGCACCGCGCTGGAGGAGGATCTACGCTACGGCCCGGACGTCACCACCGCGGCCTGCGTCCCCGCAGGTGCCCTCGCGACGGGGACCGTCTCCGCGCGCCGACCCGGCACGCTGGCCGGGTTGCCGGTCTTCCTCGCCGTGCTCGACGCGGTGCTCGGAGCCAGCGGGTACGAGGTCACCGCCCGACGCCAGGACGGCGACCGGCTGGCCGCTGGTGATGTCGCCCTCGCCGTGCGCGCCCCCCTGGCCGGGCTGCTCACCGCCGAACGCACCGCGCTCAACCTGCTGTGCCACCTCTCCGGTGTGGCTACCGCCACCGCAGCCTGGGTGGATACGGTAGCCGGCACCGGTGCGTCGATCCGGGACTCCCGCAAGACCCTCCCCGGGTTGCGAACGTTGCAGAAGTACGCGGTGCGCTGCGGCGGCGGGGTCAACCACCGAATGGGGCTCGGGGACGCGGTACTGATCAAGGACAACCACGTGATCGCCGCAGGTTCGGTGACCGCGGCCCTGGCGGCCGTCCGGGCTGCGGCCCCGGATCTGCCCTGCGAGGTGGAGATCGGCACCCTGGCGGAGCTGGATGAGGCGTTGGCCGCCGGGGCGTCACTGGTGCTGCTTGACAACATGACGGCGCCCCAGTGCGCCGAAGCGGCCCGCCGCGCCGCGGGTTCGGGCACCGCGCTAGAGGCCTCCGGCGGCCTGACCCTCGACGTGGCGCGCGCCTACGCCGAAACCGGGGTGCACTACCTATCGGTAGGCGCCCTCACCCACTCCGCCCCAGCCCTAGACCTCGGCCTGGACGTGCGCTCCTGATCGATCTTCCTTCGGCACCGAGTTCCGGCCCCACCGGAGCAGGCCCGTTCACTCGTATGACGATGCGGCAGATGTGCTGCATCGCCCACGAAGCGTTGAAGGGTACCACAAAGACGCCTGTGAAACTTATGGCGAGTCGGTTGTCGTCGGGTGCGAACGCAAAATCGGTGGGTGGCCCTGGGCTAATTACAGTTCCAATGGGCAGGACGTCGCGCACATTCCAAATTGACATTTCGCCGAAATTTCTTTCCTTCCGTGTCGCAAGGAGGGAGCCGTCCGGGCTGAATTTCATCGAGAAGCCGCCCACTGGAATTCGTCGAGAATCAATTTTCTCTGTGTTGAGGTTCAATAACCTGATTTCGTTCTCGCCGCCGATGCTCAACCTTTTCCGTCCGGACTGAAGCTCATTGATTTCTCATCATCAAAGGGGAGGAGGGTGCCAGTATGATCATTAGAGCTTGTTTTCCACAATCGAACATCGCCGCTGGAACTACTCGCAACAACGTAACGGCCATCTGGGCTGACCGCCAGTTCTCTTGTGGTGTAGCCCTCGGGTAGCGGGATTCTCGGCACCTCGCCCCGACTCTTAGTGGGCCAAACAATAATTTCAGATTTATCGGCACACGCCAAGAAATCACTATTCGGGTCGAGGGAGAGCTAGAGTACGTCGCTGTAGTTTCCTTCGATGGGCACCTCCGAGGCGGGAGACGATGAGACGTCAAGCAAGCGGATTTTTTGCTTGTGATTATCTGTAAAAGCGTAACGCAAGCCATTCTGGCTGAGGCTCTCGATTCTACTCACATTTAACCGATCGTCTACAGAATTTCGCACGATGGTCGGCTCAAGCTTTCCAATCGAATAGACAGTCACCTTTCCGGAGGAAGCAGCGACGAGGCGTCTATTGTCGGGTTGGATTGCAACTTGGTCTGCCCCGGCAGGGATCCCCTGATTCAGGCTGGTGTCGATAATCGCGATCACGCCAGAACTGTTAATGGTGGCGATCATGCGTCCGTCCGGACTGAGCGCGCCTGAGCCAAAATCATTAAAATTGCAGACGGCGATCGGCATCCGTCGCGGCACGTCGAAGAGCGCTATACCGCCCCACAAGCGCATAGTTGCGAGACGACCATCAGGAGTGAAGGATAACTTGTTAGGGAACGAGTTGGAGATCTCGATCGCTTGCGCCTCCTGACGATCGAAGTCCCACCAAGCGTCCTCCCCCTCATCGTCGCTGTACATCGCGGACCTTCCGTCCGGCGCGACCGCGAAGTTCGATCCACTACTATCGAAGAGGAACTGGTGGTCCGGGCCTATCGACCTTCGTGGACCTGGTCGTTTACTCTTGAGTGGACCCGGGATTTTACTCGTAATGACCCTGCTGGTGGCGATGTCCCAATGTCACGATGTCATCGCCGTTGGTGTACGCCAGTTCGCGACTCTCGCTTCTGAAACCGAAAGCGCATAGAGCACCATGACGGAGCGGTATCGCATAGCGAGGACCGTTGGGATCTGGGGACCACAGCTGAGTTCGCTGTCCGACGCAGGCGCCGAGCAACTTGCCATCCGGGCTGAAGGTCAGGCTTTCGGGTGTTTCGTCAGGAGCGAGGTTTAATGGTATTTCTTGCACTCGGGTCTCCGTGTAAGACCAAAGAACCAGCTTTTTTCCTTGCTCGGCGCTCTGTGTGTAAGCGAGAATGTGTCTATTTGGGCTGAAGGCTGAGCCGTCAGCTCCGGCTACGGAGGCGAACGCCCTTTTTGATACCCCACAACTCAATGCCATTGAAATTGGTTAGCGAAATTATCGCTGGGTCCGTGGGGCTGAATTCGATCTCATTATTTTCTCCCATTTGGGTTACGAGCAGCCTATCGACGTGCTGTCGCTGACTGGCCATGCTCGTCAGCGTATCAATGGCCTCTCTGGTGGGCGCGATCTTGTACGCGGTGGCAGCCAGCAGCATCGCGAGATTCGGTTGATAACTTGCCAGCAAGTTCGCCTGCGTCACCAGCGCCCGTGACTGGGATAGCTTGCTCTTTTCATTAACCTGGTTGCGCTGCCATACCGCGACTACACCCAGGCTTGAGGCGGCCAAGACCAGCAAGACCAGCAGGGTCAGAACCGCGACTACCATGCGCAACCGGCGGACGGATCTGGTTCGGAGGGCGCGGCTGGCTTGGATGAACTGCTGCTCGGGGGTACCGAGGTCGGCGGGGCGTTCGGTGAGCCAGCGTTCTGCTTCGGCCAGGGGTGTTCCGCGGAACAGTGCCCCTTCGTCGCGCCGCGTCGCTTCCCACTGGGCCAGCGAAGCGCGCAGCTGCTCCTGCCAGGTGCGGAAGGCACGGTCGGCGTCAAACCATTCAGACAGCCGCGACCATCTGCTGATCAGGGCTTCATGCACCAGCTTGACCGATTCCACCCGGTGGGATCCCGGTCGGTGACGAGCAATCTAGTCGCGGCGAGCCGTTGGGCTAGTTGCCAGCGGGGTTCGCCGAGCTCGGGGCGTCGGGCTATCCGGCGTATTCACGATGATCGCCCCCGCTTCACCCACCAACTTCACCCCAAACTCCAACTCGATGCGACCCGGAGACAACGTCTGCAGCACTTCCATCGACGCTTGAGCCGCGTCCCGCACGCTGCCCAACGCCTCGGTCAGCCGCTGACCCGCCTCCACCACCCCGTCCCGGCCCCGGCTGACCCGCTCGATACCGAGGCTGTCCTCGTCCACCTCCACCAGCACATCACACCCGCCATTCGGCTCCGAATGGCGGTCACAGGACCCTCGCCGACCGCCATTCGGAGCCGAATGGCGGCGGGGGCCGCTGGCAGCCCGGTGTCGCTACTCCCGGCTTACAGCTGCACCCAGTTTCCGGCCTCGTCGCGCTTCCACAGGCCGGTGAAGTCCCCGGCCCGGGCTCGGGCGAGCTGCGCCTGTTCCTCCTCGGACAGCGGATTCGCCCGGATTGCCGCGATTCCCCACCAGTGGTCAAGCACCGCCTCGGCTGGCGCGAGATCAAACTCGGCTCCACCCCGAGCCAGCGCCTCGGCGAACTCGGCCTCGAACTGCGCACACTCGGCCGGTGACGCTGCGGTGAGGATGGCGCGGATCGCCGGGCCGGAACGCTCGATCTTCGTCGTCGCGGTGGTCATCTGTGGAGTGTCGGCCATCCGGCCGCGCGTCGGTGGGACGGGTCGGTGCCGGGCGTGGCACGTCAGTGCGCGGGGCAGCGGGCTCCGATGATCCGGGGGACGCAGTCGGCGTAGCTCAGCAGCAGGTCCACCGCGGCGTCGTTGCGGGCGGTCTCGCGTTCGATCACGTTCGCCGGTGGGTAGAAGCCGCCTTGAATCAGGCTAGTCGGGTACATTTCAAGAGAGTAGGACCAGATGTGGTGCTGCGCCCACATCCAGTCGCCGATCGAGCCGTCACTGATGTAGAGGTGGCTGGACTGCTCGGGGGTGTAGCCGTTGGTGGCGGCCATCTGTTTACCGAGCGTGCGGAAGGCCGCGGCGTCAGAGGGGTTCAGGCCAGGGCCGGTGTCACGGGTGGTGAAACTGTAGGGCCAGAGCACCAGCTCGGAGAAACTGTGAAAGTCGATATGGGCGGTGATCTGCTGCACGCCCCGGATAACCCGGCTGTTCACCCAGTCCCGCAGCTGCGCGGTCTCCGGTGCGGAGAACGGGGCAATGCCGTGGTAGGTATCGTTTCCGGGGCTGGCGCTCGACCCGTCGCAGCAGGCCCACTCATGGCCCCAGTTCCGGTTGAGGTCGGTGCCGATCTCGGTGTTGCCCGGAGGAGTGGGCTGGCGGTTCTTGCGCCACATCGCGAACAGGCCGGTGGAGATGTCGTACTCGGTGCCGTCTGGGTTAGCCATCGGCACCACCCAGATCCTTCGAGACCTCACCAGCTGGGTGATGGCTGGATCGGTGCCATATCCCTGCGCCAGCCGTCGCACGATGTGCAGACACATCTCGACGGTGAGGTGCTCACGGGCGTGCTGAGCGCAGCTGAACAACACCTCGGGTTCGGGCTTGTCGACGCGCACGTCGTCGCTGATCTCCACCAGCAGCAGCGGGCGGCCTTGCACCGAGCGGCCATAGCTGGACACCACGACCTGGTGGGAGTGCGCGGCGGCCAGCGAGTCCAGCTCAGCGGTGAGCGTGCGGTAGGTGTGGTAGCCCTGGTAGCCGAGTGGGAACTCGCCGGGCGCCACTGGGGTCGGCACCAGTGTCGGCGCGGGGAGGGCGAGCAGCCGCAGCCCGCGCCTGCGCAGCCGATCCGTCTGCACGGGCGTGGCCCGGATCTCCAGGTAGTCGCGGCCACCGCCGAGCACGTCCACGCCTTGACGCAGCACGGTGGAGCGCACCGCCGGGTTGTCCACCCCGACCACCCGGTAGGCCGAGGCCGCCGTCTCGGGCAGGGGTGGCGCCGCCGCGGCTGCGGATAAGGGAACAGCCAGCGCGAGCAGTGCCAAGACGGCCATGACACTGACAGCGGTCATGGCACTACGGCGCATCGACATCAGGCGGAGCCTAACGATCGCGCCTTCTCCCGCATTCAGTGGGCGGTGCTCCCCGCCGACGGTGTGCTGTGACCGGTGCCTGGGTCGGTCTCGGCCTGCTTGCCCTGGCCGGCTTCCTGCTCGGCGGCGGGGTCTCCGCTTGGCGCACCTCGCGCCCGGTGGCCGTCGTACTCGGGATCGGGGCTGCGTTGGCGATTGCTAGCGGCATTGCCTGGCTGCTGTGATCTTGCGTCAGACATGGATGCATCAGGTTCTATGCTGTGATAGGTGAGAACGACGCTCAGTCTCGAGGACGACGTCGCCGTACAGCTGGAACAGCTCCGCGCCCACGGGAACCAGCGAGACGCGATCATTGAGGGCGAGAGCTACCGGTGATCGCGATCGACGCGAACCTGCTCGTCTGATGGTGGCACCGAGGGTGGGGTTGCCGTGGGCGAGCCTGCTCGCGTTCGTGCGCTTGGTGACCAACCCTCGGCTGTGCACCGAACCGGAGTCGGTCATCGACGCATGGGGCCAGGTCGCCGCATGGCTCGACGCCGACCCGGTCTGGACACCGGTACCGACCGCGCCGCATCGCGAGGTGCTGAGCACCGCGTGACCAAGCGTGTGGTGCGCGCCCGCTCCGCCGCCTCGGCGGGGGCGGGGGGCGTGTGGTCGGTGGCCCACCGGCGGCTCACCGTCGGGCTGGTCGCCACGGTCACGTTGGCGGCCTGCGAGGCGCTCGCGGTCTCGACCGTCATGCCGCGGGTGGCCCGGGACTTGGGGCTCGGCGGCTACGGTCCGGCGCTCAGTGCATTTTTCCTCGGCACCGTGGTGGGCGTGCTGCTCGGCGGCGCGGCCGCAGACCGGTTCGGGGCCAGGCTGCCCTTCCTGGCGGCCGCTGTGCTCTTCGGGACGGGTCTGGTGGTGGCCGGCCTCGCGCCGTCGATCGCGGTGCTCGTGCTCGCCCGGACCTTGCAGGGCATCGGGTCGGGCGGGTACCTGCCGGCCAGCTACGCCACCGTCGCCCGGTGCTACGCCGAGCCCGACCGCGTCCGGATTTTCGCGCTGCTCGCCACCGCCTGGGTGGCCCCCGGCGCCGTCGGGCCGTTCGTCGCCGGTGCGCTGGCCGACACGGTCGGCTGGCGGTGGGTCTTTATCGGCCTGCTCCCGCTGGTCGTCACGGTCGCGGCGCTCACCGTGCCGGCGCTGCCCGGGCCGGCACCGCCAGACGGTGCGATCCGTCGGCTCCCGGTCGCGGATGCGCTCGCGGTGGCGACCGGCGTGGGTCTGCTGCTCACCGCCCTGGATTCCACCCGGTGGATCATCGCCGCGGCACTCGCCCCCACCGGGCTGGTGATCGGCAGCCGGGCTCGGCGGGTGCTGCCGGCCGGGGTGCTGCGGCTGCGGCCGGGCGTACCGGCAGCCGTGGTGGTGCAGGGACTGCTGGCCCTGTCCTTCATCACGGTCGACGCGTTCGCCCCGCTGGCCGTGACCTCGGTGCGCGGAGAGAGCGTGCTCGTCGGCGCGATCGCGGTGGCGCTCGATTCTCTGACGTGGGCGCTGGGCGCCTGGCTGGCTGACCGGTTGCTGCCCGTGCGGCCGCCGCAGACCCTGATCCGGGCCGGATTCGCGCTGCTCGCGGTGGGGATTGGGGTGGAGCTGGCGCTGCTGGTGCCGGCGTTGCCGCTGGTCGTCGGCTTCGCTGGCGGCGCGCTGGCCGGGCTGGGTATCGGGCTGGCCTACTCGCCGCTGTCGGTGGCGGTGCTCGTGGCCAGCGAGCCAGGCACTGAGGGCTTCGCCAGCTCTGCGCTCTTGCTCTTCGAAAATCTGGGCTTCACCTTCGGCACGGCACTCGTCGGCGCGCTGGTCGCGGCCGGTGCCCGTGGACGTTGGGACCCGGCGATGCCGCTCGCGGTGAGCTGGTCGAGCGCCGCGGTTGTCGCGGTGCTCGGCGCGGTGTTGGCCCAGCGCGTCCGTGTCGATAGAGGGCCAAATAGAAGATAGTGCGAAGCTGGTGGGGTGAGACGCGTCGTCGTCCTGGATTACGGGTCGGGGAATTTGCGCTCCGCCGAGCGGGCGTTGCGGCGAGCAGGCGCGGAGGTGGCGGTGAGCGCCGACGTCACCGCCGCACTCAACGCCGACGGTCTGGTGGTGCCCGGCGTCGGGGCCTTCGCCGCCTGCATGGCCGGGCTGCGCTCGGTGCGCGGCGACCGGATCATCGGTCGCCGGTTGGCCGGCGGGCGCCCGGTGTTCGGGATCTGTGTGGGGATGCAGGTACTGTTCAGTCGCGGCGTCGAGCACGGGGCGGCCACCGCCGGGTGTGGGGAGTGGCCCGGGACCGTGGAGCGGTTGAAGGCCGACGTACTGCCGCACATGGGGTGGAACACCGTGTCCGCGCCAGCGCCGTCACGGCTGTTCGCCGGCCTTGACGCCGACGCCCGCTTCTACTTCGTGCATTCCTACGCCGCCCGCCGCTGGGAACTGGAGAGTTCAGCGCCGCTAGCGCCGGCGCTGGTGAGCTGGGCCGAGCACGGTGAGCCGTTCGTCGCCGCAGTGGAGAACGGACCACTGTGGGCAACCCAGTTCCATCCCGAGAAATCCGGCGACGCCGGGGCCCACCTGCTACGCAACTGGATCAAGACGCTGTAGCCAAGGCGGTTCAGGGAGGCTGATTCCCTTCAGGGGTGTCCAGGACTTCCGACCGCCACGTGAGCTTGACCTCGAAGTTGCCCGTCATGCCCGTCTTGGCGATCACCGCGCCGACCTCTGCATCCAGCCGCACCCCGAAAGCGATCTCCACCTCGTCCGGTTGTCGAGCCATGGTTCGGAACTTCGTTAACGCGACGATCGCCGCGTCACGCACCTCGCCCAGCGCTGTCTCGAAAGTTGTCCTGGCTTCGCGGATCCGTCCTTGCCGCGTCACCGGCGTGACGCCTGGCACCTCGTCGACGTCGACGAGTACCGAACCCCCGCCTTCGAGTCCGAATCGGGCCAGCTCCGGCACACTCCCACCTCTCTTCCTATCATGCCGTTGGTGACAATGACCGCTAATGGCCGCATGGAAGGTTCAGCCATTCCGCGGGTACTATTCCTTCTCGAACCTTGTCGAGTTTGTCGAGAAGCTGGTCTAGCTGGTTGGGATCGCTTAGGTACTCCAACACCGCGCTATAAAACGCATCACGCATGGTCGGTGGCATAAGGTCGGAAGCATCGAAACACAGTGCGTTGGCGTTGGTTAGATCACCGGAAATTTTTTTGCTGATGCTATCCGGGTAGACATTTTGATTCACCTCTTTGTTCACGGAGAAGGCGCCACCGCCGATATGTGGCCAGATCGTCTGCGCCTTGGTGGTCGCCAAATACTTGATCAGTTTTCGCGCTTGCGGAGTGTCATGGAGCATGACTGCCATGTCGGCTGACACTTCAAAAGTCCTGCCGGCGACACCGGCGGGGAAGGAGAAAAAGTCGAAATCTGCCCCGGGCTTCAGCTTTTCGCTTTCGTAATTCTGATAACTAGCTGTGATAAACGAGGAGTCATGATCTAAATAGCATCCTGGCGGGTTCGTGAACATCGGACGTCCAGCGTCTGCCCAGTCGGTCAACAGCGTCGATCCGGATCCCGTGATAGCCGTGATCGTACCCCATTCCTGCCATGCCTTCTTGACCTGTTGTGATGTCCAGGGAAGCTTGCCGGAAGTCCACTGTTGGTAGATGTCCGTACCGAACTGGTGCAGCAGGATATCCTCGATCCAATCCGTGCCCGGCCAGCCGGAGATCGGGGTCGAGCCCATGCCCATGCACCACGGCCGACCGCCCGCCTTGGCTATGGTCTCGCCCCGGGCGACGAGCTGGTCCCAGGTCTGGACCGCTGGCTCGGACCGCTGCTTCGGGTCGTACCAGATTATGCTCTTGAGGTTCGCCTTGATCACTACTCCATAAAGGCTGTCCGTGCCCAACTTCTGCACGTCCGGCCATTGTTTGATATATACGTCCTGCTCCGGCTTTTCGATCACATCGTTAAGACGATACAGTTTGTTTTCGTTGAGGTACTGACGCAAATCGCCAATGCTGGACTGAATTGCAACGTCCGGAGTCGTGCCGTTCTGGACCTCCGAAGCCAGTTCCTCATCCAGAGCTCGTGTACCCTGATAGTTGACGCGCACACCGGTATCCTGCTCGAATTGGTGCAGCACCTTCTCAAAATTCTGTTGCTCCACGTCGGTGAGGGTCCAGGAACCCAGTACGCTCACCGAGTCGGCGGAGTCCGGGATGGAGCACGCCGCCAGAATGGTACTGATGAGAATGACCACAATGAACAGGGAGATTGTCGGACGTCTGGTGTATATCATCTCGCTCGATACCTGTATTCCTCTATCCGTGGCCAGAGCCCGAACGAGACGAACACGATGATCAGAAAGTCTAGAATGAGGATGAAGTACTTCCGGCTGGCATTCTCGCCGGCACTACCAATGCGCTTGTGGAAATCTGCGATCAATTTTTCTGTGCGCTTGTTGGAGGTCTTTGCTGCGGTGCTGGCAGCAGATTTTTGATCGGAGATGAATCGGTCGACGGTGGGACCGCACCCACCGTTCGCACACCCGTCTTCCTTGTCCATCAGTTCGCCCAGCTCCTGCTGTCCTCGGACATCCGCTGCGGATGGCTGCTCCTGCTGGAGGCGCACGACTTCCTGCAGGATGTCCCGGGAATTTTCCAGTCGATGCTGAGCGATAACTGCGAGAGAAGTCACGATTGACAATCCGATCAGAACTAAGGTGGCGGCCAGCAGTGGCGGGTTTACGAGACGCCTAAATCGATGTCTCAGGAATACCTGGGTCGCAACAAGTAACACAAACAGGAGAACAATCGGTACGACCCACTTAAGAAGGTTTTCAATCGTCATCGCACTTGCGGAGATTTGGGCGTTCAGCACACTGATTTGATCACCCACAAGGTTGTTGAGTTCAGCCAAGATCGGGCTGTCTCCGGCATGCACCAGGTGCGATGCATACCACAGGTCAGCCGTGCCCAAAGGAGTTCCAGTGTGCGCGTCAGCCTGCCCGATCAAGCCCGAGTAAGACTCCAGTAGCGCCTCAAGCAACTGTATCCGCTGGCTGCCCCTGCCTGTAACGTTGCGTGCGGCGACTTGGACCAGGCTCTGGCTGGCGAGCGTCAGCTGGTTCTGATAAAGCAGGCCCGGCCCGGTGAGCGTTACTTCACCACTCCGGAAGCTGTCAACGGCTGCGCTGTCGGCTTTCACCAGAGCGCCTCGTGCCGCGACCACTTCAAGAATCGCGGGAGCCGTGGTGTTCTGTACCGTCTCAACAGTGCCATACACTCTCTGAGATATCCGCCAGGACATGACCCCAACCACCAAGGTGGTGACCAAAAGGACTGCAAAAAGAACCCCCAGGGTCTTGCCTGTCGTGGTTTTCGGCTCCGTTGGCGGCGCCGTACCCGCGTCCGCGGTCACCGGATTAGCCATGTCGTCACCACAGGGTCCAGGGACGGACTCTATTAGCCAGGTCGACCAGGAAGCCATGGCTTTTGCGATCGGGGGCTTGCCGGGCGAGCGCGTGGTAGGAGCTATAGAGGAGTTTTCGAAGCTTCTGCTCGCTGACGGGGTTGCCGAGGACATCATTGCCGTTCAACTGCTTGTCGCCTTTGGTCTCGAGGACCCAGTCCAACGCAACCTCTCGCACTGCCGTCGTGAGGCGGTGCCGAGCGGGGCCATCCGCGTCACCCCCGTCCAGGTTCAGCTCTGGCAGCCGTCCGATCACCTCGCGGAAATCTTCCACAGTCGGAAGCCCGTTCCCGTGTCCAGGGTCGGTTGTGAGGCGTCCAGATAGAATTCGAACTGTGGCGATCTTGGCTGCGTGGTAGTGTAGGGAGACATCGGGTACATCGTCGAGAATTGCAACCGCATCCCTCCGGTTTCCTTGGCGCAGGCAGATCCGGGCGAGGCTAAATGCGGCACTAGCTTGCGAGCGATCTCTGCGCCAGACCGCTTGATAGTAACGCTGGGCCTCCTCGGACTCGTCCTGCTCGTAACAGAAACCGAGAGCCAGCTTTGGTGCATCCTCTCCTGGCAGCGCTTGGTAGACCTCGTCAAACTTCGTTTTTGCGTCGGTGATCTGGTCTCTTGCCAGCGCGAGCAGCCCGTCGTGCCACGCTATTTTCCAGTCGTAACCATCGATCTTGCTCGGCATTCCTTCGGCACTAAATAGACAAGCCTGGGCTTTTTCGGGTTCGCCCAGCTTGAGGTGTGCTCGGCATTTGCTCAATTGGATCTCGACGGATTCCTGCTGAAACATCGAAGACTGCTCGATGAGCCGGCGCGGATCGGTCGCGCTCATCGTTGCCAGAAAATTCGCCCCTGGATCCTCTGCGGCTGGCTGCGGAGCTGGTAGACCGGCAGCCACTGCGCCCGCAGTGGGGTGACCGTTGTTCAGCGTCGCATCGACGGCATGGTTGGTCGTCCAGCTATCCAGCGGTGGGACCATGCTGAGTCCGGCGTCGAGTAGGGCTGCCATATCGGTGAACACGGATGAGTGCTCGGGGCGCGGCGTTCCGTCTCGCAGCGAGAGCACCTCTCGTAGGACGCCCCTGAGTTGCTGGGACATCGCTGCCGCAGACGGGAAACGTTTGTCCGCCTCCCTCTGGGTCGCCCGCTCCAGCGCTCGACGGAAGGACTCAATGCCGAACCGGATTGGACTGTTTTCTGTTTCTGTGTCGACCTGTAGTGCATCCGTGCTCGCCTTGAACAAGTATTCGAGAGTCTTTCCGACCGCATACAGATCGGATTGCACCGTCAGGCCACGATTACGCTCCTCCGCACCGACTTGGAAATCGGTGTTCACGATGTGTGGAGACCATCTGTCGCCAATCCCACGGACTGCACCAAGATCGATAATCTTTATGCGGTTCGCGCTCCTGATCACATTGCTCGGGCTCATGTCACAGTACAGCAGTCCGCGGCTATGCAGATATTCGAGCGCGTCGAGGATTTCAACGCCGTAGGCGATGACATGCTCGACCTGTAGCGGTCCACCTAACGGCTCCTGGCGTGCTTTGGCGATTTCTCTGATCTTCTGCAGTGACTGTCCGCCAACGTACTCCATCACAATGTAATTGGTCGGCTCGCTGGAAGTTGGCTCCTGGTGAGTGACGAAGTTGAAGATGCGAACAATGTTGGGGTGATCGGCCGTGGTCAGGAAGCGGCGTTCTCGTGTCATCGCTTGCTCGTTGTCGGTATTGATTAGTCTTTTGAGGACAACGTAGTTGCCATCCAGATGAGTGTCCCTGGCCAGGTAGACCCAACCGAGGCCACCGTGCGCCAAACAGCCGACGACCTCGTACTGGTTCGCCACGAGATCACCTGCGGTCAGCCTTGGGAACTCAGGAAATGTCGAACTGGGCAGAACTTGGTCGGCGGGATTGGGAAGATCGAGGATCGGCAGTGGCACAAGACCTGCACACATCCATGTCTTTAAAGATGACCGGGCAATGCTGAGGCTGGGTGAAAGATCCTGGTGGAACGCGAGCAGCAGTCGGTGTCCCCGCTTGGTGAGTGGCTCGAGCACGTCGGTTACCAGCATGACGGGATTCTGGGAGTCGTCGATACCGTACACCACAATGGTCATCGGCGGTGGGCTATCTAGCAGCTCGGCAGTGGGTTCTGCTGAGGGATCCGCGGCGATGCCCGTCCGGTCGACAATGCGCTCCAACACTTCGCCGGGAGTCTTCCCGGCGGCATCGATGGCGAGATGGATACTGCCGGCCGAAGGAACGGTCCCCTCGGGGGCCTGGACTAGGCGCGGATCCGCTGAGTGAGGCCGCTGTTCCCGGTCAGCAAGGCTAATAATGCGGCGCACGGTGGCCGACCGCAGCGAGTCCGGCCCCCCGGTGACGATGATGAGAGTGTTGTCGGCATCATGACGTCGCTCGATCCATGACACGATCTCTCGGGCGAACGTGTTATCGAGGGCTTGTGAGTCGATGTCCTCAACGAGACTAAGGTCGGAGGACATAACGCCGCCTACCCATTCTCTTACCCGGCCAAGATGCCTGATGATCGCTTCGACGGGAAGCATGTAAGAAAATCCGAACTCCGAGTCGGCGTATTTGCTGACTACCATGCCGATAACCTGTTGTGTCATCTCGTCGAAAACGGGCGCGCCGCTGAATCCTGGGCGTACCGGACCACTCGGTGATATCGGGTTCATCTGGACGCATTCGATGCCCGGTCCGCCGTTCCCGGCTAGCTTTGCGTTCAGCCAAAATCCGTTTTCCAGGCCTGCAGGAAACCCCCCGGTGTATACGGCGCGGCCCCAGGTCATGGGTATTCGGCGCAGCGGGGTGGTCGAGCCTGTGGGCTGCGCCGTCTCGAGTTCGAGCAAGGCGATGTCGCCGCCGTCGGCGTTGTTGGGTGGAACCCACCCGTCAGCCGCGACCCATGCTCGCGCTGACCGCATCGGGTGCAAACCGACGAAATCGATGATCACCTCGATGCTGGGTGCGCAATCCTCGGTACTGGGATCATCGGACTCGGTACTGGGATCATCGGACAGAGTCAGGGCGTGCGCACAGGTCAGCACATGTCGGGTGCCCAGCAGGATACCGGCACCTAGCACGGCGCCAAGAGCGTCGCAGACGCGCACCAGCCATCTGCGCTGATCGGGCAGGGCACCCGGAGAACCCCGGTGGCCTATTGTCACACCGTGCAACAATACGCTGCCGATCTACCGTGAACCTGCGAATTACGGCGGAACCTCCACAGGAGGTTGTCGCTGTGCCTTAGGGTCGCTGTGCCTTAGGGTGGGCCGGGTGAGTTTCGTACTGCTGCCCGCGGTGGATGTCGCCGGTGGCCGGACCGTACGCCTGACGCAGGGCGACACCGGCACGGAGACGTGTTATGGCGACCCCCTTGAGTCTGCACTGGCCTGGCAGGCTGAGGGGGCTGAGTGGATCCACCTGGTCGACCTCGACGCGGCATTCGGCCGGGGCTCCAACACCGAGCTGCTGGCCGAGATCGTCGGCAGGCTGGATATCGCGGTGGAGCTCTCCGGGGGTATCCGGGACGACGTGTCGTTGCGGCGCGCGCTGGCTACCGGATGTGCCCGGGTGAACCTGGGTACCTCCGTGGTGGAGGATCCGGCGTGGTGCCGGGCGGTGATCGCCGAGTATGGCGAGCGGATCGCGGTGGGGCTCGACGTCCGGATCATCGATGGGCAGCACATCCTCGCCGCCCGCGGCTGGACCGCCTCCGGCGGGGACCTCTGGGAGGTGTTCGAACGCCTGGAGGCTGATGGCTGCCCGCGCTACGTGGTCACCGACGTCACCAAGGACGGCACGCTGCGCGGCCCGAACCTGGATCTGCTGCGCGCGGTGTGCGCCCGAACGCAGGCTCCAGTGATCGCCTCCGGTGGGGTCTCCGGGGCCGGTGACGTGGCCGCGCTGGCCGCGCTCGCCCCGCTCGGTGTGGAAGGCGCGGTCATCGGCAAGGCGCTCTACACCGGGGCGCTTACCCTGCCCGCCGCGCTGGCTGCCGCCCGCTGAGCCGCCACCTAGGCTGTGGGGATGGCCGTTGCCGTGCGCGTGATCCCGTGCCTGGACGTCGACGCTGGCCGGGTGGTCAAAGGGGTGAACTTCGCCGCGCTGCGCGATGCCGGCGATCCCGTCGAGCTGGCCAGCGCCTATGACGCGCAGGGCGCCGACGAGCTGACCTTTCTGGACGTCACGGCCTCCGCGGCGGACCGGGCCACGACCTATGACGTGGTGCGCCGCACGGCGGAATGCGTCTTCATCCCGCTCACCGTCGGCGGGGGGATCCGTGAGGTGTCCGACGTGGACCGCCTGCTGCGGGCCGGTGCGGACAAGGTGAGCATCAACACCGCCGCGGTGGCCCGTCCCGAGCTGCTGCGCGAGGCCAGCCACCGCTTCGGCGCGCAGTGCATCGTGCTCTCGGTGGATGCCCGGCGGGTGCCGGCCGGGCATCCACCCACGCCCTCCGGTTTCGAGGTGACCACGCACGGCGGGCGGCGCGGCACCGGGATCGACGCGGTGGCCTGGGCGGCCCGTGGCCAGCACCTGGGCGTCGGGGAGATCCTGCTCAACTCGATGGACGCCGACGGCACCAAGACGGGCTTCGACCTCGAAATGATCTCCGCCGTGCGGGCGGTCGTCACGGTTCCGGTGATCGCCAGCGGGGGCGCGGGTGAGATCGGGCATTTCCCGCCCGCGGTGGCGGCCGGCGCCGACGCGGTGCTGGCCGCCAGCGTCTTTCACTTCGGGCAGTTGCGGATCAGCGAGGTCAAGGAGGGCCTGCGCCGAGCCGGGGTGACGGTCCGGTGAGCGGGCTGGACCCGGCGATCGCCGGCCAGCTCACCCGCAACGCCGAGGGGCTGGTGTGCGCCGTGGTGCAGCGGCGTGGCACGGGCGAGGTGTTGATGGTGGCCTGGATGGACGACGAGGCGCTGCGCCGCACGCTGAGCACCGGCAGGGCCACCTACTGGTCCCGCAGCAGGCAGACTTACTGGGTCAAGGGGGAGACCTCCGGGCACACCCAGCACGTGCACGAGGTACGGCTGGACTGCGACGGTGACGCCCTGCTGCTCGTCGTCGACCAGGTCGGCCCGGCTTGCCACACGGGGGTAGTGACCTGTTTTAGCAGGTCACTACCCGTGAGTGGCAATGAGGGCTAGAACACTGTTACGCACTCACGGGTGCCGCAGGCACAATGGGTCCCATGGTCAGCATCTCCGAAGCGGGTGGTGGGCAGCTGCAGCCGGACCGGGAGCGGTTTCGCGCCCTGGCGACTGACCGCCGGGTGATCCCGGTGACCCGGAGGCTGCTCGCCGATGGCGAGACCCCGCTGGGGGTGTACCGCAAGCTTGCCCAAAGCGGGCCCGGCACCTTCCTGCTCGAATCAGCGGAGAATGGTTCGTCCTGGTCACGCTGGTCCTTTGTGGGGGTGCACAGCGCCGCCACGCTCACCGAGTCCGGTGGCCGGCCGCTCTGGCGCGGGACGCCGCCGGTCGGGCTTCCCGGGGTGGCGGGGTCGTGGGCAGGCACCGCGCTGGAGGCGTTGCGGCAGACTGTGACGGCCCTGCACACCGAGCCGCTGCCCGGCTTACCCCCGTTCACCGGCGGGATGGTCGGCTACCTCGGCTACGACGCGGTCCGGAGGCTGGAGCGGCTGCCGGAACTGGCGGTGGACGACCTCAAAGTGCCCGAGCTGGTGATGCTGCTGGCCACCGACCTCGCCGCGCTGGACCACCATGAGGGCACCGTCACGCTGATCGCCAACGCGATCAATTGGGACGACTCCCCGGACCGGGTGGACGAGGCCTACGACGACGCGGTGGCCCGCTTGGACGCGATGGTCGCGAAGCTGGGCACGCCGGCACCGGGCAGCGCGGCCGTGTTCAGCCGGCCGGCACCGGAGTTTGTGCGCCGCCACAGCCCGCAGCAGTACCATGCCGCGGTCGAGGCAGCCAAAGAGGCGATCCGCGCGGGCGAGGCCTTCCAGGTGGTGGTCTCGCAGCGCTTTGAGATCACCACCGAGGCCGATCCGTTGGATATCTACCGAGTGTTGCGCACCACCAACCCCAGCCCCTACATGTACCTGCTCCACCTGGAGGAGTTCAGCATCGTGGGCTGCAGCCCGGAGTCTCTGGTGACGGTGCGGGGCGGGAAGGTCACCATGCACCCGATCGCCGGCACCCGCCCCCGCGGCGCCGACCCGGACGAGGACTGCTGGCTAGAGAAGGACCTGATAGCCGACGAGAAGGAGCGCGCCGAGCACCTCATGCTGGTCGACCTCGGGCGCAACGACGTCGGCCGGGTGTGCCGCCCCGGCTCGGTGCACGTCACCGACTTCTTCCGGGTCGAACGCTACAGCCACGTCATGCACCTGGTGTCCACCGTCACCGGGGAGCTAGCGCCGGGATACACCGCATTCGACGCGGTGGCCGCCTGCTTTCCCGCCGGGACGCTGTCCGGCGCGCCCAAGCCGCGGGCGATGGAGCTCATCGAGGAACTCGAGCCCACCCGGCGGGGGGTGTACGGGGGAGTGGTCGGATACCTGGACTTCGCCGGAGACGCCGACACCGCGATCGCCATCCGCACCGCGATGGTCCGCAACGGGGTGGCCTACGTGCAGGCCGGCGCGGGCATCGTCGCCGACTCCGACCCAGTGGCTGAGGACGCCGAGTGCCTGAACAAGGCGGGCGCGGTGCTGGCCGCGATCGCCGCGGCAGGCACGTTGCGGCTGGCTACCGGCGAGCCCGCCGGGTCGCTGCGTGGCTGAGCGCGCTCCGGCACGCAGGGCGCTCGCGGCCACCATCGTGCTGCTGATCGTGGCCGCGGCGATGCTCAGCGCCGCGGCGGCGCTCGGCTGGGCCCAGCTTGATCTGCAGGTGCCGCTGCGTGGGGTCGTCCAGGTACGCCTCAAGGGATCTGCCGTGCTGCCTGCGCTGGTCCCGTTGGCCCTGTTTGCGCTGGCCGCGGTGGCTGCGGCGCTGGCCACGCCGGGGCGGGTGCGCTGGCTGCTCGGTGTGGTGCTGCTGGCCGCGGCGGTGCCACCGGGCGTTGCGGGGCTGCGGGCGGCGGGCGGGCATTGGCTCACCGGGGTCGCGAGCTCTGCCCTCGAGCTGTCCGCCCGATCGGTCCCCGTCGGGATGGCCACGGTGCTGTGGGCGGGGCCGGCGTTGGCCGTGGGCGGTGCGGGGATGCTTGCCGCGGCCGGCCTCACGCTGGGGCTGCGGGGGCACCGGATGCCGCGGCTCGCTCGCCGTTATCAGGCGCCGACGGGCCGCCCGAGGGGCACCCACCCTCAGCTGCCCCCGGAGAAGGGGTTCTGGGAACGGATGGACGCCGGGGAGGACCCTACCGCCTCGGGATACCCCCGGTGACCGGGCACCGGACGCCTCGGAGCTAGCATCGATACCCGGCTGCGCACCGGGGCGGAAGGGGAGAGGCTTGAGTGTCCTTGAGGCGATCCTCGAAGGTGTCAGAACCGACCTCGCGGCCCGTGAAGCCGCTGTCGATTTCACCGAGATCAAGAGGCGCGCTACCCGGGTGCCCGTACCCCGGGATGCGCTGACCGCGCTGCGCGGCCCCGGGATCGGCGTCATCGCGGAGGTGAAGCGCCGCAGTCCGTCCCGGGGGACCCTGGCGGACATCCCGGACCCGGCCGCGCTTGCCGCAGACTACGCCGAGGCCGGCGCTCGCATGATCAGTGTGCTGACCGAGGGCCGGCGCTTCGGCGGCTCGTTGCGGGACCTGGATGCGGTCCGCGCTGCGGTGGAGCTCCCGGTGCTGCGCAAGGACTTTATCGTCAGCCCCTACCAGGTGCACGAGGCACGGGCGCACGGCGCGGACGTGGTGCTGCTGATCGTCGCCGCCCTGGAGCAGAACGCGCTGGTGGCGCTGGTCGACCGGGTGGAGTCACTGGGGATGGTCGCGCTGGTCGAGGTGCACACCGCCGAGGAAGCCGACCGGGCGCTGGAAGCTGGTGCCACCCTGATCGGGGTCAACGCCCGTGACCTGCATACGTTGACGGTGCATCCGGACGTCTTCAGCAAGATCGCCCCAGGGCTGCCGGGGGATGTGCTGCGGGTCGCCGAGTCCGGGGTGCGCGGGCCGGCGGATCTGCTGGCCTACGCTGGCGCGGGCGCCGACGCGGTGCTCGTCGGCGAGGGGCTGGTGACCAGCGGCGATCCCAAGGCAGCCGTCATCCAGCTGGTCACCGCCGGGTCGCACCCAGCCTGCCCCAAGCCGGCGCGGTAGGCGACCCCGTGAGTAGCACAGTGCGTACCCAGCCCGTTGCGTCCGCCACGGCCCAGCCTGATTCTCACGGTCGCTTCGGGTGTTACGGCGGCCGGTTCGTGCCCGAGGCGCTCATCGCGGCCCTCGACGAGCTCACCGCCGCCTATACCGACGCCCGCTGCGACCCGGAGTTCACCGCCCGGCTGAACGGCCTGCTCGCCGACTACACCGGCCGGCCCTCGCCGCTCACCGAGGCGCCCAGGCTGTCCGAGCATGCCGGCGGGGCGCAGATCGTGCTCAAGCGGGAAGATCTCAACCACACCGGGTCCCACAAGATCAACAATGTGCTGGGTCAGGTGCTGCTCACCCAGCGGATGGGCAAACCCCGAGTGATCGCGGAGACCGGAGCGGGCCAGCACGGCGTTGCCACCGCGACCGGGTGCGCACTGCTCGGGCTGCAGTGCGTGGTCTACATGGGTGAGGTGGACACCCAGCGCCAAGCGCTCAACGTCGCCCGGATGCGGCTGCTCGGGGCCGAGGTGGTGCCGGTAAAGACCGGCTCGCGCACCCTCAAGGACGCCATCAACGAGGCCCTGCGGGACTGGGTGACCAATGTGGACACCACGCACTACCTGCTCGGCACGGTTGCCGGGCCGCATCCCTTCCCGGTGATGGTGCGCGACTTCCACCGGGTCATCGGGTTGGAGGCCCGGGAACAGATGCTGGCCCGCTACGGCCGGTTGCCCGACGCGGTCGTCGCATGCGTGGGTGGTGGCTCCAACGCGATCGGCATCTTCCACCCGTTCCTCGACGACCCGGGGGTGCGCCTGGTCGGCTTCGAGGCCGCTGGCGAGGGGATGGACACCGGCCGGCACGCCGCGACGCTATCCGCCGGGCAGCCCGGGATGTTGCACGGGGCCCTGTCTTACCTGCTGCAGGACTCCGACGGGCAGACCGTGGAGACGCACTCCATCTCAGCGGGGTTGGATTACCCTGGGGTGGGGCCCGAGCATTCCTGGCTCAAGGACACCGGACGGGCCCAGTATCGGCCGATCACCGACGCGCAGGCGATGGACGCCTTCCGGCTGCTGTCCCGCACTGAGGGGATCATCCCGGCGATCGAGTCGGCGCACGCGGTAGCCGGGGCACTCCAGCTGGGAACCGAACTGGGACCCGGGGCCCTCGTGCTGGTCAACCTCTCCGGCCGGGGGGACAAAGACGTGGACACCGCGGTGAGGTGGTTCGATCTGCTCGGGGAACAGCCGTGACCGCCCGGCTCGCACCGCTGTTTGCCGCCTGCGGTGCGCAGCATCGGGCCGCGTTGATCGGCTACCTGCCCGCCGGCTACCCGACGGTGGCCGGCTCGGTCTCGCTGCTGCGCGCCATGCTGGACGGCGGCTGCGACCTGGTGGAAGTCGGGGTGCCGTACTCCGACCCGGTGCTAGACGGGCCGACCATCCAGGCCGCCGCCGATGCCGCCCTGCGCGGCGGGGTCCGGCTGCGTGATGTGCTGTCGGTGGTGGAGTCGATCACTGGTGCTGGCGGGCGGGCTGTGGTGATGACCTACTGGAACCCGGTGCACCACTACGGCGTGGACGCCTTCGCCCGGGACCTCGCCGCAGCCGGGGGACTGGGCGTCATCACCCCTGACCTGATTCCCGACGAGGCACACGACTGGCTGGCCGCGGCGCAGACCCACGACCTGGACCGGATCTTCCTCGTGGCCCCCTCGTCCACCGAGGCGCGCCTAGCGATGACCGCGGCGGCGACCCGCGGCTTCCTCTACGCGAGCTCCGTCATGGGCGTGACCGGTGCCCGGGACGTGGTGAGCAGTGCCGCCTCGGAACTGGTCGCTCGGGCACGCAAGCACGCCCCGGAACTGCCGGTGGGCGTCGGGCTCGGGGTGCGCGATGGCATGCAGGCCGCCGAGGTGGCGGCGTTCGCCGACGCGGTGATCGTCGGCTCGGCCTTCGTCACCGTCGCTGCGCGGGACGGCGAGCCCGCAGTCCGCGCGCTGGCCGCCGACCTCGCCACCGGTGTCCGCCGTAGCGCCCCCCAACCCGCTCTCTGACCACCTCCCACCGGTGGGGTCGGTGGGATATACCGTGTCGCCGTGCCCATCGCGACTTTTCTCGCCAGCATCCCCAGCCCGGATCGGGGAGTCTGGTATCTGGGGCCGGTGCCGATCCGCGCCTACGCTCTGTGCATCATCACCGGGATCGTCGTGGCGATCCTGTGGGCAGAACGTCGCTGGCAAGCCAGGGGCGGCAACGCCGGGGCAGTCACCGACATCGCGGTGTTCGCGGTGCCCTTTGGGCTGGTAGGCGGCCGGCTCTACCACGTGGCCACGGACTGGGAGAAGTACTTCGGACCCCATGGGGACCCGATCGGCGCGCTGCAGATCTGGCATGGCGGGCTCGGCATCTGGGGGGCGGTTGCGCTCGGGGGCCTGGGAGCCTGGATCGGCTGCCGGCGCCAGGGCATCCCGCTGCCCGCGATGGCCGACGCGGTTGCGCCAGCGATCGTCGTGGCGCAGGCGATCGGCCGGGTGGGCAATTACTTCAACCAGGAGCTCTACGGCGGCCCCACCTCGTTGCCCTGGGGATTGCAGATTCGTGACCGGGTGAACCCGGTCACCGGTGCGCCCGATCCCCTCAATGGAATCGCCCAGGGTCCCCCGCTGGAGGTCGTCCAGCCAACCTTCCTCTACGAACTGCTCTGGGACCTGGGTGTCGCGGCGCTCGTCGTGTGGGCGGACCGGCGTTTCCGGCTGGGTCACGGGCGGGCCTTCGCCCTTTACGTCGCCGGGTACACCGCGGGTCGATTCTGGATCGAGCTGATGCGGGTTGATCAAGCCACGATGGTCTTCGGGCTGCGCATCAACGTGATCACGTCAGCCGTGGTGTTCCTGGGCGCGGTGCTCTACCTGACGCTGGCGCCCCGCGGCCGGGAGGACCCGGCAACACTCGCGGCGCGCCAGCAGGTGGAGATCGCCTCCTAGCCACGGCCGGGAGATGGACACTCGTCGGAAACCTCCCAGCAACCGCGCCGATCTCGCTGCACCGCTACTCTGCCCGTTATGAGTAGACGCGCGAAGATCGTCTGTACGATTGGTCCGGTCACCGCGACCCCGGAGAGGATCCGGGGGCTGGTCCGTGCTGGCATGGACGTTGCCCGCCTCAACTTCAGCCACGGCACCCACGATGAGCACGCACGGGTCTTCTCGATGGTCCGGCAGGCCAGCGACGAGGCCGGCAGAGCGGTGGGGATCCTTGCCGACCTCCAGGGGCCCAAGATCCGGCTGGGACGATTCGCGGCCGGACCGGTGGAGTGGCGCACCGGGGACGTGGTGCGGGTGACCGTCGAGGACGTCATCGGTACTCACGACCGGGTCTCCACCACCTATGCCGGGCTCGCCGAGGACGCCCGCGAAGGCGATCGGCTGCTCGTCGACGACGGCAAGGTCGCTCTGGTGGTGCGCAAGACCGAAGGCACCGACGTGGTGTGCGAAGTCCTCGAGGGTGGTCCGGTCAGCGACCACAAGGGCCTGTCCCTGCCGGGGATGAGCGTCTCGGTGCCGGCGCTGTCCGACAAGGACATCGCCGATCTGGAGTTTGCCCTGCAACTGCGGGTGGACCTGGTGGCGCTGTCGTTCGTCCGCTCCCCGGTCGACATCGATTTGATGCACCGGGTGATGGACAAGGTGCCCGGTGGTCGGCTGCCGGTGATCGCCAAGCTGGAGAAGCCCGAGGCGGTGGACAACCTTGAGGCGATCGTGCTGGCCTTTGACGGGGTGATGGTGGCCCGGGGAGATCTCGGGGTCGAGCTGCCGTTGGAAAACGTGCCGCTGGTGCAGAAGCGCGCTATCCAGGTCGCTAGAGAGAACGCCAAACCGATCATCGTGGCCACTCAGATGCTCGACTCCATGATCGGCAATGCCCGGCCGACCAGGGCAGAGGCGTCGGACGTGGCCAACGCGGTGCTTGACGGCGCCGACGCGGTGATGCTCTCCGGGGAGACCAGCGTCGGTCGCTACCCCATCGAGTCGGTGGAAACGATGAGCCGCATCGTGGAGGCTGTTGAAGTAGGCTCGCCGGCCGTCCCACCGCTCAACCACGTGCCCCGGACGAAACGGGGCGTGCTGTCCTACGCGGCTCGTGACATCGGGGAGCGGCTGGAGGCTAAGGCGTTGGCGGCGTTTACCCAGTCCGGTGACACCGTCCGCAGGCTGGCCCGGCTGCACACCTACCTGCCGCTGCTGGCCTTCACCCCAGAGCCCCCGGTGCGCAACCAGCTCGCGCTGACCTGGGGCACCGAGACCTTCCTGGTACCCCGGGTCGAGACCACCGATGCGATGGTCCGGCAGGTGGACCATGCGATGCTCTCGATCGGGCGTTACCAACCAGGTGACCTGGTGGTGATCGTGGCGGGATCACCACCGGCCACGGAGGGCTCCACCAACCTCGTCCGGGTACACCGCCTGGGTGAGGACGACCTTGGTTGAGCCGGCGCCCGGGATGACCGTCGCCGGCGCAGGCTCGTAGGAGGGGGCGCCAGGAGGAGCGGGGCAGGGTGGCGGCGTCGGACGATTCGGGCATATGTTAGTTGTATGAAGCAAACAAAAATATTGTTCTCGGGTAGAAAATCGGGGTCGGTGGCCAGGACACCGACCCCAGCTGCGGCGGCCCGAGCACAGCGGCGGCAGGCTCGAGCCGCCGCTGACATGGCCAGCCCGCACTACAAGTGGATCGTGCTATCGAACACGACGTTGGGTGTGTTGATGGCGACGATCGACGCCTCGATCGTGCTGATCGCGTTGCCGGACATCTTCCGCGGCGTCGGCGTCGATCCGCTGACACTGGGCAACACCAGCCTGCTGCTGTGGTTGATCATGGGTTATATGGTGGTCACCGCGGTGTTGGTGGTCAGCTTCGGTCGGCTAGGCGACATGTTCGGCCGGGTGAAGACGTATAACGCAGGATTCGCGGTGTTCAGCCTGTTCTCCGTGCTGCTGTCGGTGACCTGGATGCACGGCACCGCGGGGGTGCTGTGGATGATCATTATGCGGGTGTTTCAGGGTGTCGGCGGCGCGATGCTGATGGCCAACTCCAACGCGATCATCACTGACGCCTTCCCGGTGAACCAGCGTGGGCTGGCGTTGGGTCTCAACCAGGTCGCCGCGATCGCCGGTTCGTTCCTCGGCCTGGTCATCGGTGGGGTGCTCGGCCCGATCGACTGGCGGTGGGTGTTTCTGGTGTCCGTGCCGGTCGGGCTGTTCGGCACTGTGTGGGCTTACCTGAAACTGCACGACACCGGGATCCGGCAGCCGGCGCAGCCGGACTGGTGGGGCAACCTCACCTTCGCGGCCGGCTTGATCGCGGTGCTCGTCGGCATCACCTATGGCATCCAACCCTCTCAGGGGCACACCATGGGGTGGACCAGCCCGTTGGTGTTGGCCCTCATGGGCGGCGGCGCGCTGCTGTTGGTGATCTTCTGCGTGGTGGAGACGAAGGTCGCCGAACCGATGTTCCGGCTGGGACTGTTCCGGATTCGCTCGTTCACCGCGGGCAACCTGGCCAGCCTGCTCGCGTCGTTGGGACGCGGCGGCCTGATGTTCACCTTGATCATCTGGCTGCAGGGGATCTGGCTGCCCCGGCATGGCTATAGCTTCGCCTCCACCCCGTTGTGGGCGGGCATTTACATGCTGCCCCTTACGGCGGGGTTCCTCATCGTGGGGCCGGTGTCGGGCGCCTTGTCCGACCGGTTCGGGGCACGCGCGTTTTCCACCGGTGGCATGGTCATCGCCGCAGGCAGTTTCGTGTGCCTGACGTTGCTCCCCGTGAACTTCACCTACTGGGAGTTCGCTCTGGTGCTGCTGCTCAACGGCGTCGGGATGGGTCTGTTCGCCTCGCCCAACCGGGCCAGCATCATGAACAGCGTGCCCTCCAACCGTCGCGGGGCCGGCGCCGGGATGAGCACCACGTTCCAGAACTCGGCCATGGTGCTCTCGATCGGGATATTCTTCAGTCTAATGATCTTCGGGCTGGGTCAGTCCCTGCCGCACACGATGTTCAACGGGCTGATCGCCCAGGGTGTACCGGCCGCAGACGCGACGCGGGTGGCCGCACTGCCGCCGGTATCAGTCCTGTTCGCCTCGTTGCTCGGCTACAACCCCGTGAGAACCCTGCTCGGGCCGGCTGCACTGCACCAGCTATCCGCCGGGCATGCCGCTTACCTGACTGGCCGTGGCTTCTTTCCGGCACTGGTCTCGGGGCCGTTCTCAAACGGCTTGACCGTCGTATTCGGTTTCGCCATGGCCGCCTGCTTGGTAGCCGCGATCGCGTCCTTGCTGCGGGGCGGGAAATATGTGTACGTCGAACCTCGACCGCAGCCGGTCGATCCCGAGCTCGACGCCTTGACCTGTCAATACTGAAAAGAGGAACTGAATGAACCAGCACGCGCAATGGGACATCATCACCGGAGTCGGCATCACCGCACTCGGGGTGGCCGCCGCCCGGGCGCTCGAAACCCACCGGCAAGAGGGCCTCGTCACCGACCCGTACGCGGAAGCGTTCGTGCGCGCGGCAGGAGCCCCGGTGCCGATGCCCACCCGCCCGGACGCCAATGAGGATCCTGAGATCCCCTGGGGGCGGATGGCCACCTACATCGGCGTACGGTCCCGTTTCTTCGACGAGTTCTTCGCCGACGCTTCCGCCGCCGGGGTAGATCAGGTTGTGTTGTTCGCCGCCGGGCTGGACACCCGAGCCTTCCGGCTGGATTGGCGGCCAGGAACCACGGTGTATGAGCTGGATGCGCCCAAGGTGCTGCAGTTCAAGGACCAGGTCCTGACCGAGCAGGGCGCGCAAACCCGCTGCCACCGCCGCACCGTGGCAGTCGATCTCCGCGAGGATTGGCCGGCGGCGCTGCGGCAGTCCGGCTTCGACGTGCGGTGTCCGACGGCGTGGCTGGCTGAAGGGCTGCTGCCATTCCTGCCCGACGACGCCAAAGACAGTCTTTTCACGCGGATGCACGAACTCTCCGCGGCAGGCAGCCAGATCGCTGTGGAACATATCGACGGTGATTTCGCGGCCTTGCGGCGCGATCCCAGATTCCAGAAGCTGAGAGATCGATTCGGGTTTGACCCGAGCGCGCTCTGGCCGGCCAATCAGCACTACGATCCGGTGGGGTGGTTGGCCGACCACGGGTGGGTGGTCTCCGCGGTCCGGGCGACCGTAGTCGCGCAACAATACCAGCGGCCATTGGACAACATGATTCTCGAGCCGATGGGGTCCAGCCTGCTGATCACCGCCCAAGCCGGCGCGGGGTGAAAGCCGAGAGGAGCACCGCCGCAGGGCGGTCCCTCCGGTGGCGTAGCGGGCTGATCAGGGGACCATGATGACCGGACAGCAGGCGTGGCGTGCTAGCCACACTGGCACCGAGCCGGTGATGCGATGCAGCCAATGTTCGGGCTTACCGAGGACGATCGCGTCGGCCTGGGTTTGACGGGCCAGCTCAGCCAGCTGCCGAGCGGTATCGCCCGTGCGGCCGACCAGCTGCACCGTCAAACCGGTGGGGTCGATGGTTTCGGCGAGTTCGGTATGCAGCCAGTCCAGCAACTCAGCAGGATCCTCGGCGGGCAGCGGCCACGCGGAGTCGAAGGCATAGCAGGCGGGGGTGGGGCGGACGTGGGCGAGCACCAACGGCCGCGCCATGCGACGGGCCATGCCAGCAGCGTAGGCCAGGGCATGCTGGCTGGGCGTGGACCCGTCATACCCGACCACAATGGGATGAATAACCCGCTCAGAGGCGACCGGACCGTACGAGCGCGGGGCGGAAGTCGCGTCATACATGGCCGTCTCCGACAGGATGGTACGTACCCGCCCCTGAAGTTCGGCGGGTCTTAGGCTCATGCTAGCGGTCCGGGACCGAGCCGCTACTCCAAGCACACTTCTGGATGAGGGCGCCGCGGGAGGTAGTCACGACTTCATCCGATGGTCAGGAGTCTTGCGGATGGGCGTCGGTCCCGACGTCGAGCAGCTCATCGGTGTGGAGGGCCGGCTTGCTGCTGTCCGTGGCGGTGGCAGATGGTGCCGCGGCCGACAGCGGGGGGAGGGAGTCGGCCGGTGGGGCGGGGGCGGGCCCAGAGCGCAGCAACAGCGCCCCTAACACGCCCAGGACGCTCAGTCCGGCGGCGATGAGGAACACGTCGTCGATCGCGCCGACGAATGCCAGGTTTTGGGTCTGGTTGTAGAGGCTCCACACGCTGAGCCACTCCGGAGTTGCTGGCGTGCCGACGTGCGGGATGGGGGTGGTGGCGGGCAGCAGCGCGGCGCGCCCAGCGTACTGCTGGGCCTCCTGGATGGTCAGGATGGCGGTGAGGATGGACACTCCGAGCGCACCCGAGACGCGCTGCACGACGTTGTTGAGCGCGCTGGCGGCGTTCGTGCGGCTCGGTGGGATGACCGCGACTCCCCCGGTGAGGATGGGCATGAAGGCGCTTCCCAGGCCGAACCCTACCAGCATCATCAGCCACATGACGTGCTCGCGAGAGGCGTTGAGGGTGAGCGTGTGCAGCAGGTAGGTGCTGACGGCCAGGATCGCCAAGCCGATGGTCGCTGGCCAGCGGGGTCCGATGCGGTCATAGACCCGCCCGGTGATGGGCATCAGCACCGCCATCACCAGCGCCTGGGGCAGCACGGTGAGCCCGGCGGGGAATGCGCCCCATCCTTGGGCCCGCTGCAGGAACTGCGGGATGTAGAACAGCACCCCGTACATCGCGGTCACCAACACCGTGATCAACAGCAGCGAGTTGGTAAACGGCCAGTAGCGGAATATGTGGATATCCAGTAACGGGTCGGTGACCTCGAGCTCGATCACCACGAACAACGCCAGGCTCAGCATGCTGTAGACGAGCAGACCCAGGATCCGGTAGGAGCTCCAGCCCCAGGTCTCGCCCTCCGAGGTCGCCAGCAGCAGCGCGAAGAGCCCACCGCCCACGGTGAGGAAACCCAGGATGTCGAACCGCTGTCTGGCTACCCGGGGAAATCGGGGCAGCACTAGTGCTGCGGCTACCGTGCCCAGGATCCCGATGGGCACGTTGATGTAGAAGATCAGCCGCCAGCTCACGTACTCGACCAGATACCCGCCCAGGACTGGGCCAATCCCGGGGGCGAACACGATCCCCAACCCGTAGAGGCCCATCGCGGCCCCGAGCCGCTCCCGTGGCACGATCCGGAGCAAGACGGACAGCGTGACTACCGGGAGGATGCCGCCCGGGATCGCCTGGATGATCCGGAAGACCACGAGGGTGTTCAGATTCGGGGCGAGCCCGCACAGCGCCGACCCCGCCGAGAAAGCCACCAGCGCCAGGTTGTACAGCTCCTTCAACCCGAAGCGGTCCCCCAGCCACGCGGTGCTCGGCACGATCACGCCCAGCATCAGGGTGTAGCCCGTGACGACCCACTGCACCTGATCGATGGTTCCCCCGAAATCGTTCTGGATGGCGGGGATGGCCACGTTGACGATGCTGGTGTCCAGGACCGACATGAACATCCCGATGACCAGCACGATCAGCGGCAGCCCCCAGCCCGCCTGGGTGCCCCCGCCCGAGACCACCCCGCGAGCGGGCCGAGTGGCCGCCCCGTCAGGGGAGGTCGCCCCCGGTCCCGTGCGGGCCGTTGTCACCGGATCGTCAGCCGATCAAGGTAGCCCAGTATAATTTTGTTTGCTGCACGCAACTAACATAAACCGGGTCGCAGCTCGGCGCCACCCCCGCGTCAGCGGCACACTGATCGTGGGTGCACCTCGCCCTCAGTCGTGTCGCCGGTGACCTAATCGGCGATCACTTGCGTGCGCAGTGCGCCAGCTGCATGAACATGCGTTCGCGCAACATCCGCAGATCGAGATGTTGTGCCGTTCCCTCCCGTAAGAGTCGCGACCGCAACCTCGTCCACGCCGGCCGTTGAAGACGACGATCTTGCTGATCCCGAAAGCCGCCCGTCTCCGGATGCTGTGCCACACGGGATCCGCTTGCGGTGATCACCTCGCCGGTCGCTCTCGGTCGCCCGCCGTACAGGGCGACGACACAGCGACGCGCCGTGGCGTTCGCGACCTGCGTGCCATAGTCGCGACGGACAAGATGCAGGCACATGTCGATTCCGGCGGCCGCTCCGGCTGAAGTCAGTACCCCTCCGTTGTCGACGAACAACACGCTGGGATCCACGTGGATATCGGGGAAGCGGCGCGCGAACTCGTCGCACAACCCCCAGTGCGTGGTCGCGCTCAGCCCGTTCAGCAGGCCTGCGGCAGCGAGCACGAACGCTGAGGTGCACAGGCTGAGCACCCGCGTCGTCGGACGGATCCGTGCGAGGGGGCGAGTTCCGCAGGGAGACCGCCCGGTTCCGGCAACGGGCGGGTGTGGTCCTGCGTGGCGATGATCACGATGTCTGCGCGCGTGAGCTCAAACTCGTCATGCTTGACCACGACCGTGAAGTGGCGTGTTCCCTGATGCACCGAGGATGTTAAGACCATGTCAACGATCCATGAGTCGTCTCCGCGCAAGTCCTATACAACCGCATCCATCACGCGCCAGGCCGCAGCCGACCTGCTCGACGCCGCTCGCGCCGTCGGGCAAGGGCTCGGCTTCGAGCCGGCGACGGCGATAGTCGACGTCGGCGGCCACCTGGTGGCCTTCGAGCGCGGAGACGCGACCCCGTTCCTCGCCGGGACGATCGCCATCGACAAGGCGTGGACGGCCGCGTCGTACCGCGTGTCCTCGAGTTACTGGAACGACTACGTCCAGGACCCCGCCGTCTCGGCCCTGCAGAACTCACCACGCGTGATGCCGGTCGGAGGCGGCTACGCGATCGTCGATGAGGACCATGTCGTCGGTGCCATCGGCATATCAGGCGGGACACTTGCGCAGGACGAGCGCGCTGCTTTAGCAGCGATCGAGCAACTTGGTTTCACGACGACAGACGCCTCTCGGTCCTCCCAGGACGATTGAGTTTGAGGGGTAACGGCAGTGCGGCTCGCGCGCTGGTGTGCGGGGCAACCGAGTTGTATCCGCGCCCGGGTGAGCGCCCAGGGCGGGGACTTCTTCGACGCCCTACCTGCCGCGGACATCTACGTCCTGTCCTGGATTCTGCACGACTGGGACGACGCCGCCAGCGCACGCATCCTCTCCGGCATCGCCGCCGCCACGGCACCGGCCACCCACCTGGTGATCATCGAGATGATCACCCCACCCGGGGACGAGCCAACCAAGCTCGTTTCCGACGCCGTTGCGCAGGTAGTCCTGACCGACGGCCGAGTGTGACGACGGACCCGCGCCACGAGCCCGACTTGTTCTGGGCGTTGCGCGGTGGCGGCGGCAACTTCGGCGTCGTCAGGTTGGTGACCTTCCTCGCGGTGACGTTCTCATCGAGGGGAAACGGATCGCCGCTGTCGGTCCGGAACTGGTGCACGCGGCGCCGGACGAGGCGATGGGCGCGACCGGCTGCATTGTCGTTCCCGGGTTCGTCGACACCCACCGGCACATGTGGCAAGGAGTGGTCCGTGGTTACGCGCCACAGGACACCCTGGAGGACTATTTCAGCCGCGTTCTCTTGCGGATCGGCCCGGAGCTGAGTCCAGAAGAGCTCGCCATCGGCGAGGCTCTGAGCGCTCGGGCCGCCCTCGACGCCGGTATCACGACCGTTCAGGACACCTCCGACATTCACGAGTCCCCCGAGCGGACCGACGCGATCGTGGCCGCCCTGCGGGAGTCGGGGCTGCGGGCGGTGTTCGCTTATGGCCTGAGTCGACCCTACGTGTCCCGGTGGGGCAGCGCGTTCCCCGACGACGTGCGCCGCGTTCGCGCGGAGCTGCTACCCGACGACGACGCGCTGGTCACGATGGCACTCGAGACTCAGAAAGGCGGACGACGAGGCGGAGCGGCATAACGCCGCGCTGGCCCGTGAGCTTGACGTCCGTACCGCACACCACGTCCGCGCCTCGATCCCACCGAGTCGGTTGCGTGACCTCGGGGCGTTGTTACCGGGGACGACATTCATCCACGGCAACGGTCTGGACGCCACTGAGCTTGCGGTGATCGCCGACGCGGAAGGCTCATTGTCGATCGCCCCCGTCGTCGAGATGGCGATGGGCCTCGGGTTCCCGATGATCACCGAGGCGCTCGCCGTGCCGGGTCTGCCGGTCACCCTCAGCGTCGACGTCGAGGTGACCAGCCCCACGGACATGTTCTCCCAGATGCGGGCCACTTATCTGGCCGCGCGCTTGAACTCGACCTCCACCGGACCGACGGTCCGCGACATCCCGTCAGGAAGTCAATCCGCGCCCCCGGCCAGGTCCGTTGGCCGGGGGCGCCGCGTGTGGTGTGCTGGATCAGCAGGTCAGCGATTTGATCATGTTCAGGAACACGCTGGCCGCGTCCTTGCTGACCACCAGCGTGGGCCGCTCGTCGTCGGGAAGCGCGGCCTGCTTGGTGTCGCGGTAGCCGACCATGCCGTCGGCCCACCCGGTCTCCACGCACGCCGAGTTGTCGGCGGTGTACGTGGACGTGCGCCAGTTGTCGATCACTGGATTTCCTTTCTCACCGTGGCGATGAGCGCCCGCGACCGCTTCGGGCTGAGCGCCAGGTGACGAAGATGGTTCATCACCTTCGTATAGTCCTCCACGGCGTCGGGAGCATCGTAGTAGTAGGCGACTCGCCGCGTCTCCTCATACGCCACCCGCCAGTCATCCTCGAACCGGAGCAGGTAGAACGTGCCCTTGAGCGCGGGATGCACCGCAACGTCACGAGGGATCACCTGGAAGTTGATGTTGAGGCGTTGGGTCATCTGCAGCAAGTGATCAAGCTGGCCGGCCATCACGGCGGTGCCACCAATCGGCCGGCGCAGCACCTGCTCCTCGGCGACGCACCAGAGTTCGGCCGAGCTGGCCTCGCGGGTGATGGCGGACTGCCGGCGCAGTCGCAGCGCCACGCTGGCCTCGATGTTGACGCCGAGAGTGATCGAGGCATGGTAGGTGATCAGCTCGCGGGCGTAGGCTTCGGTCTGCAACAACCCGGTGATCAGCAGGGGTTCGAAGACCTCGATCCCGGCGGCGACCGCCTCCAGGCCGATGAACAGCTCGAAATCGTTCATCGATGACGAGGACTCGATGTCCTGCTGCACCGTGCCTTGCTGGTCCGGCTTGAGCCTCGCCACGGCCAGCAGCTCCAGCATCATCGGCACCCGGTCGGGCCGGCCGAAGAAGTCCATGAGGATCTCCAGCGCGGGCCGGGACGGGAGGTTCTTCCCGCTGACCAGGTGGGTGAACCCGACGCGAGAGACGCCCAGTCGTTCACCGGCCTGCGCGTGGGTCTTCCCGGCCTGCTCGCACAGCCGGTCCAGCTCGTACCGGAGCACTCGGCGAGCGACCTGGGGGCCAAAGGTCACCTGCACGTCATCGTCCCTCTCCAGGAATTCGCACTGATCGTTACCTGTTCCTTGTAGACAAGGTGCTAGAAGCTACGATACTCTGACCGTAACACGTTCCCTGTCTTAGTGGCGGAACGCGTTCCAGGCGAGACCGGTAAGTGTGCCAGAGGCAGGAGGAGGTCCCGAGTGGGAGCCGGACGACCACGCCGAGCGGTGCCGCGCCGGTGCAGTGACGTCGGCTCCGGCACCGGGCGGCCCTCCACCTATCCCCATGGTTGAGGAGAGACGCACTGTGAGTGTACGTAGCATGCTGACAACAGGCCCCGACGTTCAGGTGGACGATCCGGTGCGGGGCGATATGGCGCTGTTCGCGAACGCTGCCGTGGATGACGAGGTGGAGATCGCTTTGCACGCGTCGAAGCTGCCGGATGCCGAGACCGTCTCGATCTTCTTCGGTGACGAGCGGCTCATCCTGGAGTTCTATGACGTGGAGAGCCTGGAACGGCTGCGGGATCTCGCGGACGAGGGCGCGCGGCGGCTGCGGGCGGCGATCGAGGCGAACGCCTAAGCGGACGCCGCCAAGCGCAAGCTGAGTTCATGATTGACTGGATACGCTCTGCTCTGGCCGGATCACGTCCGCGTCCCAGTAATAAGCGAGAGCGTAGGGCACAGAACATCCGCAACCCTTGCTAGAAGTACTGCGGAGGGCATGGACCGACCTCGCTAATTTGTCTTATCCAGACAACGAGAAGTCTTGATCGGTGAGCGCCGGGGTCGGGACCGTTGATGGCCCGCGCCGGTCTCGTCGTGCGCGAGACGACCAAGCCCCGGCTCCTTTAGGCCCACGTGCCGCTGTCGCGGCCCCGTCGTAGCAACCGTTTCGCGGTCTTGTCGATGGTGTAGGCGTGGCGCCGCACGAACCGGTCAGCCTCGCCACGCATCCCCTCCCACGTGTAGATCGTCCCCCGCGCCACTGCCTCGAACCGCGCCCGGTCGGAACTAGCGCCATGCGCGGTCATCTGTTCCGCCTGTCGGCGGCGGTAACCGCGGTCCATGAGGTAGCGGACCTCCCCGGCCTGCCCAGCGCGCAACGCCACCAGGTGGTCCTCCAGCGCACGGCCGTGGGAACCGGCATCGACGAACCCGGTGCGACCGCCCCCGTCGGCGTGTACCTCGATCCCCAGCAGCGTGAAGCCGCGTTTATGCGCTGCGCGAGCATGCGACGCCTCATGGTACGCAGTCGCCCCCAGGTCGATCTCACCAGCAGGCCGGCGTTTGCTTTCCCCAGACATCCACTCAAACCAACCCATCGCCCACTCCTCCTCCCTGGAGGCAACCACTCCTTACCCCCGACGTCTGGGACGGCTCCCGATGCCGCGGTGTGACCAACCAGCGCAGCAAAACATCACCGGAGACAACGCAATGGTGCACCTCACCACCCCGGACCACAGCCTGCGCCTGCCCGGAACGCCTTACGGATTATCGGCACCGTGCCGCACTCCCTGATAACCTCCGGGACTTTATCGCGTACAAGTTTATCATGACGTCGCGATAGCCAGCCCTGTCGTCCGAGGCGGCGGTCACGATGGCATCCGCGAGGCCCTGAGGGTTGTCCTAGTGCTGGCCTACCAGGGCGGCCAGCACGTCGTGGGGCGTTTGGTCGTGGACACCATCGGAGGTCAGCAGCACGAGGTCACCGGGCGGAATCGCGATCTCATAGACCGTGGCCACGACCGCCCGGCTGAGCGTGGTGCGGATCCAGTTTGAGCTTCGCCAGCCTGCCACCCGGATGCCCAGAACCACGCTTGGTCATCAGGGACCTCGGTCACCATTACTCTGTCACCTCCGGTGTGGGTACTTCGCGGCATGTCGGGACTTCCGGTAGCTCACCCCATGACCAATGTGGGTGGTCAGCCCCAGCTTGCTGTTCCACGTCCACAGGCCAAGATGCACCGAGGTCGATGTCCAGCCTGATTTCGAAAAATTCAACCAGACTATGCCCGGTATTATATGCAGACGTTCACGGACAATGAAAGGCATCGCGAGTCCTCCCTTTCCCTGGAGACACTCATGGTCCCACTGTAACAGATAAGCCCCCCTCATTGCGTGCCACGTTCCAGCGCCGCTGACGCTTCTTAGCGGGCCGTTTCTCACACTCATCAGTCATCGTGCACACAGGTCGCTTTTGAGTTGGTCTTACTACCCGATGGATCTTGTCACCGGGACCGCTCTCACTGGTCAGCGAAAGATCAAGGATGGTGCACCAGCGGTACTCGCCGAACTCGGGCATCCTCAGCGATATTTCACCGATCGAGTGACGGCGCGACTGCCTACCAGCGAAGAGTTGGAGGCCCTACGGCTTCCAGTGGACGTTCCGGTGCTACGACAGTTTCGGGTCATTCACTCGGACACGCGCCCAGTGGAGGCTGTGATCCTTATTAAGGGTACGCACAAGTATGAGGCGGTCTACCACGAGACCGTGGCGGCGCTGCCTGACCCCCATGGCCATGTGCGTCGACCGACGAACTCAAACAGCGCTACTCGACCCGCGTCCGATACGCCCGGTTTTTGGCAAGCGGGGCGCCCCGATAACTCCCCGCCGGGGTGAAGCTGAGCCAAACAACCGAACGAAGTTCGGGGGTCCGAGAAGTCTAACCCCTCCCGCAGTGCTCCCCTGGCATAGGGCGCGTACCAGTGCCCCTTAACGCGTCGAGGCCCCTCGGGCGCGCTGCAGGGCATGGGGTTGAGCCCGGCTACCCGGGCCGATCTTCTTAACCTCCCCTGATGTTGCAACCGCCCGCTATGGCCGTGAACCGGGGACAAGGCGCCCTCAAGGTCACGTCCTGATCGTGACGTCGGCCAACTCCACCCGCTGCCCGTCCGGTGCGATGGTGAACTGCCAGCGGTCGGCTCCTGGGCTGCCCGCTTCGAGCCACCAGCGGCAGGTCGCTTCCACCTCATCCCACAGTCGCCGCGGCCCCGACTGCAATACCGGGAACTCGTCCTCCTCAGCATTGGGGCTGGTATGGGTTAGCTTGGCTCGCGAGCCCCAGGGGTCCACCAGCCACAGCACACCCACCGGCTCGTTGGGTTCCCAGGGCCAGTACCGCCACTGACAGCCAGGAACCCGCTGACCAATAGCAACTTGCGCACCATGCGGCCTCGTGACGTTGGAGGGGTGCAACGTGGTGACCCTCTCCTCAGCGCGCTCCGGATCCCCTACACCATTGCTCATGGTGGGTTTGACGGCGCACCGGGCAGTGCTATCGTCGGCTACCGTTAACACCACAAGTCCCTCGGTGTAGGTATTCGCCCAGGGCAGCACAATCCGCCCGCCCGGTCGAGTCTGTGCCACCCAGGCATACGGAACTTGGTTGCAGGCCGCGGTGACGATCACACGGTCGTACGGGGCACCCGGAGGGTATCCGAACGCACCTTCACCGGTCACCACCTTCACCGCCCCGAACCTCGTGTCCGACAAGGCCACGGAGAATACCCTCTGAACTGCGATGATGTGTGCCCCCGGTGGGAGTCGAACCCACACTGGACGGGTTTTGAGTCCGCTGCCTCTGCCGGTTGGGCTACGGGGGCGAGTTGTTGGCGGGATCACTGTACGGGTTGAGTGAACATGACCCCACCCCGATCCTGACATCGCTATCGTTCGAGTTCGAGGGGTAGCCGCGAGGAGACGGGGGTCTGAAGGTGAATCCGCAGGCCGGCGCGAACGCGGTGCCTACCGGACCGGACTCCTCGGCGAGCGGGCACCGGGTGCTTGTCGCCGAGGACGAAGCGCTGATCCGGCTGGACCTCGTTGAGCTGCTCGCCGAGGAGGGCTACGTCGTGGTCGGAGAGGCGGCTGACGGTGAGCAGGCCGTCGAGCAGGCCGAGACCCTGCGCCCCGATCTGGTGATCATGGACGTGAAGATGCCGAAGATGGACGGCATCGACGCGGCGTCGATCATAGCGGAGCGGCGTCTCGCGCCAGTGCTGATCCTCACCGCGTTCAGCCAGCGTGATCTGGTGGAACGCGCCCGCGATGCCGGCGCGATGGCCTATCTGGTGAAGCCGTTTGGTCGCAAAGACCTGATGCCTGCCCTGGAGCTTGCCGTATCGCGGTTCCGCGAGCTGATTGCCCTGGAGAACGAGGTGGCAGGGCTCACCGACCGGCTGGAGACCCGCAAGACGGTGGAGCGCGCCAAGGGACTGCTGATGACTCGCCGTGGACTCACCGAACCCGAGGCGTTCCGCTGGATCCAACGCAGCGCGATGGACCGCCGGACCACGATGAAAGCGGTGGCCCAGGCCGTCCTGGAAAGCCTGTCCTGAGCAGCCACCACCCGCTGGAGGTCACCCTGGAGGATGGTGGCGCAGCAGGCAGGTCAGCCGCGCGGTGCAGGTCGGGCGCCGCTGCTCGTCACTGATCCGGATCTCGAAGGTCGCCACCGCGCGGCTGCGGTGCAGCGGCGTGCACACGCCGGTGACTTCTCCCTCGGTCACCGCCCGGTGGTGCGAGCAGGACAGCTCCATCCCCAGGGGAACCTTGTCGGGCATGCCCCAGCGCCAGGCGGCGATCGAGCCCAGGGTCTCGGCCAGCACCGCGTTCGCCCCACCGTGGAGCAGCCCGAACTTCTGGCGGTTGTGCGCCACCGGCATGGTCCCCACGACCCGCTCTGGGTCCCACTCGGTGATCTTGATGCCCATCCGGTCGATGAGCTGCTCATCCATCCAGCGGGCTATCAGTTCGGTGGTGGCCGGATCGACCTCGAAGGGGACGCCGGACGTGGTCATGCACAACCTCCAGTGAGACGGCCCAGTGAGACGGCAGAGCCTCCCCACTGTAGGTGCTGACGCATCCGGCTGTCGGTGCCGCGGCCTAGACTCGCAGACCGTGACGGTTTCCCCCCCGCGGTTGCTCCTGCTGGATGGTCACTCGCTGGCCTACCGGGCGTTCTTCGCGTTGCCTGTCGAGAATTTCCGCACCATGACGGGGCAGACTACTAATGCGGTGTACGGCTTCACCTCGATGCTGATCAACCTGCTCCGCGACGAGCAGCCCAGCCACCTCGCCGTAGCGTTCGACGTCTCCCGCAAGACCTTCCGCGCGGAGACCTACGCACCGTACAAGGCCAATCGCAGTACCACACCCGATGAGTTTCGCGGCCAGGTGTCGCTGATCCAGGACGTGCTCGCCACCCTGGGGATCCCCGTGCTCACCAAAGAGAACTACGAAGCCGACGACCTCATCGCGACCGTGGTGGCCCGGGCTGAGCCGGAGGGCTTCCAGGTGCTGGTCTGCACCGGGGACCGGGACGCGTTCCAGCTGGTCAGTAACCACGTGACGGTGCTCTATCCGCGCAAGGGGGTCTCGGATCTCATCCGGTTCACTCCGGAGGTGCTCGCCGAACGCTACGGCCTGACGCCGCAGCAATACCCGGACTACGCGGCGCTGCGCGGCGACCCTTCCGACAATTTGCCCGGCATCCCAGGGGTGGGCGACAAAACCGCCGCGAAGTGGGTGCGGGAGTTCGGCTCGCTGGACGCTCTCATCGATCGGGTGGACGAGGTCAAGGGCAAAGCCGGCGACGCGCTCCGCGAGAACCTCGCCTCGGTACTGCTCAACCGCCAGCTCACTGAGCTGGTCCGGGATGTCGATCTCCCCGAGCAACCCGCCGAGCTGGTGCTCAAACCGTGGGACCGCGACGCGGTGCACCGGCTGTTCGACCAGATGGAGTTCCGAGTGTTGCGGGACCGGCTGTTCGCCACGTTGAACACCCTGGAGCCCGACGCCGACGAAGGCTTCGACGTGCGCGGCGGGATGATCGAGGCGGGTGGCGTGGCTAGCTGGCTGGACGCGCACGCCCGGGATGGGCGTCGGACCGGGCTCGCCTTCCGCGGTAGCTGGGCGCGCGGCGCCGCAGACCTGGACAGCCTCGCCCTGCTCGCCCCCGACGGCGAAGGCGGCTACCTCGACCCGCGCGCGCTCACCCCCGACGACGAGCGGGCGTTGGCGCAGTGGCTGGCCGACCCGAGTGCACCCAAGGCCACCCACGACGCCAAGCCACTGCTGCACGCGCTGCGGGCACGCGGCGTGGAGTTGGCCGGGCTGACCAGCGACACCGCGCTGGCCGCCTACCTGGTCCGGCCCGGCCAGCGATCGTTCGACCTCGCCGACCTGGTACTGCGTTACCTGCACAAGGAGTTGCGGGTGGAAAGCGGGGAGGTCGCCCAACCGAGCCTGTTCGAGGACGAGGACACCGCCGCCCGGATCGCCGACGAGATCCTGCGGGCCCGCGCCGTGGCCGAGCTGGCCACCGTGTTGGACGCCGAACTGGACCGGATAACGGGTCAGTCCCTGCTCACGGAGCTTGAGCTGCCGCTGCTCGCCGTGCTGGCCGACCTGGAGTCAGCCGGTATCGCCGTGGACGGTGACGTGCTGGCCGACCTGGAAGCCAGCTTCTCGGCCGCGGTAAAGCAGGCTGAGCAGGACTGCTTCACCGTGATCGGCCGCGAGGTGAACCTGGGCTCGCCCAAGCAGCTGCAGGGGGTGCTGTTCGACGAGCTGCACATGCCCAAGACCAAACGCATCAAAACCGGATACACCACCGACGCCGACGCGTTGCAGACACTCTACGAATCCACCGAACACCCGTTCCTCGCGCACCTGCTGGCACACCGCGACGCGACCCGCCTCAAGACCACGGTGGACGGGCTGATCAAGGCCATCGCCGACGACGGGCGCATCCACACCACCTTCAACCAGACCATCGCCGCGACGGGTCGGCTGTCCTCTACCGAGCCGAACCTGCAGAACATCCACGTCCGCACCGAGTCCGGGCGGCGGATCCGGCAGGCCTTCGTGGTCGGCCCCGGCTATTCAGAACTGATGACGGCGGACTACAGCCAGATCGAGATGCGGATCATGGCGCACCTGTCCCAGGACACCGCGCTGATCGAGGCGTTCACCTCGGGGCATGACTTTCATGCCGCCACCGCGGCGCGGGTGTTCGCGGTGGAGCCGACCGCAGTCAGCGGCGAGCAACGAGCCAAGATCAAAGCGATGAACTACGGCCTGGCCTATGGCCTGTCGGTGTTCGGGCTCGCCGGGCAGCTGCGGATCTCCACCGAGGAGGCTCGCGAGCTGATGACGGACTACTTCGCCCGATTCGGCGGTGTCCGCGACTACTTGCATGCGATCGTGGAGAAAGCCCGGATGGACGGCTACACCGCCACCATCATGGGGCGCCGGCGCTACCTGCCCGATCTGGGCAGCGACAACCGGCAGCGCCGCGAGATGGCCGAGCGGATGGCGCTCAACGCGCCGATCCAGGGTAGCGCCGCGGACATCATCAAGGTCGCGATGCTGGGGGTCGCCCGGGCGGTGCGCGCCCAGGGGTTGCGTTCCCGGATGTTGCTGCAGGTGCACGACGAACTGGTGCTGGAGGTCGCCGAGGGCGAGCGGGCCGCTCTGGAGGCACTGGTGCGCCGCGAGATGGCCTCGGCCTACGTCCTGGACGTTCCCCTCGAGGTCTCGGTGGGAGTCGGCCGTAGCTGGCACGACGCTGCGCACTGAGCCGGCTCGGGATGGCCGCTCTCAGCGGCACCGGCAGCAGAAGATCGCGGTCCCGGGGAACAGCGCGCCGCGCAGCGGGCTCCATTGCCCCCACTCCCGGTGCAGATCGGGTGGCCACTCCGGTTCGACCAGGTCCTCCAACACCAATCCGGCAGCGACGATCTCCCTGACCCGGTCGCCCAGGGTGCGATGATGCTCCACGTACGTGGGATTGCCCAGGCGGTCCACCTCGACATACGGGGTACGGTCGAAATACGACTGGGTCGCCGCCAAGCCGGCTTCCCCGGGATCGTCGGGGAAGATCCAGCGCATCGGGTGGGTCACGGCGAAGACCCACCGACCGCCAGGGCGCAGCACCCGGGCGACCTCTCGCATCACCGCGGCCGAGTCCGCGACGAACGGCACCGCGCCGAACGCCGAACAGGCGAGGTCGAAGCTGTCTGCGGCGAAGGGCAACCGGGCGGCGTCAGCCTGCACCAGAGGCACCGAGATCCCGGTCTCGCGCGCTGCGCGCACCGCATGCCGCAGCATTCCCGCCGACAGGTCCAGGCCGATCACCCGTGCTCCCTGGGTGGCCAACCAACGCGCGCACGGCGCCGACCCGCAACCGACCTCGAGCACGACCCGGCCCGCCAGCTCACCCAGCAGGCCGGCGTCCGACTCGCGAAGCCCCTCCGGGCACCAGAGGAAATCCGCCGAACCGAGGTACTCACTGTGTGCCGCGAGGTAGTCCTGCGCATCAGCATCCCACCAGCGGCGGTTAGCGGCTGTTGTTTCCGCGTCGTTGACCAGCCGGTTCACTACACCGGCAGTGCCCAGCACCGCCTCAGCACGGCGGTGATCGCCTAGCCGGACCGTCCGGTCATCGGCCTGCCCTGGTTGCGGCGCGCCGGTCACTGCGTCCATCATTGGGCCCATCATGGGGGCAGTGTCTCACCAAGAACCAGGCAAGCGCCGGGAGTCGAGTTTGCTGCTCCGACTCCCGCCTGGGTAGGATCGAATTGCGCTGTGGTTTCCTGCTGCCCAGGTTGTCCGGCCCAGTGTCAGGCTGGCTCTGGGTCAGTCTGGCTCGGGGGCGAGAGCACCGGGTGAGGTTGATCTAGCACTGAGGTTGATCTAGCACAGGGGAAGTTCAGCGCGCCGGCACGAACTGAACAACCCCGCCCACTCGACCCTATCCCTTCGGAGCACTTCACCGCATGTCCACCGATACCACCACCGTCCCGACCACACAGCAGGTCGCGATCAACGACGTCGGGACGGCGGAGGACTTCCTCGCCGCCATCGACAAGACCATCAAGTACTTCAATGATGGCGATATCGTCGAAGGCACCATCGTCAAGGTCGACCGCGACGAAGTGCTGCTCGACATCGGCTACAAGACTGAGGGCGTCATCCCGTCCCGAGAGCTGTCCATTAAGCACGACGTCGACCCCGCCGACGTCGTGGCAGTCGGCGACCAGGTCGAGGCCCTCGTTCTCCAGAAGGAGGACAAGGAAGGCCGGCTGATTCTCTCCAAGAAACGCGCCCAGTATGAGCGCGCCTGGGGGAATATTGAGACCCTCAAGGAGAACGAGGAGCCGGTGCGCGGCACCGTCATCGAGGTAGTGAAGGGCGGTCTGATCCTCGACATCGGGCTGCGCGGTTTCCTGCCTGCCTCCCTGGTCGAGATGCGGCGGGTGCGCGACCTGCAGCCTTACGTGGGTCGCGAGCTTGAGGCCAAGATCATCGAGTTGGACAAGAACCGCAATAACGTGGTGCTCTCCCGGCGCGCTTGGCTGGAGCAGACCCAGTCCGAGGTGCGCAGCGAGTTCCTCCACCAGCTGGCCAAGGGTCAGGTCCGCAAGGGTCAGGTCTCCTCGATCGTAAACTTCGGTGCCTTCGTGGACCTCGGTGGCGTGGACGGTTTGGTGCATGTCTCCGAGCTGTCCTGGAAGCACATCGACCACCCCGGCGAGGTCGTCGAGGTCGGCCAGGAAGTCACCGTCGAGGTGCTCGACGTTGACCTGGAGCGCGAGCGGGTGTCGCTGTCGCTGAAGGCAACTCAGGAAGACCCCTGGCGGCAGTTTGCTCGAACCCACCAGATCGGGCAGATCGTGCCCGGCAAGGTGACCAAACTAGTGCCATTCGGGGCGTTTGTCCGGGTCGATGAGGGCATCGAGGGTTTGGTGCACATCTCGGAGCTGTCCGCGCGGCACGTCGAGATTCCCGAGCAGGTCGTACAAGTCGGTGACGACGTGATGGTCAAGGTCATCGACATCGACCTGGACCGCCGGCGGATCTCGTTGTCCCTCAAGCAGGCCAACGAGGGACTGTCGCCGGAGATGGAGTTCGACCCGACGCAGTACGGCATGACCGCCGAGTACGACAGCGAGGGCAACTACATCTACCCCGAGGGTTTCGATCCGGAGACCAACGACTGGCTGGAGGGCTACGACAAACAGCGTCAGGAGTGGGAGCGCGCCTACGCCGAGGCTCAGGTCCGTTTCGAGCAGCACCGTAGGCAGGTCGTCAAGGCCACCGAGGCCGAGTCGCAGACGACGGAGGAGCAGAACTACTCCTCGGACACCGCCGAGCCGCCCGCTTCCAGTAGCAGCGCCAGTGAGGGCTCGCTCGCCAGCGAGGAGCAGTTGGCGGCGCTACGGGAGAAGCTCTCCGGCGGCGTGTAGGCAAGCGTCACCATCGCCCGATGCTGCGGGTGGGGCTGACCGGAGGGATCGGGTCCGGTAAGTCGATGGTCGCCGCCCGGCTTGCACAATGCGGGGCGTGGATCATCGACTCGGACCGGATCGCCCGCGAGGTCCTGAAGCCCGGTACGGCAGCGCTGCGTGCCCTGGCCGAGGAGTTCAGCGAGGAGATCCTCGCCGAGGACGGGGCGCTGGACCGTGCGGCGCTCGCGGCGCGGGTCTTCCACGACGCCGACGCTCGCGGCCGGCTCAACGCCCTCGTACACCCGCTGGTCGCCGCCCGCTCCGCCGAGTTGATCGCGACCGCACCACCCGAGGCCATCGTGGTGCAGGACATCCCGCTGCTGGTCGAGGCTGGGATGACGGCCGGATTCCCGTTGGTCATCGTGGTGCACGCGGACGCTGCGGTACGGTTGCGCCGGCTGGTCGAGCAGCGCGGCATGGTGTCCTCCGCCGCTGCGGCGCGGATCGCGGCGCAGGCCACCGACGAGCAGCGCCGCACCGCTGCGGACGTGTGGTTGGACAACAGTGGCTGTCGGGAGGACACTCTCGTCGCCGTCGAACGGCTATGGGCGCAGCGGCTGGTGCCCTTCGAGAGCAACCTCCGTGCGGGCCGACGGGCACCGCGGAGTGCGGTCCCGGTGCTCGCCCCGCCCGATGACAGTTGGCCGCAGCAAGCGCAGCGGGTGATCACCCGTGTCGAGAAGGTGGCGGCCGGGCGGGCCTTGCGCATCGATCACATCGGCTCGACAGCGGTCCCTGGTCTGGACGCGAAAGACGTGTTGGACATGCAAGTGGTCGTCGCCGACCTCACGGTGGCCCAGCGTCTAGCAGCGGACCTCAGCGCGGTAGGGCTGGTCACGCTGGCGGGTCGCTTGGACCACGCCCGGGATGGCACTACCCGCGACAAGGGGTACGCGACCAACGCCGATCCTGCTCGGGACGTCAACTGCCACGTCCGGCCCCTCGACTCCCCGTTCTGGCGGGAAACCCTGCTGCTGCGGGACTGGCTGCGTACCCATCCCGCCGGTGTTCGGGAGTACACCGAGCTCAAGCACCGGCTGGCGGCGCAGCAGTGGGACAGCATCGATGCCTACGCCACCGCGAAGACCCCGTTCCTGCGCAGCGCGCTGGATCGGGCCGAACAGTGGGCGCTACGCTCCGGCTGGTTTCCGGCCTGAGATAGCGCTCGACCCTACGCGAAGCTCCCACTGTCAGGGTTCCGGCCTACTCTGGAGTGCCATGACCGATGTCACCGCCTCCCAGCGCGACCTACTTCCCCGCTCCACGTTCCGCCCGCTCGGAACGATTTCCCGAGCGCAGGGCCAGTTCCAGATGGTCAGCGACTACGCCCCCGCCGGTGACCAACCAGCCGCGATCGATGAGCTCCAGCGCCGGGTCACCGCCGGTGAGCGTGACGTCGTGCTGCTGGGCGCCACCGGAACGGGCAAGTCGGCCACCACGGCCTGGCTGATCGAGCGGGTGCAGCGCCCGACGCTGGTGATGGCACCGAACAAGACCCTCGCCGCACAGCTCGCCCATGAGCTGCGGGACTACTTCCCGAACAACGCAGTGGAGTATTTCGTCTCCTATTACGACTACTACCAACCCGAGGCGTACGTCCCCCAGACCGACACCTACATCGAGAAAGACTCCTCCATCAACGACGACGTGGAGCGGTTGCGGCACTCCGCCACGATGTCGCTGCTCACCCGGCGGGACGTGGTCGTCGTCGCCTCGGTGTCGTGCATCTACGGGCTCGGCACCCCTCAGGAATATCTGAACCAGTCGATCCATGTGCCCCTTGGCGGGGAGATCGGGCGCGATGCGCTGCTGCGGGCACTGGTCGACATCCACTACACCCGAAACGACCTTGCCTTCGCCCGCGGGACGTTCCGGGTCCGCGGTGACACCGTGGAGGTTATCCCGGCTTATGAGGAGCTCGCGGTCCGCATCGACTTCTTCGGTGACGAGGTCGAGTCGCTCTACTTCCTGCACCCGCTCACCGGAGAGGTGGTGCGGGAGGTGTCCGAGCTGCGGATCTTCCCGGCAACGCACTACGTCGCCGGACCGGAGCGGATGGAGCGCGCGATCACGGGCATCGAGTCTGAGCTGGCAGATCGGCTGGCTGTGCTGGAGAAACAGGGCAAGCTGCTGGAGGCGCAACGGCTGCGGATGCGGACCCAGTACGACGTGGAGATGATGCGCCAGGTCGGATTCTGCTCGGGCATCGAGAACTACTCGCGGCATATCGACGGGCGCACGGCCGGCTCGGCACCGGCCACCCTGCTGGACTACTTCCCCGAGGACTTCCTGCTGGTCATCGACGAGTCACACGTCACGGTGCCGCAGATCGGCGGGATGTACGAGGGTGATGCCTCCCGCAAACGCACCCTGGTGGAGCACGGTTTCCGGCTGCCCTCCGCGCTGGACAACCGGCCCCTGAACTGGGAAGAGTTCCAGGACCGGATTGGTCAGACGGTGTATCTGTCGGCGACCCCGGGGCCCTATGAGATGACCCAGACCGGTGGCGAGTTCGTCGAGCAGGTCATCCGACCCACCGGCCTGGTGGACCCGGAGGTCGTGGTGAAGCCGACCCAGGGCCAGATCGATGACCTCCTGCACGAAGTGCGGATCCGCGCCGAGCGCGACGAACGGGTGCTGATCACGACGTTGACCAAGAAGATGGCCGAGGACCTCACCGACTACCTGCTTGAGCTTGGCATCCGGGTCCGCTACCTGCATTCCGAGGTGGACACGCTCCGTCGGGTGGAGCTGCTCCGGCAGTTGCGGCTGGGCGAGTTCGATGTGCTGGTCGGGATCAACCTGCTCCGCGAAGGTCTGGACCTGCCCGAGGTGTCACTGGTGTCGATCTTGGACGCAGACAAGGAAGGTTTCCTGCGCAGCGAGACCTCGTTGATCCAGACCATCGGCCGGGCCGCCCGCAATGTGTCCGGTCAGGTGCACATGTACGCCGACACGGTCACCGACTCGATGCGCCGCGCCATCGACGAGACCAACCGGCGACGAGCCAAGCAGATCGCCTACAACACCGAACGCGGAGTGGACCCGCAGCCACTCCGCAAGAAGATCAACGATATTCTCGAGCGGGTATACGCCGAGGCCAACGACATCTCGGACCCGGTGGTGACGCAGGTCGGAGGATCCGGCCGCAATGCCTCCCGGGGCAAACGCGCCGCTGGTGAGCCGGGGAGGGCCCGGGGTAGCGCTGGCGTGCTGGTGGAGGGTCGAGACACCGCGTCGATGCCTCGCGCCGAGCTCGCGGACCTGGTGCAACAGCTCACTGACCAGATGATGAGTGCGGCTCGGGACCTGCAGTTTGAGCTGGCCGCCCGGCTCCGGGACGAGATCGCCGAACTCAAGAAGGAACTTCGGGGCATGGACGTCGCTGGCCTGCGCTAGCTCGGTGACCTCGGAGTGCCCCGCGAGGCGTCAGCATGACTGATCTTAGAGGGTGACGAACTCCAGACCACGGCCTTTGAGCATCGGCAGCACAAGGCGCAACGACGCGATGGTTTGGGCTCGGTTGCCGCCGCCGTCGTGGCACAGCAGAATGTCGCCCGGCCGCGCGGCGAGAAGCCTCCTGATGATCAGCGTGGTACCCGGCCGCGCCCAGTCCCGGGGGTCGATGTCCCAGCCCAGGGGCACCATCCGCAGGTCCGCGACGGTGGAGAGCACCACCGTTGACCAGTCCCCGCCGGGCGCTCGAAACAGTTGTGGGGCGACCCCGCCAGCCTCAACAATGGCCAACTGGGCGTCGGTGATCTGCTGACGGATCGCCGCGGGGGTACGGCGGTTGAAGGGCTGCGGATGGGTCATGCTGTGGTTGCAGACGCTGTGGCCCTCGGCGAGAATTCGTTTCACCAGGGCGGGGTGGGCCCGTGCCTGTATCCCGATCAGGGAGAAGGTCGCCTGGATCCCGTTGTCACGCAGCAGGTCGAGGGTTGGCGGCGTCCACAGCGGGTGCGGTCCGTCGTCGATGGTCAATGCGATGGCGTCATGCGCCACTTCGGGCCGGACGTCTCGGACCCGGCGCGCCGGCCGGACTGTCCCAGCGTGCGGGACCGCTGAATCACCGGGGCGCGCTCCGGGCGGAGCAGCGAGGGCGTGTCCCGGGAAGCCGACGGCCATCCCCCCGGCGAGCGTCACAGCCCTGGTGGCCCACCCGAGTACCCGGCGTCGAGAGACCTTCCGTGCTTGCCGCACCAACCCGTCTCCCACTCGTTGATCCCGTCTCCCACTTGTTGATCTCTGTGGCAGCCGTCAGCACAGCATATCGGCTGCCCACCAGCGGAGCGGGACGGTCATCCCATCTGGTCAACGGTCAACGGGTGACGGCTCGGCGTGACCCAAGCACAATGGGGCTTCCAGTACCTGTGAGGCCGGAGGTGGCCCGTGTCCTCCCCAGCAGACCTGCTCACGTCTCGCTTCGGTGACGGCCTGGCAACCGGCCCCGACCTGGCTGCGGCCGCGGAATCCGCCGTCGCGCAGGCCCTCGTTCCGCTCCGCGGGCAACGCCCCGACCTGCTGTGCGTGTTCGTCTGCGGCGACGATCCGGCGATGGCGGAGTCGGCGGGTATTCGCGGCATGGAGGTGGCCGGGGCACGGACGGCCGTGGGCTGCAGCGCCGGTGGTGTGATCGGTGCTGGCCGGGGGGTGGAGGAGGGACCCGCGGTCAGCGCGTTCGCCGCCTGCCTGCCCGGGGTCAGGTGCACCCCGATGCGCCTGGAACTGGTGCACACCCTCGACGGGGCTGCCATCACCGGAATGCCAGACCGGCGCGAGGATGACGCCGTCGCGGTGCTCCTTGCCGACCCCTTCACCTTCCCCGTCGCGGAGTTCGTGCGGCGTTCCCACGATGACCTCAACGGTCTGCCGCTGATCGGAGGCATGGCTAGCCCTCCCCGGGGCAGGAGGTCAGCGTGGCTGTTTCTGGATGGTCACAGCGTCCCGGCCGGTGCGGTAGGGGTGGTGCTCGGCGGTCCCGTGGTGGCCCGCCCGGTGGTCAGCCAAGGTTGTGTTCCCTTCGGCCCATCGATGACCGTCACCAAGGCGGAGGGCAATGTGCTGCTGGAACTGGCCGGAATGCCCGCGCTGGCCAAGCTCGAGCAGATCGTCGCTGAACTGCCGGCCGAGGATCGGCCAGCCGCCGTGCGTGGGTTGCAGATCGGCATCGCCATGGACGAGTACGCCGAGGAGCACGAGCGTGGCGATTTCTTGATTCGCGGCGTCGTGGGTGCCGACCAACAGCGAGGCGCGATCGCCATCGGGGACGTCGTGGAGGTGGGCCGGACCGTTCGCTTCCAGGTGCGTGACTCCTCCGCCGCCGACGAGGACCTCAGGGAGCTGTTCACCCGATTCCGTGCGCAGGGCGGTCCGGTGGGCGGTGCGCTGCTGTTTTCGTGCAACGGCCGCGGCCGGGTCATGTTCCCCAGCGCTGATCACGACGTGCTGGCGGTGCGCGCTGGCCTTGATATCACCGGTGTGGCCGGATTCTTCGCCGCCGGTGAGATCGGCCCCGTGGCAGGCCGAAACCACCTGCATGGGTTCACCGCGTCAATCTTGGTGTTCGGCACCGGCGAGGCGTGAGAGGCGGGGAAGACGCCATGTTCTATGTCGTGGGATTTGAGCGGGTCGGCGTGGTGATGGGCGACCTGTATTTTATCGATCCCGACCCGTTGCCGGGTCAGGAGGGCGCTGAGCGCGGTGTGCGCCTGGAGGTGCGGCTGCTGGAGTCGGGTGAGCTGACGGGTTCGATCTACTCGGCTCGGCCGATCGTGGTGGACCGGCCGGTCTGGAGGGTTGATCTGCTGGAGTCGGTGGCGAGCCTGCCGGGCAGCTTGGACCGCGCTCACCACCACCCGGCCTTCCAGGGATGGGAGCCGGGCCCGCGCCACTTCGTGGACGCTCTGGCGGAGGCGCCGCTCGCCTGGGTGGCCGCCCAACTGTCCGATCTCGACGCCCTCCTTCACCGCAGCGGCATGGCCGCCACCGACGTCGGTGCTGGCGACGCCGAAGCGCTCCGGCAGGCCGTTCCCGAGATCGTCACTGCGCTGCAGCGGCTGCTCGATCGGGTGAAGGCGGAGCAGCTGGCGCTTGCGCCGGACGAACAGGAGCTGGACAGCGCCCGCATCGGTTGGCTGTGAGCGCGCCGACACCCTGAGAAGCGATCGGTACCGGCCAGTGGTGCCGGTGCGGGTGATACGGCAGACTTGTCCGCGAGTGGAGGGGAGTATTCCTTCGCGGCGGCATCGTCAACACGGCCTTCCTGCAGCGCGGGATGTGCCCGGTGCCGTCGGCCGGTCTGCCGGTGGAAGAGACCTTCGGTGCTCGACGTATCAGTCTGCCCGGAGGTTCTCGGAATGGATGTGCCTGCGTGGGTGTGGTTCGCCACGGTGGGCGGTCTCGCTGTCCTGTTCGCCCTCGAACTGGTCATTGTCGAGCGCACACCGCACGAAATGGGTCTGGCCGAAGCGGCCCGGTGGGTGGTGTTCTCCCTCGCCTGCGCGGCGGTGTTCGGGCTGGGTGTCTGGCGCTTCGCTGGCGGCGATTTCGCCGTTAAGTACTTCGCTGGGTACCTCACTGAGTACTCCCTGTCGGTGGACAACCTGTTCCTCTTCGTGGTCATCATGACTGCTTTCAGGGTGCCCACGATCCGGCAACACCGGGTACTGGCGGTCGGCGTTGCGCTCGCGCTGGTCATGCGGGGCGGGTTCATCGCGGCGGGTGCGACCCTGATCTCGCATTTCAGCTGGGTGTTCTACTTCTTCGGGGTGTTGCTGGTCTACCTGGGCGCCCGGCAGCTCTGCCAGCGGAGACAGAACGTGCAGCTCCGGGAGAACATCGTGTTGCGCGCGTTCCGGAAGCTGACCCCCGGGGCCAGCAAGCGGCAGTTCACCCCGATCATCGTGGTGATGATCGCGATCGGTTCCGTCGATGTCGTCTTCGCCCTGGACTCCATCCCTGCGATCTTTGGGCTCACCCACGAACCCTTCCTCGTCTTCACCGCCAACGCCTTTGCGCTGATGGGGTTGCGACAGATTTATTTCATTATTGGCAGGCTGCTCACCAGGCTCGTTTACCTGTCCGTGGGCCTGGGTGTAATCCTCAGTTTTATCGGTGTTAAACTGGTGCTTGATGCGTTGCACGAGAACGCGCTTCCCTTTCTCAACGAGGGCCGGCCGCTGCACTCGGTGCCGACGGTGGGCAGCAAGCTCTCGCTCGGCGTGATCGTCGGCGTGCTGCTGGTGACGACCGTGGCCAGCGTGCTCAGGACGCGCCGGCATCGTCGCGGTAGCCAGCCGGCACGCCAGGAGATAATCAGCCCGAAGTAGTCAGTTTCCTGACCGGTAACCGGGTCAGGTGACGGAGGATAGGGTGGTGAGTACTCACCCGGACGCCTCCGCCGGCAACCAGAGCGGGTACCCGCATCGCTGGCGAGCCCTCGCCGTCACCCAGATGGCGGGCTTCATGAGCCTGCTGGACGTCAGCATCGTCAACGTCGCGTTGCCCTCCATTGCGCGCAGCATGGCTGCCTCGGTGACGCAGGTGCAGTGGGTGGTGTCTGGCTACGCGCTCACCTTCGGGCTGGTGCTGGTGGCCGGCGGGCGGCTGGGCGACGCCCTGGGCCGGCGGCGGATGTTCCTCATCGCGCTAAGCGCGTTCGTCGTGACCAGCGCGCTCTGCGGGGTGGCGCCCACGGCGGAGCTGTTGGTCGCGACCCGGCTGCTGCAGGGAATCGCCGCGGGGATGCTCACCCCCCAGAACTCGGGCCTGATCCAAGTGCTGTTCCATGGCGCGGAGCGGGGCAAGGCCTTTGGCATCTTCGGTGCCACGGTCGGGTTGTCCACGGCGGTCGGACCAGTACTCGGTGGTCTCATCCTCACCGTGGCGGGGGAGCAGGAGGGCTGGCGGTGGGTCTTCTACGTCAACGTCCCGATTGGCCTGGTCGCCCTGGTGGCGGTGTGGCGCTTGGTCCCACCCCCGTCGCGCCGCACCGCGCCGGGGGCATCACACGTGGCATCGCACATTGACGTGGTGGGCGCGCTGCTGCTCGGCGCGGCCGTGCTCTGCCTGATGCTGCCGCTGGTGCAGCTCGATACCGGTGGGCTGCGCCGGCTGTGGTGGCTCTTCGGGTTGGTGCCGGTACTGGTTGCGCTCTTCCTCCGCTGGGAGCGGCGGATGGTGCGGCGCGATCGGGCGCCGTTGCTGGACACCCGGCTGATCTCTGCCACGCCCGGCTACCCGGCGGGGGCCGCCTTGGCGTTGGTGTACTTCATCGGCTACAGCGGGATCTGGCTGGTGTTCGCGCTGTATTTCCAGCGCGGCCTGGGCTACACGCCGTTGCAGTCTGGGCTCGCGGTGACGCCCTTCGCGCTCGGCTCGGCGGTGTCGGCTGCCCTAGCCGGCCGGCTGGTGATCAGGTATGGCCGCTGGGTGACCGTGGGGGGGCTCAGCGGTGTCGCGGTCGGGTTGGCGGCTACCGCCGTGGTGCTCGACGCCCTCCCTGCGGGCTGGGCAGGGCGGGTAGCGGCATTGCCCCTGCTCGTCGCGGGCGTCGGCAGTGGCGCGGTGATCTCGCCGAACGTCACGCTGACCCTGGAGTGCGTGCCACCCTCGATGGGAGGGGCGGCGGCTGGCGCGCTGCAGACCGGGCAGCGGATCGGATCCGCGATCGGGACGGCGACGCTGGCGGCGGTATTTTACAGTGTGCTGGCGCACAGCGGCCGCTACCAGAACGCCATTGCCGCAGCCCTGCTCCTCGGGACCGGGTTCGTGTGCTTAGCGCTGCTCGTGGCCGGGGTGGAACTGCGAGTGCTCCGGCGCCGGCAGTCACCGGCGGAACTGGACGCGGCCAGCGTGGCGGAGGCCGACGTACACCGGGCCTGACTGGATGGTCCTGTCGCGAAATGTCACGGTTGCCGTGCTCCCGTTCCCCGGATAGCGGCGTCCAGGGCTGCGCGCAGCGGGGCGATCGGGGCACAGTGGCCGGTCATCAGCTCAACCTGCGCGAGGGCCTGGTGCAACAGCACGGCCAGGCCGCTGATGACCCGGCAACCCGCGCCGATCGCGCAGGAGGCCAGGGCCGTGGGCCACGGCGCATAGACCACGTCGAGCACCACCGGCCGGGTCATCCACGGCGCAGCACCCCACCGCTCGCTCAGCACGTCGGCGCCGCCAGGAGGCAGGGTGGAGATGACGACGTCAGCCTCGGGCGGTCCCACATCGGGTAGCCCGCCGGAGATCAGCGGCTGGACACCGAGCCGGTCGGCTGCCGCACTGAGGCTGATTGTTCTCGCCGGATCCCGCACGAGTACTCTTGGCGCACGTTCCCCCAGCTCGCGCAGTGCGGCGAGCGCAGCTTGGGCGGTGCCGCCGGCCCCGAGGATCACTGCGGCGCTCACGTGCTCGACCCCCGCTTCGGACAGCGCAGCACGGATACCGGCCACGTCGGTGTTCTCGGCTCGACGGGGTTCACCAGGCTCGCCGAGCACCAGGGTGTTCGCCGCGCCAACCGCGCTGGCCAGCGGGGAGATCTCATCGGCCACGGTCAGCGCCACCCGTTTGAGGGGCATCGTCAGCGACAGGCCGGCCCACTCCGGACCGAGCCGCTCGACGAAGGTGGGCAGATCCGCCTCGCCGCAGTCGAACGCCTCGTAGCACCAACCGGTCAGACCCAGCGCCGCGTAGGCTGCGCGGTGCAGCGTGGGCGACAAGGAATGCCGGATCGGAGAACCCAGCACCGCCGCTCGCCGCCTCGTCGGCTCACCACCCGCCATCGACTGCTCTTCTTATGCTGGACACCTGTTGTTTACCACCGAGTTAGTATCAGGCCAGTATCGGAGAAAGAGGCAACTGCACTCGTCTACGGTACTTGCACGAGGCGTTTCCAATCTGTTATTGAGGCCTGACGGGGTAGTCCGTGTCTGCGGTCAGTCGCTGTTTGGCATCCGGTGCCATCGACACCGCTAGGAGGGTGACCATGGAGAAGCCTAGCTGGGGGTTGGGTGACCTGGACATCGAGCAGCCCAGTCCCGCTCGGGTGTATGACTGCTACCTCGGCGGCTGCCACAACTTCGTCGCGGATCGGCGGGTGGCCCGTCGGGCGGTGGACCTGTGGCCAGAACTGCCCTTGATCATGCAGGCCAACCGGGCGTTCCTGCGCCGCTCGGTGCGCTACCTGGTCCGGCAGGGCATCACCCAGTTCCTGGACATCGGCTCCGGCATCCCCACCGAGGGAAACGTGCACGAAGTCGCCCAGGTCGCTTCACCCCTGTCCCGAGTTCTCTACGTGGATATCGATCCCGTGGCTGTCGCGCACAGCCGGGCCTTGCTGGCCAGAAACCCGCTTGCCGACATCGTCCAGGCTGATCTGCGCGACATGGAGGCGATCTTCGATAACCCACGGGCACGGCGACTGCTCGACCTGGACCAGCCGATCGGGGTGCTCATGGTGGCAATGCTGCATTTCGTGCCGGACGAAGCGGATCCGGCGCACATCGTCGCTCAGTACCGCAAGACGATGGTACCCGGAAGCTACCTTGTTGTCTCGCACGCCTCTCACGAAGGCCGCCCTGATCAGGCCGGGCCGCACACCGAACTCTACCGGCGTGCCGGCGCACCGTTGAGGATGCGCTCGCGGCTGGAGATCGAGGCATTGCTCGACGGGTTCGATCTGGTGCCCCCCGGAGTGGTGTTCCTGCCGCTATGGCGTCCGGACTCGCCAGCCGACGTCGATGATCACCCTGAGCGGTTCACTGGCTTTGCGGTGATGGGCCGGCGAGAATGACCTATGGTGAGCAGGAGGAGTTTGCTCGGCGGTGGGCCGAGGCGATCGTCGGCACCAGCTATGTGCCGATCGGGCGCCGGGTGCTCACCAAACACCTTCTCGGGCTCACCCGGCGGCTTGTCGAGGCGGCGCTGGCGGTCGAGTTCGTCCCGGCGCTCGGGCGCCAGATCGGCGTCGATATGGTGGCGGCGCATTTCACCGGCACCGAGACGCTCAGAGAGACCCTTGCACTGATCGCCGAGGAGTTGCCGGGGCTGCTGGGTTCAGCTCCCCCCGGAGTCGACGCTGCCGGTCGGGTTGCTCAGCTGGTCGCCAGCATGGCCGCCGGCTACGCCGGTGCGTTGCGCGAGCGCAGCCTTGATGAGCAAGACGCGATCTATCGGGCGGGGCTGCGGGCGCGCAGGCAGGCCGAACAGGCACTGGCGGCGAGCGAGGCGAAGTTTCGCGCGATGTTCACCGAGGCGGCAATCGGGATCGGGATCGCTGACCTGGACGGCAACATCACTGACGCTAATCCGGAGCTGCAGCGAATGTTCGGCTACACCCTCGAGGAGTTCACCCAGCTCAACGTCGTCCGCTCGATGATCCACCCCGACGACGCCCCCAGTGTGTGGGAAACCTACGGAGAGCTGGTCCGCGGTGAGCGGGACCACTTCCGCATGGAGAAGCGGTATTACCGTTCCGATGGCAGTGAGATCTGGACCCAGCTGACCGTGTCGCTGGTGCGCGACGAGGCCGGAGCGCCCGCTTATCAGGTGGCACTGCTGCAGGACATCTCCGAACGGCATCGCCTGCAGGAGAAGTTGGAGTACCAGGCCTACCACGACCCGCTGACGGCGCTGGCCAACCGGCAGATGGTCACCGAAAGGCTGGGAAAGATATTCGCCGCGCCGGCAGGTCAGCGCCGGGTAGGGCTGTGCTTTCTGGACCTGGACGGGTTCAAGGTGGTCAATGACAGCCTGGGCCACGACGTCGGCGATCAGCTGCTGAAAACCGTGGCCTCGCGGCTCACCCGCTGCTGCGGGGAGGAGCATCTGGTGGGCCGGATGGGCGGTGACGAATTCGTGATCGTCGTTGAGGACACCGGTGGCAAGGCGGATGTGGCCGCCTTGGCCGATGAGGTCCTGGCCGCGGTGGTCGAGCCGGTCCGAGTCGGCGATCACGAACTGAGCGTGACGACGAGCATCGGCGTCGTCGAGCAGGCGGTGGCCGAGACCAACCCGGAGGACCTTCTCCAAGCCGCCGACATCACCATGTACCAGGCGAAGCACAACGGTAAGGCTCGCTGCGTGATGTACGACCGGAACCGTAACGACAGCGAGGTGAGGCGTTTCACGCTGTCCGCCACGATGCTGGCTGCGGTGGAGCGCGGTGAGTTCTTCGTCGAGTACCAGCCGCTGGCCGCCCTGGCGGATCGCGCACTGCTCGGTGTGGAGGCGCTGGTGCGGTGGCGTCACCCGAGGTTCGGCGTGCTCGGACCCGAACGGTTCGTCGGCCTCGCCGCAGAGAGCGGGTCCATCGTGCAGCTCGGGCATTGGGTGCTCGCCCGAGCATGCCAGCAGGCTCGGGTCTGGCGGGACGCCTTCGGTGATGCTGCACCATTCGTCAGCGTCAACCTCGCGCCTCGACAGCTCCACGAGCCCACTCTGGTGACCGACATCGGGAAGATCCTGGATGACAACCAGCTCCACCCCTCCAGCCTGCATCTCGAGCTCACCGAACAGGCTCTGATAGGCGACGAGACGGGTCCGCTCACGGTGCTGACCAAGCTGCACCGCCTGGGTGTGCGAATCGCGCTCGACGACTTCGGCACCGGCTATTGGAACCTTCCTGACCTGCGTCGACTGCCCTTGCATGAACTCAAGCTGGCGGGCTCGTTCGCGGTGGGTTTGCAATCTCCATGCCCTGTTGTGGACCAGCGGATCGTGGCGGCGCTGGTGGACCTGGCGCACGCCCTGGAGCTGACGGTCACCGCGGAGGGCATCGAGACGCCGGCCCAGCTTGAGCACTTCCGCGAGGTAGGGTGCGATGTTGGTCAGGGGTCGTTGTTCGCCCCACCCAGCGCTGCCGAGCAGATTGATGCCCTGTTCCGGGCCGCTAGCCCGCTGTGCGGCATCAGGCGGGAAGATATTAGCCGGGAGGACATCAGCCGGGAGGCGTTATGACGGCGGTTGATACCGCGGTTGCGCTGCTGCGTCTCGTGGTGGGGCTCACCATGGTCGCGCATGGCTACAACCACTTGTGGGGCGGCGGCGGGCTGGCTGGCACCACTCGCTGGTTCGGCTCGCTGGGTCTGCGGCCGCCAAAGTTGCACGCCGTGCTGTCCGGTGCGGGGGAGCTTGCCGCCGGAGCGGCACTGGCGATCGGGTTACTCACCCCGCTGGCAGCGGCGTTCGTCCTCGGCGCCATGGTGATCGCCGGGGTCACCGCGCACCGCCGGAACGGGTTCTTCGTCTTCCGAGATGGCTATGAGTACGTCCTGCTGATCGGTGTGGTGTGTGCGGTGATCGGGCTGCTCGGGCCGGGTAGCGCCTCGGTGGACCGGCTCCTGGGGGTGGACGTGGCGGGTGCGGTGGGCGTGGCCATCGTGGTCGGGCTCGGCCTCCTCGGTGCCGCGGTGCTGTTGGCCGCGACGTGGCGGCCTACCCGGTCACTGAGCGCCTGACCAAGGGCGCTGGCGCGGCAGGCGCAACCGATCGGGCTCCCAGACGTCTCCTTGATGGTTACCGAGAAATTACCGGCTCAATGGTCGCGTAGCGTTGACTGTTGTGCGCGCTGCGTGTTCACTCACTCAGTGTGTCTGGACGTGTCGGGCAAGGGGAGGATGGATGACTCGACGGAGTGCGCTGAGCGGTTTGCTGGTGGGCGGACTGGTGATGGCGGGTTCGTGGATGGCCATGCCAGCCAGTGCCGAGCCGGTGCCTGTCGCGCTGTCGCCGTCGTTGGCAGGGCAGTTACTCTCGGCGGACTCTCAGGCGGGGTCTCAGGCAGGGTCTGATCGGACGCTGGTGATGGTGCATGGTGTGACGCTGGCGGATGCGCAGCGAGCCGTTACCGCGACGGGGATGCGACAGGTCACCAGGTTTAGCAAGATCGGGGTGGTTGTCGCGCGGGGGACCAAGCAGCAGATTGAGGCGGCCCGTACCCAACCCGGGGTGACGTATCTGGAGGGTGATCAACCCCTGGCGGTGCACGCGGCGAGCTCTGAGGTGGTTACTCGCTCCACGTCGTTAGTGGCGACTCGTGGGCTGGAGGCCCGGCACAGTCTGGTGGGAGCGAATGGTGCGGCGTTGGTTGGAAGTGGCGTCAGTATCGCGGTGATCGATTCCGGAATCGATCCCTCGCATCCCGCGTTTGCTGGTGGCAAGGTGGTGCGCAGCCTGAAGGGTGTGTGCCTGGATGAGTCCAACACGGATACCCGGTGCCTGTTGGATATGCCTACCGGTGTTGACACCGATACGCTGTCGTTGGGCGGTCATGGCACTCATGTGTCGAGCATCGCCGCGGGCCGCAGTGTCACCTTGAACGATGGCAGCACGGTATCTGGTGCCGCGCCTGCGGCCAAGATTGTGTCGATTTCTACTGGCGCTGCTGTTGTTATCTTGAGTGCGGATACGGCGTTGAACTGGGTGTTGGAGCACCATGCCGCCCCGTGTGGGCCAGCGGTGTCGGCTGCGGTGTGCCCGCCGATCAGGGTGGTGAACAACTCCTATGGTCCGGAAGGTGGGGGGCAGTTCGATCCGAACTCGGCGGCCGTCAAGCTGCAACGCCAGCTTGTTCGCGAGGGCGTGGTCGTGGTGTGGGCTGCGGGGAACGCCGGCGGGGATGGGTCGAAGAGTCTGACTAATCCGCCGGCCCAGGACCCCACCGGTGGGATCATCTCGGTGGCCTCCTACAATGACCAGGGCACCGGCACCCGCAATGGGCCAGTGTCTGCCTTTTCCTCGCGTGGTGCGAAGAAGCAGCCGTCCACCTGGCCGGACATTTCCGCTCCGGGGCAGAACATCGTCGGTGCGTGCCGAGCTTACTTGCTAGTCTGCTCCACTGGGCTCAAGCCGCAGAACGGACCTGGAATCCTTGACGTGGGTAGTTACAACACGCTGAGCGGCACCTCCATGGCCGCGCCGCAGATCGCCGGGATTGTGGCGTTGCTCTTCCAAGCCGACCCCACGGCGACGCCAGCCGAGATCGAGAATGCGTTGAAATCGACCGCCGTACGTTATCCTTACGGCGCGCCTTACCAGCGGGTGGGTGGATACTGGACATCGTTCGATAAGGGCGCCGGGTTGGTCGACACGGTAGCTGCCGCCAAAGCGCTGGGGGCCCATGCCCACTAACCTTCGCCAGGAGCGGGTCGGCGGCGGTGTCGGGATTTTTTGGCGCGACACACGGTGGCCACTGGCACGCCAGCGGCCACCCGGGCACAATGTGTAACGGTGCACTCAGGTGATCACGAGGACGTAGGGGAAGACGCTTCTCGTCGATCAGCGGAGGCACCTCATGAGCACCAGTGGGATGATCTATGTCCACTCGTCGCCGTCTGCGGTCTGTCCGCATGTCGAGTGGGCGGTAGCAGGTGTGCTGCAGACCAGGGTGGACCTCCAGTGGACCGCGCAGGCTGCGGCCCCTGGCCAGTTGCGGGCTGAGGCCGACTGGGCTGGCGAACCGGGTACTGCGGCGGCGTTGGTCAGTGCGCTGCGGGCATGGCCGATGCTGCGTTTTGAGGTCACCGAGGAACCCAGCCCTGGACTGGATGGTGAGCGGTTCTGTTTCGTGCCCGGGCTCGGTTTGTGGCACGCCCGCACCAGCGCCAACGGGGACATCGTGGTCGGTGAAGACCAGTTACGGGCGCTGGCCGCCACTGCCCGGGACGCGGAGTCCTTTGCCCACCGGCTCGACCAGCTCCTCGGTGCGACCTGGGACGACGCGCTGGAACCTTTCCGTCGCGCCGCCGACGGCGCCCCGGTGACCTGGTTGCACCGCGTAGGCTGACGGCTCGTGATGGCCCCGGTGGCGCTGCATGTCGTCCGACGCAGTTGGGCTCCCCTCGTGGTGCTCACTCTGGTGCTCGCCAGCGCGGTGGGGGCCGGACTGCTGCTGCGCGGCCGGCAACCCCTCCTGCCGGTCGCCGGAGCCGCCCGGCTGGGCTCGACCAGCAACCGTGCCACACCGAGACCATCGGAGCCAGGGCCGGCCACCGTCGTGCTCGTCGAGGATGTCGCGCTGCATCCAGACGCCGATCGGATCCGGAAACTGCTGCAACAGTATTTTGACGCGATCAACACCGGGGACTACCCGCTCTGGCGCCGCTCCGTCATCCCGCAGTGGGCGCGAGACCTCGGAGAACGCGCCTGGCACGGCCAGTACCGATCTACTCTGGACGGCAGCATCGTGGTGCACCGGCTGGAGCCCCGAGCCGGCGGTGGGCTCCTCGCTCTGACGTCGTTCACCAGCCTGCAGAACCCTGCTGACGCACCGCCTGAGCTGCCGGTGAGGTGCCTGCGGTGGTGGGTGTCCTATCCCGTGATCGGCCCACTTATAGATCAAGGCGACCAGCTCCGGCTGGGTCCCAGCTCGACGAACGTGAACCTGCGGGCGGCCTGCTGAGGGATCTCTCTCCAGGAAGGATCCCTCTCCAGGAGGGATCTACAGAGGGATATTGCCGTGCGCGCCGCGGCCAGCGGGGGCCGCAGCCAGTGCTTGCGCCAGGCGTAGCCGGGTCTGCGCCGGTTTGATCACCTCGTCCACCACCCCGATCGCCACGGCGCGATCGACCCCGCCGACGAGCTGCTCGTGGTGCTCAGCAAGTTTGGCGTGCAGCGCTTCACGTTCGTCCTCGGCCGCCGCGGCCAACGCTTTGCGGTGCAGGATGCCCACGGCGGCCTTGGCGCCCATCACGGCGACCTGGGCGTCGGGCCAGGCGAAGACCCGAGTCGCGCCCAGCGACCGGGAGTTCATGGCGATATAGGCACCGCCGAAGGCCTTGCGAGTCACCAGGGTGACTCGGGGAACGATCGCTTCGGCGAAGGCGTGCAGCAGCTTCGCGCCGCGACGCACCACGCCGTCCCACTCCTGGCCGACGCCGGGAAGATAGCCGGGCACATCGACCAGGACCAGCAGGGGTACCCCGACTGCGTCGCACATCCGCACGAAGCGTGACGCCTTCTCCGCCGACACCGAGTCCAGACAACCTCCCAGCCGCAGTGGGTTGTTCGCGATCACCCCGATGGTTCGGCCGGCGAACCGGCCCAGCCCTACCACAATGTTGGGAGCCCACTTGGGCTGCAGCTCAACGAACCCACCGGTGGGATCGGGCTGCTCAGAGCCGGGCTCATCCAGGACGGCGCGCAGCAACGGGCGCACGTCGTAGGCGCGTTGAGGCTCCGCGGGCAGGTATTCAGACAAGTCCACCTCTTCCCGAACCGAGTGCAGGTCGAACATTCCAGGAGAAGCGAACAGACTGGCGAGATGACGGGCCCGCAGCAACGCGTCGGGCTCGGAAGAGGCGAGGACATGCGCCACGCCGGATTTCTTGCTGTGCGCGCTGGGACCGCCCAGCGCCTCCATGTCGATCTGCTCGCCGGTGACGCTGCGAACCACGTCCGGACCGGTGACGAACACCCGGCCCTCCGGCGCCATGATCACGATGTCGGTGAGCGCAGGGCCGTAGGCAGCTCCACCCGCGGCGGCACCGAGCACCACGGAGATCTGGGGCACTCGCCCGGAGGCCCGGACCATGGCGGCGAACACCTGGCCGACGGCGTCAAGAGCCTCCACACCCTCGGCCAGCCGAGCCCCTCCGGAGTGCCACAACCCGATCACCGGGGTCCGGTCCCGGACCGCGGCGTCGATGGCCTCCACGATGTGCCGGCACCCCTCCGAACCCATCGCACCGCCCATGGTGGTAGCGTCGGTGCAGTAGGCGATCACCTTGGCCCCGTCGATACGGCCCCGCGCGGCGAACGCTCCGCTGCTGTCACGGGGCCGCAGCGGGAGCAACGTGTCCGGGTCGAACAAGCACTCCAGGCGCAGTTGCGGGTCTCGCGGATCCGTTGCCCCGCCACGACGGGACCGGCCATCCGCGGCTTGAGTCCCATCCGCGGCAGGAGTCTCCTCTGTGGTAGGAGTCTCCTCTGTGGTAGGAGTCTCTGCGCGGGCACAATGAGCCAGGGCTGTCATGGGTGATCTCCTTGGGGTGGAGTGCCTTACCGGCGGCCGATCAAGCCGAGGTGAAGGCGACTGCGACGTTGTGCCCGCCGAACCCGAACGAGTCGTTGACGGCGGCGCGCAACCTCACTTCACGGGCGGAGCCGGTCACGACGTCGAGCTGGACACCCGGGTCGAGGTTCTCCAAGTTCAACGTCGGAGGCACGACCCCGTCCCGCAGGGCCAGCACGCAGGCCAGGCCTTCGACCGCGCCCGCGGCCCCGATCAGGTGGCCTAATGCCCCTTTGGGCGCGGTGACCACCACATGGTCACCGATGGCGGCCCGGATCGCGACCGCCTCCGCGACGTCGCCCACCGGGGTGGCGGTGGCGTGCGCGTTCACGTGCCCGACGTCGGCTTTGTCCAGCCCAGCGGTGCGCAGCGCAGCCGAGATCGCTCGGCTGGCCCCGACGCCGTCTGGTTGGGGGGCGGTGATGTGGTGGCCGTCGGAGCTGGTGCCCACCCCGGCCAGCCGAGCGTACCGGGTGGCCTTCCGGGCTGCGGCGAACTCCTCCCGTTCGAGGACCATCACCCCCGCACCCTCGCCGAGGACAAACCCGTCCCGCGCGGTATCGAAGGGGCGGGAGGCCCGTTCGGGCTCGTCGTTGCGGGTGCTCATGGTCCGCATCTGGGCGAACCCGGCCAACGTGATGGGGACGATGCACGCCTCGGCCCCGCCAGCGACCACCACGTCGACCTCCCCGGCCCGCAGCATCCGCCAAGCGATGGCCAGTGCCTCGGCACCGGAGGCGCAGGCAGCGACGGGGGCATGCACGCCGCCCCGGGCCTGGAGGTCCAGACCGACATGCGCGGCCGGGCCGTTGGGCATGAGCATCGGGATGGTCAGTGGCGAGACCTTGCGGGTGCCTACGGTCTCGAGCAGGTCGTCCTGCCCGAGCAGGGTCAGGGCACCGCCGATACCGGTGCCGATCACGACTGCCAGCCGCTCTGGCTCCACGTCCGGTGCGCCCGCGTGCTGCCAGGCCTCTCGTGCGGCGATGATGGCGACCTGCTCGCAACGGTCCCAGCGGCGGGCCTGCACCCGCGGGAGTGAGTCAGCCGGATCGACCGACAGCTGCGCGGCGATCCGCACAGGTAGGTCGAAGCGGTCAACCCAGTCCTCGGTCAGCGCGACGATCCCGCTCTTGCCAGCGCGCAGGGCCTCCCACGTCGAGGTAGCATCCCCGCCGAGCGGGGTGGTGGCGCCTAGCCCAGTGACAACAACCTCAGTGCTCATCACGCCTCCGCGGGGTGAAGTACGTCGGCGTCATGTGGTCTTGGCGACGTAGTCCACCGCGTCACCCACGGTCTTGAGGTTGGCCAGCACATCGTCAGGCACCTTGACGCCGAAGTGGTCTTCCACCTGCACGGCGATCTCCACCATGGACAGAGAATCAATGTCCAACTCGTCCACGAAGGACTTTTCCGGGGTGATCTCGTTCTCCTCGATGCCCGCCACCTCGTGCACAATCTTGGCGAGGCCGCGGAGAATCTCCTCGTTCGTCACTGGCATTGGTCCCTTCCGTCGGCCACCGGTGATCGGGGTCGAGCCCGCGTCGCGAGGCATTGTCCCGATGCGAGGCAGGGGTTGGGCCGCGGCTGTCACGGCAGGACCACCGCCTGGCCCGCGTAGGACAGTCCAGCACCGAACCCCACCAGCAGCGCGAGGTCCCCTGAGCCGACTCTGCCTTCGGCTCGCATGTGGTCCAGCGCGAGTGGTATCGACGCCGAGGACGTGTTGCCCGAGCGCACGATATCGTCGGCCACCACCATGTCGTCGCGAGCTCCGGCTGCCCGCATGCGCTTGGCGATGGCCTCAATGATGCGCAAGTTGGCCTGGTGCGGCACCAGCACATCGACGTCCGCCGCCGTGAGCCCGGCCAGCGCCAACGCCCGCAGCGCCACCGGGGCGATCTCCGTGATCGCCCATCGGTACACCTCCTGGCCCTCCTGGCGGATAAAGGAGTGGCGGTTGGCCACCACGATGGTGTCCACTAGGTCGCCTGCGCTGCCAGCGGCAATCGGGCCGATTCCGGGCCGCTCGTCGGGATCGGCTGGGCCGACCACCACCGCGCCCGCGCCGTCGGCGAAGATGATGCACGTGGAGCGGTCGGTGGGGTCTACCCAGTCGGACAGCTTCTCCGCACCGATCACCAGCACGTGCCGCGCGGAGCCGGCGCGGATCATGTCGGATGCGGTGCCCAGGCCGTAGCAGAAGCCGGCGCAGGCGGCGTTGATATCGAAGGCGTGGGCGCCGCGCACCCCAATCCGCTCCGCGGTCTGCCCGGCCGCGTTGGGGATGGGTGAGGGCATGGTGCAGGTTGCGACCAGCACGGCGTCGATCTCGGCGGGGGCGAGCCCGGCGTCGGCAAGCGCTTTGGCGCCCGCATCGACTGCCATGTCCACCACTGACTCGTCTTCGCGGGCCAAGTGCCGTTCGACGATGCCGACCCGCTCGCGGATCCACTCGTCGGTGGTCTGCACTCCGCGGGCGGCGATGTCAGCGTTGGTCACGATGTGCTGGGGTTGCCTGCTGCCTAAGCCAAGGATGCGTGCGCCAGCGATCGGGGGGAGCTGCCGGAGGCGGGGGCTCATACCAGTGTTCCTGATTGGTCCGTTTCCGTTTCGGAGTGGGCTTGGGAATGGGCGCAGATCAGGTCGGCGACCTTGTCGAGATCCTCGGGAGCCTTCAGCGCCAGCGTGGCCGTGCCCTTGAGGCCTCGTTTGACCAGGGCGGAGAGCGTACCAGCGGGCGGGAGCTCGACTGTTGCGGTGACGGCCAAGGCGCGCAGCGTTGCCATGCAGCGGTCCCAGCGGACCGGCTTGGTCAGCTGCGCGACCAGCCGGCGCAGCATCTCTGCGCCCTCGGTCACCACGTGGCCCTCGGCGTTGGACAGCAGCGGGCGCGCCGGGTCCTTGGCGGTGAGCTGGGCGGCGTACCGCGCCAGTGCGTGCTCGGCTGGGGCCATGAACCGGGTGTGGAACGCCCCAGCCACTTGCAGCGCCACCACCCGGGCGGGGGCAGGCTGGCGTGCCGCCAGTGCCGCCAGCGCCTCGGTAGGGCCCGCGGCGACGATCTGCCCGGCGCCGTTGTGGTTGGCCGCCTCCAGCCCCAGCTCGGCCAGCACCGCCGTGATCTCCTCAGGCTCGCCCCCGAGCACCGCGGACATCCCGGTCGGCTCCCGCGCGCACGCAGCGGCCATTTCCTGGCCCCGGACGGCGGCCAGCGCGACGGCTTCGTCAGCGGTGAGCACCCCCACCACGGCTGCCGCGGTGAGCTCACCGACCGAGTGCCCGGCGACCGGGGCCTCGGCTGGCAGGTCCACCCGCCGTGCCAGCTCCTCAGCGGCCAGCAGCGACAGCGCCACGGTCAGCGGCTGAGTCACCGCGGTGTCTCTGATCTGCTCAGCATCCGCCGTCGTACCGAGCCACTGAAGATCAAGCCCGGTGGCCTCCGACCACGCCGCGACCCGCTCGGGCGCACCGTCCAGCGCCAGCCAGGGGGCGAGCATGCCGGGGGACTGGGCACCTTGTCCGGGTGCGAGCAGCGCGATCATCCCGTTCACTGAACACCCTGCCCGGCCGTGGCCGTGATGCTGTCGCTCACGAAGTCCACCGACGCATCCTTGTCAGATACCTACAAATCTCCCCTTGTCATCACCACAGGCCGCGGGAGCGGGCCAGCCGCCCGACCGCCAGGCCCACTTGCAGCACGAGCCCATCCCGGGGGTCGCCGGGCACTCGCCCGGTGATGTCGGCGATCCGGCGTAACCGGTAGCGGACCGTGTTGGGGTGCACGAACAACTGCCGGGCGCAGGCCTCCAGGACTCCACCGGCAGAGAAGAAGGCGTCCAGCGTCTCGACCAGCCCACCGCTGGCCGCTGTCAGCGGACGCATCACCTGATCGACCAGCAGGCGTTCGGCCTCCGGGTCCCCGGCCAACGCGCGCTCGGGAAGGAGCTCGGCGGCCGGTACCGGGCGCGGTGCGGTTGGCCAGGCCGCCACCGCGCGCAGCCCGGATAGGGCGTCGGCAGCGCTGCGGTGCGCTTCGGCCAGCGACGGGACCGTCGGCCCGACGACGACCGGGCCCTCTCCGAAAGCATCGATCATCCACCGATGGTTTTCCGGGAGGTCGAGGCTGCCGCTGGCGACCAGCACCAGGCGGGATCCCTGCACACCGACCAGCACCCCGCCCCCGCTGCGAACGGCGATGCCCCGAATGTCGGCGAGGAGTTCCGGGGGCTCGTCCGGTGGGGGATTGCCCACGAGCACCGTCGCTGGGGCGGTGGGCTCCAACCCCAGCGCCGCCGCGCGGGACAGCAGCGACTCCTCGCCGTCACCGCGCATGATGCCGTCCACCACCAGCGCTTCCAGCCGTGCGTCCCAGGCTCCGCGGGCCTCAGCGGCGCCGGCGTAGGTGCTGGCGGCGGTGAAGGCGACCTCGCGGCTATAGCGCAGTGAGGCCTCGGTGAGCACGGCGCGCTCGGCGTCGTCAGCGGCGAGTTCGGGCAGTTGCTGCTCGAACACCAGGGTGGCGACCCGGATCAGTTCGACGGTCTGGCGCAGGCTGACCCAGTGGGTCAGATCGCGCGGAGCGGTGCGAAACGCGTCGATGGTGCGCCTGATCGAATGCTGTGGATCTTTGAGCCACTCGACGAAGTTCGCCACGCTGGCCTGGGTGATCAGCAGGACCCCGGCCCGCTGGTCGGCCGACAACCGGCGGAACCAGGGGTAACGCCGCTCCATCTCGGCCACGCTGGCCGTGGCGAGCCCACCGGAGGCCAGTGCCAGCCTGCGCAATGTGCTGGCCGGCAGCGTGTGGGTGCCCGCCTCGACGGTCATGGGGCCAGCATCGCATGGCGCCGGGGAATCGCTGCGCGCGATAGTGTGTGCCACCGAGCAGGGAGGATCCCCTCACGCGACCCCGGGGTCGGAGGTCTGCGGACCGGCGGCTTGCGGGTCGTCGATGCGGTAGTTGCGGGCCGCCTGGACGACGATCTGCTGGTCCACCTCGCCGCGGCGGGCCAGCCCGGCCAGCGCGGCGACCGTGATCGACTCGGCGTCGACGAGGAAATGTCGCCGCGCCGCCGGGCGGGTGTCGGAGAAACCGAAGCCGTCCGTGCCCAGGGTGATCAGGTCGATGGGTACCCACGGGCGGATGAGGTCGGGCACCGCGCGCATCCAGTCCGACACCGCGACCAGCGGTCCCGCCGCGTCCTGCAACACCCGGGTCACGTGCGGCACCCGGGGCTCGGCCTCGGGGTGCAGCAGATTGTGCCGGCTGACCTCCACAGCCTCGCGGCGCAGCTCCGTCCACGACGTCGCCGACCACACATCGGCCTGCACGCCCCATTCCTGGGCGAGCATCTCCTGGGCGCGCAGTGCCCACGGCAGCGCCACTCCCGAGGCAGCCAACTGCACCGCAGGTTTCCCGGGACCCGGTGCTGGTGCCGGGGCGTACCGGTACAGGCCGCGGAGCAGGGCCTCGACGTCGAGGTCCGCGGGTTCTTCCGGCTGGCGGTAGGGCTCGTTGTAGAGGGTGAGGTAGTAGAAGACGTTCGGATCGCGGGTAGCGTCCTCCCCGTACATCCGGCGTAGCCCGTCGCGGACGATATGGGCGATCTCGAAGCCCCACGCCGGGTCGTAGGCCACCACCGCGGGGTTGGCCGCGGCGAGCAGCAACGAGTGCCCGTCGTTGTGCTGTAAACCCTCGCCGACCAGCGTGGTGCGCCCGGCGGTGGCGCCGAGCAGGAACCCGCGGGCCATCTGGTCGCCGGCCGCCCACAGGCCGTCGCCGGTGCGCTGGAAACCGAACATCGAGTAGAAGATGTAGACCGGGATTAGCGGCTCGTTGTGCGTGGCGTAGGAGGTGCCCGCCGCGGTGAACGACGCGGCGGAGCCCGCCTCGTTGATGCCCTCATGCAGGATCTGGCCGTGCTCGCTCTCCCGGTAGGCCAGCATCAGCTCGGCGTCCACCGAGGTGTAGAGCTGGCCGTGCGGGTTGTAGATCTTCTGTGCGGGGAACATCGAGTCCATGCCGAACGTGCGCGCCTCGTCCGGAATGATCGGCACGAATCGTGGCCCGATCTCCGGATCCTTGACGAGCTCGCGGAGCAACCGGACAAACGCCATCGTGGTGGCGACCTCCTGCTTACCCGACCCACGGCGCAGCACGGTGTAGACCTTGTCGCCGGGCAGCACCAGGGCCTTGGACTTGGTCCGTCGCTCAGGCAGGAACCCTCCCAGCGCCCGGCGGCGCTCGCATATGTACTGGATCTCCGGCGCGTCGGGCCCCGGGTGATAGTAGGGCGGCAGGGTGGGGTTCTCCTCCAGCTGCGCGTCGGAAAGGGGGATGCGTTGGACGTCGCGAAAGTGCTTGAGATCTTCCAGGGTGAGTTTTTTCATCTGGTGGGTGGCGTTGCGGCCCTCGAAGTGGGGGCCCAGGCCGTAGCCTTTGATGGTCTTGGCCAGGATCACCGTGGGCTGGCCATGATGCTGGGTGGCGGCTTGGTAGGCGGCGTAGACCTTGCGGTAGTCGTGCCCCCCGCGCTTGAGGTTCCAGATGTCGGTGTCGGACAGGTTTTTGACGAGTTCTTTGGTGCGCGGGTCACGGCCGAAGAAGTGCTCCCGCACGTAGCCACCGTCGTTGGCCTTGTAGGTCTGGTAGTCGCCGTCGGCCGTGATGTTCATCAAGTTCACCAGCGCGCCCTGCCGGTCGGCGAAGAGCAGGCCATCCCACTCGCGACCCCAGATCACCTTGATGACATTCCAGCCGGCGCCGCGGAAGAAAGACTCCAGCTCCTGGATAATCTTGCCATTGCCCCGGACCGGCCCATCGAGGCGCTGCAGGTTGCAGTTCACCACAAAGGTGAGATTGTCCAACCCCTCAATGGCCGCGACCTGAATCTCGCCACGGGACTCCGGCTCGTCCATCTCACCGTCACCGAGAAAGGACCACACGTGCTGGTCTGAGGTGTCCTTGAGGCCACGGGCCTGCAGGTAGCGGTTGAGCCGGGCCTGGAAGATCGCGTTGATCGGACCCAGCCCCATCGAGACGGTGGGGAACTCCCAGAAGTCTGGCATCAGCCGCGGGTGGGGGTAGGACGGCAGGCCGCCACCCGGGCCGGCGTGGGAGAACTCCTGGCGGAACCCATCGAGCTGGGCAGCCGACAGCCGGCCCTCCAGAAACGCCCGAGCGTAGATACCGGGGGACGCATGGCCCTGGATGAAAATCTGGTCTCCGCCGCCGGGATGGTCCTTGCCCCGGAAGAAGTGGTTGAAGCCCACCTCGTAGAGCGCGGCTGAGGAGGCGTAGGTGGAAATGTGCCCGCCGACGCCCACCCCGGGACGCTGGGCCCGATGCACCATCATCGCCGCGTTCCACCGGATCCAGGCGCGGTAGCGTCGCTCGGTGTGCTCGTCACCGGGGAACCATGGCTCGTTTTCGGTAGGGATGGTGTTGACGTAGTCCGTGCTGGTCAACGCGGGCACGCCGACGCCGGTCTCGCGAGCCCGTTCGAGCAGTCGCAGCATCAGATACCGCGCCCGCTGCTTGCCCCCGGACAGCACCGCCGAGTCGAAGGCTTCCAACCACTCCGCGGTCTCGTCCGGGTCAATGTCCGGCAGGTGTGCCGCCATCCCGTCGCGGATCACCCGCACTCGAGCCGGTCGGTGATCTTTCTGCATGGCCAAGGGATCTCCTCGCCTGGAAACTGTCATGGCAGGCCGGCCTGCGGCAGCGTCGGGCCGGCTCCTGTCGACATCGTGCCCCATGCTTGGCGACGCTCGCGATTGGCGCCACCGTTTTCCCCAGGTTATCCCGCTGGGCAGCCCTGGATCGGCGTGTCCCGCTGCTGGCAGTTGCGCTCCCACCGGACTGCAGTGTTCGCTGGGACGCTATCGAGTAATAGATCGCCGGGCGGCTGCCGCCGGGCTCGATGTTGTGGAGGGGTGAACACCGTGGTCGCCGCTGCGGCGGGAGACACCGGCAAACTCGGCGTCGCCGAGAGGCTCGGGATCGAACCAGACATGGTCGTACAGGAACTCGGCTGGGACTACGACGTCGACGACGAAGTGCGTGCGGGAATCGAGGAGGTGATCGGCGCTGACCTGGTCGATGAGGACTCCGACGAGATCGTCGATGTGGTGCTGCTGTGGTGGCGCGACCAGGACGGCGATCTTGTGGACGCTCTCGTCGACGCCCGGACGCCGTTGGCTGAGAATGGAGTGATCTGGGTGTTCACACCCAAGACCGGGCGGGACGGCCATGTCGAGCCCTCGGACATCGCCGAGGCGGCCCCTACCGTCGGTCTAGCGCAGACGTCCACCATTAGTGTGAGCGACGACTGGGCGGCCACCAGGCTGGCCACGCCGAAGGCGGCCAAGTCCAAACGCTGAACCGCCGGATGGGAGGGTTGAGCAGATGCCGCTGGAGATCGGGGACCAGGCCCCGGACTTCACCTTGAGGGATCAGAACGATCAGGAGTGGACGCTGTCGGGGTTCCGCGGCAAGACCAACGTGCTGGTGGTGTTCTACCCGCTTGCCTTCAGCCCGGTCTGCACCGGTGAGTTCTGCCAGGTCCGCGACGACCTCGCGGAGTTCCAGAACTCCGAGGTGCAGGTGCTGGCGGTGTCCGTGGACTCGGGGTACACGCTCAAGGCCTGGTCAGAGCAGCAGGGCTACCGCTTTCCCCTGCTGTCCGACTTCTGGCCACACGGCAAGGTCGCGCAGGATTACGGGGTGTTTAACGGCGCGGCTGGCATCGCTAACCGGGGCACCTTCCTGGTAGACACTGACGGCGTGATTCGCTTCGCCGAGATGAAGCAGCCCCACGAAGCTCGTGACCAGACCGCCTGGAAGCAGGCCCTGACCGCGCTGCCAGGCTGACCACCGGCCGCCCGGGTTGCCCCGGCCCGGACGGGGGGCGCATAGCTCAGCGGAAGAGCGCTCGCCTTACAAGCGAGAGGTCGCAGGTTCGACCCCTGCTGCGCCCACCAGGTAGGACTACCTTGTGCAAGATCGGTAAGTAGGCCAAATGTAGCAACAGTGCGGTAACGACTGGGGAGTCTTCAGCTAAAGAGCAAGCTGACTACAATGTGACGAAAATCATGCAACCGTACGTGGGGGTAGCCAGCGCGAGTACGGACTCCGTCAAGGTGCAGGTCCCTTCTTCGTCCGCTGAGCACCAGCCTGATCCGTCTTCGGCGCACACGGCCGACCCACCGTGAACTGAACCTCAGACACATCCACCATCAACCTCATGATCCACTCCTCCTAGGATAATTCCTCCTAAGATAAACTAGTTACGCTCACACCACGCCGGGACCGGATCACATGGCTAACATGATCAACCGTGAGGAGCCGCCTTACCTCCAGGTCGCGCGGCACTACCGCCAACGCATCGAGCGCGGCGACCGCCGGCCTAGCCAGCTCCTACCATCTGTCCGCGCCATGGCACTCAAAGTCCTCCAAGCTGAGGGTCTCGTACAGTCAACCTCCGGTGCGGGCACCGTGGTCGCCCAGCCCGCACCCACCTCCGACCAAGCGACAGCCCTCAATATCGGTGTCGGTGACCCAGTACTCATCGAACGACACTGGTGGTCCGACGAAAACGGACTCGTGCTCGATTACTCTGAAAGTGTTGAACTCAGAGAAAGGTGACGCGCGTGTCGGTACACGATCAGTAACCCCACGCCCTAAAAAATTCTCACATGGAAGACCCCGAGGGGAACAATATGGACGAGAATGGTAAAAACCGACAGGAACTACTGCGGCGGATTGAAGTGCAACGGGTGAACATAGGAAATTTCATACGACGAGTCCGGCCGCGTAGCGTTCGATTGGCGAATACTAGCATAATCGGTAGTGCTATTGCGGCGGTTCTTACCGCCGGCCCCGCGTTCGGAGGACTATCGTTTGCTGGAGCAGTCCAACACGCACTCTCGTTATCGAGTTCTTCTACTGTGTGGCGAGTCCTCTGTCTCGTCGCCATGCTTGTGTCGCTTGTAGCGACCATTTCTGTGCAACTAGGAAAATCGCAAGATATGGCGGCGCAGCTTCGCGCGGCAGAGGCTTGTGATACAGAGCTGGAAGGGCTGCAAACTCTTCTGGAGCTTCAGCACTTGCCAGTCCGAAATGCTGCCGAACTATATCGGAACTATATAGCGAAGATACCATTTGTCAGGATCGAGTCGGTGGCTTCCGAGCTTCAACAAGGTTAGTGTGAGGATTTTCCCTGCGGTTTCGAGCGCGCCGGGCGGCTCGCGCGTGACACGAGAAAGAAAGGCATGGGCTGAGCCCGGCTGTCGGCCGGGCGTTGGTGCGGTGGTCACCTCTAACGATCACGCTCGCCGCTGGGCAGGTTGCAGGTTCGACTCCTGCTGCGCCCACTAAAATCCCCTCTGAACTGCGGCGACGGCTAGGTCATGGGTTCGAGGTCGACGCCGGTCTGTTCGTGGCGGGCGTAGTGGGCAGGGTCGGCAGTGAGCAGGGGCCATCTGCGTTGCTGAGCGCAGGCGATGGCGTGCGCGTCGGCCTGGGGACCGCCAAGCTGGCCAACAGTGCGAGCACGTGCTTGATCAAGGTCGTCGACGACTGTGACCGGAAGGTTCAGCACGACGTCGAGCACGGGTTGCTGCTCGTCGGTAAGTTCCGTCCACGTTGCCGCTACCGCAGTCGAGGGCACAATCAGGACGATCGACTCCTCAACCGCCGTCCAGACTGCCGCAGCAGCATAGAGTGAGGTGCCGCGCGCGAACGCGATCAGTGCGGAGGCGTCGAGAACCCGGCCGTCGATCACGTCTGGTCGGATGGCGCTGGCAGGCCCCAGGCCCGGCGGACCGTCGCCCGCGCCGCTAACGGCGGGGGGCTACCCGTCGCACCGCCGCGCCCCGTTGGTGGGCACCAGCTGTGGTGCGGCAAGTAGCCGCACGGTTGATAGATCACGGTTCTCGGCAACTTGCTTGAAGTGAGATCGTTACCGGCACAGTGACGTGGTGGCTGCAGATACCGCCGTCTGGTTGACCGAGAGGTGATCACTGGTGGGTCCCCTGGATCGCGCGCTGTTCGAGGGCGACGAGATGCGTGCTGTGCTGGCCGCCCGGGACATCGGCACGGTGTACCGCCACCTGCGGCGCCTGGGGGTGAGCCAGCGCCACATCGCGCAGCTGACCGGTCAGTCCCAGTCGGAGGTCAGCGAGATCATGGTCAGGGGCCGTCAGGTCAGCAACGTGTGGGTGATCGAGCGCATCGCCGACGGACTCGGCGTACCCCGGGCGTGGCTGGGCGTCAGCTACGGTGAGGAGCCAGCGGAGGCACCGCCGGCCGAGGAAGAGGTGGACGAGGCCGTGAAACGCCGCGCCCTCATCGCGACCGCCTCGACGGCAGCCGTGGGCCAGGCGGTGGGTCTGGGTAAAACGGTCAAGCTGGCCCTGCCCAGCAGGCAGGTGCTGCCCTCGCGACTGGGAATCTCCGATGTGCACGTCCTGCGCGCCCTGACCGAGTCGCTGCGCGGGGTGGCCCGGCACTACGGTGGGCAGGCTGGCGTGTTCGGTGCCACGGCCAGGGAGTACACGCCGTGGCTGGAGGTGCCCGCGCGCGAGGCGGTCAAGGCACAGTTTGCTGCCGCGCTGGTCGAGCTGTACACCGAGGCGGGGTGGTACTGCTACGACGATGGGCTGGACGGGACCGGTTTCTTCACCGAAGCGCTGTCTTTGGCCGATCAGTTCGGGGACAGCTACGGGGTCGCCAACGCCACCTGGCAGGCCGGGTTGACCCTGGTCTGGATCGGGCATCCCAACGAGGCGCTGAAGCTATTTCAGTTCGGGCAGCTGCGGCTTGGCGGGTTCCCGCTCGGCAGGCCCGCCTCGGCACTCCCACGTGCTGATGATCCCCGGCTGCCGACCCTCGCTGCGCGGCTGAGCCGGCTTTCCGCGACCGCGTGGGCCCTCATGAAGGCCCCCGAGCAGGCCACCCGGTGTCTTGCTGAGGCGAATGAGGGGTGGGAGCCGCGCGATGCCTTCGAGCACGCGGGGGGTGATTTGACCACGGCAGGGGTTCAGCTGAATCTGGGCCAGCTGGAGGCCGCCGAGCGCTCCGCCGCCAACGCGGTCCGCGGCTACCGCGAGGGCCACTACCGCCCGGGCCGCACCGTCGCCGAGCTGCTGCTCGCTGAGGTGCACGTGCGGGCCGGGGAACCCCAGGGGCTGAGTTTGGCTCACCAGGCCATCGAGGTGGTCAGCACCCTGCGCTCCGCCGCCCTCCGCCGGGAGCGACTGGTGCCCCTGGCCGCTGCGCTGGCAGCCCGCCCGGGCACCGACGCCCGTGACCTAGCCCGCAAGGCCCGGCAGGTCGCCACGACCCGCGTCTGATGGTTCCACGACCCGGACGGTGTTGTCGGGTTCGTCGAGCCAGATCCACTGCTGCCCCTCCCAGCTGTGCAAACCGAACCGATCGAGGCGCGGTTCGCCTTGGTCGTGCCACCAGTCGTAGGCGGCCTCGACCTCGTCCCACAGCTTGCGCGGCCCTAATTGGCGCACCATGAACGGGGCCGGGTCGTTGAGGTTGGCGTCCAGTTGCGCCCACGACCTGGTTGCTCCGTCGTCCAGCTCCAGGGTGTGGTGGAGTGTGCCGCGGGCGTCCCGCTCGACCACCAGGCAGCAGGACGCCAGCCGCGCACCGATGGCGAACGTGCCTTTCTCCGGGTTCAGCATTCGGTCCAGATCGCTCCCGCGGCAGGCGGTGGCGGTGATCTGGGCGCGCTCGATGTCACGGTCACTGGGCCGCCAGCCATACCGGGCGCGGCGCTGGCTGCGCAGACGCATAAAGGCCACATCGCCAGAGAACCTGCCGGTGGCCACACCGCCCTCGGCCAAGGTGAGGGTCAGCAGGACCCCGTTGGACCAATCCGTACCCCACGGCGTCACCAGCCGTCCTGTGGGCCGGAGCTGGTCGAGCCAGGCGCGGGGCACGACCTCGCGGATGGATGCAGTGGAGATCACCCGGTCGTACGGAGCCCCCGCCGAGTACCCGACCAGGCCGTCTCCGGTGATCACCAGCGGGTCGTATCCGGCGTGAGCGAGCGCGCGTCGGGCGTGCTGCGCCAGGCGTGGATCCACTTCGATGGTGACCACCCGGCCGTGCTCGCCGACACAGCGTGAGAGCAGCGCGGCGTTCCACCCGGTCCCGGTACCGATTTCCAGCACGGACTGCCTGGGACGGGCGTCCAGGGCGTTCAGCATCTCCGCAACGATGCTCGGCTGGCTAGCCGAGCTGGACGCAAAGCTACCCCTTTGGCCAGGCTGCACGTCACCGAGATTGACCTGCGTGATGACGGGCGCATCCGCAGACACCACAGCGTGCCAGCCATCCGGGTCAGTGTGCTTGGACAACGCCACGAGCGCGTCACCACAGCTATCGTCTAGCCAGATGGTGTCGGGAATGAACGCTGCGCGCGGCACCTCCACGACCAAAGCGACCCAGGAAGAATTCGCATCGATGACGGTCACTGGTCGTTCTTATCGCCTCTGTCTTCTTTCCGGTGTTTACCGCTGCCGGACTCGTTCACTCTTTCAGTCCCCGGCTGCCACTGGTATACGAGCCCACACCCAGCGCCGGCCCTTCGATGAAGTCAAGGCCGCTCGCCCGATCACGTCGGCGGTGACCGACGCGAGGACCACCACCCCGAACGACTCGGTGGCGAAGTCCCGCAGGATCAGCTCAAGAGCGAAGAACACCCCCGCAAGGGGGGCGTTGAACGTGGCCGAGATGCCGCCGGCCGCGCCGCAGGCAACCAGCAACCGGAGCCGGGTATCGGAGATCCGCAGCGCCTGCCCGATGCTCGACCCCAGCGCCGAGCCGATCTGCACGATCGGTCCTTCCCGACCGACGGATCCACCTGAGCCGATACACAACGCCGACGCCAACGACTTCACGACCGCCACCTGCGGACCGATCCGCCCGCCCCGCTCCGCGATGGCCAGCATCACCTCCGGCACCCCGTGCCCACGGGCCTCCTTCGCGTACCGGTCCACGATCGGCCCATACACCAGCCCCCGAGCGCGGGGACCAGGATTACGAAAAATATGCCCAAGCCAGGAAAATGCGGGCTGGCGACGCGGCCTGCGGCGCTGTAGTCCGCCTGCCCAGTGAACGCTTCGGTGAAGCCAAGGATCAGGTACCGGAACACCACCGCACCGGCACCCGCGCCAGCCCCGACCAGCAGCGCCAACGGCACCAGACCCGGGGCCGATCCGCGCAACCAGTCATAGCTGCGGCGCCACGCATCGCCCGGTAGCCGGACCGAGGGCGCCCGGGCGAGGCGAGCACCGGCGTGGCGCCAGCTGCCCGACCACCGTTTCACCGAGCCCAGCCTATTGGGCCTAGCGACGACACAAGGCTGCTGACGGAGTGGCTTATCCGACCAGACCGGCGGCGAGGGTGTTGCCGTCGGCGGCGTCGATGACGAGGAAGCCACCGGTGTGGCGGTCCGTGGCATAGGAGTCCACCGCCAGCGGCTGGGCGAGCCGGATCCGCGCAACGCCGATCTCGTTGAGCTCCAGCGCGGCCGGTGGCGCGGTATGCCGCAGGGTGCGCAGGTCCAGCCGCCCGGTCAGCTCGGTGACGACCGCCCGGACGGTGCGAGTGCCGTGTTTGACCAGCACCCGCGCGCCGGCGCGCAGCGGGTGGTCGGCCAGCCAGCACAGGTCCGCGTCGAGCTCGGTGACCACCCGTGGTGCCTGCTCCGGGCGGGCCAGCACCTCGCCCCGCCCGACGTCGATCTCGTCGCTCAGCAGCACGGTGACCGATTGCCCGGCGGCGGCGCACGACATCGGACCGTCGGGGGTGTCGATGCCCACCACGGTGGAACGGCCCCCGGAAGGCAAGGCGATGACCTCGTGGCCGACTTCCAGCACTCCGGAGGCGACCCGGCCGGCGAGGCCACGGTAGTCGGGGTGCTCGGCGGTGCGCGGTCGCAGCACCAGCTGCACCGGAAAGCGCATCGGCTCGGCCACCGCCGCCCGCCCGGTGGGCACCGCCTCCAAGTGCTCCAGCAGCGTCGGACCCCGATACCACTGGGTGCGCCGGCTGGCAACCGCGACGTTATCGCCGTGCAGCGCGGACACCGGCACAGCCACCAGATCCGGCACGCCTAGCGCGCCTGCCGCCGCCGCGAACTCCGACTCGATGCGACGAAACGTCGGCTCGTCGAAGTTCACCAGGTCCATCTTGTTCACCGCGAGCACCAGATGCGGTACCCGCAGGAACGCCATGACGGCGAGGTGGCGCCGGGTCTGCTCGACTAGACCCTGGCGCGCGTCGACCAGGATCACGGCGAGCTCGGCGGTGGAGGCCCCGCAGACCGTGTTGCGGGTGTACTGCACATGCCCCGGGCAGTCGGCCAGCACGAACTTGCGGGTGGGCGTGGCGAAGTAGCGGTAGGCCGCGTCGATGGTGATGCCCTGCTCCCGCTCCGCGCGCAGCCCGTCGGTGAACAGGGCCAGGTCCGGTAAGTCGCCACCGCGAGCGCGGGTGGCTTGTTCCACCGCGGCAAGCTGATCAGTCATGATCGACTGGGTGTCGTGCAGCAACCGCCCGACCAACGTGGACTTGCCGTCGTCGACCGAACCTGCGGTGGTCAGCCGCAGCAAGCTGGTCATCAGAAGTAGCCCTCGCGTTTGCGGTCCTCCATCGCGGCCTCCGACAACCGGTCGTCGGCTCGAGTGGCGCCGCGCTCGGTGATCCGGCTGGCGGCCACCTCGGCGAGCACCTCCTCCAAGGTCGCGGCCGTGGACTCCACCGCGCCGGTGCAGGAGGTATCCCCAACGGTGCGATACCGCACCGACTTGAGGACTACCCGCTCGCCCCTGCGCGGGCCGCCCCAGGTGCCAGCGGTCAACCACATCCCGTCCCGGGCGAACACTTCCCGCTGATGCGCGTAGTAGATGCTGGGGACCGGGATATCGCGGCGGGCGATGTAGCGCCAGACGTCCAGTTCGGTCCAGTTGGACAGGGGGAAGACCCGGACATGCTCCCCGGCGCTGTGCCGGCCGTTGTAGAGGTTCCACAGCTCCGGACGTTGTCGGCGAGGATCCCAACCGCCGAAGGCGTCGCGCAGGCTGACGATGCGTTCCTTGGCTCGCGCCCGATCCTCGTCGCGGCGGGCGCCGCCGAGGACGGCATCGAAGCGGTGCTCGTTGATGGTGTCCAGCAGAGGGACGGTCTGCAGCGGGTTGCGGGTGCCGTCGGGGCGCTCAGTCAGCCGACCGTCGTCGATCCAGTCCTGCACCGCCGCCACGTGCAGCCGCAGCCCCAGCTCGAGGACCCGACGGTCCCGGTAGGAGATCACCTCAGGGAAGTTGTGCCCGGTGTCCACGTGCAGCAGCGGCAACGGCAGCGGAGCCGGGTACACCGCGCACAGCGCCAGATGCAGCAGCACCGCGGAGTCCTTGCCGCCGGAGAACAGCAGTACCGGCCGCTCGAACTCAGCAATCACCTCGCGGATGATGTGCACCGCCTCGGACTCCAACGCTGCCAGGTGATCAGCCTCTACGGCAGCGGATCTCGCCGGTGCCGTCATGATCGCCGTCATCGCAAAGTCTCCTCGTCGGCTCGGGCCACCCAGCGCGCGAAGGGCTCGCCCGGTGCACGTTGCCGGGCGTAACGGCGAAGGACCCGCTCCACGTAGTCCGCCAGCTCAGCAGAGGTCACCTTGTGCCCGCGCAGCTTGCGGCCGAACCCGCTGTCCCGTCCAAGCCCGCCGCCCAGGTGCACCTGGAAGCCCTCGACCTGGTTGCCCTGCGCGTCGGTGACCAGTTGGCCCTTGAGCCCGATGTCGGCGACCTGGATCCGGGCACAGGAGTTCGGGCAGCCGTTGAGGTGCACCGAGATCGGGGTCTGCAGGGTGGGCTGGATGTCGGCGAGGCGCTGCTCCAGCTCGGCGACCAGCGTGATCGCCCGGTTCTTGGTCTCCACGATGGCCAGCTTGCAGAACTCGATGCCGGTGCAGGCCATCACGGATCGTCGCCACGGGCTCGGGTCAGCGTACAACCCGAGCCGGCCCAGCTCGGCGAGCAGGCTGTCCACCTCGGACTCGGTGACGTCGGGCACGACGAGCTTCTGGTAGGGGGTCAGCCGAACCCGGGCGGAACCGGCCCGCTCCACGGCCTTAGCCACATCAAGCAGCGTGCTGCCGGAGACCCGACCGGCCACCGGGGCAACCCCGATGTAGCACTTGCCATCGTGCTGGCGGTGCACGCCGATGTGGTCGATCGGCGCGGGCGGTGGCTGCGGCGCGGGACCGTCGAGGAGGCTGTAGTGCAGGTACTCGGTCTCCAGCACCTCGCGGAACCGCTCCACACCCCAGTCGGCGACGAGGAACTTGATCCGGGCGCGGTGGCGCAGCCGCCGGTAGCCGTAGTCGCGGAACAGTGCCGTCACCGCGGCCCAGACCTCGGGCACCTCCTCGCGCCGCACCCAGGCGCCCAGCCGACGGGCGATCTTCGGGTTGGTGGACAGGCCGCCGCCGACCCACACATCGAAGCCTGGACCGTGCTTGGGATGCACCACCCCGACGAAGGAGATGTCGTTGACCTCGTGCGCGACGTCCTGCAGACCGGAAATCGAGGTCTTGTACTTGCGGGGCAGGTTGGAGAACTCGGGACTGCCGAGGTAGCGCCGCTTGATTTCCTCGATCGCTGGGGTGCCGTCGATGATCTCGTCGGCGGCGATACCCGCGACCGGGGAACCCAGGACGACTCGGGGGCAGTCCCCGCAGGCCTCGGTGGTGGACAGCCCGACGGCCTCCAGTTGTTCCCAGATCGCGGGCACGTCCTCGATCCGGATCCAGTGGTACTGGATGTTCTGCCGGTCGGTGATGTCGGCGGTGTCGCGGGCGTAGAGCCGGGAGGTCTCGCCGATCACCCGCAGTTGCTCAGTACTCAGCGCGCCGCCATCGATGCGCACCCGCATCATGAAGTAGGAGTCCTCCAGTTCCTCGGGCTCCAGCGTGCCGGTGCGGCCGCCGTCGATGCCGGGCCGGCGCTGGGTGTACAGCCCCCACCAGCGGAACCGGCCGCGCAGGTCGGCTGGGTCGATCGACTCGAAGCCCCGCCGGGAGTAGATCGTCTCGATCCGATGCCGGACGTTGAGCCCGTCGTCGTCCTTTTTGGTCCGTTCATTGGAGTTGAGCGGCTCGCGATGGCCCAGGGCCCACTGGCCCTCGCCACGGCGGGCCTTGGTCGGGGACGCTGGGCGGGTCGGTGCAGGCATCCTGGTGCCTCCGTCAGGGGAGCAGCGGCGTCCGGGCCAGGGCCGTGACCGGGGGTATTCCGCAGCCCGGTTCCGGCGCACCCGGCACCGGCTAGGGGCAGTCGGGCTAGGCGTCAGCTCATCCGGCGGCACAGCGCGCTGGAAACCCGGACATAGTCGATGTGCCGGCGAGCCACCAGCACGAGTCCGAGCGCGGCCACCTCACCAGAGTGCCACCCCGCTGCGGTCCCGCACAATGCTGAGATGACTGCCCCGCCGCCGGCAACCCTGCCCGCTGCTGCCCTCCGGGAGTTGCGCCAGGCGCCCTTCGGGGTGTACGTGCACGTGCCGTTTTGCGCCACCCGCTGCGGTTACTGCGACTTCAACACCTATACCCCGGGAGAGCTGGGCTCCTCGTCGTCGCCCTCCAGCTGGCTGGACGCGGTGCGCCAGGAACTGGATCTCGCCACCCAGGTACTCGGCACGCCGGTGCCGGCGGACACGGTGTTCGTCGGTGGCGGCACCCCGTCCCTGCTCGGTGCCGCTGGTCTGGCTGCGGTCCTGGATGCCATTCGCGCCTCGCTGGGTCTGGCCCAGGGCGCTGAGGTGACCACCGAGGCCAACCCCGAGTCCACCTCGCCGGAGTTCTTCGCCGGGATCGCCGCGGCCGGCTACACCCGGGTCTCCCTGGGGATGCAAAGCGCCGCGCCGCACGTGCTGGCCGTGCTGGACCGGGTGCACACCCCGGGCCGGCCGGTGGCCGCCGCGGCGCAGGCCCGCGCCGCCGGGATCGAGCGGGTCAGCCTGGATCTGATCTACGGTACGCCGGGGGAGACCGACGATGACCTGGCCGCTTCCCTGGACGCGGTGCGCAGTGCCGGGGTTGACCACGTCTCGGCCTACGCCCTGCTCGTCGAGCCGGGGACCGCGCTGGCGCGCCGGGTAACCCGCGGTGAGCTGCCCGCCCCAGACGACGACGTGCTCGCCCAGCGCTACGAGCACCTCGACACGGTGTTGTCCGCAGCGGGCCTGCGCTGGTATGAGGTGTCCAACTGGGCACTGTCGGCCGAGTCCCGGTGCCGGCACAACCTCGGCTATTGGACCGGTGGGAACTGGTGGGGCGCCGGGCCGGGGGCGCATTCTCACGTCGGCGGGGTGCGCTGGTGGAACAGCAAGCATCCGGCCCGCTACGCCGCCGCGTTGCGGGCCGGAGATTCACCGGTGGCCGGCCGGGAGGTGCTCAGCCGCACCGAGCGCTACACCGAGCGCGTGATGCTCGGCCTGCGGTTGGCCGAGGGGCTACCGCGGGGCATCCTCGACGCGCCAGGCAAGGCTGCCGCCGAGGTCGCGCTCGCCGATGGTCTGCTCACCGCCACCCCCGGCGAGCGGCTGGTGCTCACCCGCCGCGGCCGTCTCCTCGCCGATACCGTGGTCCGCAACCTGCTCGTCAGCTGACCCAACAGATGGCCCTTGCGCCGACCAAGATCGCCACTGGTATATTTTCTGGTATGTTTTCACTCCGTGATCAGTCGGCGGTGATGGCCGGTCTTGTGACAAGTTCCTCAAAGACCTCGCTTGGTTGATTCGTGGGGCGCGCGAGGACCTCGCTGAATTTCGGGAGTGGCGACCAAACTGGTTCCCTCTTATGAACGAGCGGTGCCTTGCCAACCTTATCCACGACCGCGTCTGGGCTCGGTTGGTTACAGCTGTCGATGGCAACCCGGAAATTGAGACGATTGATCGCGAGCCGGTTCGGGAGATTTGGATTTCGCAGACCTACCGACTTCGGATCAAGCGGCACCACCCGCACGAGGAGATTAGTACATACCCGACAGCTGCGGCGCTGGAGTTCTGGACGCAGGGATCGCAGCTGCCGAACCTTGAGGAGATCACGTTAGGAGCGGGCTATCGGTGGCTGGCCGAGGAGCGTCGGGTTGGTCCGGCCGTGATCTCATACCGGGACGGCAAAGACAACCCCGTCTGGGCCGTTGAGCTCGATGAGCCCTATGAGGGCGCAGGCGCCATAGTCTGGCGACCGATCACCCGACCTGACCTTCCTGACATCGACCTCTTCGATGCGACCCGTATCGACAAGCGCGACGACGGGGGCGCGTCATCATGATCGGACCAGGTGAAGTCCTCCTCGTGGCTCGAAAAGCTCAAGGCCTCACTCGGGACGACGTTTGCGGTCAGCTCGGCATCACGCAGGCGGCGCTCTCACGATATGAGAACGATCAACGAGTGCCTGATGGCGAAACACTCGCTAGTTTCGCAAAGATCTACGGTGTCACTGTCAGCTTTCTGCGGTACGGGCAGCGCATGCAGGGCGCCTTGGCGATTGATTCGCATATGCGGAGACAGAAAACCGCGAAAGCCGCGCTCTGGCGGCGGCTTGAAGCCCGCCTGAATATGCATCGCCTGCACGCCTCGCTGTTGTTTGAGGAGGTGTCGCTTCAGTCGACAAACATCATCCCGACCTTCGACCCGGAAGAGACGGAGCCCGCTACGGCAGCGCTCCTTACGCGCGCGCAGTGGAAGATGCCTATCGGGCCTGTCTTGCATCTCATTCGATGGCTTGAGGCCGCAGGATGCGTCATCATCGAGGAAGACTTCGGAACGACACGAGTTGATGGACTGTCCCAGTGGGTCGGAGACCACCCGATCATCCTGACCAATAGTGGGCTTGGCGCGGATAGGAAGCGCCTGACCCTCGCGCACGAGCTGGGCCATCTTTGTCTACACAGCTCTACCGCGACTGCCGACGTGGAAGGGGAGGCAAACGCGTTTGCCGCCGAGTTCCTCATGCCTGAGCATGTTATCCGACCGGAGCTACGCAACCTCAGCCTCGGGAAGCTCATTGACTTGAAACGTGAGTGGGGGGTTTCCATGCAAGCTATTTTCGAGCGCGCTTATTGTCTTGGACTCGTCAAGTCGTGTGATCGCATGGACTTCTATAGGTCGCTTAGTTCGCGAGGATGGAAAGTTCGTGAGCCGGCCAGTGATGAACTGCCGATTGAACACCCTGAACTGGCGCAAAGAATTGGTGTCAGGATGCGCGAGCGAGGATTGAGCGATGACGAGATAGCGCGCATGGCTGGGTTCGCGCCGGGCACGCAGGCTAATCCGTTTCTTATTCAACCCAAGCGGCTTCGTGCAGTGTGAAGGCTCGGCGCTCAGCCCGCCGAATGCGGGAAGTGAAGGAGATCTAAGTCCAGGATCCGCACGTGCAGGGTGGTGCGCTGCTGCAGGGCGGCGCGCAGGGCGCGGTGCAGGCCATTCTCTAAGAACAGCTCGCCGCACCACCGCACCGCGTGCGGGAACAGGTCGCCGAAGGGTGTGGGGTCCTCGGAGAGCAGCCGATCTAGCTCCACCAGTGTCGCGGTGGTGACCAAGTCCGCGAGGAGCACCTGCTGGGGCGGGATCTGCGCCCAGTCCTTCAGGGAAAACCCGTGCTCGGGGTAGGGGCGGCCCTGCCGGACTTCCTTGAAGATCACAGCTGGCGCTCATCTCCGTATCCCGCTCAAGGTGAGCGGCCAGCGTATCGGGCGCATCGGCGGTCCCGACGCCTGCGCCCGGGGCGCACTAGACTCGATGTACAGGCCTCTAACCAGTGCCAGGGACCCGCCCAGGGAGGTGACGTGAACGCAGAGGACCGCCGGTTTGAGGTGCTGCGCGCCATCGTCACGGACTACGTGGCTACCCACGAGCCGGTCGCGTCCCGTTCGCTGGTGGAGCGGCACCACTTCGGGGTGTCCAGCGCGACGATTCGCAACGACATGGTGGCACTGGAGGAGGATGGCTACATCGCCCAGCCGCACACCAGCGCTGGTCGGATACCCACCGACAAGGGTTACCGGCTGTTCGTCGACCGGCTCTCGGAAGTGAAGCCGCTGTCGGCGGCCGAGCGCCGCGCGGTGCAGACCTTCCTGCGCGGCGCGGTCGACCTCGACGACGTGTTGCGCCGCAGCGTGCGGCTGCTGGCCCAGCTCACCCGGCAGGTGGCGGTGATCCAGTACCCTACCCTGAGCCGGTCCACGGTGCGTCACCTTGAGGTGCTCGCGGTGACCCCGGCCCGGTTGATGCTGGTCCTCATCACCGACTCAGGCCGGGTGGACCAGCGCCTGCTTGACCTGGGCGACGTCATCACCGAGGAGCAGGTGGCGCAACTGCGGACGCTGCTCAACCAAGCGCTGACGGGCTGCCGGCTGGCGGAGGCCTCCGTGGCAGTGGCTGATCTTCCCGAGCAGGCTCCCTTGGAGCTGCGGGATGCGATGACCCGGGCCTCGACCGTGTTGATCGAGACATTGGTGGAGCATCCCGAGGAACGGCTGTTGCTCGGCGGCACGGCCAACCTCACGCGCAACGCCACCGACTTCCCGGGTTCGTTACGCCAAGTGCTTGAGGCGTTGGAAGAGCAGGTGGTGGTGCTTAAACTGCTGGCTGCAGCGTGTGACCCGGGCACTATCACGGTGCGGATCGGTGAGGAGAACGAGGCTGAAGAGATGCGCAACACGTCGTTGGTCTCGATCGGCTACACCTCGCACGGCATGGTGCTCGGGGGAATGGGCGTGGTCGGGCCGACCAGGATGGACTACCCGGGCACCATCGCCGCCGTGCGCGCGGTGGCCCGATACGTGGGGGAGATCCTGACCACCCGTTAAGCGGGGTTGGGCTCACCGATATGTACGACGAGTACCGTGGCGAGGGCCGCGGCAGGAGGACGCCAGCGTGGCCAGGGATTACTACGCAATCCTGGGGGTGCCCCGGGATGCCAGCGCGGAGCAGATCAAGCGTGCCTACCGCAAGCTGGCGCGTGAACTGCACCCCGACGTCAACCCCGATGCCGCGGCACAACAGCGTTTTCAGGACGTTACTGCCGCCTACGAGGTGCTGACCGACCCGCAGAAGCGCCAGATCGTTGACCTGGGGGGGGATCCGCTAGAGCCCGGCGCGGGCCGCGGCGCGGCGGGAGACCCCTTCGGCGGGTTCGGCTTCGGCGACATCATGGACGCCTTCTTCGGTCCGGGTGGCGGGCCCGGCCGGCGGGGACCGCGCAGCCGGGTGCAGAGCGGTTCGGACGCCCTGATCCGGCTGCAGCTCACCCTCGAGGAGTGCGCGAGCGGTGCCTCCCGGGAGCTCACCGTGGACACCGCTGTGCTCTGCAACGAGTGCAACGGCTCCGGTTGCGCGCCCGGTACCCGGCCGCAGACCTGCGACACCTGTGGTGGTGCCGGCGAGGTGCAGAACGTGCAGCGCACCTTCCTCGGCCAGGTGATGACCGCACGGCCGTGTCCGGTGTGCCGGGGCTTCGGTGAGGTCATCCCGGACCCCTGCCGCCAGTGCTCGGGGGACGGACGGATCCGGGCCCGCCGCAACGTCACCGCGAAGGTACCTGCCGGGGTGGGTGACGGGATGCGGGTGCGGCTGGCCGGCCAGGGCGAGGTAGGCCCTGGTGGTGGACCAGCGGGTGATCTCTACGTCGAGGTGCAGGAGGTGCCGCACGAGACGTTCACCCGGGACGGTGCCGACCTGCACTGCACCGTGCGGGTTCCCATGACGGCCGCCGCGCTGGGCACTACTGTCATGCTGGAGACCCTGGATGGCACCCAGGAGGTCCGGGTCGAGCCGGGAACCCAGTGCGCGACCGTGCTGACCCTGCGCGGGCGGGGGATGCCGCGGCTGCGCAGCACCGGCCGTGCCGAGGGGCGGGGCGACCTGTTCGTCCATCTTGACGTCGTGACGCCGACTCGGCTGGATCCCCGGCAGATCGAACTGCTGCGCGAGCTCGCTGTTCTGCGCGGGGAGGAGCAGGCCGAGCTCACGGCCAACGGCCGGGCCGGTGGTTTGTTCTCCCGGTTGCGGGATTCCTTAGGCGGACGCTGACGGGCCCGATGATGGGCACTGATGTGAGGACCGCGATGAGCAGTCTGCCGGTGTTTCTTGCGGAGCGGCTGCCTGCCGAAGGTGCCGAGACAATGCTGGCTGGCCCGGAGGGCCACCACGCCGCGACCGTGCGACGGTTGCGGCCCGGCGAGCGTCTGATGCTCACTAACGGCTGCGGTGAGCTCGCCCTGTGTGAGGTGCTCGAGACTGGTCGGGATCGGCTGCGGCTGCACGCGCTGCGCCGGACGATCGAGCCAGCTCCGGCATTGCGAGTGACGTTGGCCCAGGCGCTGGTCAAGGGCTGGCGGGGGGAGCTGGCGGTGGAACTGGCCACCGAGGCCGGGGTGGATGCGGTGCTGCCCTGGCGGGCTGACCGCTGCGTGGCCCGTTGGGATTCCGGGCCGCGCGGGGCGAAAGCGCTGTCCCGGTGGCGGCAGAGGGCTCGGGAAGCGGCCAAGCAGTCCCGCCGAGGATGGTTCCCCGAGGTGGCCGAGCCAGTGGGCACTCCCGGGCTCGGGCAGCGCGCTGCCGCCGCGGCGGGGTGCCTGGTGCTGGACGAGAGCGCGACCGATCCGCTGCCTTCGGTTCCGTTGCCCACCGCGGGGGAGCTCCTGCTGGTGGTCGGACCCGAGGGTGGCATCACCGAAGCCGAACTGGCCACGCTCACCGCTGCGGGAGGCCACCCAGTGCTCCTGGGACCGGGGGTCTTGCGTTCTTCGAGTGCCGGAGTGGTTGCTCTCGGTGCAATAAATGCCCTCTCTCAACGGTGGTCTTTACTCCATTTGAGTGAAAAATAGCCTCCTATGGCTGAAAGTGCGTTACCTTAAGTAGGTAACACCGATGAAGACCTCTGATGGAGTTACAGATTTGGTTCTGGTCCATCAGCCCAGAGACCCCGCCGGGCACCTCCCCCCTCGGTCCGGCGGCGCCGCGCCCCGGCGGGACAGCCCCCAGTTCCGCCGCGGCGCGGCATCCCATCCTGGTGGGCCGGGCGGTCGAAACACCAAGTTCTCCCGCCCCGCGGGCTCGGGTGTCCGGCTAGCATCAATTCTGCTGGTTGCCCCGAGATGCGCGAGCGCGCAGAAAGCAGGACCCACGCCCACGTGACCCCTACCCCAGTGGCGGGCGCCTCCCGATCCGGTCTGGAGACGACGCAGCCCGAACCGGTCCAGTCGAAGATTGTGATCCCAGATTCCGCCGTACTGGCCCTGCTGGGATCCCGCGACGAGAACCTCCGGATAACCGAGGACCTGCTGGCCGCCGATGTACACGTGCGGGGCAATGAGGTCACCCTCTCCGGCACCCCGGCGGACGTCGCCTTTGCCGAGCGGGCCTTTGGCGAGTTAGTCACCCTGGCCCGCCTCGGCCAGCCGCTTGGCCCGGACGCAGTCCGGGAAACCCTGGTGATGCTCGCCCAAGGGAACCCGGAATCGCCCGCTGAGGTGCTCAGCCTGGACATTCTTTCCCGACGCGGTCGCACGATCCGACCCAAGACGCTGAACCAGAAGCGTTACGTCGATGCCATCGACCGCCACACGATCGTGTTCGGCATCGGACCTGCCGGTACCGGCAAGACCTACCTGGCGATGGCCAAGGCGGTGCAGGCGCTGCAGGCCAAGCGGGTCAACCGGATCATTCTCACCAGGCCAGCGGTCGAGGCCGGGGAACGGCTAGGCTTTCTGCCGGGAACCCTGTACGAGAAGATCGATCCCTATCTGCGCCCGCTCTACGACGCGCTGCACGACATGTTCGACCCCGAGGCGATCCCCAAGCTGATGGCCGCCGGGACCATCGAGGTCGCCCCGCTGGCCTATATGCGCGGCCGTACCCTCAACGAGGCCTTCATCATCCTCGACGAGGCACAGAACACCACCCAGGAGCAGATGAAGATGTTCCTCACCCGGCTCGGCTTCGGCTCCAAGGTCGTGGTCACCGGTGACGTCACCCAAGTTGACCTGCCGAACGGCCAGGCCTCCGGGCTGCGGATCGTGCAGCACATCCTCGATGGGGTGGACGATGTGCACTTCGCCCCGCTGTCCAGTGCCGACGTGGTCCGTCACCGGCTGGTCACCGATATCGTGGACGCCTATGCGCGGTGGGAGGCCGGGCAGGAGACCACCACTGCCCGGCCGGTCCCCAACCGTGCCGACCGCCGCCGGAGGCGGTGAGGCGCTAGTGGGTGTCGAGATCCGTAATGAGTCTGGTACCACCGTCGCTGAGGTATCCATCGCGGCGGTGGCGCGCTTTGCGATGGATCGGATGGGTGTCAGCCCGCTGGTCGAGCTGTCGGTGCTGTTGGTTAGTAGCGGGGTGATGGCCGATCTGCACGAACGCTGGATGGATCTGCCGGGGCCTACCGATGTGATGGCTTTCCCGATGGAGGACACGGACGAGGATGGTGTGCTGGCCGGTGGCAAGCCGGACAGCCCGTTCGGTGGTCCTGCGCTGCTCGGCGACATCGTGCTCTGCCCCGAGGTGGCGCGGGAACAAGCCGCCGTGGCGGGTCATTCCGTGCTCGAGGAGTTGCACCTGCTCACCGTGCACGGCGTGTTGCACCTGCTGGGGTACGACCACGCCGAGCCTGCCGAGGAGCGCGAGATGTTCACCTTGCAGGACCGGATCCTCGAGGAGTTCCGGCGCGCCGAGGGGGCCAGCGCCCGCCGGATCGCCCAGCGCGACGCAGATACCCGGCTGCTGAGAGTGGTTGGTCTGGACGGGCCGGAGGAGCCCGGCCCGTCGGGATAGCTCACCGGTCTCTTCCTGTGCTGACGTCCTCAGTTTTGCTGCTCGTGCTGGTCGCCAGCCTGGTGGTGGCCGCGGGTGGTTTCGCTGCGGCTGAGGCCGCGCTGAGCACGGTGTCGAGTGCCCGGGTGCAGGCGCTGGTGCGCTCCGGCCGGTTTGGCGCCGGGGCGCTGGCGCGCGTCGTCGCCGACCGGCCCCGACATCTCAACCTGCTGCTGTTGCTGCGGCTGAGCTGCGAGCTGACCGCTACGGTGATGCTCACCGTCGTGGCAGTGCGGGCGTTGTCGCCCACCTGGCTGGCGGTCCTGCTCGCCGGGTTGGGGATGGTGGTGGTGACCTATGTGGTCGTCGGAGTGGGCCCGCGCACCATCGGGCGCCAGCACCCCTACCGCGTCGGCCTCCTGGTGGCGGGAGCGGTCCGGGTGCTGGGCCGGCTCCTGGGCCCGCTGTCGCGGCTCCTCATCGTCGTGGGCAATGCGATCACGCCCGGCCGGGGTTTCCCGGAGGGGCCGTTCAGCTCCGAGGTTGAGCTCCGGGAGCTGGTGGATATGGCGGGGCAGCGCGGCGTGGTCGCCCCCGGCGAGGCCGAGATGATCCATTCCGTGTTCGAGCTCGGTGACACCGTGGCCCGCGAGGTGATGGCGCCCCGCACCGAGATCGTCTGGATTGAGCAGGGTAAGTCGGTGCGCCAGGCAGTGGCGCTGTGCCTGCGTTCCGGATTTTCCCGGATCCCGGTGATCGCCGACAGCGTCGATGACATCGTCGGCGTCGTGCACCTCAAGGACCTGGTGGCGGCCGAACAGCAGGGCGGCCCGGTCGGTGAGGTGATGCGGCCCGCGACGTTCATCCCTGACTCCAAGCCGCTGACCGGGCTGCTCAAGGAGATGCAGCTCTCGCACAACCACATGGCCGTCGTCGTCGACGAGTACGGGGGCACCGCCGGCCTGCTGACGATCGAGGACATCCTCGAGGAGATCGTCGGTGAGATCACCGACGAGTCCGATACCGAGGTGGCCCCGCCGATCGAGCGCCTCGGGGACGGTACGGTACGGGTGGTCAGCAGGCTGCCGGTGGTCGACCTGGGTGCGCTGTTCGGGGTGGATCTCACCGACACTGACGTGGAGACCGTCGGGGGGTTGCTGGCCCGGCGGTTGGGTCGGGTGCCGGTGCCCGGTGCCGTGGCCGAGGTGGCCGGCTTGCGACTGTGCGCCGAGGGCGGCAACGATCGTCGCGGGCGCCTGCGGATCACCACCGTCACCGCACGCCGGATCGACGCCCAGCCGGATCCCCCTCCCGCCCACCAGGAAGCGAGCGACACCCGTGCCTGAGACCATCCACCTCGACGCTGAGGACGCCAAGATCGTGACGCTGGCGCGCTCGGCGCAAGCCCGCGCCGGCGCCCAGGAGGGTGCCGCAGTGCGGGATACCGAGGGGCGCACCTACACCGGGGCCACGGTGTCGCTGCCCTCGCTGACGCTGACCGCGCTGCAGGCGGCGGTGGCTGCGGCGGTGGCCAGCGGGGCAAGGGACGTGGAGGCGGCCGCGGTGGCGTCTGGGCCGAACTCGGTGGAGGCCGCCTCGGTGGACGCCGCCTCGCTGGCCGCGCTCCGCGAGCTGGGGCCCACCGCCCTGGTGCTGGTGGCCGATCAGCGCGGCACCGTCCGCGACGTCCTACGCGCGGCGAGGTAAAAAACAAAACGTGGGTCAGGACATGGGTCAGGACACCGAAGGGCCGTTCCGGGCGGGCTTCGCCTGCCTGGTGGGCAGGCCTAACGTCGGCAAGTCAACGTTGACCAACACGCTGGTGGGTCAGAAGGTGGCGATCACCTCCAGCCGGCCTCAGACCACCCGGCACACCATCCGGGGAATCGTGCACCGGCCAGGCGGGCAGCTCGTGCTGGTGGACACCCCCGGCCTGCACCGGCCCCGCACGCTGCTCGGTCAGCGGCTCAACCGTGCGGTACGCGCGACCTGGTCTGAGGTGGACACGATCGGCTTCTGCGTTCCCGCCGACGCCGCAATCGGGCCTGGGGACCGGTTTATCGCCGGGGAGCTGGCCGCACTGGCCCGGCGGACCCCGGTGTTCGGCATCGTGACCAAGACCGACCTGGTGAGCCCCCAGCGGGTGGCCGAACAACTCGCTGGGCTGGCTGACCTGGCGCGCGTAGCCGGCTTCGGTGAGTTCGCCGAGCTGGTGCCGGTGTCGGCGGTCGATGGCTTCCAGGTGGAGCTGCTCACGGACCTGCTGCTGGCTCGGATGCCCGAGTCGCCACCGCTGTACCCCAGCGGGGAGCTCACCGACGAACCGGAGCACACCCTGGTCGCTGAGTTGGTCCGGGAGGCGGCCCTGGAGGGCGTGCGCGATGAGCTGCCGCATTCGCTGGCCGTCGTGGTGGAGGAGATGACCCCGCGACCGGGGCGAGCTGATCTGGTGGATGTCTACGCGAACCTCTACGTCGAGCGCGACAGTCAGAAAGCGATCGTGATCGGACGTGGCGGGGCGCGGCTCAAGGAGGTCGGCAGCCGCGCCCGGGCGCACATCGAGGCCTTGCTGGGCAGCTCGGTGTACCTGGATCTGCATGTGAAGGTCGCCAAAGACTGGCAGCGCGATCCCAAGCAGCTGCGTCGGCTAGGTTTTTAGCAGACTCGGTACGCTCTGCCGTATGAGTAGCGTGAGCGCTTGACGATCTCTCTAGACGCGCCCGTAGCGGCCAGGGTCCGCCAGCGCGGCGCTCGTACCACCGAGGGGCCGTCCACCCCTACAAACCAGTCCTGCCCCGACCCGGCCAATCGCTCCAGCGCTTGATCATCTCTGCGGACCCGTTCAAGTAAGACTTGAAGGTCACGGCTGGGCGATCGTCGCCAGCCCAGACGAGCAGCAGGCCCTCGACAACGCTCTGCGCGCGGCTCTTGATCTCTGAACCCCCTGCCTGCCTCTCCAGTTTGTTTCGCTCTCGGAACCGTGCAAAAACAACCTAGAAGGGCGACCTAAGAGGAAGGCGCCGTTGAGATTCACAGTCCCAGTTGGTGTATCTGTGCCGGCGCTGGGTCCTCTTAAAGAAGTCATTCCTGGGGGCTGAAGTCGGGTAAGGCGGCGGTTGTGGACGTTATGGTCGTTTTCAGGTCGTTCCCGCTGTGTGTCGGCCGTGCGGCGGCACTCGCAGTGGGAGCTAGCCGGAGCACTCGCAGCGTCGCGAACTCATCGCCTCAAAGACAGCAAGCAGGTCACCCGGTTCTCGAGGTCAAGGGACACGCTCGGCCAGCGTACACAGCGGATAGCGTCATTTTCTACTTCTACCAGACGTCATCGGCTACCGGGTCGTAGAGGTGGCCGCATCCGACCGCACCACGCTAGTCCGTGACACTGGACAGGGGACTCCGCTGTGGGCCCCCGCCCGCTCCCGGGATGACGCGTCGTCGCCAGCAGTGCCGCATCAGGAGGTGGCGGGAAGGCAGAGCGCCGACGTGGTGATCGTCGGGGCTGGCCTGACCGGGCTCGCCACTGCCCAGCGACTGGTCGATGCTAGTCCCGGCCGTGACATCGTGGTGGTGGATGCCGGCGTTCCGGGCGCGGGTGCGAGTGGCCGGGGAACCGGGCTACTGGGCCCACGGGTTGGTCCGGCGATCGAACGGTTGCGCCTGCGCTTCGGGGACAGCACGGCAGTTCGGATGCATCAGGCCAGCGTGGAGGCAGTACGCCGAGTCATCGGCCTGGTCGAGCGCCTCGGCATAGACTGCGAGCTGCGGCCAGGCGAGCAGTTCGTGGTGGCCCGCTCTGTTCGTGCTGCTGCGACTCTCCGGGCTCGCGGGCAGGCCTACCGAGAACTCGGCTTGGACGTTTCTGAGCGTTCGGCGGCGGAGATACGTCAGCTCGTCGACGTGCCGAATCAGGGTGGCCTGGCGTACCCAACGGCAGCCACGCTTAACCCATCCGCTGTGGTCTGGGGCCTAGCTCAGTCGCTGGCCGCCAGCGGCGTCCGCCGTTACGACAACAGTCCCGTGGTGATGCTCGATCAGGAAGGCGGCCTGCCGGTCCTGCGGTTCCCTGCCGGGTCGGTCCGCACTCGCACGGTGGTGTTTGCGGTCAATGGCTACTCCGATCGCCTCCGACTGGGCGTGGGCGCAGTGCTGCCGATCGAGGTGCATGCCCTGGCGACGGCCGCACTGCCCGAATCTACCCGCCGAACGCTGGGCTGGAATCACGGCGCCGCAGTCCTCGACGCCGAGCCGCTTGCCCCGTATTTCCGGCTCACTGGCGACGGTCGGCTAGTGCTCGGCGGTGGCGACGCGATCTACCCGGTTGGGCTGTCGTCGTCACAGTTGCTCGCGCGCCGCACCAAGGTGTGGGACTGGCTGGAGCGCCGGCTGCACAACCTGCATCCGGACTTGATCGACGTACCCGTCGAGCACCGCTGGGCCGGCCGCATCGGCCTGACCCTGGATGGCCTGCCCGTGGTCGGCCGGGTGGCGGGTCGCCAGGACGTCTGGTTCGTCGGCGGGTGCTGTGGCCACGGCCTGGCGATGTCCGTGTTCAACGCGCAGGCGGTGGCCGATGCGGTACTTGGTGGGTCGCTACCGCAACTGCCCTGGTTCCGCGAGCGGGCGCCCTGGCTGCCGCCCGGTCCGCCCATCCGCCTGCTGCTGCGCCGCTACGTCGCCGCACTGAACCGCCGTGCTCGTCAGGAGACCGAGCGTGCCGAGCGTCGAAACGCCGAGGGCCGGCCCCGCGCCCACCAGGGGAGGAACCCAGCCGACCGTGCCGCGAGGAGTCGGCCCGAGGTGCTTTGAGAGAAGGAAAAGAGAAGAATGGTTGAGTCACTGCTGCTTAAGCCGCTGGAACTGATCGAGAACAACTTCCGCCGACCGTCCGGGTTCGCGGGCGGTCTCGTCGGCCACTTGATGGCCATCCAGCATCGGACCCTTACCGAGTGGGCGATCGAGCAGATGAGGATCCAGCTCGGCGATCACGTCCTGGACGTCGGCTGTGGCGGCGGTATGGCTATTAAGCTGATGGCAGCCAAAGCGAGTCACGGGCTCGTCGCTGGTGTCGACTACTCGCCAGAGATGATTGTGCAGGCCAGCGGGCGCAACGCCGCCGCGGTCGCCCGCGGTCGGGTGCAGGTCAAGCTGGGGAACGCGATGGAGCTGCCATTCAGTGACGACAGCTTCGACGTTGTCTCCGCCATCGAGACGCTGTACTTCTGGCCCGACTACATGCAGGGTCTCACCGAAGCTCACCGCGTGCTGCGGCCGGGTGGCCGGGTGGCGATCACTTTAGAGATGAGCAGGGAGGCCGCGGCCAACCCGACCCTGGTGCAGAAGTACTTTGGCCGGCGGTTCACCGAGCGATCCGAGCGAGCCGGACTGCACATCCTCTCGGGCGCCGAACTCACCGCGATGCTGACCGAAGCCGGTTTCCGGGAAGCACGTTTCGTCTCCGAGCCGAGCAAGTCTCTTGGCTGGGTATGCGCGTTGGCGACAAAACCATGAACACCGCGTCGAGAGAGACTATGGCCAAAGCCAGGAGCCAGCGGCGTGCTGCCCAGGTCGCGGTGCCGGAGCAGCTAGCGCCCGCGGCCACCGGCCTGCCGGTGCTGGGCAACGTCCTGGACTTCAGGCGAGACATTCTCCGTGCCTTGCGGCTCGGTTGGGACATGCACGGCGATCTCGTGCGACACCGGCTCGGGCCGGTTACCGTGTACGGCGTGTCCAGCCCGGCGCTGGCCGGTGAGGTGCTCACCAACAGCACCGTGTTCGGCAAGCTCGGCCCGGACAACCCGCTGCGGCTAGTGCTCGGGGACGGCCTGCTCACCAGCTCTGACCACGAGAGCTGGATGCGCAACCGGCGGATGATGCAGCCGATTTACACCAAGCAGAGCATTTCCTCAATGTATGACACGATGGTCGCCTGTGCCGAGGAGATGCTCAAGCAGTTGCACAGCGCGCGCTGCTACGGCGATGCGTTGGACATGCACAAGGTGATGATGCGGGTGACGCTCGACATCGTTGGCCGGTGCATGTTCAGTACGCACGTGCAGGACTCAATCGACTCGATAAGCCCAGACGCGATAGACATCGCCGTCAACTACGCGTTCAGCCGGCTGCAGAACCCGTTCAGCCCACCACTGTCCTGGCCGACGCCCGCGAACCGCCGGTTTCGCAACGTGATGAAGGATGTGGACGAGCTAATGTTCCGGCTGATTCGGGAACGCCGGCGCAGTGGCGAGCACCGGCAGGATCTGCTGGATATGCTGTTGTCCATGCGCGACGCCGACACTGGTGTCGGCATGACGGACAAAGAGTTGCGGGACGAGGTCATCACCACCTTCGCCGCCGGTCACGAGACTACGGCGATCACTCTTACGTGGACGCTATACCTGCTTTCCCGTCACCCCCAGGTCCTGCGCCGGCTGGAGGCCGAGGTGGATCAGGTCCTCGGCGGGCGGCTGCCCACCCTCGAGGACATGCAGCGCATGCCCTACTCGTTGCAAGTGTTCGAGGAGTCGATGCGGCTGTACCCGTCGGCGCCGATTGTCCCCAGGCTGACTACTACGGACACCAGTCTGGGGGGTTTCCGAGTCCCGGCCGGTTCGCGGGTCCTGGTGAATCTATACAACATCGGACGGCACGGACGGCACTGGCCCGATCCAGAGCGGTTCGATCCGGATCGTTTTTCCGTCGAGGCCAAAAAACAACACCACCGATACGCCTACATCCCATTCGGCGCCGGGCCGCACCTGTGCATCGGCAAGCACTTCGCCCTCATGGAGGCCCAGCTTCTGTTGATTGCCCTGGTACAGCACTACGAGTTCCGGCATGTTCCCACCCACCGGGTGGTAGATGTCGCGTCCATCACCCTCCGCCCTCGATACGGCATGCTTATGACCATTCATGAACGGCGACGGGATGTTGCTGGATCCTTCGAATAGCACACCGAATGGCACACCGAAAAGGAAAGTAAATGGACGTCAACTTCGCCAAGATAGACTGGGATCGACTGAACTGGACGCAGTGCGTTCCGGGCCAGCGGCAAGGCCATTACGAGAGCTTTTACCAGCGGGCCAACCATCCGACTCGTCCGTTGGCGTTCTGGATCAGGTATACAACCTTCAGCCCGAATGACCGGCCAGAGGCTGCGATCGGCGAGCTCTGGGCGATCTTCTTCGATGGCGAGACCGGCGAGCACGTCGTTGCCAAGGAGGAACACCCGATCGCCGAGTGTGACTTCGCCACCCGAGCGTTCTCGGCGCGGGTGAAAGACAGTGTTCTGGGACCAGGAAGCCTCAAGGGACAAGCGTCCAGTTTCGGCAACACCATCGGCTGGAACCTGACGTACTCCGGTGATCAGCAGCCGCTGTTCTTGCTACCGCACAAGCTGTACTCGGGGAATTTCCCGAAAGCCAAGAGCCTGGTCCGTCTGCCGCTGGCAAACTATGACGGGTCGCTGACGGTGAAAGGCCGGGACATTGATGTGACCAACTGGCTTGGCAGCCAGAACCATAACTGGGGCATACGGCACACCGACTACTATGCCTTTGGTCAAGTGGCAGGATTCGACGACGATCCAGACTCCTTCCTGGAGATCATCACCGCGAAGATCAAGGTCGCTGGCCCCGTCAAAACCCCGTTCCTGACCATGCTTGTACTCCGCCACGGCGGGCGGGAGTATGCGCTGACCTCTATACTAGACGCTGTGGCCAAAACCCAGGGCAGATTCCACTACTTTCATTGGGAGTTCAGCGCCGACGCTGACGAAGTGAAGCTCGATGGCCAGATCAACGCCACCCCGGATGCGTTTGTCGGGCTTAACTACTACAACCCGCCTGGTGGCATCAAGCACTGCCTCAACACTAAGATTGGGTCTTGTGAGCTGACATTCCTGGACAAGGAGACCGGCCAGCGACACGTGCTGCGGACCAAGCACCGGGCACTGTTCGAGATTTTAACCGACGACCGCACGCACGGTATCTCCATACGCGCCTGAGATGGAACTCCCTCGTAGGCATGACGGCCGCAGCAACCGCCGTCTGAGCACCGATGCCGTGCATGGTGTGTAGAGCATGCAATAGCAAGAGATGCAGGCGCCGTGGCGATCGTCCGAGACGATCGCCACGGCGCAGCAGATCAGGTCGATGCGGCCGAACAGTGTGATGCCAGGAACGTTCAATGGTGGCTTGGCCCAGCACGACGGTCGGCAAGTACGTCCTGACGTTGTCCACCAACCACGATCACCTTCTCATTGAGGTCGAGAAGTTGTTGTATCAGGCGCTCGCTGCCACACCTCATTCTCGGTGTGCCTTCTCGGGTTAGGGCCGGGCAGGAGCTATGGAAGAGGAGTGGGGATGCATAGGCAGCTGAGCGCCTTCCCAGTCACTGGGACTACGGCGAGTGCACTGGGCCGCACTGTCCTTCTCACCGGCGGCGCGG
>Ga0213881_10000040_pt1 | contig 120319 bp, 88 predicted proteins | sample BarmaccoBMER_R08_FD_160104 | JGI IMG/M metagenome (GOLD analysis project Ga0213881, IMG submission 160104) | Barbacenia macrantha exposed rock microbial communities from rupestrian grasslands, the National Park of Serra do Cipo, Brazil - ER_R08 ...
TCGTAATACAATCCAGTCGATGGAACGAGGGATTTCGGTCATGATTGCTGCGTTTTTAGGCGTGGCATTCGCGGCGCAGCTTCCGGCGCAGGCCTCAAGCACAGGCGCTGGTTCAGTTATCGTCGAGAAAAACGTTCTCTACGGTTCAGTGAATGGTTCCGACCTGCGGCTGGATGTCTACGAACCCAACGGCCACCGCGATGAAACTCATCCTGCGATAGTGCTCATTCATGGCGGAGGTTGGATAAGTTTCGACAAGAGCACGATGGCCAGGATGGGAGAGTTTCTCGCGCGCTTCGGCTTCGTGGCGTTTGCGGTGGATTACCGGCTTTTTCAAGGAAACCAGAACCGCTGGCCCGCACAACTGGACGACGTGCAGCGGGCGGTTCGCTGGGTGCGAGCTAACGGATCGAAATATGGCGCGAATTCCGATCGCGTGGGTGCTTTCGGACACTCGGCCGGGGCGCAGTTGGCGGCGCTTTTAGGGATGGAAGAAACGCGGGAGAATTCCGATTCGGGGCTAGCCAAGTATTCGAGTAAAGTGCAGGCGGTGGTGGAGGTCAGCGGCCCGACTGATTTCACGACGGATCACGATGCTGATGGCGATGCATTTCTGGCTAACTTCTTAGGGGGAGATTTCTCGACTCATCCGGAATTGTGGCGTGAAGCATCTCCTGTCTTTCACGTTTCAAAAGGAGATGCGCCGTTCTTAATTGTGCATGGAACACAGGATCAAGATGTTCCAATTTCGCAAGCAGAAGAGCTGCTAGAAAAGCTGAAGTCCGCAGGAGTGCCTGCCTCACTGATCAGGGTTAACGATGTTCACACGTTTCAAACTCCGGAAGCTCACCGGCAGATGGCGATTGAAACACTAGCATTCTTTAATCGCTATCTGGCTCGCCCCTAAGCGGGTTGATCAAGGTCCTCTCCGCGCGTTAATGGGATTGAGATAAGACCGCGGGTCCAGGAAACGGGTGTGGGCGTTCCGATGATGAACCAATACGCCGATGCACCGAAGAGGAGAACGACGCATGCGATTGCGAAGGCGGCGATGAAGGAATGGGTCTCGCGCAACGTGATTCCGGTGACGTAAGGCGAGATAATGCCGGGAAGGTTGCCGAAGAAATTCTGAAAACCCGTCCACTTTCCTGCCGCTTCGACGCCAGCGAGGCGCTGCGAGAGCGCCCAATGATTCGAGGAGAAGACGCCCATCGAGACGCAAGCAAGAGTCAAGAGGATATTCGAGAGAGACGCCTGCGCGACAAGAACTGCAGGAAGCATAAAGCCGCAACAGCCGACCAGACCTATGCACACAAAGGCCTGGCGGACTCGGCCCGGTTCCTTCCCGCGGCGGATCAGAGCATCGGCGACCAATCCGAAGAGCATGGACGAAGCTGCGACTCCCCAGAACGGGAGGGATCCGAAGAATGCGAGGCGATCTCGAGTGAAGTGGCGATCATTTTCGAGGTAATAGGGCAGCCAGGCGAGAAGGAAATACCATCCGTAATTGGCGCCGAAAAGACCGAGCGACGTGCCCCACAGAGCACGGTGAGAAAGAAGCTCACGATAGCGGGGCGCCCAGGCAGAGGCTTTGGCCAAGCGGCCTACGGCGAGCCTAGGGACGACGAAACACCAAGGCAACAGCCACACGAGGCTTGCGCCCCCAATTGCGACGAACATTCCGCGCCAGGAAAACCAGTGGACCATTTTGACGCCGAGAAAAACGCCGAGAGCGGGGCCGACTTTCGAGCCCGCATCGATCATCGCGTTCGCGGTTCCGCGAAGCTGCTCGGGGAAAACGGCGGCGATGATTTTCGAATAGGCAGGGTAAGCGATGGACTCGCCGGCGCCGAGCACAAGCCGGAGGCATAAGATTGCGAGGAACGAATTCGCGAGGCCGGTGAGAGCTGTTGCGCACGACCACACGAGAAAGCCGGCGGCATAGACCCAATTGACATTCCAGCGGTCAATCAGCTTTCCGGCGATCAATTGGAATGTGGCATAAGTGATCGAAAAAGTGCTGAGCAGGATCCCGAGGCGATAGGGGCTGATCGCGAGATCAAGTTCGATGCTTTTGGCCGCAACGCCGAGATTGCCGCGATCCGCGTAATTGATGCAGACCGAAATGGTGAGCAACGCGAGCGCAAACCAATGCAGGGTTTTCACGCGATAGGCCGGCGCGAGCATGCGTGGGGGCCAATGTAGCAGAGATATGCGGGCCGAGCAAGATAGGCGGGTGGGGCAAGCCACGCCGTTTAGGTTTTTCTGCGGTCGCGGATATTGTAGTTGCGCTGGCAGATGAGGCACCAGCAGGGGGTTTGGCTCATTTGATTGGGCGGCGGGAGATCGGGGCCGGTGTCGCTGAGGTGTCCGGTCGCGGCGGCTTCCTCGCGCTGGATGGCTGCGAGCCAGGTTTCGATAGTCATGCGCTGCCTGCCTTGGCGGCGGGTGGAGCGCTGATGCTCGATGTCGACGGTGGGATCGAGACACCAGGAATATTCGTCGGGGATGCCGTCGGGGAAGGAGAAGCGGCGGCGCACGAGTTCGGGCGGCGGCTTCATGACGCGGAGATCTTCGAGTAGCTGCTGGTTGGAGGGTTCGAGCGTGGTGATGGCGCGGCCATCCTCGCCGATGGTGACGTCGACCCATTGCTCGAGGCCGTGGATGAACGGTTTTTTGGGTTCGGTGATTTGCATAGCGGGTTGCGGTTCCTCTTCGAGCGGCTCGGCGGGGGCGGCGGGCGAGGCTTCTTCCTCATCTGCTAGCGCAGTGTCCTGAGATTCGCGGGCGCGGCGCTTGCGGACTTGCTCGAGGTTGTGGAAGGCGCGCTGGAAGGAGCGCTCGGCGGTGGTTTTGTAGCGCAGGGAGCGTTCGAGTTTTTGGTGATCTTCTTCGGTCCAGTCGAGGGGATTCTTTTCGCGGAGGGAGTGTTGGAGATCGACGTAGTGGTTGGCGTTGCGCAGGGCGAGCCATTGTTCGCGGGCGGCGGTTTCCAACATCAGGCGGTCGGCGGTGTTGAGGGGCTGGTAGTCGGCGAGCCAGTCGGCGCGGAGCTGGTCGAAGGCTTCCTGGCTTTCGGTGGGGAGGATGAGGGTTTTCGAGCAGCAGCCGTGGAGGAGGGCGTTGCGGCTGGATTTTAATTTTCCGGCGGGGGTGGTGGGGCCGGTGGCGCGGCGCGATGGGTGGTGAGTGGAGTCAAGGGATGGGCCGAGGTCGCTCATGGCGCGGGTATTGCTGGCGAGTATCGGGCGGGGCGGAGCGCGGGGAATCGAAATTTACGGGCTAAGGCGCTGATTTTGTTTGCGAAGGTTTATTTGCGCGAACGGTGATCGGGCGCCGAGGAAAAGCCGCCAGGCGTTTTTGCGAAACGAACTGGGGAGAGGGCTCGCCCCTACATCGGACGGTTTCTCTAGAAAATTTGGAGAGGTCATTTTTGGCTTGTTTACGATGTAGCTACCGTCGTAAGCTTCCAAGATTGCATGAATATCCTGAACGTGGCGTATCCGCTCTTGCCGGTAGGGCCGGACGCGAGCGGGGGCGCGGAACAGATTCTGTCGCTGATTGAACGCGGGCTGCTTGCGCGGGGCCATCGATCCGTCGTAATTGCTGCCGCTGGGTCGGAGATAGCGGGAGAATTGATTGAATCGGCAGTCGTACGCGGCGAGATCACTGAGGAAGTTCGGCAAAATGCGCAGCAGGTCCACCGCGAGTGCATCCAGCGAGCGTTGAAAACATATTCGATTGATCTGATCCACTTTCACGGATTGGATTTCTACAGCTATCTGCCGGAGGAGGATGTGCCGGTGCTAGCCACGCTTCATCTTCCGATCTCGTTTTATCCGCCGGAGATTTTCGCAGACAGGCGAGTTTGTTTGAACTGTGTTTCCGAGATGCAGGCGAACTCTGTTCCGTGCCGGAATAAACCGCCGGTTGTATGCAACGGGATCGACACAGAGCGTTTCCGAAGGGTATCGAGCAAGAAGGAGTTTCTGTTGATGCTGACGCGCATCTGTCCAGAGAAGGGGGTGCATATCGCGCTAGAGATCGCGCACCGGCTTGATGTCGCGCTGATCATCGCCGGACCTGTCCATCCGTTCAAAGATCACGAAATCTATTTTTCCGAACAGGTCCGGCCCAAGCTCGATGAACGGCGCCACTATGTGGGCGCGGCGGGTTCCGAGACGAAGACGCGACTGCTCGCCGAGGCACAGTGCCTTCTCATACCGAGCTCGGTTGAGGAAACGAGTTCGCTGGTCGCGATGGAGGCGATGAGCTCGGGGACTCCGGTGATTGGTCTTCGATCGGGCGCATTGCCGGAGATAATCGATCACGGCGAAACGGGATTCGTGGTGGACTCGGAAGCGGAGATGGCCGAAGCGGTGGGCAGGATTTCTGAAATTTCACCCGCGAAGTGCCGGAGGACCGCGCAGCGGCGATTCGACGCACGGCGGATGGTGGACGAATATATCGGGCTTTATCGATCGGTGATGGAGAAGGTCTGTTCTAGCTCGCGCGGATCAGTTTGACGCGGCGCTTCGGGATTTTTTGGGCGCCCCACCAGAATTTATAGGGCTCTTCGCCGCGCAAAAAATTCCATGCTGCATAGCCGTTCTCATGGCAGTGCCGCAGGGCATCATAGAGCAATGTGCGGCCGAGTCCCAAGTGCTCGTGCTGGGGATGAAATGCGCTGAGATATCCGTACATAGTGTTGCGGTAAGAAAACGCAACGATGAGCGCGGATATTTTGCCGGCAAAACGCAGGCTGAAGAAACGCAGCATATCGCGGGGCGCAAAGGCTCGAGCGATGTCGCATAGAAATTCCGCGGATCCGTTGGCTTGAATCATGCCGAGCTGACCGCGTTTTTGCCACTTAGCAGTATGTAGCTCCACCAGAGCATCCATCAACTCGGGATCGGCTTCTTTGGTTACCTGGAACAGGAGCGAGCCAAGCGCTTCTGCTTTCTGGCGGTAGCGGCGCAGATTGCGCTTCAGGTCTTTTGGGCGCGCTTTTCGGAATTCTTCAAACGTTCCGGTGAAGCGGATCTCGGTGCAGGGCTGATCGTCAGTAGTTGCGCAATCGAATTTCCCATTGGATTTCAGCTTGCTTAGTGGAGTGTTCGCCGAAAGATCTTGCCAATCACAGATGCTCCAATCTGAGTGCGCTTCGAGATGGCGCTGCAATTGGCCAAGAATCTCGGGACAAGACTGCGAATGGATGGCGGGCTCCAGATAATCGGAGATTCCCGAACCGATGAGAGTCATTTGACGCTGGCCATTCCATTGATGCAGGAACAGGGGAATGACTCCAGCAATTTCACCGCCCTCGCGGAAGACAAGCACGTGCGGCTGGCCTGTGGTTCCGAAATGCGACCACCAGGTTAAGAGCCACTCGGGAAGCTGAAAGGGAGTGACTTCTGCGATCGCGCGCGCGAAGGCGGACCATTCGGACTCGAAGGCGCGCAGCCGTGAGTCATTGTCGATGACCTCGAGCTTAATCATGGGTGAGGGGCGCCGATCATTCCGCGACTATCGGACGTCCGCGGCACAATGCGCATCGAGAAGGCGCAGCGCTTCGCGATACCCGTTCAGCGTGCCGACATCGACGTAAGACTCGCCCGCTTTGAAGGCGTAGGCGCGGCCGCCGCGGGCCAAGTATTCATTGATCAGCGTCCCCAAATACTCATCTCCGCGCGCTTTCCAAAGACAGTGAAGCTCGTTGAGAATAGCTCCCGGCATTTTGAGAGCGCCCCAAATCCATTTTGTAGATGCTTGCGAACTCTTTACCCTTACCTCGAGGATTTCGTTTCGATCATTTGTAAGTACTGCGTCGAAGTTTTCGGGATGGTCGACGGGAAATAGCAAGAATGAGAGAACATTGGTTGGAAGTTTGGCGAGAGCGGTTTCCGGGAACCAGATAGTGTCCGGAAGTCCGATGCAGACATGGTCCTCGGAAGGAATTAGCGGAAGAGCCTGAAAAATGGCATCGCACAAACCCGCTGGCCGCTGTTGAACGGCATAGAAGATAGTGGCAGAGAGCGCGTGGCCGCCGAAGTAATCCATGATGTCGGACTTGCCCGGTGAGATTACGAAACAGATTTTGTCGACGCCGCCGTTCACCATGCGCTCGATGAGATACTCGCTGACGGCGCGAGGGCGTTCGGTTAGACCGGAAACATGGCTGCCGACGGGCAGAAGCTCTTTTGAAAATGCGAGCGGCTGGATGCGAGTACCGGCTCCTGCGGCTGGAATAATTCCCCACATTGTTATGCCGATTCGGACAGACAGACCGCGGCCTGCATGTCTTCGCGCTGGTCTGACGGCGCTTCGAGCAGGTCAATGAGCTGTTGCGCGCGAATCTCGGCGGTGTGACAGTCGAGTGCACGCTCGCGCGCGCGGGCGCCGATTCGCCGAAGCATCGCAGTTTGTTTGGCGATGGCCGAGACGGCATCTTGCGTAGAAGTGGCGATCAAAATTTCCTCGCCGGGCCGGAAAAACAGATCTAATCCGGTCCACCAGTCGCTCAGAACAGCCGTGCCGCACGCGGCGGCCTCGAACAAGCGGCCGGAAGGGCAATAGCCCATGGCGGCCATGGAAGCTCGTGTGATGTTCAGGGTAAGCGGAGACGAAGAGTAGAAAGCAGAGTGCTCCGGAGGAGAGACATGGCCGAAATATTTGATGTTCGCAGGCCAGCTTTCAGGAGACGGATACATGGCTCCGGCTATTAGAAAATTGCGCTCGGGGAGCAGGCGGGCAGGGGAGATAAGAAGATTTTCGAGTGCGGCTTGGCGATCCGCAGAGTAGGTTCCCAAGTAGGAGAGATCGGCCGCGAACTGAAGGGATGGGTCGACGTGATGGTGGTTCTCCGGATCGACGCATCCGTACAGCGCGGAGACACACCGCGCGCCGAGCTTCTCCCGAAGCTGATCGAGCGCAGCGCCGCCCGTGTAGCTGAGCACGAGATCGAATTGCGCTAAACCTTCTGGCGGAAGATACTCAACCGATTCACCTCGCGCGAGGCGGCCCAATGTGACGGGTGTATCCATGTCGTAGAAAACGGTTCGCGGAAGATCCGAGGACAGCACGAGATGAGCGGCATCTGGCCCATCGGGGCAGTAAGACGTCACGATGCCCGCGTCAGCATCTGAGAGTTCCCGCTTCGCTAATTCGAGATTGACCTGCCAATCAGAGTAGAAGTGCAGATGGGCAAACGGCAGCGACTCGGCGTCGCGATGAGCTGCATAGTAGGGAACGTCACGCTCAAAGAAGTGGATGCGGTGACCGCGTTTGTTCAGAGCACGAAACAATCCGCGTAGCAGCGTGGCATGTCCATTGCCCCAAGCGGAGCTGATAGAGAGACCGAATATGACAATCTTCACTCTAAAAGTAGTCTAAGAGATACATGGAGCAAGCGCGGCGAGATTTGGGCCGATGCGCTGAGAAGGAGTTACCCTGGGCGCGCACTCCGTAGCCGTTTTGCTGTTCGCCGACGGTGCGGACCTGGCACATCTTCCATTTGAGCTTCTGCTGATATTTGGCGCTGCGAAGATCCTGGCGGAGATTTGCGAGCGGTTGGGCCAGCCGGGTATTATCGGCGAAATTTTGGCCGGCGTGATCATTGGCCCGAGTTTGCTGAATTGGGTTCAGCCTGATCCTATTCTGGCGGCCCTGGCGCAAATCGGAGTGATGTTCCTGTTATTTCGTGTTGGGCTGGAGGCGCGGGGATCGGAGCTGCTTCGCGTGGGTGGGACGGCTCTGCTGGTAGCAATTCTAGGAGTGGCGATTCCGTTCGGGGTCGGCTGCGCGGTAATGGCGAGCGTTCGAGCCTCGTGGATCGAATCATTTTTTATCGGAGCGTCACTAGTGGCGACAAGCGTGGGGGTTACAGCGAGAGTACTCGCCACGCGAGGGCTCGTTCAGGAGCGCGCGAGTCAGGTGATTGTGGCCGCGGCGGTGATCGACGATGTGCTGGGGTTACTCGTTCTGGCATTTGTCAGTAGTGTCGCGGAACACCGGCTGAATGTTCCGAGATTGGTCGGCAGCACTGTTTTGGCGGCTGGTTTCACTGTGGTGATTGCAAAGTTTGGCACTCGGACCCTTCGGCACGTAGTGCCCCGAGTTGAGCAGCAGCTCAGGACGGGTGAAACGCAATTCAATATCGCGCTGATTGTGCTGTTCGGGCTTTCGGTGTTGGCGCTATGGATCGGAATTGCGGCGATTGTGGGAGCTTTTCTCGCCGGAATGGCGCTTTCCGAAACGGTAAAACCCAGAGTGCACGACATGGCGCAAGGAGCGACAGAGCTGCTGGTTCCTTTTTTCCTGGCGGGGATTGGATTGAATCTGGACATGGCCGTGTTTCGGGATCGCGGGACGATCCTGCTTTCAATTGTGGTGGTGATTGCGGCGGTTCTGAGCAAACTGGCTGGGTGCGGGCTGGGGGCCTGGCACCTGGGATGGAAGGACATGATGCGCATTGGAGTGGGCATGGTGCCGCGCGGCGAAGTGGGAATGGTAGTCGCGCAACTTGGATTGAGCCTTGGCGTGATCAACAGCGCCGTTTACGCGATTGTGGTTTTTATGACCGTGGTGACGACAATGGCAGCTCCTCCGATGCTGAAGTACGCATATCGCGATTGCAGACCAGGGCTGCCGGAGGAGAAGTACACGTTGTCGTGACTGCTATTTGAATGCTCGGCCCGTCTTCAGGACCTGAGTCATTCTTTGAGGAATATTTCGACGCGGCTCGAGCTCCCAGGTCGCGACTCCGCAGCCAAAAAAATCCGTGTCTTCCGTCCAGATTGGGCAACCGAGCGCTAGAGCAGCCGCCAGAATCGGCCAATCTTCTGGATGCCGATCCCTGAGTCGCTCGCGAGATAAAGCCTCAAAAACGCCATAAACCTCGCTTCCAATCAGAAGAAAGTTTTGGGAGGGTTGTGAATGAGAGCAGGTGAAGGCGTGCGGGTGAGGGGCGGCGGGCATCGAGCGACCCACAGGCGCCTTTTGCATTCCTGATCCAACAATTGCATTCGTTTTTTTGAGAATCAAATCTCTTCTCTGGAAAGCGCTGCCACGGATAAAACCCTTGAGGTGGGAATGTTCCCCACCTCAAGGCCTTAGTGGGGTTGGCCCGCAACCAACTAGGGTTGGGCGTTCCCGCTTACGGCCGTTAATTGCGCACGCAAGAGACGCAGCTGCATCTTCATATGTAAGTTATCCCAGTGTTTCCGGTTCTTACCTATCATGTCGGGCGTTCGCCCGATCTCTCTTGTTGCATTGAATGTTTCTGCCACTAGCTCGGGCCCGGCTTCTCGCCATGCTCGCAGAACGCCTTCAAATCCGCCAAGCCAATCAGCTTCGCCTGTCATTGAGTTAACCTGCACGTGATTCCTGAACGCGCCTAATATCGGGTAAGTCGCTCCCTTAGTAAGCCGATATTCGTGAGGATCGAGCCCTGCGAATGGAAAGTCGAAAACACGACGCTTACTGCCGGCTTCTTCGATAATGCTCAGCTTACCAGCGCTTCCGCCATTCGCGTTGTGGATCTTCCGAAAATCGTGGCGGATATGATCGTATAGCGCTAAGCCACCCGGAAGGAGCTTTCGAAGACGGTAATAGCGGCTCTTTTTTCGGTTATTTCGATTCTGTTCGAAATCGTCTGCGAACTTGTCGAGCGGAACACTCCACTTCTCGTACGCGCTAATTGGGTGTTTGCCACCGTCGTTCGGGAAGTCGAAAACGTTAAAGATCTCAAGAACACCGATTAGATCGCGAACATCGTACTCCTGAGTATCAGATTCCTTCCAGGAGAAGATGTCGCCGTAGGGCTGTTTGTCCACGATTTCTTTCAGCCACTGGAACACACCGTCGATGTTGTAAATAGATTTTGGCGCCACCTGCATGCCCGTGTTTAAGCCGCGAGCAATGTCAGTCACGATTCCGTCACTAACGCCCGTCCGTACATACACCTCAACGTACTGGTCTGGGTGCGTGGTGCCCTCCTCGTTTGCTTGCTCTATGACTTTTGCGGTGTGTGCGCCGTCAACGACGCCTCCCTGCTCGTCGTCTACCGAAACCTCGACCACGCGCGTGTCACGGTCCTTTTCCAACACGCGAACTTGGGTTGCGAGGATTGTAATGCCCTTATTCATTAGGTCAAATGTGCCCGGGAGCGCTTCTTTGCCTTCCAAGCTAGCTTTCACATCTCGATAGACACGACGATTCAGCCCAATCGGGTCTCTCGCGTTTGCTGCAGTGCTGATCCCGGATGGAAGATCCAGTGCACGTATGGTGAGCCAATACTTATCGATGGAATCGAGAATAGGATGAGAGATCTTCCGTATTTCGAACACACGGAAGCGGTGGGTGGAAATAGCCACTTTGTTTTCCTTTCAATGCCGACGATGCGGCTTGGTTGAATTCTGTCGAGCGCACGTTGACGCCGACCGCTCGACTATATCAAAGTCGCGCGTGCATTGCAATGCCGGCCGCAGCGGGGCTACTTTCGGCGATCCCAGACGCCAGTTTCGATGGCTTTTGGAAGCGGCGGCTGCGCTTAGGCGCTCGGCTAGCTCCGGCCAAATCCCAGATTTCCTGGATTAACCGCGCAACGGAGCGAGCACGGGGCGAGATCGAAGGGGCGGGCGTCTCAGTCCAGCAGACTCACTAAAGCATTTAGTAAAGCGAGCGCCTTTTCTGGATCACCACCATGTCGATCATCAGCTCCGGCAAGTGCTTTTCGGCATCGGCGAATGCGGCCTCCGGAACGAAAAACGACACTTCTCCGGTATACGTTTCGATCATTTTGCGGACACGCTTGCCCAATACCGCTGGAATAAGAATATTGGCATCGATTACAAGTGCCTTACCTGGCATTCCGTTTCTTTTCACCGGCGGCCCGGCGGATCGCTTTGTACTCCTCTATTAATTCGCCTTCGCTCACCTGCCAGGACGCCATCATCTCGTCGAGATCTCTGGCGGCGGCTCGCATGGCTTCGAGCTCTGCCTTTCGGTTTCGCCTTTGTGCAGGTATATAGAAGCCGAGCGTCTCGCCATGGCGCATGATGGCCAGCGGCTTTCGTGATTCAAGATATCCCGCGAGCTTTTCACGGAACTCGCGGACACCCACCTCAACCGTTTGCATACGTGTACCTAGTGTACGCCTCAGAACCAAGAATGACCCGCCGCTGCGCTGCGGGCTCCCATATCAGCATTGTGGGGACAACCGGCGGACTCTATCGGACTTTGAATTTATAGAAGAATTGGATGCTGACGTTGCCGTTGTAATCGTGCAGGGCAACACCGGAAAACTGAGGCGTGAACGCCCATTCGACGCGAATGATTTCTGAGTTCGTTTGAGTGACGTCGGTGATGTAAGTGAACGTAAGGTTCTGAGTAATCTGCTGCTGGAGCGTGACGCGCGCCGAAGGCTGACCGCCGCTGCCGGCGAACGATGGATCAATTTTGAACTGGCTCAGACCGAATACGCGCTGGACGCGACTGGCAAGTGGATTCGCAACAGCTTGCCCGAGAATCGCCGATTCGCCCATTTGCGTGAAGGACTGCTGCGGAGGAGTTGGCTGCTGAGCAGCAATTGTGGGATCGGTGGTGGGCGTTTTGTTGGCGGCGAGAAGCTCCACGATCTGCTCGAAGGTGAGAGGTGGATCGGAACGATAAGTCAGTTTGAGATTGTCCATGGGACCGGAAACGCCAATGGTGACGTCGACGCCTTGCACGTTTGCCTCGAGCGAGACATCGAGCACGGGCTGAATCGCAGTCGGGTTGTAGAAATTAACGGTTCCGGTATTTACGGTGTACTCGTTTCCAAAGAATACTAGCTGGCCATTCGTCACGCTTACGCGGCCGATTACTCCCGGATTGGCTGCAGTGCCTCGCACGGTGAGGTCTGCTTCGACTTGCAAGCGCTGGGCGTAGGTGGTGATGACGCGGAGATCGGGAGCTGTCAGGATGTGGATATCTAATCTCATTCCGGCGATAATGCCCGAGGGCGTTTCAGGCGTTGAGGGCGGCGTCGAAGCGCTAGTGAGCATGGACCCGATGTCGCCCGATGATTGATAGGCGATGCGTTGAATGGTTACGCCGCCGGCCATCAGAGAGCGTTCTGAATTGCCCGTCAGCCGGAGCGTGGCGCTCGAAACGACACTGATGCCCGAGTAACGAGTGCGCACGCGAGTAGCGCTGGCTTGGACGTTGTAGTTCAAGGCGGTTCCGGTGAAACCAATGAAGCCGGCCAGGACAATCTTTCCGCCGCCGCTTTCGCCGGTGAGGTTCTGAATACTCGCGCTAGTTCCGTTCAGGAGAATGACTCCATTTCCGTTTGAGAGCCCGTTGGGCGCGCTGGCGTAATTCAGATTGGCATTCTTAAGCTCGATCCGGCCATTCACGAGCGGCTGCGCAAAATCGCCATGGACAGCGGCCTGAAGCGTGACATTACCGTTCGAATAGACATCGCGATTAATGTCCTGGAGCATTTTCAAATCAAGATTTGCGTCCAGGTTCAGGCCGAGAGGCGCGGTTGTATCGCTCAGATTCACTTGGCCCGAAGCATGCATCGCGCTCGAGGGACCTTCTATGTCCAGGTGCTGAATCTGGACGACGGAATGATTCAAAGCGATGACAACGGGACCCTCATTATGAAGCGCGAGCGCGCGAGGCGGAGGCGCGCCGGTGGGAGATTCCTGGGGCACCGTGGTCATCTCGAGGCGACTGAGTTGAAGGCGGCCGGTCAAGTCGTTGTTCTTGAGAACCGGACCATTTACGGATGCCTCCCCCTCGACAAGCGCATCGAAGCTGGGTTTGACGCTGGGCTCGCTCGATATAAACGGCGCGATGTTCGAATACTTGATATTCGCGAAAGAGAGATTTGCGCGAAGCGGGTAGTCACCGGAAAGCTGGCCTTGACCCGAGCCGTGAATGCGGCTGGCAGCGATATCGGAATCGAGCGAAAAGTTGAGAGTCGATCCCGCGGTGTGCGCAGTAAAGCGGGCTTCACCCAAATTACGATCGTTCATGCGCAGCGAATTGGCGGATGCGTCGGCGTTCAGGTTCGAGAAAAGCACGGCCGGCTTGCCGTTTTGCTCGCGCAAATTGGCAGAGAGGTCCGCAGCGAGACGTATGATGCCAGTGACGGCGGGCTTCTCCTGGCGGACGTGCTGGATTTTCGCAACCTGAATATCGCTGCTTGAAACGCGCAGCTTCAAAGATCCGGCGTTGAAGTTTTTCTCCGGGTGCGAGAACGATCCGGTGAGCGTAATCCGGCCAGCGGGAGCATCCAGTTCGAGCGATGGAATATCGACGAGCGTGTTCGAGTAGTGCAGCGTAGCTTGGAAGCGATTGAGCGGCTCTGTATAGACGTTTGCATTCACGAGGGCGAGTGTGAGATCTGCGTTGGGTGCTTGTAGGGTGCCGGCGACATGGGCATTTGCGGACAGGGTCCCGCGCGCCGGAATCGAGGTCTGGCCAGTAATTTGAAGCGTTTTTTCAACAGACAGATTTTGAATGAATGCATCGGCGGTGGTTGCGTAATCTTTCGTCAATGCGGTTTGACCTTTTACGCTAATGCTCGACCCGGCAAAATTAGACGCAAGCTGGTAATTGACATCGCGGCCTACGGTTCGCGCGGTCGCGGTGAGGTCGCCCGCATCCTGATGTTGGACGCGCAGGCCGCGCGCCGAGAGATCGGCCGTGACACTATCGACATTGACTTCCGATTGATGATTCACTTGACGCAAATCTGCGGCAGCATCGGCAGACAGTTGAATTAGCCCGCCCACGCCAGGACTTTGGCGCTGGAGTGTTTTCAGGTTGGCGAGCTGAAGATTCGACGTTGCCAGGTGAAGCTGCGCGTGTCCCACCGTAAAGCTATCGCGCGGATGCTGGAAGGTTCCGTTTACATCGATGCGCGCGGAACCGGAGGCGAGCTCGAGAGTGGAAAGTGTGATGAGCTGATCCGAAAGATTGATTTTCGCGTAGAGCCGGTCGAACGCTTCCTGATAGGCGCTGCCGTTGAGTACCTGGAGAGTAGCGCTTCCGAGCGGATTACCGTAGGTGCCGCCCACATGGACATCGGCGCCGACGTTTCCGGTGGCTGGAATTGACGATTCGCCCGCGAGTGTCAGTAGGTCGGCCAGGTCGCCGTTGCGCATCGTGAGATTCGCGGTTAGAGGCGAGCGAGAAACGGGACTCCATTTACGAAGGCCGATGGAAGCATCGAAATTCGTTTGCAGCGTATTGCGAGTCAAAATTCCGTTCTGAATACTTGCGCCAGAGGGTGACGCGGCGAGATCTAAAGCGAAGCGATTGAATAGATGCGGCTGACCAGGCGGTTGATTCGGCGGTACCGGCGGGCTTACCGCAAAATTGTTCATGGCCATGTGAGCCGAGATATGAGGCGCAGAGAGATCGCCGGTGATTTGAGCTTGAACGGTCGCGGCGCCGCCTTCGAGCGTGATGGGAAGCGATGTTTGTGGCTTACCGGAAGATCCGAAGTTTGCGGCGGGCAGAAAATCGTTCAAGTTTCGCGAGGTGAGATTGACATCGACGCGCTGATTCGGAGAGCCGGATAGGTCGATTCGTGAGCTAGGCAGCGCGAGATATGAGTGATCGAGCGTGACTGTATCGCGCGCTCCCACGTAATCGGCATTAAGATGGCCGCTAAGGGGTACGCCATGGTATCCGGGGACAATAAGCAATCGAGCTTGAGCTGAATAGCCGGTCGTGCCTTTCGCTTTTAGGTCGCCGTCAGCGCGAAGAGATCCATCGATTGTTCCGTCATATCCGAGTCTCTTGCCTGTGAAGGTTTGAGCGAGCACAGGGATTGCGAAGCCTTGCAAATGACCCTCGACGCTGAGCTTTTGCATATTCTCGATAAAGATTTTTGCGCTCAGATTCCCGCCGGCGGCGTTGAGTTTTAAACCATCGAGGCTGACGAGATACGGATCAGCGTGGAATGGCGAATAGAGGCTGACGTTCGATAAACGTGTTGTGCCGCTGCGGAGGGAGACATCGCGCGTGTTCAATGTTCCATCGACAAAATAGTTATTTTGCGCATCGAGCTTGGCCGTGCCGTGGGCCTGAAGCGCGCCCGTGGCTTGCGCCGACGTGACTTTCAAAAGCGCAGCAAGCTCGGTAAGAGCAAAATTGGCGTTGAATTGCACGTTGCCGGTTTTGGAAGCGTCGCGCAACGTGCCTGAAGCTTCAAATGTGGTTTGGCCAAGAGCAATATGCGCGGTTTGAAGCTGCATATTTTTGTTTGGATTGGTGACGAGAGCCAGGTCGGCGCTGAGTGCTCGGGGCGCTCCTTTGGCATTTGCGTCGACCGGCAATTCGAAACTGCGCTGGACTTCGGGAAGTGAAACATTCGCGTTGAGATGCGCTGAAACTACAGGCGCATTCATCTGCTCGATCGCGGCGCTCAGAACGATTTGTGACTGATCAGTATTGAGCTTTGCATTAGCCAACCGGACGGCGTCCTTTTCGAGCGTGACCGGCAGATTCACATGAACGTTGAGAGGCGGGCGGTTGCCGGAGCTGAGGAACAGCGGATGGATCGAAAGATTGCCCTGGTAACTTGCGGGGGTGAAATTGTAGTTCAGGAGAGCGCGAAGATTTTCGCCCTGGGCGCTGAACGCAGTCTCCTGTTGTGAGAATTCGAGCAACCCATTTTGAATCTGGAATTGCCCGACCGCCAGATCAACAACGGTTTCGAGGCCCGAAGTCTGGCTGGGCTTCTTCTGAATCTTAGGTTGAGGAACATTTGTTTTGCCATCGGGAAAGACGATGAAATTCACTTGCGGCTGCTGGATACCGAGATATTGGATATCAACGGCTTTCTTCAGCCCCGCGAGAAGCTTCAGGCGAACTTCGAGGAGCTGGACGCGGACCAGGGGATCGCTGCCCGGCGGCTCCGTTCCATGCAGCACGAAATTCCGGATGCGCGCGGTGAGATGAACCCAATCAAATTGAAACGCGGCGATCTCCACCTTGCCTCCGGTGGATTCTTCCGTAACGGCGATGATTTTCTCCCGCACATAGTTGGCGAACCACGCGCTACGCAGCACGAGAATGGATGCGATGACGAGAACGACGATGAGACCGGCGAGCGATGCCGCGATGGTGAGTAAGATTCTCTTTCGTTTGGTCATCGCAAGTCCGCCTCTAAATATTGAATTTTTGTGTCCTTGCGCTGAGCGTCCAGCCAGGCAAAAAACTGCTGATTAACTCGCTCGTCTGTGAGAAGGTCCCGAATGTCATCGCGCAGATCGTTAAGAGAAGATCTGCCGGGGAATTGACGGCGAAGCTCCGCCGCGTGATCGCGATAGTATTTCTCGATCTCATCGTCGCTGATGAGAACAGCGGGTTTGAAGCGCGAGTTAATAAAGCGAAGCACCGTGAGCTGCCATTGGAATCGGAAGCGCAGATCGAGCGCGTTCAAGCTGTAACTGCGGAGAGCTGCGTTCAAAGCGGTTTGGCTTCTGAACCTCTCTTTCTCCAGGCTATCGAGCTGCTGGTCTGCCTGTTGAAGAGTCGCTTGCGGGTAGCCGCCCAATTCGATTTCGCGGCGGATAAAGATTTGGTCGATCAGACGATTCGCAGCCTGTTTCTGAGATGCCGGGCTGAGATCCGGCCGCTGATTATTGAGAAAGCTGGTGACGCGGATATCGCGGCGTATGTCGCTATCTTTGACAATCATTTTGTTATCGATGATGATTGCAATGCGATCGATCACAACCGCTGAAGCGATCGCCCCCGTGAGCAAGAGCAATGTAATGAGACGCGATCGCATCAGAATGCCTGGCCTATCGAAAAGAAAAACTGAAAATGGCTAAGCTGCTGGCCGATCGGACTGCAGGATTTCGTGATGCCAATCTCTTGCGGCGTGCACGCGATCAGAGTCTGTATGGGTTCGTTCATGTCGAACCCTATGTAGCGCGGCGGGTTGAGCGTGTATGCCAGGTCGACGCGCACGGGTCCAAGAGGCGTCTTATACCGGATTCCAAAACCGGCGGCCTGAACCGCGTAATTAAACGCAGGAATAGGAATCTGCGTAACCCCGGTAGCCGGTTTTGCTGGATACAGGAACCCGGTGTCGGGCTGATGGTAGGCGAGCGAGATGTCGCTCAATGTGCTGTAGATATTCCCCATGTCGTGGAAGAAAACGCCGCTGATGTTCGGCCCCAGAAGCGGAAAACGCAATTCAAAAGTGTTGAAGAAAATCGCATCACCGCCGATGGGGAAACCGGTGGGGGGAGTGACTGGAGTTCCCGGCAACTCGGATAAAGTTCCGATATCGCGAGGGCCGGCCTGGTTGTCTCCGAAACCCCGCATCGAAACGCTGCCTCCGCCAAAAAAGCGCTCGGGCAGCGGAATCACGTCGAAGCTATTGAAGCCGGCCTGAATCCTATAGGGCTTGATCAGGCCAATCTGCGTCTGGCGCGCGAAAACAAGATTCCTACCAAGCGAAGTATAAGTGGCATTCCGCCCGAGCAGCCGGACGTAGTTGCGCTGTGAGCCGAAGAAATTGCCGGCCAGCCCGCCGTCGACGGTGTTCCAAAATCCCCGGTGCGCGTCAGCGGGGTTATCACGGTGGTCCTGGATGTAGCTGCCCGAGAGTTCGCCTAACCGGACGGCGCTTGTGAAAGCGGGCGTATTTAGAGCCGGAATCGTGGTGTTTGGGGCGTCGCGACGGTAAATGAAACGCATCAACATTGTGGAGGCGCGATTAAATCGTTGCGAAATCTGAAGCGACGCCTGTTCTCTCCGGACTGAGAAGGTCTGAACGTTTTGAGTAGTGTCGTAGAGGATGGAAAAAGTGCCGGTGCGCTTGGGCGAGCCGAGAAAGCGCGGGACGATGTAATTCAGGGATTCGCGCTGTTCGAGCGGTGAATACCGGAACTGCAGAGAGATTGTCTCGCCGCGTCCGAGGAAGTTGATGCGATTTATGTCGCCGGCGAGAATCGGCGAAATTCCTTTAGCCCCACCGGCCTGAGCCAAATTGGTTGTAGTCCCGCCGAACTGTCCGACCTCCAGCCCGACTCCGAATCGCATGGAGTAGCGCGCGGCTTCTTCGAGATCGTACAGAACATATTTGTACCGATTGGTCCCGTCGGGATCCTGAAGCGCGCTGTTGACGTTTGCAAAAATGCCGAGATCGGCGAGCTGGCGTGAAATATCGCTGACCTTGACCATCGAAATAGGCTCACCTTCTTGCAGATTGATGGCGCGCTCAACGAGATAAGGGCGAGTGCGGTTGAGACCCGAGACTACAACGCTGCGGACAAACTCGCGGGGCCCCTCAGTGATGTTGTAGGTGAGATTGATGGTCGCGGGCTCAGGACCTGGAGTGGTGGCGATGGTGACCGATGCGGCAGGAAATCCATTCGAGTAGTAGTACTCGAGAATGCGGTTGCGGTCGGAGTCGACATTCACGTCAGCGTAGGGCTGACCTTCCGCGGAGGCTAATTGATCCCGCAGAGGCGCGACATCGAGGCGCACTGCGCCGGTAAATTCAAGCTTATTGACCAACCACTGTTTTCCTTGATCAATATGAAACGTGACCGCAATATCGTTTGGCTTACCTTTGTAGTTAGTTTCGACTGCGGAATTGACTTTCACGTCGCGAAAGCCGTTGGCCTGATAAAGATTTTCGATCGCTTCCTTATCTTTCTGCCGGAAGATCTCGCTGTAGCGGCCGTATCGCATCACCAGGGAGTTCTCCTGCAAGAAGATGCGTTCGCGGATTGTGGTTTCGGTGAAATAAGTGCTGCCGACAAAACCGATGTGAACCAGCTTGCGACGAGGGCCGCGCGAAATGTAGTAATTGATTACCTCCTGATCGTTCTTTAAAGGCTCGCGCCGCACGTCCACCTGAACGTCGGGATAGCCTTTCGATTGGAAGTAATCGCGCAGATTATGAGCGCCTTCAAATAATAAGTCGTTATCTACACTGCCTTCCTCGTAGACGGGAACCAATTCCCGCAACTTACTTTTTCTGACTTTGGCTTCGATCGCTTTGATAGTGATCTTTGGTCCGGCATTAATTTCGAGGGTAGGCTTCAGGCGTCTTGTATCGGGATTGTAATCGAGCGATGTGATATCGACAGAAGCAGTCAGGCGGTTTTGTTTCGCGTACTTCTTCTCGATTCCATCTGTACCTTTGTCGGTTAACGCCTGAGTAACTTGACGCCAACGATGAATAAAGCGAATACGCCATCCAGTAGCGCGAACGATAGCTGCGTCGGAGAGTTTCGTGTCACCTTTGATAACCGGCATCTCATATCGCGCGCGCTTGCCTACTTCGACCAGAAACCGGATTGTGACTTGATGCGTGTCAGGATCTTCAATAGTTGCGGTGCCGACTTGCGCCTCGTAAAGACCGTTGTCATGAAGTAGCTGCTCAATGTTCGCTTTGGCGGTATTCAAAGCGTCGGGATCGAACGGAGTTCCCAGATTCAGCTCGGCATCGCTCGCGATGACGGCGCGAGTGGGCGGATCGGAGAGTTTTCCTTCGACATCGACGTGGCCGATGAACCGGCGGCTGCGCGTGATAAAACGCAGCGTAACTCCGTTGCCGGCGGGTTCTGCATCTACTTGAATGTCGTCGTATAAACCGGTCGCAAAAAGCCGGTCTATGGTAGCGGCGACTTGATTTGAATCGAGCGGCTCGCCGACGCGAACTAGCTGCGCGTCCTGGAGATCGTGGGAATCGATAGGCTGCTGTTGGGGATCGTATTGAATTTCCGCTACCGTGCGGCCGTTGAAATCTTGCGCGCGCAATACACCAGAAACCGCGATGAGTAACAGGAATAAGGGAGAAAAGAGATGGCCAGCAAATAAAAACTTCTTCATCTCTGCCGGTATTTAGATAGGAAATTCAAGAAAATCTTTCATCCCGAGTATAAGTGGACGCCCCTTCAGCGCGGGCTGTTACAGTGATCTCAGCGCCGGCCGGCTGAGGACCTTGCGAATTCGATGAGCAGCGAAGATGCCGCCTAGAGCAGTTACAGAATTACTGAAGTCCGCGGCTTCGAAATGGAGTGATCACAACGCGCCCCGACTCGGAGCGGCGCTGGCGTATTACATGCTGCTTTCCATCGCGCCACTGGTAATTCTCGCGGTCGGAATCTGCGGAATTGTATTTAACAGGACGGTAGCGGAACGCGAGTTACTGGAGCAGATACGGCGGGTTGCGGGTTACTCGGAAGCGAATACCGTTCGCACTTTACTAGATAACGCGCACCGGGCAAGCTCGGGAATTCCCGCGGCAACTGTCGCTCTCATTACCTTGCTATTCGGGGCCTCGGGAGTGTTCGTAGAATTACGAGAATCTCTGAATATCATCTGGGATGCGCCTCGCAGAAGATCCTCCACCTGGCGCAGTCTGCTACAGGATCGATTCGCGTCCGTCGTGATGGTCTTCGGGTTCGCGCTGCTGCTTCTCGTCTCATTACTCGTAAGCGCGGGCTTCACTGTCGCGGGAAAATTCTTCAGCGCATACGTTCCGCTGCACACCGCGATCGCCGGGGAAGCGGCGAACTTCGTGCTTTCGTTCGCCGCAATCGCGGTTCTCTTTGCGCTGATTTTCAAGTTCGTTCCGGATGTTCCGATCGCCTGGCGGGACGTGGGAATCGGCGCAGCGGCAACGGCGCTTCTGTTTACGATCGGCAAATCGCTGCTGGCTTTATATATCGGCACTGCTGGGGTCGGGTCGACGTATGGCGCGGCCGGGTCGCTGGTGGCGCTTGTGGTTTGGGTGTACTATTCGGCGCAGATCTTCTTTTTTGGCGCGGAGATTACAAGAGTGTATGCCGATTTAGTTGGATCGCGCTCAGGGAACACGCCAGTCCCGCAAGAGCCGCGCGGGAAAGCCGCAGTAAACTGAAGATTCCCACCTGGTTTTCCACATGATCTCAGTTAGCAATGTCAGCATGCGTTACGGAGGCAAAATCCTATTTGAAGACGTAACGACAACCTTTCTACCGGGCAGACGGTATGGCTTGACAGGCCCGAACGGCGCGGGCAAATCCACCTTTATGAACCTGCTTTCGGGCGAGTTGGAGCCGCAAAAAGGAGCCGTGGTTCGTCCGAAAAAGGTTGGGGTATTACGGCAGGACCAGTTCGCGTTCGACCAGTTTCGCGTGATCGACACCGTCATTATGGGCAACTTACCGCTATGGAACGCGCTGGAAGAGCGCGAGAGGCTCTACGCGAAAACTGATCTGACAGACGAAGATGGAATGCGCCTCGGCGAGCTGGAAGGAATCGTCGCCGAGGAAGATGGATATTCGGCGGAGAGCGACGCGGCTATTCTGCTCGACGGACTCGATATTCCCGAACCGCTGCATGAACGCAAAATGGGCGAATTGCAGGGCGGTCAAAAGGTGCGGGTGCTATTAGCTCAGGCGCTGTTCGGACATCCGGAAGGTTTTTTATTGGATGAGCCGACGAACTATCTCGATCTCGAATCGATTCACTGGCTGCAAAACTTTTTGAGTCACTATGACGGTGTGCTGGTGGTGATCTCGCACGACAGGCATTTCCTGAATAGCGTGTCGACACATACGGCCGATATCGATTATCAAACGATCATCACCTACCCGGGCGGATACGACGATATGGTGATGCAGAAGACACAGATCCGGTCGCGTATTGAGGCGGAGAACGCGCAACGCGAAAAGAAGATCGCGCAACTGAATGAATTCATCGCGCGGTTCGCGGCGGGAACGCGGGCAAGTCAAGTGACTTCCCGAAGGAAAGAAGTGGAGCGGCTGCAAACGACCGAGCTTGCGCGGTCGAACATACAGCGGCCGTATATCCGGTTCGATATGAAGCGCCCCTCGGGGCGGCACGCGCTCGAATTCAAAGCGGTGAATAAGAGCTACGGCGATTTGCAAGTAATCGATAACTTCACGGCGGCGATACAGCGCGGCGAGAAGATAGCAATTCTAGGACGCAATGGCGCCGGGAAGACAACCCTGCTGAAAGCTTTGCTCGCAAATGCGCCGGGAGTGGACGATCCCGATGTGGGCCTGGACTCGGGAATCGTGACGTGGGGGCATGAAGTTCAGGTGGGTTACTTTGCCCAGGATCATCGCCCGAGCATTCGCCACGGCACAACGGTGGCGGACTGGTTGCACGAGTGGGACCCGCAAGCGTCAAAGGAGGAGATCCGGGGCCTGCTGGGGCAGATGCTGTTCAGCGGAGAAGAGGGTCTGAAGCCAACCGACGCGTTGTCGGGCGGCGAGGCGGCGCGGCTGATCTTTTGCAAGCTGATGCTGCAAAAACCGAATTTCCTGGTATTCGATGAGCCGACGAATCATCTGGATCTGGAGTCGATAAATGCATTGAACGTCGCGCTGCAGAGATTCGAGGGCACGGTCCTGCTGGTGACGCACGATGAGGATTTGGTCGACGAGGTGGCGACCCGGATCTGGCAATTCCAAGCGGGGCGGATCGAAGATTTTGCTGGATCCTATGAGGAGTACGCGGCGGCGGTATCGAGATAGGGCGGCTATCCGGGACGATATCGAAACGTGCAGCTATTCGAGAGCGGCCAGGAATTCTTCTACCGTAACGCCGGCTTTCGCGATTAACGCTCGCAATGTGCCTCGAGCGACCTCAGGATGATCGGGGATCGACAAGGTCACGAGAGCACCGGGTTTGATCAAAATAATATGGCTTCCTCGCTGTCTCGCGACCTTCCACCCCAGGATTTCAAAACCCCGAATGACCTCGCGAGGTCGAAGCACCGGAAGAACCGGCATCAGACGACAACTTCGACTTCCCGGGTCGCAACTGTCAAGGGCAAGCCTAGCTCGGCACGCGCGGCGAAGCATTCCCGGATTGCATCGGCAATATTCGACTCAGCTTCGGCCTCGGTGCTCCCTTGACTTACGCAACCCGGGACGGAGGGGCATTCAGCAATATACATGCCATCCTCGTCCTGATAGATGCTAACGACAAGCTTCATCCATTTGTCATCTTAACGAGACAGCTAGTCTGAGTGCATGTAACTTTGCTTCTCGGGATCGCTGCGCGTACTCAGTAAAACAACAGCATACGCTTCACAGGACCGGCCCTCGCCTACGGGGCCGACTTTCTCGGCGGTCTTGAATTTTACGCTGACACGATCGGCAGGCAGGCTCAAGGCTTGTGCGAGGTTGTCTCGAATTGCAGCACGAAAATCTTTGAGTTTGGGGCGCTCCAAGATCACTGTGGAATCGACATTCTCAAGCCAATAGCCGTTCTTTGAGGCAAGAAGCAGTGCTTTCTGGAGGAAGCGGACGCTTGGGACGTTCTTCCATTCCGCGGAGGTATCCGGGAAATGCATGCCGATGTCGCCGAGCGCGAGCGCGCCCAAGATAGCATCCGTTACCGCATGAAACAGAACGTCAGCATCTGAGTGTCCGGCGAGTCCGAATTCAGAGGGAATATTCACGCCAGCGAGGATTAGCGGACGGCCGGGCTCGATGCGATGCGTATCCCAACCATGACCGACGCGAAAACGTGGCAAAGCTGTTTCTGTCATGTGGCTTGCGCGCGATTTTTACGCGAGATGCAGGGTACTCTCAAGGGCAAGGTAAAGCCGGGCGAGTTCCATGTCGGCGGGTTTAGTGATCTTGATATTGCGATCCGTGCCCGGCACGACCGACACTTCCACTTGCTCCAGACGCTCGACCAGCGACGACTCGTCGGTACCGATAAACAAGTCGTGACGAGCCCTTGCGAACGCCTCTCGGAGTAGCTCAAGCTTGAACACCTGCGGGGTCTGAGTAAGCACCAGCCGTTCTCGCGGCAGTGTTGCTCGGACTTTGTTTCGATGAACCTGTTTAACCGTATCGACAGGCACGATACCGACGATGGCTGCGCCGGTGTCATTCGCCTCTTGAATCACTTTTTCGATTACTTCGACTTCCACGAATGGCCGCACGGCATCGTGAACTCCGACCAAATCTGTATCGTCGCTCAAAGTAGCCAAGGCGTTCCCGACAGATTGCTGGCGCGTTTCGCCACCTTCGACCGGCCGCACGATTTTAGAAAAGCCTTGACTCTTGAACAAATCCTCTGCCCAGGCGAAATCATCCGACCGGAGCGCAACGACAATCTCAGTGACTAGCGGACAACTTACGAATTTGCGGATCGTGTGAATCAGGATAGGGGAGCCGTTGAGGAGCATGAATTGCTTCCGGCTGATCCCCTCCTTTTCCGGCGCGCTCCGGCCCATGCGTGTCCCGAGTCCAGCGGCGGGAATAATGATAGAGACTCTCATGAAGGCGGTCTTCAGGCCCGAAACCCGGTTTTCGCGGCTTGAATTTACATGATAGTGGAAGTGGAACGGGCGTTCTAAATTGCAGACGCGTTTCTACGAACCGCCCGCTGCGGTGGCTGAAGAAGCACCCGTCGGAGCGTTGGGTGAGCCACCAGTTCGAGCGTCTCCGGAGCTCTGGAATCGTTCGTCGTATCGCCCAAAGATCATTCTGCCCGCGGTAGTTTGCAGCACGCTGGTGACAGTGATCTCAACGGTTTTCGAGACGAGCCGCCGTGCGTGGTCGACGACGACCATCGTTCCGTCGTCGAGATAGGCGACTCCCTGGTCGTATTCTTTGCCTTCTTTCAAAATGAACACACGCATGGCTTCACCGGGCAGGACAACGGGCTTCAACGCATTTGCCAGCTCGTTGATATTGAGAACCCCCACCTTTTGTACTTGAGCAAGCTTATTCAGATTGAAGTCGTTGGTGACGATTTTGGAGTTGCGCAGCTTGGCGAGCTCGATGAGTTTCAGATCGACCTCGCGGATTGCCTGGAAATCGCGATTCACCACTTCGACTTCAACACCGGGTGTCTTCTGAAGGCGGTGAACTACGTCGAGCCCGCGCCGGCCTCGGTTGCGCTTGGCGGAATCGGGCGAGTCGGCGATAAACTGCAGCTCGTGAAGCACGAATTGGGGGACTACTAATTTACCTTCAAGGAAACCGGCTTCCGCGATATCAGCAATCCTGCCGTCGATCAGCACACTGGTGTCCAAGATTTTGGCGCGCGAAGATGCCTCGCGATTACGCGGAATCGAGCCGAAACGGCCGAGATCGAGAAGATCAGATCGAGCAATTCCGACGACAAGACCGAGATACGCGCCGAGGACCGGCACAAACAACTCAAAGAATTGCAGGGTGCCTCCGGTTTTGAATCCAGCCTCGTTAAGGACACCCACGATGACGAGGCTGAGCACTCCACCGACCAGCATGCCCAGCGCGCCGCCCGCGATAGATTGCAAGGCAGCGTGCCTGATTCGCATCTCCAAAAGACTGGCTCCGAGGCCGATGCAAATACCGCAAGCAGCGGCAACGGGAGCGGAAAGGCCAAATGGACGGAAGATCGCCGTTAACGCGCCGCTTAGAGCAACGAAGAAAACACGAATGAGAACGGCATCCCAATCTGAACGGCCCAAGTGTCACCTTCTCCGCCGGGTGTTTAGACGCATAGCGCCGCACACACGGCAAACGCAGGAGCAACAAATCTAACTAGCAGGTATCGCTGCGCAGTATAGCATTACTGCGCGCCAAATGGGAGGGAGACGGAGAGAAAAGGAACTGAACGGAAGGAAATCTGAAGAGTCAGAGAGCTTTTGCAAGCTCCTCGGCAAAGGCGCTTTGCTTGTTAGAGGCAGCAGGGCGCCGGCCGTTCCCGCTTTTGCGTGGGGGAGCACCAGAGCCACCGCTGGCGCGCTTATTTCGATCTGCAGGCGGCGTGGGTCGCGAAGCTCCTTTGCCAGATCTCGGGGGTTGAGCGGGATTTGCTCGAAGAAGCCGGTCTTCTAACGGCGCCCGGTCAAAACGGCGGATGATCGCATTCATTTCGTCCTGGTTCGGAGAATCGATGAAGGCGAACCCCTTCGATTCTTGCGTTTCGGGATTGCGGATCACCTTAATCGAATCGGCGACCAGGTTTTCTGAGGACAGCCACGACTTGATATCGTCAGCCGTCACCCATACCGGGAGATTGCCGAGAAAAACGGTAAAGCTCATTGGAAAGTGTCGTGCTTCGGAGGGAGTGCAAGGCGAACCTCGCAGGAAGCGTCTCTCGAAGGCTATCCACATCCTAGCACAGGCGCGCCAAACAGGTAAATACCGAAAACGCTCTCAATGTGTTGCTACATAAGAGCTAGAAGTTTTTTTCGAGGTCTGTGATCGAAGTTTTGCCGGCCCATATTTCACCTGCGCGACGAATCGCATTCGAGGTACTCGAAACAGTAAGCAAAGGCGCGTTTGCGTCCGACGCGCTGCGCGAGCACAGCAGCGTTTTGGGAGTTCGCGATGCAGGACTGGCTTCACAGATCGTTTTCGGCTGCCTCCGGTACCAGGCGCAACTCGATTATTTGATTTCCCTTTATTCGGGCCGCGAAATTGGGTGGCTGGACAACGCGGTCACAATCGCTTTGCGGATGGCAATCTTTCAGTTGCGATATCTCGATCGGATTCCAGCGCACGCAGCGGTACACGAATCGGTCGAGATTGTGAAAGGCAGAAAGCGTTCGGCAGCCGGCTTCGTAAATGCAATTTTGCGGAGAGTAAACCGCTCACCTGTGAAATGGCCCAGGGCGGACATCGAACTCTCCTGCCCAGCCTGGCTACTGGACCGATGGGCAGAACATTTCGGTGTAAAGGAGGCTCGAAAGATTGGCGAAGCTGCTCTGAACGAACCGCCGCGGTATATTCGGGTGCCTCCCGGCCGCGGGGCTCCCGAGGCGGCAGTTACCTCAACCTCAGTCCAGGGGTGCTTTCGCCTGCTAGGTGAGACTCCCGAAGGCATCCGTCTGCACGACATTGGATCTCAGTCCATTGTGCCGCTCCTTAATCTCCAGGCCGGGCAGACATTTCTGGACCTCTGTGCGGCGCCGGGCAACAAAACGCTTCAAGCGCTCGAAACACCGCTGGGACTCGCAATTGCGTGTGATATCAGTCCGAACCGGACATTTGAGATCCCGGACATCTGTCCTCGGGTCGTGCTGGACGCTACTCGGGAACTACCTTTTTCACGCGCATTCGACCGGATACTGGTCGACGCACCCTGTTCCGGGACCGGGACGGTAGGCCGGAACCCGGAGATTAAATGGCGCGTCCAAGCGAAAGACTTTAAGGCATTTCAAGAGAGGCAAACGCGGATCTTGCTGCAGGCTATCCGCCATCTCGCGCCTGGGGGGAAGCTTGTTTACAGTACTTGTTCGTTGGAGGCCGAGGAAAACGAAGACGTAGTCCGCGCGGCGCTCGAATCCAGCCCTCGCCTGCGGTGTGACAATGAAATCTGGCGTCTGCCCGGCCGGGAAGAAGGAGATGGCTTCTACGCCGCCCGTCTGGTGGCGGATTCCCGTGTTACAGATTAGGAGAGCGGTCCCATCGTGCAAATCGTCCCTTCCCTGTTCGCGGCGGACTTTGTCCATTTAGGCGACGATATCCAGCGTGTCGAAAAAGCTGGGGTGAAAATGCTCCACGTCGATATCATGGACGGGCATTTTGTTCCCAATTTCACGATGGGTACTCCCATTACTGAAGCGGTGCGCCGCTTCACGAGGCTTAAGCTCGATCATCATTTGATGATCGAGGACCCGGACACCTACGCGCCGATCTTCATTAAGGCGGGCGCCGATTGCGTGAGCGTTCAATACGAGGTCTGCCGGAATCTCGACCGTACGCTGCACATGATTCAGGATCATGGGGCAAAAGCTGGAGTGGTAATTAATCCGGCGACACCTGTGGGGCTGCTGGAGAATGTTCTCGACATTGTGGATTACGTCTTGGTGATGAGCGTGAACCCGGGGTATGGGGGACAGGCATTTATCCCTCATTCTCTCGAAAAAGTGCGGGATCTCCGGCGACGTCGCGCCGAACGGGATCTTACATTCAATATCGAAATCGACGGAGGCGTGGGAAGCGATAATATTGGTGAAGTTGCCCGCGCTGGGGTAGATTGGGTTGTGGCGGGCTCATCCGTATTTCATACAGCCGACCCGGCCGAGGCTGTTCGCGAAATGATGCGCGCAGCCGAAGAAGCGACCTCAGTCAAGGTTTAGAGGATGTAAGGTTTAGATTGTCTATGATTTGTAGGTTTCTGCCCAAGCGGGCGATTCTCGCGCTTCTTTCGATGGGCCTTCTCGCATCGTGTTTTCACAAGAAATACGAGACTCCGATCACGAAGAACACACAACAGCCGGATAAAGTGCTGTTCGATCAGGCGGTACACGATATCGAGCACGGGAAATACGAGGTCGCGCGGATCTCGCTCCAGACGCTGATGAACACGTATGAATCGAGCGAGTATTTGGCGAAAGCAAAATTGGCGATTGCCGATAGCTGGTATCGCGAGGGCGGGCCGAACGGGTTAGCTCAGGCTGAGGCCGAGTACAAAGACTTCAAGCTGTTTTACCCGAATATGCCGGAGGCGGCGGAAGCGCAGAACCGGGTGTGCGACATCCATTACAAGCAAATGGACAAGAGCGACCGCGATTGGTCGCAGACCCTGCGGGCGGAAGAAGAGTGCCGCACGTTGTTGATTGAATTTCCCAACAGCAAATTCGCCCCAGTCGCGGCGCAACGGCTGCGGAATATTCAGGAGAGCCTGGCGGAGCACGAGTACGTGGTCGGCCACTTTTATCACCAGCGGGACATGAATCCGGCCGCTGCAAACCGGCTGGATGCATTGGTGCAGCAGTATCCGCTGTACAGTAAGGCCGATGAAGCGCTGTTCGAAGCAGGCGATTCATATTCGAAAATGGGGCCGCGCTTCCGTCAAAAAGCGGGAGAGATGTTTGCGCAAATCGTGCGCGAGTATCCGCTCAGCGCCCGGGCGGATGATGCAAAGAAGCGCCTTGAAGACATGGAGATGCCCGTTCCGCAGGTGGATCAAACCGCCTATGCGCGGATGAAATACGAGCAGGAGAACTATCGACGACCCGGCTTGCTGGCTCGTTCGACGCGGTTTCTTCGCGGGTCGCCGGACGTAAGTCATGCGGCGAAATCCGGGCAGCCGACGATGACCGATCCGAAACCGACGATTCCGGCGAGTGTTCCCGTTGTAAGCGCGATGGACTCGGGCGGCACCTCCGGCACAGGTACGGGCACTACTGATGTCACCGCGACACCGGTCAGCGGCAGCAGCGCACTCGATAAGAATCCCGACGCGCGAAGCCGCGGGGGAGCAGCCTCAACTACTGACGCGAATCAGGGGTTGCCGACCAACCGTGACGCAGAACTGAAGAAACTGCGCGAAAAACAAGCTAAGCAGCAAAAGAAGCTTCAGAAAAAGAAGAATAAGGAACAAAACCAGCAGCAGCCTGCGACGACGCCGGCGACCGCGCCCAATAATGCGCCGGCGGCTTCGAATCCTCAACCCTCCAGCTCGGCGACTCCTCAGAGTTCGAGTCAAAATCCGCCTCAGATGCAATAAGCTTGAGGTCTGGCGCGGGACTGTGTCCGCGCCCTACGAACTTCCATGCCCGAAAACACCTTCGACATAGCGTCTAAAATCGATTTGAATGAGGTAGCGAATGCGATTCAGCAAGCTGCGAAAGAAATCCAAACTCGCTATGACCTGAAGGACAGCAAATCGTCAATTGAGCTGAACGAGAAGGAGCGCAAGATCCTTCTCGCGAGCTCGGACGAATATAAGCTGAAGGCGATCACCGAGATCCTGAATCAAAAGCTGGTCAAACGAAACGTGCCGCTCAAGGGTTTGGAATACGGGCGTGTTATTGCTGCATCGCAGGGCAGCGTGCGTGAGGAGATCACTTTGCAGCAGGGAATTCCGACAGAGAAGGCGAGAGAGATCGTAAAGCTGATCAAAGACAGCAAGCTCCGGGTGCAAGCAAGCATTCAGGGCGATCTGGTGCGCGTCAGCGGAAAGGATCGCGATACGCTCCAGCAAGTGATCGCGTTGCTCAGGGCTAAGGACTTCGGGATTGATGTTCAGTTCACGAATTACCGAAGCAATTGATGGCGCGCCGCATTGAGACCTTCTTCATAGCGGGTCCTGCGGGAAGGCTCGAAGCAATACTCGAAGAACCAGAGACAAATCATCCGGTTGAAGCAGCTTTGGTGTGCCATCCCCATCCGCAGCATGGAGGCACGATGCACAACAAAGTGGTGTACAGGCTGGCGCGCGGGCTTCGGGAATCGGGATGCGCCGTGCTGCGCTTCAATTACCGGGGCGTAAATTTAAGCGAGGGCGAATACGATCGCGGGCACGGGGAAACAGAAGACGCGCGAATTGCGTTTCGGGAACTCGAAGGCCGCTACCCCGATTTGCCGCTACTCGCGGCAGGGTTTTCATTCGGATCGCGGATCGCTTTGCGCCTTGCGGGCGCGGAAGCTTCGGTGAGGCGCGCAATTATTGTCGGTTTTCCCGCGAAGGAGTCAGATTGGGGATCAGCCGATGGAGTTCGGACTCCGAAGTATTTCGTTCAGAGCACTCGAGACCAGTTTGGACCTCGTCAGGAATTCAGCGCTTTCTATGCGTCGGTTCCGGAGCCCAAACACCTGGATTGGGTGGAAGCGAGCGATCATTTTTTTAAAGATGCTCTGGACGCCTATGAGAGCGTAATTGAGCGGATTGGGCGGACGCGATGAGGCTACGCAGCGAGTGGCTTGCGGTCCGGCTAACCGGCTCTGAGCTGCCGTTCCACGATGCGGGCGGCACGCTGGCTGATTAAGTCGGCTACCTTACTAAGTAACTCGGGAAGATCTTCGGGTTTGATCAGCACGGGGCGGCCAAGGTCCGGTGGCTTGTTCTGGTAGGTCGTGAGAATCGCCGTCGCGGGCTTGTATTCCATCAGACGGGCATGGGCTAGAACTTTGAGTCCGGCTTCCGGGGATTCCATCTCCAAGTCGCTCAAAACCAGTTCATATTGTTGCTCATCAAGCTTGCCGACGGCTTCGGCCGCCGATGCCGCTCCGTCCACAAAGTAACCGCCTGCTTCCAGAACTGCTTTTAGAGTGAGTCGCGAGGTCAGGTCGTCATCGACCAAGAGCACCCTGGCAAGCTCTAAGTCCTTTCCTGTCAGCGATTGGTCCCTGGCGAGCACGTCGTGGCCCTCAATGCCCGCATATAGTGTAAACGAAATCGCTCCAAATACCCATAGTGTGTTTCTAAATATCCTGCTCTAGGTCTCGACACCGAAGACCCGGTTGAAAATAGAGTCAACTTGGCTCAAATGGCGGGATAACGAGAACACCTGATCGAGCTTTTCGCCTGGTAGGAAGGCTCTGATGCGTGGATCTGACGTGACTCCGACTCGGAAATCCCCGTTGTTTTCCCAGGCGTTCATCGCGTGCTGCTGGACCAAAGTGTAAGCTTCTTCGCGCAGCATGCCTGCTGCTGCAAGGTCGAGGAGCAATTGGCCTGAAAAAATCAGCCCTCGGGTGGCATCGAAATTCGAGCGCATCCGGTCCGCGTTGACTCGCAAACCCGAAAAAAGCCATAGACTCTTCGCGAGAAGATAGTCAACCAGAATCGTCGAATCGGGCAGGATCACTCGTTCTACAGACGAGTGCGAGATATCGCGCTCGTGCCACAAAGCGACGTTTTCAAACCCCGCCTGCGCGTTGGACCGGACGACTCGCGCCAGGCCACAGATCTGTTCGCAAGTCACAGGATTGCGTTTGTGGGGCATCGCCGATGAACCTTTTTGGCCGGGCGCAAAGGGCTCTTCTACTTCACGGATTTCGGTGCGCTGGAGATGTCGAATCTCGAGAGCAAACTTGTCCAGGCTGGATGCGATACCGGCCAGGGACGCGAGATACTGGGCGTGCAAATCTCGAGACAACACCTGAGAGCTGATTCGAGCGGCTTTGAGCCCAAGGCGCTCGCAAATCTTTTCCTCCGCTTGCGGGCTGATGTGAGCGAACGTCCCGACAGCGCCGGATAGTTTTCCGATCCGCATCTCTTCCGCAGCTTCAGCAAAGCGCTTTCGGTGACGCCCTAGCTCATCCCACCAGTTCGCGATTTTCAGTCCGAATGTGATGGGCTCGGCGTGCATTCCGTGCGTGCGTCCAATCTGAAGCGTTTTCTTGTGCTCGAACGCAAGCTTTTTGAGAGTGGACGCGAGTTCTTCAAGACCGCGGGCGATCAAGTTCGATGCATCTCTGATCTGAAGAGCTTGGGCGGTATCGACTACATCGTTTGAGGTGAGGCCATAATGCAGCCATCGTGACGCTTCGGCTGCTCCCTTCGATTTGAGGATTTCAGAAACCGATGTCGTGAACGCGATCACATCATGCCGGACCTCACGTTCAATTTCTTGAATACGGTTCAGATCGAAAGCGGCATGGTCGCGCAACGCCTGTGCTGCTTGTTGGGGAACCTCGCCCAGTTCGGCGAGCACGCCTGAGGCCGCCAGCTCCACCTGAAGCCAGCACTCGTATTTGTGACGGTCGCTCCAGATGGCGCCCATTTCAGGGCGTGTATAGCGCGCAATCATGCCATTGACTATTCTGCAAGATGCGCCGGTCTGCCGGGCCCTAATAGCAGAACACTTCTGATGGAAGCCGCGGGTCCGCGACGACCAGCTTGGTGAATAGGGCCCGGCCATCTAGGGCCTTGAATCCCATGTTGCGCACCAATTCCGGGTGGTTGTTGTGCTCGCTAATATGGCCCAAGATGAGTGTTGAAACAGTGCTATCAAGATCGTGCCGGATAAACTCGGCAGCGACTTCGTTGGATAAGTGACCGCGACGGCTCATGACGCGCTGTTTGACGGACCAGGGATATGGCCCTACTCGCAACATTTCTAAATCGTGATTCGATTCAAGCAGCAACAGATTGACTCCACGTAGATGGACGCGAAGCGAATCAGTTATGTAGCCGAGGTCCGTAGCAATTGCGACTCTGATGCCTTCAGCTTCCAGCGTGTATCCTACGGGATTCACCGCATCATGAGGAACGGTGAAGCTTCTAATATCGAAGTCGCCGATTGAAAAGGCGCATCCCGCCTGAAACGATTCACAAGCCGGTGTGGACTCGCACCAGTCAATGAAGGTGGGCGTCCCATGAGTTACATAGACCGGGATATTCCGCACGCATGACCCATGCTTAATCAGCGCCGGAAGGCCACAGGTATGATCAGTGTGCTCGTGAGTGATTAAGACGGCGTCGATTGAATCAAGATCTTCGCCGATCGCAGCAAGCCGTTTCGCAATTTCCCGCCGGCTCAGCCCCGCGTCCACCAGCAGTCGCGTTCTAGCCGTCCCAACAAAAGCCGAGTTTCCGGCACTGCTGCTGGCGAGTATGCAGATCTTGACGATGGGATGGCCCGCCTTTCGTCTGTTCTTATCGGTTATAGCAGAATTTCAAAACAATTTCTTCTAAATTGTTTTGCCCGTTCGCTTCTACAATGGTCTATTGCCGATGAAAGCTCGCGTTTACGTCTCGATAAAACCGACTATATTGGACCCTCAGGGTCAGACCATCTGCTCTGCGCTGATCGGGCTTGGCCATACGGAGATCTCCTCGGTCCGGCAAGGAAAGTACTTCGAGATAGGGCTTACGGAGGGTACCTCCCCGGTGGATGCGGCAAAGGCGCTCGAGGAGATAGCGCGGGACGTGCTCTCGAACCCGGTCATTGAGGAGTACAGGGTTGAGATTCTAGACTGAAGGCGTAGACTTCTCATATTATGTGCGGGATTGTAGGCTACATTGGCGGCCGGGAGGCGGTTCCCGTGATCGTAGACGGCTTGCGGCGACTGGAGTATCGGGGCTACGACTCAGCGGGGGTGGCGGTCTTATCCGAAGAGAAATGCCTTGAAGTCCGGCGCGCCTCGGGCAAGCTGAGGAACTTGGAAGACGCGATTCAAGCTAATCCGCTTTCCGGCTCCTACGGGATTGGGCACACTCGTTGGGCGACGCATGGCCGACCCACCGAAGAAAATGCCCATCCGCACCGCGACTGCAAGGGTGAGATCGTTGTTGTACACAACGGCATTGTGGAAAACTACCTTTCGCTTCGCAAACAGCTTGCTTCTGAAGGCCATACATTCAAAACCGAGACCGATACGGAAGTGGTCGCGCACCTCGTGGAGAAGCATCTGAATGGGAATTTAGAAGATGCTGTCCGCAAGGCTATTAAGCAGCTTTCGGGCGTCTTCGCCCTGAGCGTCATTTCGAGCTCCGATCCGGAAAAGATCGTGGCAGCGCGTTCCGGCCCTCCGGTAGTGGTCGGGTTGGGTCAGAACGAGTTCTTCGTCGCTTCGGATGTGCCGGCTATCCTTAGTCACACTCGCGACATGTTCTTCCTTAACGATGGCGATGTCGCGATCCTGACTCCCGGAGGCGTACGCCTGACCGACTTTGATGGCCAGACGGTCCGGCGGCAGATTTCACATATCCTCTGGGACCCGGTAATGGCCGAAAAAGGCGGCTACAAGCATTTCATGCTCAAGGAGATCTTTGAGCAGCCGCGGGCCATCAAGGATACGATGCTCGGACGCATGGGCCTCGAAAGCGGGCGCGTGTTCTTGGATGAAGTGAGTATCTCGGAAGCGGAATTCCGGGAAATCCAGCAAATCAAGATCGTGGCCTGCGGCACAAGCTGGCATGCCGGGCTAGCGGGCAAGTTTATTATTGAGCGGCTCGCGCGGCTACCCGTCGAAGTCGATTATGGAAGCGAATTCCGCTATCGCGATCCGATCATCCCGCCAAACACGCTGACAGTCGTGATTTCTCAATCCGGAGAAACGGCGGACACGCTGGCGGCGCAGCGCGAAGCGAAGCAGAAAGGCTCGAAGACGCTTGCGATCTGCAACGTGGTCGGATCCATGATTACGCGCGAAGCGGCCGGCACCCTGATGACGCACGCCGGTCCGGAGATCGGCGTGGCTTCGACAAAAGCCTTTACATCGCAGCTTACTGCGCTGCTCATTCTCGGTATGTATCTGGGCCAAGTGCGGGGGACCCTGAGTCCCGATGTGTCGTCCAGGCTGGTACAGGATTTGTCCCGGCTCCCCGGGCAGATGGAGCACGTGCTTTCAGACACCGCGACTTACGAAAATCTCGCGCGTGTTCTATTTCGTGCCAGTGACTTTCTCTATCTCGGCCGCGGCATTCACTTTCCGATTGCGCTCGAAGGGGCGCTGAAACTCAAAGAGATTTCGTATATTCACGCCGAGGGCTACCCAGCGGGCGAGATGAAGCACGGACCAAACGCGTTGATCGACGAGAACCTGCCTGTGGTGGTTCTGGCGACGTGCGATCCGGAATCCGAAGAGAGCCGGGTTCATTATGAGAAGACGCTTTCTAATATCCAGGAAGTGAAAGCGCGCAGCGGTATCGTTGTGGCAGTTGCCTCAGAGGGCGATGAAGAGGCCGCGAGGATGGCCGATCACCTGATCTCGATTCCTGTCACGCGCGAGTTGCTTTTGCCCCTGCTCGAGATGGTCCCGCTGCAGTTGCTTGCTTACCACATCGCTGTGCGGCGCGGTTGCGACGTGGATCAACCTCGGAACCTGGCAAAAAGCGTCACGGTCGAGTGACCCCAAAATTGCCCTAGACTGGTTATGTGAAGCTGATGACGGACGTTCAACTGTTAATCCCATTTGCGACGTTTGTGGGGACGCTCGCTGTCGTCGTGGTCGGGTTCTCATATAACAACAGCCGCATTTCGGATTTAAGAAGCGAGATGAATCATTGTTTTGAGGATTTTGACAGGTTGCTGGATGCGAAGCTGGCACGGCTCGAAGAAATGATGCTGCACAAATTCGCCGAGCTGAATGACCGCCTCATTCGGATTGAGAACCGCCTAGGAATGCGCGAGTAAGTTTTTTGAAAATTTCGAGCACTACCGTTACGGTGCCGACGCGCGGTAAAGGGCTGTATCCGTTTACAAAAGAGGTTCAGGATTGGCTTTCGAAACGAAATGCCGGGAACGGACTTCTCACGGTTTTCATCCAACACACGTCTTGTTCTCTCGTGATCCAAGAAAACGCCGACCCTGATGTAACGCTCGATCTGCGCGACTTTTTCGAGCGCCTTGTACCAGAGAAAGAGGACTGGTATCGTCACACTACTGAAGGGGTGGACGATATGACATCGCACATCCGGTCGGCCCTGACGCAAACCAGCGTTTCCATTCCCGTAGTCTCTGGCCGCCTTGCCCTTGGGACGTGGCAGGGATTGTATGTATTTGAGCACCGATCCGGACCGCACGAGCGGCGGATCGTGCTGCACCTCATGGGGGAATAGATCGTGCCGGGCCCTAACGATACCGTGACCATACCGAGCCGAGAAAGCGCACGCCCGTCACAATCAGGCGCAGCTCCCCGGCTGGATTCTCATTTATATCCCCGGCCCCAGCTTCAAAGGGATGAATGGATTTCGCTCAATGGAACTTGGGAGTTTTCAATCGATCCCGAAGGCACACAAACGGGCGCTCGTTCGATCGATTGGGGCGCAAGAATTGTTGTCCCCTTCAGCCCCGAGACTCCCGCAAGCGGCATTAATCAATCCGGCTTTTACAGCGCTGTTTGGTACCGGCGCAATTTTGAACGGGTACATCTCAAAGACGGGCAGCGCCTGTTGCTTCATTTCGGGGCGGTCGATTATTTGGCGACTGTATGGGTAAACGGAACTGAGGTATGTTCTCACTGGGGAGGGTATACCCCGTTTTGCGCGGATATCACGGACGCGCTCATTGATTCCGCTACTCAAGAGATCATCGTCAGAGCGTTTGACGATCCCGCGGATCTGGCAAAACCGAGAGGTAAACAGGACTGGCGGTTGGAACCGCACTCCATCTGGTATCCGCGGACGACTGGCATTTGGCAAACCGTATGGCTCGAAGTTGTTCCCAAATCATTTATTTCGGTGATTAACTGGACCTCGAGCCTAAAGCGTTGGGAGATCGCGCTCGAGGCTCACGTTGATGGCTTGCAGCAGAACGGTTTGTGCCTGGCCGTTCGTTTGAATGTCGGGGAACAGGTTATCGCAGAAGACTCGTATTCAGTGATCGCGGGAGAGGTGCACCGGCGAATTGCTCTTTCCGATCCTGGAATCGACGACTACCGGAACGAATTGCTGTGGAGTCCGCAATCGCCGACGATTATCGATGCGGAACTGGAGCTGCGCGATAAGCAGGGTCGAGTGCTCGACCGTGTTCACAGTTATACGGCGCTGCGGGCAATTGCGATCCAGGGCGACCGTTTCATTCTTAACGGCCGTCCGATAACCTTGCGGCTGGTTCTCGATCAGGGTTACTGGCCTGAGACAGGGCTGACGGCGCCGAGCGACGAGGCTCTACTACACGATGTCGTGATGGCAAAAAAGCTCGGATTCAACGGCGTACGGAAGCACCAGAAAATCGAAGATCCGCGGTACCTGTATTGGGCAGACCGCATGGGCTTACTGATCTGGGAGGAAATGCCCAGCGCGTACCGATACACGCATAACTCAATTGAGCGGGTTACACGGGAGTGGATGGAAGTTTTGAAGCGCGATAGCAGCCACCCCTCAATCGTCGCCTGGGTTCCGTTCAATGAGTCCTGGGGGGTGCCTGACTTGCCCGACAGTGCGGCGCAGCGGAATTACGTACAGGCGCTTTATCATTTAACGAAAACGCTCGATCCAACACGGCCGGTAATCGGAAACGACGGTTGGGAGAGCGTTGCGACCGACATAATCGGCATTCACGATTACGACGACCGGCCCGAGCGCATCGGGAAGCGTTATGGTTTAAACGGCAACGAAGCACATTTCTTCAAACGGGAGCGGCCTGGAGGCAAGATGCTTGTCGTTAACGGCAAAGTTCGCGCGGGGCAGCCCATTGTTCTCACTGAGTTTGGTGGAATTGCGCTCACGGATAGCGAGGAAGGCTGGGGCTACTCCCGCGCCGAAACGGCAAAGCAACTATTGGAGCGCTACCGCGCGCTTTTACAAACGGTTCGAGAGCTATCTAATTTGGCCGGCTTTTGCTATACGCAGTTCACTGACACGTACCAAGAAACCAACGGATTGCTGTATGCAGATCGCACGCCCAAAATGCCGGTCGAGGAGATCGCGCTGGCAACGGCAGGGGTGCGGCCCGATTTCGATCTTCAAACAGAACCGGCCTGGAGAGAGCGGATGATGGAGGGCCAGCGGCGCTCCATTCGCCCGGGAAAATCCACTCAAGACTCTTGAGCGCTAGGCTGTGTTGCGACCTCGTGAGCCAGACACCGCACGACCTGTTCGCGAAGCGTGTTGAGCGCAGTCGTCAGGCGATCTGTTTCAATCAACACAAATTCGTACGCTGGCGGGAAGCTCTTGCGCACCTGCATCAGGCGACTGTGATCTTCGCGCAACTTCGGCAATGTTTCTGAAGCGGCTGCCGAGCCTCGGAGCGCGGCTGCGAGAAAATAAAGCGTAAATTCCACATCATACGCAAACGCTCGGAGTTCTGGAGGAGGGTTCCCCGGTTCAGTTGCGAGTTCACCGGCTTCGAGGGCCATCATGGCGTGCATCAGGGCGTGCGAGTGCGCGAGTATGGATGTGAGGCAATTGAGCCGTTCGCGCTTGATGCCCGGCTCTGCACTGACCCGGTCAACTGAGGCTTCCGCATCGGATCGGGCACGCCTCAAATCGCGGCGGGTCTGATCCAGGTTGGCCTCAAGCGAAGGATCCTCCCTTTCGAGCCGCTCGAGAACCGCACGAAAGTAGATACGGCAAGCATCGAACATTGCGGCGACGGATTCGTTTACCTGCATCCGCTCCCAAGTGGGCCAGAGCGCGTAAGCCAGCAAGGCCAGGATGCCGCCTGCCGCTGTGTTCAGCGCGCGCTCCGTAACGACTTCTTTCGGCGTGACCCCGGTAGCGGCAATCAGAAAAACGATCAAGCCACTCACTGACACGCTGAAGACGCCGTAGTTTGCCGGTCCGATTGAGCGAAGCAAGAAAGTGAAAGCTCCGACCAGGATCAACTGGGTCAGCGCCGATTCTGGAAACACGTGATAGAGACCAGTTGCGAGGACGAGGCCTACAAACGTTCCCGCGAGGCGCAGGATACCGCGGCTGAATGTTGTGGTGAAATCCGGCTTCAGCACGACGGCCATTGTCATTGGAAGCCAGTACGATCGCTGCCAACTGGTACCGCGTCCGATCGCATCCCCGATTGCAACGCAAACAGTCAAGCGAACGGCATGACGGAAAGCAGGGGAGTTGAAATGCAGGTTCGCGCGTAGGATTCCGAACCAGTTAGTGACCTGCAGTTTCCAGGGTTGTGCTGCTTCACGCTTAGCGAATTCCGACAATCCTTCAGGCGTCGCATGCTGCGCGAGCTCCAGAACGGATCGTAGCTGTCCGGTAAGAGTATCGACAGCAGAAGGTAGTTCAGTTTCGAGTAGCGGATCGGCCTTGGAGGTTTGACAATGCGCTTTTTCAAACACCACATCTAATGCCTTCAGCAGATCGGGTCCGCCTTCAATTGGTCTATCCGCGCCTAACGAATCGCCTACGCGGCGCAACAAGTTTGGAGTTATCTCGAGTAACTCTTTTACGCATTCGGCAGCCTTCTGCCGGTCCGGTGTATCGTCGTATTTCTCATGCCGCAATGCCTGGCCGAGCCGCGCCAGTATGAAACTGGAGAGCCGGATTCGATCCGCCTGATCGAATAACAAGCGATAGCGCTCGCCTTCGATGCTATGATCCCTGCCGAGAGCGGACAGCGTGTCTTGCGCCTGCGGGCTGAGAGTGCTTACCGGCAAGTCGGTCAGCTTGCCCGATTGGGGGTCGATATCTCGGGCAAGGTCGAGATAGAGTTGGCCAAGCAGTTGTCGTTCCGGTTCTCTGCGCCGAAGCGGCCAAAAGAGCAGAGCCAGACAGGTTTGAAGCAATCCGCCGGCCAGGACGAGCGAGGCTGCAATTGCGGCATCTTTGGCTGAGAACGCGGCGCGGGCCGCAAAGACAATTAGCGCGACGAGCGTGTTCAGGCCGAGATCGCCGGCGCGCGTGCTGATCGAGACCAGCATTCCAGCTACGAACGCCCAAGCGGCTGCAACGACGATGGCGGCCCAATGATATTTGCCTGTCGCCGAGCCAGTGAATACCGCAACCGCGCCGAGGATGCTCCAGGTGAGCATGCGCCGCGCGCGTTGGCCGTAGGGATCGCGGCCATCGGAATACGAGACGTTCAGCGCGCCGGTGGTGATTGCGACGGCGCCAAGCGGCTCTCCGATCGCGATTCCGATGCCGAGCGGCAGCGCTACGCCGAGCGAATTTCGGAACGCAATCCAAGTGTTGATCTTGCTTCTATCTAGCTTGGTGATCGTGCGCCAGAACGCGGTTGCTGGACGCGGCTGGGGTATGTCGGCCAAGGTTGAGTATAAGGCTCGGAAGACGCTGTTCTAAAGGGCAAATGGGTAAATTGCCAAAAAACAATTCGACGTTTTCCTCTGTGAATTGAGCCAGACTATCGACGTCGTTTGTAAAGCGAGGCTCGCCGAAAGCCGCACTGGCCCAGGACCCTCCTATCGCGTAGCGAATCCCGGCTCGCTCGAGTGCGGAGCGTAGCGGATCGAACCCGTCCGCAGGGGACATTACGGTTTTCGGTAAGCCTTTCTCGCGAGTTCTAATCCAAACCGAGTGACAGCAATTCGAAATGTGATTTCGGCCTCATCGGCGTGCGGATCGTTGCGCCGGGCTGCAGCACGTTGGAGAGAATCTGCTGCCCTCCAAAGGGCGGCCGTCAAACCGAGCCGTTCCGAGCGTGTCAAGCTTTTCAGCCGTTGGAAGTAGATCTCACTCGCCTTTTGAGATGTGTCGCTAAACGTCACAGTATTTCGAGTATCTCTCACGTTTCTAACCTACACAGGCCGAAACGTCGCCTTGAAATGGCGGAGATACTTCGGTTCGGAAACGATCTCGAAGCCGCGCAGTCCGTCTCTGCGCTCGTTTACTTCGAGAATCGCTTCGACTAGGTAATCGATGTGACTTTGCGTATAGACGCGACGCGGGATCGCCAGCCGCAAAAGCTCGTGACGCGCATTCTCGCCGAACATCACTGATCCAATCTCGACTGAGCGAATACTGGCGTGCCGGTAAAGCTCGACGGCCAGCGATTGCCCGGGAAATTGATGACGCGGAATGTGCGGCAGCATGCGGCCTGCGTCAATGTATATGGCGTGACCGCCCGGTGGCTCGACAATGGGCACACCGTGATCGGCGATATGCCGGCCGAGATACGCAGTCGACGCGATTCGATATTCGAGATAATCCGGCTGCAAGACTTCCTCAAGCCCAACCGCCATTGCGTCGAGATCGCGCCCGGCAAGTCCGCCGTATGTGGGAAAACCTTCCGTCAACGTGAGGAGGTCTTTTTCCTGCTCGGCGAGCCGGTCATCGTTGGTGCACAATAAGCCACCGATATTCGCGAATGCGTCTTTCTTAGCTGAAAATGTGCAGCCATCGGCAAGCGAGAACATCTTTTGAGCGATCTGCTTAGGGGTCCAATCTTTGTACTCGGATTCGCGCTGCTTGATGAACCAGGCATTTTCCGCAAAGCGGCAGGCATCGAGATACAGCGGAATTCCGTGCCGCGAAGCTATCTCGCGCACCTGTGCGATATTCGCCATCGAGACGGGCTGGCCGCCGCCGGAGTTGTTGGTTACCGTAATCATAATCAGCGGAATATTCAATGCGCCTTCGCTTTCAATCAAGCGCTCCAGCGCTTCGATATCCAGGTTCCCTTTAAAAGGAAGACGTGACTGCGTATCGGCTGCAATGGGCAGGTCGACCGCTTTTGCGCCGCGGTATTCAATATTGGCGCGCGTTGTATCGAAGTGGGAATTGTTGGGCACGATCGCGCCAGGGTGACAGGTAATGGCGAACAGAATGCGCTCAGCGGCCCGGCCTTGGTGCGCGGGAATGATATGGCGGAATCCAGTGAGATCCTGAACCGTTTCTTTGAGCCGGTAGAAGCTGTCGCTTCCGGCGTATGACTCGTCCCCACGCATCAGCGCCGCCCACTGCTCGGTGGACATGGCGCTGGTTCCGGAGTCAGTGAGCAGGTCGAGAAGGATGTCGCGTGCTCGCAACAAAAAGAGGTTGTAGCCGGCTTGTTCGAGAAGGCGCTCACGCTCCTCCGGAGTCGTGCGGCGAAGGGGCTCGACGCTCTTGATGCGAAACGGCTCAATAATCGTCTTCACCGTATCCTTATAGATAGCAATCGCAGTAAAGCCTGCTCATGGAAACACATACGTTAATGCCCGGCGCGTCGGTCGCCGTCCCGACTCTCAACCTGATTGGCAACACGCCGTTAGTCGAACTCGTTGGATTCGATACGGGAGTCTGCGAGCTGTACCTGAAACTTGAATCGCAGAATCCTGGCGGATCGATCAAGGACCGGATGGCGGTTTCGATGATCGAAGCGGCCGAACAAAGCGGCGCGCTGGCGCACGGCGACACGATTATTGAAGCGACGGCCGGTAATACGGGGATCGGTCTAGCTCTCGTCGCGGCCGTCAAAGGTTACCACCTGATCTTGGTAATTCCCGACAAAATGTCACCGGAAAAGATCGCGCACGCGCGAGCACTGGGAGCCGATATTCGACTGACACGCTCAGATGTCGGCCCGGGGCATCCCGATTACTACCAGGACATGGCGGCACGCATCGCGAAAAAGACGCCGCGCTGTTATCACATCAACCAGTTCGCGAATCCCGCAAATCCGCTGGCCCATGAAGTGACAACGGGGCCGGAAATTTGGCATCAGATGGATCACTGCGTGGATGTTGTGGTTTGCGGAGTTGGTTCTGGGGGAACGATGACCGGCCTCAGCCGGTTTTTTGCGCGCGTGCAGCCGGATTGCGAGATGGTACTCGCGGATCCGGCCGGTTCCTCGATTGCTGAATTCGTGCGCACCGGGAAAGAGGTTCCTTCCGGAAGTTATGCGGTGGAAGGAATCGGCGGAGCTTGCGTGCCGGACATAGCAGACCTGTCCCGTGTGCGGCGCGCTTTTAGTATCAGTGATTCGGAGAGTTTTCTTACCGCGCGGGATCTACTCAAGCGGACAGGCATTTTTGGCGGGCCTTCATCTGGAACGCTGCTCGCGGCTGCGCTGCGCTATTGCCGTGAACAGACAGTAAGCAAACGAGTCGTCACGTTCGTGTGCGACACAGGATCGAAGTATTTATCAAAAATGTACAACGATTACTGGCTGCTTGATCAAGGCTATCTCGAACGCCCTTCAAAGGGGACGCTCGGCGAGCTGATTGCAAGGCGCTACGAAGAAGGGGCGGTGATTACCGTTGGTCCTGAGGACACGCTGCTCACGGCATTTCAGCGCATGCGAATGGCGGATGTTTCGCAGGTGCCTGTTTTGCAGGAGGGCAAATGCGTAGGCGTACTGGATGAATCGGATCTGCTGGTTGCGATGCACGGCGATCCGAGCAAGTTTCATTCGCCTGTGCGTGATGCTATGACGAGGCGGCTCGAGACAATCTCGCCCCATCAAGGAATTGAGTCGGTCTACGACATTCTCGATCGCGGGTTGGTGGCGCTCGTAACCGAACGAGACAATTTCCTAGGCTTGATTACTCGATCCGATCTACTGAGCTATCTGCGGCGGAAGCTGCACTGAGCGGCTCCTCCCGAACACTCTCATGCCGCATCGTTTCGGAACACGCGCGATCCACGCCGGACAATCTCCCGATCCGTCGACGGGCGCAATTATGACGCCGATCTACGCCACGTCGACGTATGTTCAGCAAAGCCCGGGCGTGCATCACGGGTTCGAATATTCGCGCTCGCAGAACCCGACGCGATTCGCTTACGAGCGATGCGTTGCCGATCTCGAGGGCGGAACGCGCGGTTTTGCGTTTGCTTCCGGCTTGGCGGCCATGGCGACTGTTTTAGATCTGCTTAATACCGGCGACCACGTGGTTGCGATGGATGACCTCTATGGCGGCACGTTCCGGTTATTCGAGCGTGTACGGAAGAAATCTGCCGGCCTGGAATTCAGCTTCGTCGACATGTCAGATCTTGAATCGCTTCGACGCTCACTGAGGCCAAACACGCGCATGATTTGGGTCGAGACGCCTTCGAACCCGTTGTTGAAGATCGTGGATCTCGAAGCGGTGGCAGGGGTCGCGAAAGAGGGCGGACGTCTCACGGTGGCCGATAACACGTTCGCAAGCCCCTATCTCCAGCGCCCGCTCGAGTTCGGCTTCGATATCGTCGTGCATTCAGCGACGAAGTACTTGAACGGGCACTCGGATATTGTCGGCGGCGTCGTGGTTGTAACCGATCGAGAATTGGGCGAGCGCTTGGCGTTTCTTCAAAATGCAGTGGGCGCAATCGCGAGCCCGTTTGACTCTTTCCTGGTTTTGCGTGGCTTGAAGACGCTGCACTTGAGGATGGACCGGCACTGCGCGAATGCGCAAGAGTTAGCTGAGTGGCTAAAGGGACATCCCGCCGTTGAATCCGTGATGTACCCCGGACTTACATCGCATCCGCAGCACGCGCTTGCGCGAAAACAGATGGACGCGTTCGGCGGAATGATGTCGCTCGTTTTGAAAGGCGATCTTTCTGATGCGCGAAGAATGCTCGAGCGATGCCGCGTGTTCGCTTTGGCGGAGAGTCTTGGAGGTGTGGAAAGCCTGATAGAGCATCCCGCGATCATGACTCACGCATCTGTTCCAGCGGACCAGCGGCGGCTTGCAGGAATCTCGGACACATTGATTCGCCTTTCGGTCGGGATCGAAGAAGTGGACGATTTGAAGAAGGATCTGGAACAGGCACTTGCGGCTTGAATGTGGGTTGGTCAGAAGGACACGGTGCAATGAACAGACGTCAGGTATTGAAGCGGATAGCGGTTCCGGTTGCCGCTGCTTTTGCGCAGCCGGTGGACAAGCCAAAGTCAGACGCGCAGGCAATCGGGCCGGCGACCGAGCGGACGCCACTCATGGCAGAATATGAGCGGTTGCGTTTCGGCGTCTCCTATCACTTCAGCATGAACACGTTCACCGGAGACGATTACGAACAGGGCAAAGTGCCGGCCACCACATACAATCCGACCAAGCTCGATGTGCGGCAGTGGATCAGCGCCGCGCATGATCTTGGGGCGAAGTACGCTGTGTTGACGGCCAAGCACATGTCGGGATTTGCGCTTTGGGATTCGGAAGGATACGAGTACGATGTGGCCGCGAGCGGAAACAAGACGGATGTCGTCGCGGCGTTCATGGCTGCTTGCCGCGAATTCGATATACGGCCCGGATTCTACTACTGCATTCTCGATCCTCACAATGAAGGTAAGTTTGATTGGAACGCGCCCGTTTTACCCGCCTATTACAAGCTCATCTATCATCAAGTGACAGAACTGCACACGCGCTACCCGGGTGCGTTCTATCAGCTCTTCGATATCACCTGGAAGGTTTCGGATGAGCAACGCTGGGAGCTCTACAGGCTGGTCAAGAAGCTAAACCCCGAGTGCGTGATTGTAATGAATCAGGCGTTTTATCAGAGCAAGCGCAATCAAGGACGAACTGCCGAGCCGAAGAGCTGGCCTACGGACGTGATCAACGGCGAAGATCAGTTGCCGCCTCCGGAAGGGCACGACCCGCATCTCAAGTTTGAGGGCAAGACGTATTACCTGCCATTTGAAGCTTGGATGCCCGCCGGCCCGCTCTATCCACCGATGCCCGGAATGCATAGCTGGTTTTGGCGTGAAGGATTTAAGACGCAGAGTCCGGAAGCGATCGCGGGCTTTTATCGCGCTTGCACGACGCGCAATTCGAATCTCCTGCTCAACCTAAGCCCCGACAAGACAGGCCGCTTACCGGACGAACAGGTGGAGACGCTGCACGCGGCCGCGAAGCTGATTCACGCCTGAGCGGCGCTGACTTTTGTAGCGCTCCTAAAACTGAAGTCTCAATGCGAACTGCAGCTCGCGCGGAAGACCTGCACCCGTGTTATCGGCTGCAAACTTATCACTGTTGCTGTTTAAGTTGACAAGCGACGTGATTTGCCCAAAACCCGCCTCAGGTACAACATATGCGGTGGGGTGTGTTGCATCCGGCGGATTGTAATCAAGGGTCAGGTTGTTTGGGTCCGCAAGCTGATCTTTGTTGAAGATGTTGAATGCCTGTGCGATGAATTGCAGACTGAATTTTTCGTTCAGTTTGAATTCTCGCTGCAAAGCGACGTCGATCTGCCACACGGTTGGCGCGCTAATGAGACTTCGTCCGGCATTCCCGAAACGCAATAAGACTCCGTTGGGATCGGATGGAGGAGCCGTGAACGCGGCCGGATTCACCCAGTTATTCGCGTTTTGGTTCGCGGGTACAACAGAGACTCCCGACACGACATCGGGACGTACATTATTTGCATTTCCATCGGGAATAAGACTCGGGTCAATGTTCAGGTTTACAGTCAAAGGATGCCCGGTATGCCACGTCCCAATACTGCTTAATTGCCATCCGCCAAATACCGCTCCAAGAAAGCCGCTCTGAAGGTACGGCTTGTCATGTCCAAATGGCAGCTCATAAACGGAGTTGACGACAACGTTATGCCGCACATCGTAAACGCTCGAAGCGCGGTCGCACTCGCGGCACAGAACATTTTGCGGAGCATTCGATTCGCCGCCTCCGACAGAACCGTCGTTTATGGAATGCGACCACATGTACTGCATACCGAACAGCCATCCCGCGGTGAAATTACGCTGCAATGAAACGTGCAGGGCGTTAAAGCTGCTGTTCGCATCGTTTCTCTTCAGATCGATTTGATCGAACCCAGGAAGAGGCCGCAGACCCGTAGCAGGATCAATGGTGTTGATAAAGGTGCGCTCGAACAGGCGCCGTCCTTGGCTTGCGAAGTATCCCGTGTCAAGCACGAACTGCGCGGGGAGGTTCTGTTGAATAGACAGGCCGTATTCCGTCGCGTACAGATCCTTGCGATCGCGCTGCAAGGCTCGCGGCGTCCGGCCCGCCACCGAAGCCAGCGGGATAAATGGCTCGATGGGATAGGAAAGATTTGGATCATCCGCCGAGGTGAGTGAAATCCGAACGTTGTCGCTTTCGAGCGCGGCGTTCCGGTCATCATTCTGAGCCGGGGCGTGGTAGATACCAAAGCCGGTGCGAATCGCCGTTTTTGGCGTGACTGCCCAGGCAATCGCGAAGCGGGGATCGAAATTGGTGTAATTCGGAAACTCCAAAGCCGAATTCGGCGAACAAATGCCTTGGCACCGGTAGAGATCGAAAATCCGAACGCGGTCCTTCACTTCGTACACCGGCGAATAATACTCCCAGCGCAAGCCCATATTGATCGTCAGATTCGGAAGCACTTTCCATTCGTCCTGGAAATACGGCAGGATGAATGAATGCCGAAGCCCCCGGCAGCACCAGGAACTTTTCAGCAAAAAAGAACTTACGTGATCGGCGAGGATCGCATTATTGTCGTCGAAATTGATGGAGTTGTCTTCCGTGATCCCTTGATTTAGATCGATCCGGCGAACCTCCATACCAACCTTGAATGTGTGCCGTCCGCGAACGATGCTGAGGTTGTCGATCCAACTGTACGTCGTCCCGACTTCGTTGTCCGTGTTGTTGTTATTGAGCGGCTCAAAATTTGCAAAACTGACTGCGTATGGAAAGAGGCTCACTTGCGGATTGTGAAAAGGCGAGCGATTGATTCCAAATTTTGCCTCGTTGAAGATGGTGGGCGAAAAAATATGCTGAAGGGAGATCATGTAGTTCTGCGGCCGATTAATGATTTCCTGCTTATCGAGCAGATTACCGAGCGGAGCGCTGGTGAAAGAATCATCGATCGCCAGGCGAAACGAAAGAAATGTTCGGTCGCTAATGCGATGATCTAACCGCATCAGCCCGCTGTTCTCGACTAGATGAATGGCCCCTTGACGAGTATATTCATCCGTATTCGGATCAACGGAAAGCTGTCCCGTTGGATATACGTTCAAAATGGGCGCGAGCTGAGGGGATTGCGACATCACCTGCGCTTTAAAGGCAAGGCTGGGAACAAAGGCGTGCAAGGTCTGGCCGCGAAACTGCTGGATTCCTTCGAACGAGACGAAAAAGAACGTCTGGTCCTTAACGATCGGACCGCCAAAGCCGGCTCCAAACTGATTCATGCGGAACGGCGGAACTGTTGTCGGTCCGGTAGCCGCCGGATCGTTGTCGATATCTAAGAAGGATCGCGAATCGAAGATGCTGTTACGTAGATAATCAAACGCTTCGCCGTGAAAGTTGTTGGTTCCTGATTTCGAAACCAGATCGACCTGTCCGCCCGATCCGGCGCCGTACTCGGCCGTATACAGGGCCGAATTGACGCGATACTCCTCGACGGCATCGGTGGGGATTTGGAGGCGCGTTGTGGATTTCTGTGCTTGCTCTTGAATTCCAGTCGCATCGATTCCGTCCATCCGGTAGTTGTTATCATCGCGCGCCCGGCCAGCAAATCGGATCGACCGCTCGTCGCCACCCCCGTCATCTACGGCAAGCGGCGCCAGAATCAGAAGATTAGCCCAGTTCCGGCCGTTTGTCGGAAGATTGTCGATCTGCTCTGACCCGACGGTGGCAGAAATCTCGGCAGTGTTTCGCTCGAGCAGTGGTTCAGCCGACCTCACTTCCACCTGTGTTGTCGTGGTTGCGACCTGAAGCCGCGCATCGAGAGTCACATTCTGGCCCGCTTCCAACTTCACGTGCTCGAAGGTCAAGCTTTGGAAGTGACCGCTTGAGAACTGTAGCGTGTATTCGGCGGCAGGCAGCTTGGGGAGGATGTAAATTCCATCGCGATTCGTGATGACTGTCCGCACCTCGCCTGTCGCACTAGAGACGGCCGTAACCTTAGTGTCGCGGATTACACCGCCACTCGGATCGGTGACTGTGCCGTTGAGGGTTGCAGTGTCAACCTGCGCCAGTGCTGAATTCATAACACCCGCAAGCAACGCCACAAACAGCGGCGTGACACACTTGTTCAACAATCTCACGATAGGCTCCCTCCTCTTCTTGCCTGAGTTAGCCGGAGAGTACCAGTGCAATATGAAAAATGGGTGACTATTTGCTGACTGCACGATGAATTCAATTGCGATGACGGACGGCGGGAACTACCCTACACTTAGGTCGATGTTTCATCGCGGATGTGTTCTTGCTGTATTTGCGACTGCTCTTTTCACAGTGGCTTGCTCAACCGTCGAGTCACGGAATCAAGCGGCAGATCTCGAAACCGGGCCGTTATTTCGCATCGAAGAGCACGCCGGTCAGCCGCTCACCGTCATCACTTACGGCGACACGCGGTTCACCGATCCGCAGGAGACGGAAGCCACGAACCCGCAGGTCCGCCGCTGGCTGGTTGACAAAATCGCTTCAGAACATCCGGATGCGCTTCTTCTCAGCGGAGATGTTCCGTGGCATGGAGGGAACGCGAACGACTACACTGTGTTCCGAGACGAATCGCGTTCCTGGCGCGATCAGCACATCTTTCTCTTGCCCGCGCTCGGGAATCACGAGTTCAGCGAAGGTTCCGAGCAGACCTGTTTGCAACATTGGTGGACCGCGTTTCCTGAATTGCGTGGACGGCGCTATTATGCCGCGCAGATTGGCGCTGAGATCTATGCCCTCAACCTCGACACTGAGCTATCATTGCTCCCCGGCAGCGAGCAGGCTCACTGGATCGCGAATCAACTGGCTAATTTGCCTTCATCGGTCAAATGGGTGTTTATTAACCTGCATCACCCTCCAGTGGCGGACTTCCAAGCGAACGGGGATGCCAGCCACAATCCGCGGCCAAATGAAATCGCTTTGGCCGGACTGCTAGAGAACAGGGCGCGTTCGTCATCGGTCAAATTCATCGTGGTCGCCGGACATATTCACAATTACGAACGGTTTCTCGAGGGCGGAGTTGTTTATATGGTTTCAGGCGGCGGCGGAGCCAAGCCGAGACCCATCGTGCGCTCGCGCGAGGACCTGTTCCAGGACACGGGATTTCCTAATTACCACTACATAAAATTCGTGAAGGGCGCCGCAGATCTCGACGCGGTTATGATTCGTGTCGTCGATCCGAACGCCCCGGCGCCTTCGTGGGAAACAAAGGATCACTTTCAGATTCCGTCAAACCGAGAGCACGCTACTCGTAGCGCAAAGCTGTGACGGGCTCGATGCGCATGGCCCGAAGCGCGGGCAGCAAGCAGGCGGCAAGCGTGGCGATCGTCAGGATGACCGCGGTCAGGATAAATGAGGGCGGATCCAATTGCGACACGCCGAAGAAGAGCCCTTCGAGCGATCGCGTGAGAAGGAGCGCGCCAAGAATTCCGACGCCAACTCCAATAATCCCCATGAATAATCCCTGACCAATCACCTGCAGAAGCAATTGTTGCGGCTCTGCACCGAGTGCCATCTTGATGCCGAACTCGGTTGTGCGCTGCTCGACGGAATACGAGATCACTCCGTAGATGCCCACTGCAGCCAACCCGAGAGCGAGCACCGAAAACATCGTAAGAATCAACGTGAGAAATCGAGGCCGGGAGCTTGCGGCGGCGACAACATCATCGATGGTCCGTATTTTCGCGAGCGGCAGGCTGGGATCGATAGAAGCAATTACCCTTCGCACTTCGCTGGTTATTGCGAGCGGGTTGCCGCTGGTTTTGACGACGATATTGGGGCTGTCTAATCCGTCTCTGTCCGGCAGAAGCTGGTACGGAATGAAGAGCTCCGTTCCTGCAGGTTTATCGAGACCGCTGTTCTTGATGTCTGCGATAACGCCAACAATCGGAATCCAAGGAGCCTTTGGGCCGGCGAAGCGCACACGTCTACCAAGAGCCGATTGATGCGGCCAAAATGTACGGGCCATACTCGCGTTTATGACAATTCCGGGGGTTGTCTCTGTGCCGTCCTGAGGCTCGAGAAACCTGCCCTCGATCAATCGCGCTCCCAGAGTTTGGAAAACCTTGTCGCCCGCGATCTGATAGAAAGCGACATTTTGAATCGGGCCACCAGGAACGCGAACGAAATTCTCAATATCGGTATCGTTGTCATTCTCAGGCCGCAGCGGCGGTAAGCCGTACAGCATGGTTACTGAGCTCACGCCGGGCAGTCGACCGATGCGTTCCTGGGCAACTCTCCAAAAATATCTCGCGGCATTCGCATCTTTATAGGTCGCTTGAGGCAGCGCGACATTAAACGTCAACATGCTGCTTGGGTTAAAACCGGGATTCACCTGTTGGAGCTTCCAGAAGCCCCGAACCATGAGTCCTGCGCCGGCGACCAACAAAAACGCCATCGCCATTTGAGCGACCACAAGTACTTGTCGGTAGCGATTGGATGCGACGGTGGACGAAGCGCGGCCACCGGCGGCTTTCAGCGTTTCATAAACGCGGATCGCCGATACGTGAATAAACGGAGCGAGACCAAAGAGAATGCCCGTGATCACCGATACGCCTAGCGTGAAGAGCAAGACCCGCCAATCCAGCCGGATTTCGTCTATGCGAGGAATGCTTCCCGAGTTTGTCGACTCGATCAGCTTCAGACTTTGAGATGCGAGTGCAATTCCGAGCGCAGCGCCGACAACAGAGAGGAATGCGCCTTCGAAGATGAATTGCTTCATCAGATCGCCAGTTGATGCGCCCATCGCGCGCCGGACGGCAATTTCGCGCTGCCGCGCCTCACTCCGGGCAAGCAGCAGGTTCGCGACGTTGACGCAAGCAATCAGCAGTACGAACACCACTGCGCCGAGCAGCATCAGCATTGCCCTTCTTACGCCGCCGACGACTTCGTCATAGAACGGATACATGGAGACGGGGTGTTGCTTTGGGCTGAAAACATGCGTATTCGGGGACTCAGCTTCGCCCCAGCGGGCGACCAGCCGCGCCATCTCATCTCGGGCCTGGGTGAGAGTGATTCCGCTGCGAAGACGTCCGAGGACGTTGTAGTTGTGACCGCCCCGGTTCGTGCTCTTGGGATTGAGCTGGAGCGCAGACCACGCCTCGGTTTGATCGACAGCGTCGGGAGGAAACACAAATCCTTTCGGCATAACGGCGATGACGGTTGCCTTTGCGCTGTTGAGATAGGTATTTCGCCCAATAATCTTGGGATCCCCGCCGAAGGCGCGCTTCCACAATCCATACGACAAAACAATCACGGGCGCAGCGCCAGGGACGTCCTGTTCAGGCGCGATGAAATGGCCCATGAGCGGTTTGATCTCTAGCAGCGGCAAGAGCTCGGCACTTACGAAGGTAGTGGTGACGCGCACCGGCTGACTCAGCCCAGCGACATTCGCGCCCGTGGTTGCCCACGCCCCGATTGATTCGAAGGATTTCGCTGAAGTCTTCAGATCAAATACCTCCGGTTCTGAAACCCAAAATTTGTGGAGGCCTCCACCCGGAAAGGTTGGGAACTCGGTATAGATGCGCACGAGGCGCTTGGAGTCGGGATACGGGAGTGGGCGCAGAACCACGGCGTTTACGATGCTGAAAATCGCTGAGGTCGCCCCGATTCCGAGCGCGAGACAGATCAACGCGGCGATCGTGAAGCTTGGGGTGCGAAGCAAGGTGCGAAGCGTGTACCGAAGGGTTTGGAGCATGTCGAATTAGAGATGTGCAACCGGCTGGCCGCGACGATTGGTAGCTATGTCAATAAGTTTACTCGCGTACATAGGTCCAAGTGTTCGCAAGTGGGACACGAATGCTCGCTAGGGCTTCCCACTTAGGCGTCGATTCACAGACCACGAACCCCGATGGTCTGCGCCACCGATTTTTTGGCGGCGGTGATGCGATGTTCGGGAGTTTCCAGGTGGATGTTTTGTAGAACATGGCTGTGGGGCGAACTGCACACGGACTTCATGGATGCGCTGATGCCGATGGTGTCGCAGCCAGTGGAGATCGCCGGGCGCGACCGGATATTTCGGAAAACTGCAGTGGACCTGATTCGCAACTACCTGGAAGAGTTGCTGCAGGCACCGGGGCAGTGACGCGACGAATCGTCACTAGAATTGATCGTCTTAATTACCCCGCCACTGAAATACGAGGCCTTTCATTCACTCGTGTTCTGCTAGTGTGCTTCGAAATACATCAACTATCATCGGCGCATGGCCCGGAGTGTAATGGAAGCTCGAGATCTATTCCGACGACCTTCTGCGTCCCGATTTAGTCTGATTGCGGTTTTACTGTTGTGCAGTCTGGCTGCGGCGCAGACCAAGGTGCCGCTGCAACCTTTTGCGCAAGAAGTACGTCAGGTGGAGACCGCGCTGGCCTATTTAGGGGAGCCGCTGCCGCCGCAGGACGAGAATGCAATCAATGCGCTCATCGCTAAGACCGACGAGACAGAAGCGGTTTCGGGCCTCGAGCAAATTCTCGACAAGTACACGCTCGCGATCGTCGAAATCAATCCAGAGAGCCGTGTCAAAGTGCGTCCCGGGCCCGCAAGACGCGAGCTGGTCGAAGCCGGAACGCGCATTTTCCTCGTGAAAGTGATTAACCTGGCCGGAGTGACCCCGCGACTACAAGCAAAAAGCCCGAACGCGCTGCCCGTATACATTCAGTCGGACGGGAGCGCCGAGCCTGCGAAAGAAATTTCCCCGGCTGACCTCAGGGATCGATGGATAACTCTCGATCTTTATGACAAAGACCCAATGCCCGAGCGCCTTTCTGGCCTGCCATTGGAATATCGAATCGTGGAAATCTACAGCCGCGATCGAGGACAACGTTCCGCCGAGATCACTTTCGACGTGGGGCAAGGCACTCAGGACATCGGCTTTCGCAACCGGATGATCATATTGTTTGACGCGCTGCCTGCTGCACCGCTCGAGCTGCGGGTACGCGATGAGAATGGATTGCCCACCGTTGCTGCCTTCACGATCCGTGACCATTCGGGCCGGCTCTATCCGAATCCATCAAAGCGCCTGGCGCCCGATTTCTTTTTCCAGCCGCAGATTTACCGCAGCAATGGTGAAAAGATTCTCTTGCCCGAGGGCATTTATACGGTCACCTGCTCGATGGGGCCGGAATATCTTGCGCAGACCAAACAGGTCAGAGTCACGAACGCAGGCCGAAACCAAGCCTCTTTCGGCATGCAGCGCTGGATTAATCCCGCAAAATACGGCTGGTATTCGGGCGACCATCACGTGCATGCGGCCGGCTGCTCGCATTATCAGAACCCCACCGAAGGAGTGCGGCCTGAGGACATGGTGCGCCAGATCAAAGGCGAAAAGCTAAACGTCGGAGCCGTGTTGACATGGGGTCCCTGCTATTACTATCAGAAGCAATTTTTCACGGGCAAAGACAACCCGCTCTCGGCGCCGGACCGGTTAATGCATTACGATCTAGAAGTTTCCGGTTTTCCGTCCAGCCACGCCGGACACCTAGTGTTGCTTGGCCTCAAAGACCAGGACTATCCCCACTGCGTTCGCATTGAGCAATGGCCTACTTGGGACCTGCCCATTTTGCGCTGGGGAAAATCGCAGGGAGCGCTGGTGGGCTTCGCGCATTCTGGCTGGGGTCTGGAAGTGAAATCGCATGAGCTTCCCAACTACGAAATGCCGGGATTTGACGGCATCGGCGCGAACGAATACATCGTTGATGTAACGTATCCCGATACCGTTGACTTCATCTCGGCTGCGGACACTCCTTATATTTGGGAGCTCAACATCTGGTATCACACGCTGAATGTCGGCTTCCGCACGCGCATTTCGGGAGAGACCGACTTTCCTTGCATTACAGACGCGCGGGTCGGCCAGGGACGTGTTTACGCCAAGATTGAGGGCCCGCTCAGCTACCCGGCCTGGCTTGATGCTCTTCGCGCAGGCCGAAGCTATGTGTCCGATGGACGAAGCCATTTAATGGACTTCACCGTTAATGGTGTGGAACTCGGAACGCACGCGAGCGAAGTGAAGCTTGCAGAAGCCGGGACAGTTCACGCCCACGTTAAGGTTTCCGCATACCTGCCTTATGCGGCCGAGCGTGGCGGAAGCGATGAGGAGCCCTCGTGGATGATTCCTCTGGGCAATGCGGGAACGAAACATATGGTCAATAGTGCTTCTTCTACAGATATCCGTGATCGCCCACTCGATAGCGAGCCTTACTGGCACCTCGAGCGCGCGCGTATTAAAAGAACGAGGCAAGTGCCAGTGGAACTCGTTATGAACGGAAAATCCATCGGCCGCAAGGATATCGTTGCGGATGGGACCGTTCAGGACGTGGTGTTTGATGTCCCTGTCGAACGAAGCAGTTGGCTGGCAGTGCGGATTCTTGGGTCCTCGCATAGCAATCCGGTTTTCATTCTAGTGGCCGGAAAGCCCATTCGCCCTTCCCGTCAGAGCGCTGAATGGTGTCTTGCTGCTGTAAACCAGTGTTGGACGCAAAAGGCTTCGAAAATCTCGCAGCGTGAACTTCCAGCGGCGCGCGCAGCTTATGATCATGCGCGCGCAGTTTATGCCAAGCTTCTCACCGAATCCGTGCAATGAGGACAGGTTCGTAGGGTTCCTCGTGTTGTTCCCGTCGATAAAGGAACTCAGCGCGTACTCGCTGACGGTTGCTGCGTCAGTGGGGTTAGGCCCTTGTTTCGCCTTGATAGCAATTTCTGCAAAAGAAACTGGACTTACTATGCGTACCGTTTCCGAGTGCTCCAGCAATCTTTGAACCTTCGGTGTGAACGCTACGTCGAAAATTCCCGCCACCACATACAGAGCCGTCGTACCGAAGAGAACTCGCAATCAGTAGTGACCTTGCAGAAAGTCATCGACTTCCTTGTTTGTCATAGGGCGCGTCGCTTCGTAAAATTGCTCCGGCGACATGGATACGACGCCTTTGAGCGTTCCGAACTTTGGAGCCGTTTTTGCACACGGCCGCACGATTTCGGCAATGACGCGACCGTGGCGTTCAATCGTCACGCGCTCGCCTTTCTCAACCGCCGTCAAGAGCTGGGTCAACTTGTTCCTCGCTTCTGTAACGCTCACGGTCATATGTACATTCTGGCTAGATCCTAGCGAGGTGTGAACAAGAAACCCTCTCCCCGGTTATCGGGGAGAGGGCCGTTGCAGTCGGAGACGTATGTTACTCGCCGTCGTCGTCAGCTTTGGTGGGAGCAGGGTTGTTAAAGTCGCTCGGGAGGCGAACCTTGGTCTCGCCCGGGTAGGGCCGCGTAAATCCAGTCGACATGTACCAGTTGAGATGGTTGACCGTGTCCGGGTCTTCGGAGTCAGGTTTGGTCAGTTTGCCGGCGAAGATCGCCGCCTTTTTCTGAAGCCAAGCCGCCCGCAGGGTCTTAACCGCAGCGCTGTCCGTTTTCTTGGCTACGCTCGAGGTAACGCCCTGGTCTAGCGGGACCTGGTTCCGCACGTGATTCCAAGGTTTGAAGTTGGCAGCGGGCGGGTCGCCCGTGACGAAAGCCGTCCTCATGGGCGACGCCACGAGGTCCATCTGGTTCATGGGCGTCAGACCGAGGATTTGCTCGATCGTCCGAGTCATGTTGACTTGCGTGTAGTAGCTGTGAACCGTTGGTCCGTACTGCACGGTGTAGGGGCTGATGACATAGCCCGGGCTGCGGTGACCGTCGATGTGGTCGACGCCGTTCTGCGCGTCGTCTTCCTCGATGAAGATCGCCGATGAGGACCAGACGTTGCTGTGGCTAATGTAGTCGATCATGCGCCCCACAGCTAAATCGTTATCGGCCTGTTCGGCTTGTGGAGTCGGCGGGCCGCCAGTGTGGTCGCACATGATCCATAGGATGCTCAACGCGGGCACCGTACCGGCCGCGAGGTCTTTGTTGAAATCCTGCACCCACAGATCGACGCGGAACTGGTCCGGGATGCCCAGATCGAAATAAGGGAAGTTCTTGACGAGATGGGTACTCACGGCCGGGATAGAGGATTCTGCGAGGATCTCATTTTGATAGTGCAGCGTCTTCTCCCCCGGGACGCCGGGTGCTTTGCAACCAGGTGCTTTCTCGAAGCACTGGGAGTCGGCATAGAACTGGCTCCAGCTTGGCTCCCCGCTTGGTCCGTACGATCCGTTCTTCTGTTTGTACAAATCGTTTTCGACGTATTCGCCGTAGATCTTCACCGGCAGACCAGCGTTCTCCGCTTCCGAGAACAGGAAACCCTTTTTCTGATAGGCGAGCGCATCGCCGGCGTTCCCGCCCGGATAGCTGCGGACCCAGTCAGGCGATTGAATGTCGTCAGCATACGGCGCTACGCCCTCCATGATCCACTGATGACCATCAGCCGATTGGCGGCTCGGGTCGTAGAAATTGTCGAGCAGAGGGAAGCGCTTCACCCACTCGTGCGCGTTCGGCGTGATCGCCAGGCCGTTGGCTGTGGCGGCGGAGCCGTCGCCGAAGACTGCCAGCGAGGGGTCGCCATTGCCGGCGGCCACATCGCCCAGGATCTGATCATAAGTGCGGTTTTCACGGACGATCAGGAACACGTGCTTGATCAGGGATGGATCGCCGATCCTCCCAGGGATTGGGACCGGTTTGGCATCTGGAGATCCACCGGAGGCAGACTCGATATTTTGCTTCAGATCCCAGTGGTTGTTCTCGAAAACCTGCCGGGTCATCGCCTCCAACGTTCCGCTATCCGGCACGGGGATGATACTGACGGTGCCATTGTCCTGGTGGGTGTTGTAGCCGCAGACGCCGTGGTCGCACTCGAACGAATAACGCGTGCCGATGCCCTTGTCGTTGGCAACGAGGAGCGCGTTATTGGCTTGGTCCAGCACGACCGAGCTCGGAGCGTATGCTACCGGGATCATCCCCGTGACGGGATTCTTCGCGGTATTGCTGAGGTCGATCACCCCGATGGCGTTGGCATTGTACAGCGCCACGTAGGCAACGCCTTTCTTCACATCGACTGCGATCGAGTTCGGGCCGGCGCCATAGGTCGGTTGCCCTTTGCCGGGCACTCCGATCGGCAGCCCGAGGTCGATCGTCCGCACGACCGTGTTGGAGGCGGTGTCGATCACTGAGATGGTGTCGCTATAGGTGTTGGCGACCAACAGGTGCTTTCCGTAGAACGCCATTCCGGTCGGGTGCAAATCGGTCGAAATGGTAGCGGTGACCTTCATCGAGGGTAGATCAACCACAGAAACGGTCCCAGTAACCGCGGCACCCACAAATGGGTCGGCCACGATTTCCGTGCCGGCGGAGTTGATCTGGAAGTCCGCCTCGGTAGCGACGCGGCCACCCTCGTTGCTGACGTACGCGGTCTTGCCATCACCGGTAATCACGACGCTGTGCGGCGCGTTGCCTACGCGAATCTGCGTAACCAACGTCGGCGGATTCGAGGTCAGGTCAATTTTGGCGAGTGTGTTGTTCTGGTTCAGCAGGGCATAGGCGCTGTTGCCATCGCTTGAGAGCGCGACGCCGCCGGGATAAGAAGTGCTCGGACTATAGAATGAGCCGCAGGGATTGCCATAAGAGGCCGGAGGGCTGTTCGGGAAGCACTTGATAAAGGAGTTGTTCGGCGGAACACTGACCTGGGCGTCGTCGTGCAGCATGCCCTCGTGATCGACAGTGGCGATCGTGACATTGCTGCTGTCCTGGCTGAACACTAGGTATTTGCCATTTCTCGAATAGGCTATGCCGCTATAGCTGCCGCTCGGATCCAGGCCGAGGGTGATGTAGTTCTGCAGGACAACGCCGGTGCTGGTATCGAACACCTCGACGGCGCCCGGGCCGGACTGCGACGTGCCCAGGGTGAGGACAGCGGCGGTGTGATTGAAGGGACTGGGGTTCAGCGCGATGGCCTTCGCGCGGACCCGGTCGCCGAGGTTCACTAGGGTGCCGGCTGGGGTGATGACCTGGCCATTGCTGACGACCCACGAGCCGTTTGGCTGCGGGCCGGTGACGTAGGTCGGGAACGGCACGGACTGACAAAACAGCGCCGGAACGCTCAGCCCCGCCGCCAGCAGAGCTTTGAGCGGGCGCAGACGATTGACCCGAGAATTATTTCGAGACCTTTTTCGCGACTTTCGCGACATGTACGCTTGTCCTCCTTGGATTTTCATCACGCAACCGGGATCGGCCGTGAGACATCGGGGTGGAAATACGACCCTCACCAATCTCTACAGCCGACCTGTAACGGGTTCATGACGATCGAGTGAAATTTCCATTTAGATAGAGTTGAACTGTTCTAGCGGATTGAGCGCAGCTGGACCTGAAGCGAAGCCTGTTTCGTGGATCTTGTTTTGTATATGCTCAGTCGACGAGCTCGCGCAGAGGTCCCAGCCAGGGTTTGTAGCGCCGCCAGCGCGCGACGGAGGTCTGATAGATCGGCTGCCGGGCCTGCCATTTGCTGGGAGTTTTCACAGCGCGAGTATTGCATTCGGGGCGCAGGCACGCGTCGTGCCAAGTCAGGCCACAGGCGGCGATGATCCGCCGGATGACTGGCTCGGGCTCGCGGGTCAAGTCCTCGTAATCGACCTCGATGAAGCGATCCGCCGGCAGCACGCTCCGCCAGTGGTCGACGAGCCGCTGGTAGCTGCGGAAATACGCGACCAGTTCGGCGCCTCCGGTTGGAAACGGCAGGCTCGGATGGAAATGAGTTTGATGGATTGACAGCGCTGTATCAGCGGCGGCGCGGCGGCAATGGATGATGGTTGCGCGCGGGAATGCCATGTGGATCAGCCCGGCCCAGAGGAAGTTGAACGGCATCTTGTCGGTCACCCGCGCTGCTTTGGGTGCAATCGAACGCAGTACGCCGAGATAATCTGCCGCGGCCTGGGCAAGGAACGACCTCTCGTTTCCGACCCCGCCGGAACCGTGCCACGCCGCCCCGCGCTGGTTCCAGAAATTCAACTCATCGCCGGCCCCGACCTCGGGATGCATGGAGACAATCTGCTCCACGAGAGTTGTGCCCGACCGAGGCATGCCGATGATCAGCACAGGCTTGGCATCCGAGCTGCCGAGTTCGGGCGCGCGCGCGATCCATTCGGGTGTGCAGCGGGCAATCAGACGGTCGATCTCGGTCGAGAACGCGGACGAGTCGAAAGACCCAAAGCTCCGGCGTACGTCGTCTGCAGCGTCGAAATGCTGCATGGCCAAGGCGTAGTCGCCAAGATCCTCCGCCGCCTTACCGATCGCGAGATGAACCCGCAGGCGTTGCGCCGCTTCCAGCCCCGGGGTGGCCAGTGCGGCTTCCATCTGTTGAAGGAGACCGTCATCATCGGTTGTGACGGCGCGACAGCGGACCAGATCGTAGTAGCTTCCCGCCAGGAGGGGCGCCAGCGTGATCGCGCGTTCGAAGCATTCCCGGGCCTCGTCGAAACGGCCGAACTCAGAGAGCAGATTGCCCAGCAGATCATGCGCCATGGCGTTTGTCGAATCGAGCGCCAGCGTGTGTCGCAGCACCTTTTCAGCTTCTTGGTTGCGATTCTCGATCAGCAGCGCCCTCGCCTTGCCAAGGCGACCGAAGCTTGTAGTACTGCCGGTTGCGGCGGCGCGGCGGAAACAGCCGATCGCCTCATCACGATGGCCCAGTGTATAGACCAGAGCCCCGGCGCGGAACCACGCCTCGGTCAGGGAGGGGGACAGCTCAGTGGCGCGGTCGTATGCAACAATTGCTCCACCGATGTCGCCCAGCTTCTCCAAGGCGATTCCGAGGCGGAAATATGCATCGGTGTAGCGCGGGTCGCTGCCAGTGGCCCGCTGAAATGCCTCAATGGCATCCGGTAAGCACCCGACTTCGAGGCAGGCGAGGCCGAGGTCGTGCTGGATGATGGGATTCGCCGGCTCGAGCAGCGCTGCATCGCGCAATGGCGCGATCGCATCGGCTGGCCGCCCGGCCCTGAGCAACTCAGCGGCGGACGCAAGTAGAAGCGCCACCTGCTGCGGCGCGGCTGGATTTGGTGATTGAGACATGGCGCGAACGGAAGCCTTCAATGCAACGCGCGTCCCGTTCGATGCAACTGATTTCGCAGCATCGCGGCGTAGGGCTGCCATTCAGGCGACCGTAGATCTTCAATTTTGGCTTTCATTTTACGCTGCCAGTTGGGGTATTCGGCCGTGCTGCCCGGCAAATTCTGTTGCTCGGTTTCTTTCGTGAAGTCCTCCTGATTGAACAGCAGGATCATTGACGGAACCTGCGCAAGAAAAGCGATGATCGCGTTGTGAAGATCGCCATCGAGTTGCACCACACGGTCCGCGCTTCGCGGATACCAGTGCGGCAATAGATTTTCCGCATGAAGCGCGTCCAGCATGCTCTGCTTGTCGCGTTTGCGATCTTCAAGCTGGCTTCGGTATCCGCCTTCATCGATCAGCCCGGCGCTTTTTCGCGCCTCGATGTCGCGGCTAGTCCAGAAACCGGCGAGCGTCGGAAGGTCATGTGTAGTTGACGAGACCAGAGCTTGACGAGGATATTCTCCGCTGCCCTTGAATGACTGGTCTCGGTGCTTTTCGAAATAGAACAAGCGGTAGCTCAGGATGCCGAACCGCGAGAGCATATCGCGGATTTCGTCGGTTACGGTACCGAGATCTTCGCCAACAATGACGTTCTTATTGCGCACGCTCTCGAGCGCGAGAATCCGCATAAGATCCATTGCATTTTCGCGCACATAGATGCCTTCGGATGCGTCAACGCCCTCGGGAATCCAGAACAGCCGGAACAAGCGCATGACATGGTCGATGCGCAGCGCTCCGCCGCATTTGGCAACTTTGCGAATGCTTTCGCGATAGAGCCGGTATCCGTTTTCCCTATGCGCAGTAAAGCGAGGCGGCGGGAAGGCCCAGTCCTGCCCGTTCGGCGAGAAGTCGTCCGGCGGCGCGCCGACACGGCAGCCCGGCACATAAAAATTGCGATGAGCCCAAAGATCTGAGCCGCAGTTGTCGGTAGCTAACGCCAAATCATGATATAGACCGATGGATAGTTTCTGTCTCGCGTACGTATTTGCGGCCGACAACTGCTCATCAAGAACGAACTGAACATATTTGTAAAATTCGATCGTTCGCGGATGCTGTTTGGCAAACGCGCGGCACGCGTCTGACTCGGGAGACTGGTATTCTTCCGGCCAGTCGCGCCAATTCCAGCAATCAGGATTCTGCCTGTGTAGAATTTCGTCAAACGCGCAGTACAGAGCAAATTTTTCGAGCAGGTCTCCTTCGCGATCGCAGTATTCAGCGAAGACGGCGGCTCGTGGAGAGCCTTGCGCATGGCGCTTGCGGAATTCGCGGAACAAAACTTTCAAGAATCGCCGCTTCAATTGGTCGATCTGTTCATACTGAACAAATTCGGCCTCGCGAAGCTTGCGAATACTTTCTTGAATCGGAGGCGAAATAGCCAAACGCTGCGCCCAGAGAGACAATTTGAATTCGGGAACGCTTTCGACGTCGATGTAAATCGGATTCTTATAAAAGATGGACAGCGGCAGATAGGGGCTGGTGTTGTATGGCACGCGGTTATACAGCGCGTGAAGCGGATTGAGGCCGATGAAGCTGACGTCAAACTCAGTCGCAGCCCAATCAATGAGAGAGTGGAGATCTGAGAAATCTCCGCATCCCCAGTTGCGGTCGGAACGGAGCCCGTAGAGCGCAACATTTAAACCTGCGGTCCGAGCGCCGGATGCTAGGCTCTCCGGGAGATATGCGCGATCCGGACCCACGATCAGATGAGCCGTTGCGGCAAGATTTCCACCCAACGAAATTTTCAGCTCGTGATAACCGAGCGGCACATCGCGAGGGAACGCGAGGTCGTATGTGTACCAACGCAGCTCGTCCATGACAAATTCACGACTCACACGTAATTGCGAAAGTTCGGCTTGCCCGGCTAGCCGTCCGCCCGTTTCGAGCAGAATTTCGAAGGAGACAGAGCCTTCGAATGACGAGGCGAGCGAAAGCGGAATTGTTTTTTCAGAGCCGATGACCAGCGTGGGGGGCAAAGCGAAAGCGGCGCAGCGTTGAAAGATTCGAATGCGTTCGTCTTCGACGGTTGTGCGGGTCGAGACATCCAGCCCCAGAGCGGTCAGGATACGGCGGTGAACTTCAGGTGAAGCCTCGTGTTTCTTGCCAAGAATGTCCCAATATTCACGATCGATGCCGGTTTCGTTCGCCAATCGGGCTAGCGCGTCTTCGTAACTCGATGAGGGCTGAAACACGGCTCGCGCGGGCATAACTTACGATTCTAGGATCAAGAGTTTCTTTCAGGCACAAGGAGAGCGCGATCTCCGGTTCATGGCATAATTCGGTTGTGGATGACTCAGAACAATTCGAGATCAGCCAGCCCCCTGATTTATTCGCGCGAATCGATGATGCAGATCAAGTTGAGTTTCGGGAGAGCATCATCACCACAACGCTGGATAACGCGCTGAATTGGGCGCGAAAAAATTCTCTCTGGCCGATGACCTTCGGTCTCGCTTGCTGCGCGATCGAAATGATGTCGATGATGGCATCGCGTTACGATGCGGCCCGCTTCGGCGCTGAAGTCTTTCGCGGCTCGCCTCGGCAATCGGATCTCATGATTATTGCCGGTCGGGTTTCAAACAAAATGGCCCCTGTGATCCGGCAACTGTACCGGCAGATGCCGGAGCCGAAATGGGTGATTTCGATGGGCGCGTGCGCGACGTCAACAGGAGTGTTCAGCAACTACGCGCTGGTTCCTGTGAATCAAGTGATTCCGGTGGACGTTTACGTTCCCGGGTGCCCGCCGCGTCCCGAGCAACTGATTTACGCCATCATGATGCTGCAGAAAAAGATTCAGGCGCAGCGCGGCACCTTGATGCAGACGTTGAATCTGGCCTGAAAAATCTTTATTTACCGATTTAGCGGATCTTCGATCTATTACCGATTTAGGGGATCTTCGATCCAGGGCGGGGTTACTTCAACGAGCGTTCCGAGTGCCGGATCGAGCCTTTCGAGAGCTTGCTTCATCTCCCACGCGATTTTTCGATAAGAGAAATGGCCTTTCACGCCGCTTCGTAGGCGCGAGATGTATTCCAATTCGGCGAAATCCATCTTAAATAGGAATCGGGATCGCGCGGCAAAAGGCAGCAGGTATTGCGCTGCCGGCTGTGGCAGCTTTTCAATTGCGGCATCGGCTTCGCGCAGCGCTTCCCGATAAACCTCTTCAGCCCCGCATTTGGCCAATAACTCAGGCGTTTCATAGCCGAGACGGTTCGTATACTGCTGGCGAAATTGCTGGCAGCGGCGATGACGGTGCAGATCGCGATACGCGCCGACGTCCATTGTGAAATCGAACACGTAGGGCGCGCTGCGAAATTGGCGTGGCAATTCGTCCCGGCGACTTCGAGCGCCGAGCGCGACGGACAACAGCTCTTGTTTCTGAGGCGGATGCCATCCACAGGCAAGCTCATATAACTCGCGATAGGGCCGGTCGGTCACGGAATAAAGGAGTGTTGCGCAGATGTCGGCGATCGAATCGGCCGGTTGCATCAGATCTAAGGGGGGCGCGCTCGAAGCTCCTGGCGCCGGTAGCCGATGCGATGCCCACTCGGTGAGATCGGCTCTGAGCCGGCTCGTGTATTCATCTCGATCCGCGTGGCGCGCGAGTGTAGGCGCCAGCGCTTCCTCGCCGGCCACGTGACCGTTCCATGCGCATTCAGGAGCGCTCGCACACGCGCCGGTTAGCTCGTCTGCCAATTCGCGGATTTCCTGAAATTCCGACGCTTTTAGCCGCCGTATCTGCTTTTCCAGAGTTCGAATACTCGTTACTTGGCCCACGCCGGTGGAGCTGCCGAATGGCAGCAGGTAACGAGCCACGTCAAACGCGCGTGCAGCAATGTTCCGCCGGTAGGTCTCCGGCTTCATCGCTGCGGGCTGCGGCAGTTGCTCTTCGTAATACGAAACAGCACGCTGATGCACGGTTCGGTAGGCATCGCGCAGCCTTGCCGTTGCGTCTTCGTAGATTCTGATTTCAGAGGCGGTCAGTTCAGGAGGCACTATGACGCCGGCGCTCGAGAAGTCCTGGTAGCGCGAACTCCTCGCTTGGCCGTCCCAAAGTTGCTCGTCTTCAATTTCCGCAGCGGCTAATTCGGAAATGCCTTCGAAGCAGACCGCAACGTGCCCGAGATCTGCGATCGATGCATGCCCGTATTGAAAATAGAAGCTTTCCAGAAACCTTGCTGAATCGTGCGACCGCACCCACTCGAGTGACTTGGCGATGGAATCCGGCGACCGGCTGTAACGCGCTAACGCATACGCCAGCTTCTCTGCCGGCATCGGCGCAACGCTAAGCACGCGCTTGCGGGATGAGGGCTGAAGTATCGGCGATCCGCTCATGAAGCCGCTATGATAGCGGATTCGCGATGCGAATTAGGATCAAGAAACTGCATCAGGACGCGCACCTTCCCGAATACGCGCACGGCCCGCAAGAAGATGCCGGAATGGATATCCGATGTGTCGAAGGAGCGCTGCTCGAGCCAGGGATTCCGAAAGCCATTCCGACGGGACTTGCGCTCGAGATACCATCGGGTTTCGAAGTCCAGATTCGACCTCGCAGCGGTCTGGCGCTGAAACACGCGATCACGCTGCCGAACTCGCCCGCAACGATCGATCCCGGCTATCGCGGCGAGTTGAAGATCATCATGCTGAACCTGGGAAGGGCAGCTTACGAAATACATCCTGGCGATCGCATCGCGCAAATGATTGTGGCGAGATACGAGCCGGTCGAATGGGAGGAGGGAGAGCTGGCCGACTCACAGCGCGGCAGTGGCGGCTTTGGTTCATCTGGCCGATGAACCTAGGAGTCCTTTTTGTCCGCGATCTCCGCAGTCAATCGACTTGCCACCGGGTGCGCTTGCCCGGCGTACTTGTTCCCGGCCTTTTTGTAATAGGGCACCGACACGGCTGACGAGAGCTGTTCGAAAGTGAACGAGCAGATGCGCATTCCGGCGTAGAGCGCGACCGGCATGATGCCGAGATTACTGAGCTCGAGCGTCGCCCTGCCGCGCCATCCGGGATCAAATAGGCCAGCGGTTCCATGTACGATGATGCCGATGCGCCCGAGACTTGACCGGCCTTCCAGCCGCCCAAGAACATCGTCGTCGAGCTCGAGAGTCTCTTCTGTAATGGCCAGCGCAAATTCGCGGGGCTGCAGAATAAACGGCTCGCCATCCTTGACGCGCACAGTTCGCATGATGTCCTGAATCGCGCTTTTTTCGCGCACGTCGATATAGGGGAAGCGGCTATGCTCGAAGATGCTGAATTCGTTGCCTAAGCGGAAATCGACCGAGCAGCTTCCGAACTGCTCGGGTGGCAGCTCAGGCGAGATGCGGATTTTGCCCTCTTCGATGTAACGGCGGATATCGACATCGGAGAGAACCATATGGGAGCCGCGCCGCGCGAACAGCCATCCTAGCATGCGATGTTATATAAAGGGCGTGGCGGATTTGGTTGCGCCCTGCGCGCTTGCGTGATTTGCGCGGGAGTTGATTTGTGGGCGGCTAGCTCAGTTGGGAGAGCACCACGTTCGCAACGTGGGGGTCGTGGGTTCGAATCCCATGCCGTCCACCAAAGTGTCCTTTGTCCGTACCGGACAGATAGGTAACAGATCGTACCTAAGACATCGGTGAAACCTTTGGCCCGAATGGATTATCCGGGGGCTGCAAGGTTACGCAGCCAAATCCAATGGAAGGTCGGTTATATCTTTTAGCCGTTCACCCTCGACCATGATCTTCAGAAGTTGGACCGAATCTTCGATTTGAAGCTTTTCCACGCTGCTAATAAGTTCGGGCAACGCGAAATGATAGACACAATCAATATCCGTGGTTCCTAGGGCAAGCGATGCCAAGCGGCTGGGCAGGGGCTCACCTGTAACGACAGCGATGTGCGGCACTCTACCTTTTCTCTTCCGAATTAAGCTCAGCGCTTCAGACCTGTCGGTCCGCAGTGTCCACTTACAAGAGATGCTGGCATGAAGGATCGCCGGTTTGTTATTATGCTCCCGAATTTGCGAGCGTAATGCAACCATTTCATTAACCCGCACGTACTTCCGGTTAATAGCCTTGTCGGGCTCAAGCTCGCGCAGCACCAGCACATCTGGAGCGATAACGCAATCACTGCCCAGTAACGCCGCAATTTCTGGATTCTTCTCGGCAACTTGCGCCAGTTCAGCCAGAGAATGGTACTGCTCAAACCGGAAAGTCGCTGTTTTCTCTGAATTGAAATCCCACCTGCCACGGCGGAGCGTCCGCAGGTTTGAGAATGTCGTTTCAACAAATGATCGCGTGATCTGCTCGAATTTCTCACCAGAAATCTCGTCCGCCAGCCTTGTCCCGATCTTGGCTTCTGACTGAATCTGATCGAAAATTCCCTGAGCAATGGCGATACTCGTCGCGCTGTCGCCATCTCCATTCGAGGGGAATTCGGGAGGAAGGCCTCTCTTGGGCGTTCTCCGCGCGGCTATACATAACACGCCGGCTTTTAGCAGCGCTGCATAAAAGCTCTTTCTTGCTAGCCGAAATAGGGGAACCTGCGTCACCCGGCAAGCTTAGCAAAAAGCGGACCGCTTGATCGCGGGGGTGCCACAGAAACGGTTGGGTTAGCGAGCTGATCGTGCGAACTTGTGCTATTCAATCTACGCCCTATTACTAGTTCCGACGACTATCTTCCGTACTTCTTCCGCTAGAGGAGCGGCAATCCGCTCCACTGCCGTGGCCATTGGAACAGCAGTCAACCAGATATGGACCGCTCGCGAACCCACTGCGAACTCGGCGCGATGGATCAGACGTCCGCGCTCGCGCAGAGAATTCCAATTCTCAGCCGAGCAGGGATAAGCAAGGCAACTGATAACGGTTGAAGTCCGCGATAGATTAGCGTATGCGAGGACCTGAAGCAGATCGTGCCGATGTTGTTCACGGAGTTCTTCTTCAACCCTCCACCACGAGTGCTGTTGAAGTTCTTCCCAATGGCGCTTATACTTTGCATCTACGATTAGCGTCACGGAATCCCATTCGAGCCAGATGTCCGGCGCGAGTGATTTTTGCGAGCCTAGATACGCCGGCTCCCAGTTGATGGCGTGGGTTGTTTCTCGTTTACGGCCAACTTTCATTTGGCCACCCGCGCGCTGCGCCACGATCCGAAGCACAGTCTCGACCCATGCTTCGAAGAACTTGTCCATCTGCATCATCCACGGTATGCCCTCTAAGTCGCTTACTCCAGCGAGCCCTCGTTCCTCAATCGTCCATTCGATTGCCTGCAAACCGTTGGTGAACTGCTCCGCCCGCATCGGGCGCTGAAGCCAGCTCCCCAATGTTGTCGCGGATGGCACGTACACCGGAACCGATTGAACTCGACGTAGTAGTTGCAGCCCAACCTCAATTAATCTATGGACAAACGCACCGTGCTCTTTTTGGGTCTCAAGGGCGTGCAGTTGGCGTTCAACAGCATGCCGAATCGCACCTTTGAGAAGTCGATCCTCGCGAAGATCAGGAAACGTACAGGGTACAGAGAGGAAGCTTGCGCTCGGCAGCTTCCGCGTCGCATACTCCGCCCAATGGACTGTACCTCGCGGAGCGCCACGCGTCTCTTTGATGAGCTCAAATCGCCGATCAAGGAAGTCGAGCAAGGCTTTCAGCCTTACGAGAATCATAAAAGACAAGACCCAGATCGGCACTCGACGTTCAGACCGGCGCAGAAGCGGCAAATGCAACGGCGTCGGACTGACGCGCCACCCCATTTCGGCAAGCATGGGACCAATTCCCGCCCAAGGGAATCGCGGTTGAACAACGAGCCCAAAATCGGGTCGCGCGGTCGTAGGGGAAATCAGCGGGATCGCCCCAACGGCAGCTCCAGCTTGAATTAGAAACCGGACATCATTGCCGTCATAGTCTCGTTCGATGCGGACGTCTAACAGCGACATCAATGCCCGATTCTGCTTAACGAACTGATCCGCCAATCGGGCGGCTTGGGCGTGGGGATCGCGCACGCCGCGAAGTCTGAAGAAGTGCACCGCAGAGCGTTCCGTTATCGAGTGATCCGTCAACTCCAGGCAGACTTCCTCGGCCAGCTCTGGCGCCAGCAGCGGTAAGGTTTTGGGACGACGCCGAATATTTTGGATCTTCAAAGACTTCGCAATTCCTGTAGATATCCGCGGATGGGTTCAGCGAAGCCGCCAATGTAACCCTGCGCCAAATACTCCTCGAGGAGTGGCGCTAAGTTTACGCGAAGGCTGCGCTTAGCGCGTTCCTCATCCGGCTCCAGAAAATATGAATGACCCGGTACCAGCGGGAACGCGTCTTCAGCGGCATGCTCAATAAAAATTGAAATCAAATCTCGAAACGCTTTCTGCATCGTGACGCATCCGAATTGCTCAACCACACTCATGCGCGGCCAGAGCGAAACAAACGCAAATCGTCGCCGGACTGCTACATCAACGATGGCGATGCTGCGATCTGCACTGTTCATCGTTCCGACAATGTGCAGGTTGTTTGGTATGAAGAAAGTCCGATGAAACGGCTCACCAAAGTCGTAGGGAAGGTTAATTTCTCGGTTCGACGCGGTCGGCTCAAGAAGGAATATCGCTTCGCCAAGAATCTTGCTCAGGTCGGCTCGGTTGATCTCGTCGATATGTAGAAGGTAATGACTTGATGTGTCTTTGAGTGCCCGGGCTGCCGCTTCCATAAGGAAGCCGGGAACAGGTGTGAATCGGAAACCCAGGTCGCCTGTAGTACTCGTCGCCGGAGCTAGACCGCCAATGAAGTTTTCATACGTCGTATTTGGGTGAAATTGTATGCTTCGCCCACGCCCACTATAGGTCGTATGGAGAAGCTCAGTTGCCATCATGGTCTTCCCTGTGCCCGGCGGTCCCTGGATGATGACATACCGTCGCGTGGCAAGCAATTCTGCCACTTGGGCGTTGTCGACACTGGGCATGAGATAGTTGAACCACTCGGTACGAATAGACTGATAGCTGGCTTGGGCACCAGCAATGGGCTGATAGCCGCGCTCTTCAAAAAGCAGATCCAGAAACGCTGTTAATGCCGCCTCAGTTCCGGTGCGATCATCGGTTGGGCAGTATAGAGCATATATTTCCTTGCCGTATCTGTCGAAAACACTCTTGTACTCCGGCCATCGCTTCGCGACGTTCTCCGGGACAGGGAGATCCGTCCGAGTTGGATCTTGTATTGCCCAAGCTATGAAGCGTCCACAGCCATATTTTTGATTCAGCCAGGAACAGATCGCCTGGGTCTTCCGGGCGTGGCCCGGCCGCCCAAGAATTGCCTCGTCGGGTGCAAGACCTTGCGTCCCAACCACCATTCCAATGAGGCACGGTCGCTCTGGCACAGGAAACATGACGAAGGACAGTCCGCTGTAGGGTCCCGAAGCGGGATTCTGCGGGTGAATGTAGGCGGCGAAAGGGACGCCGGAATCGCCAGTCATCTCTGGCGCACGAAGGGTGACAGCCTTTAAAGATTGCTTTGGGTAACGTCCTCCGGGGCTGCCAAAAAGGGTTTCAAATGCGGCTCTATTTCGTTCGGTCCATGCCTCCTGGCTTAACGAATGCACAATCTCGACCAGTAACGGAATGCTCATATCTGCGTTTCAATTGAGACTGTAATATAGCGTGACATGATGGCGCATTCTCAACTTTCTGTGATCATACGAGATCGATAGAGCGCTGGCTCGCATCGGGTCGAGCGGCGGCAATACCAAGGATCGTTTTAGATGGGGGTTTGGCCAGAAACTAGGATCGTTTCCGAAGACAGGCTCGAAGGCTGCCGCGTTGATCCAGTGCGACGCGTTCTGTCCACCGGGCATGGCAGTAGGGTTTCCGACGCCCCCTGCGCGCGGCCGACCAGCAACTTGCAGTTTGCCGCTAACGCTGGTCCTCATCTTGCTGAAGACCTTGGAGGTACTGGGCCCTTTGCGCGAATGGTGTGACTGATCTCCAGGCAAAACCTGATTGCTTGCTTTTGAAACACATACGGTACAATGCTTCATCCAGCTATGAGCGAGAGCCAGGAAGTGACGCAGTTGTTGTCCGCCCTGACGCACGGGGAGGATGGCGCTGCATCGAAGCTCATGGCGGTGGTATACGAGGAATTGCGAAGGCTGGCCGGCGGCTACATGCGGCGGGAGCGAGTCGACCACACGTTGCAGCCAACAGCACTGGTACATGAAGCGTATTTGAAGCTGATCGACCAGCAATCCGTCAATTGGCAGAGCCGGACTCATTTTTTTGGCATCGCCGCGCAGTTGATGCGTCGTATCCTGATAGATCACGCTCGCGGGCACTCGCGGCAAAAGCGGGGTGGTGAACAGAAGAAGGTATCGCTCGACGAGGCTTTCGCCTTTGCCGAACAACAGGCGGATGAACTGTTGGCCGTGGATGATTCTCTCAATCGTCTGGCGGAGATTGATCCTCGCCAGGCCCGTGTGGTGGAATTGCGTTTCTTTGGCGGGTTGAGCGTAGAAGAGGCCGCTGAAGTGCTTGGAGTCTCCCCCAAGACAATCAAACGTGACTGGAGTGTTGCCAAAGCGTGGCTCTATGCTGACTTAAAAGAGCGCCATGGAATTGACGCCGCAGCAATGGGAGAACGTTAAAGCACTATTTGAGATAGCGCTCGAAAAATCTCCCCCCGAGCGGACGGCGTTTCTAGCTGAGGCTTCGCCGGATTCGCTGGTCCGGCGCGAGGTGGAACGGCTGCTGGCCCACCACGTCGAATCGGGCGGTTTCCTTTCGAGTCCCGCAGTTCCGGGGAGTGCTTCGCCTGGCGCGCCTGCCCACAGTCAATCCTTTCTTCCAGGCGATTTCGTTGCCGAGCGGTTCCGGATTACACGCTTCCTGGCTCGCGGCGGCATGGGGGAAGTCTACGAGGCAGAAGATCTAGACTTACGCGAGCGCGTAGCTCTTAAGTTCATTCGGAGTGAGCTGCTGGATGATACCAGAGCTTTAGAGCGTTTCAAACGAGAGGTCCATCTTGCCCGCCAGGTTACTCATCCTAATGTTTGCCGGATCTTCGATCTGTTTCGGCAGCCGGCGTCGGCTGTTGGGGTTAGCCGCGGTCCGGTGGTATTCGTGGCAATGGAACTACTGGAAGGCGAGACCCTGGCAGAGTTCCTCCGCCGCAAGCCGCTTCTCCGCATAGACGAAGCACGGCCGATCGCCTTGCAGATGGCGGCCGGGTTGGGAGCGGCGCACTCGGCGGGTGTTTTGCATCGAGACTTCAAACCCGGCAACGTGGTGCTGGTCTCTGGCGCCAAGGGAGTGCGTGCGGTCGTCACGGACTTCGGGTTGGCCCTGCGTTCAGATCATGAATCCAGTCTGGAAGCTTCATTCACGGCAGCGGGCGAATTGCTGGGCACTCCGGCCTACATGTCGCCAGAGCAGGTTGAAGGGAAAGAACTGACTCCAGCCTCCGACGTCTATTCACTCGGTTTGGTCCTGTACCAGATGGTCACGGGGACGAGGGCTTTCGAGGCCGCTACGCCTTTGTCGATGGCTGTACGACGGACCAAGGAAGACCCAGCCCCGCCGCGCACGCTGGTTCCAGACCTCGACCGCCGATGGGAGGCGGTGATTCTAAGGTGCCTCGCCCGCGAGCCCAAAGCACGCTTTCAGACTGGAGATGAAGTCGCAGAGGTACTGCGAACCGACGCCAAGCACCATAGAACGCGGAGCCTTCAGCCCCGCGCGGCGCTGGTATCGCTCGCGTTGATACTCGTGATTGTTGGCGCGGTCCTCATTCCGAGAATTTCTCATCGGGTTTCTATCTCGACCGGTGCACCGCCAACCAAACAGTCGAAGGCATTCCGGCCATCGGTTGCGGTGCTGCCGTTGCGAAACCTCTCGGGAAAGTCAGAAACGGAATGGGTGTCGACCGCCGTGTCCGAGATGTTGAATTCAGAGCTGGCGGCGGGAGGGAAGCTGCGCACTTTCCCTGGGGAGAACATTGCCCGAGCGAGCGCGGACCTCGGGTTGACGGGCAAGCAGACTCTGGCACCCGACACACTTGCGCGTCTTCGGAAGTATCTGGGAAGTGAATATGTGGTGCTTGGCTCCTATCTCGATCAGGGGAGCCCATCGGAAGCACAGGTTCGAATTGACCTCTGGTTACAGGACAGCAGGACCGGCGAGATTGCTGCCACTGTCTCCGAAAAAGGAAGCGAGAGCAACCTGGATGATCTTGCAACTCGAGCCGGGACAGATCTACGGCAAAGGCTTGGGATAGGCGAAATCGCTCCCGGTGAAGCGGCGCTGGTACGGGCATCTTTGCCATCCAACGCTGTAGCGGTGCGCCTGTATTCGGAAGGATTAGCAAAACTTCGCGTAATGGATGCGGCTGCGGCTCGCGATCTGCTGGAGCGTGCGGTGGCCGCAGATCCCAACTATGCTCTTGGACATTCCGCACTGGCTGATGCCTGGGCGGCCATGGGCTATGACCAGAAAGCACAGGAAGAATCGAAAAAAGCGCGAGATCTTTCTAGCGGCCTCTCACGCGAAGAGCGCTTGTGGATTGAAGGCAAAGATTGGGAACTGAATCGCAAATGGGACAGAGCGGTGGAAATCTACCGCACGCTCTTCGAGTTCTTTCCCGACAACATCGAGTATGGCCTTCGTCTGGCCAACGCGCAAAAGCAGGCCCGAACAGTGGATGAGGCCCTAGCCACCCTGGAAGTAATACGAAGGCTGCCGCCTCCCGAGCGTAACGACCCTCGCATCGCCCTCGGGCAAGCTGATGTCTTCGATATCAAGGGAGCATACAAGGAGCAACAAGCGGCCGCTGAGTCTGCAGCCAGCCGTGCGCGAGATCTCGGCGCGACGCTGCTCCTGGCGCGCGCTCTGTGCCAGGAAGCGCGTTCTTTCGAAAAACAGGGGAAATTGGACGAAGCCCTGCGCAGGACGCAGGAAGCCGCGCGCATTTCAGAATCGGCGGGCGAGCGGGCGGAAATGGCAAAGGCGCTGACGATAACCGGGATCGTTCGCTTTGACCAGGGCAATTTTTCAGAGGCGGCAAACGCCTATCACCGTGCTTTAGCGATCCAGCGCGCGATTGGAGACATGCGGGGCGCCGCCAGTACACTGAATGATCTTGCAAACGTCCTTGGTCAGCAGGGGGAGTTATCCGGCTCCATCCAGATGTTGAACGAAGCGCTACGTATCTTCCGCGAGGTCGGTGATAAGCACAGCGCGGCGGCGGTTCTGGGCAGTATCGCCGCCCGTACGCTTCAGGAAGGCGACCTCAGGCAAGGCAAGAAAATGCTGGAAGAGGGACTCGCGGCGTCGCGCGAGATCCAGGACCAGGAACGAACCAGCACGGCGCTTTACAACCTTGGCGAAGTCCTTCGCTGGCAAGGCGACTTGAAAGGTGCTCGCAAAATGTATGAGCAGGCAGAAGACCTATCGAGACATATCGGCGATCAGAGCGGTGTCGCATACGCTCTGTTCAGTCTGGGGGACATTGCGACAGCGGAAGGCGATTTACCCGCTGCTCGCGGCAGGTATAGCGAATCGATGACTCTGCGAACCCGAATCGGAGAAAAGGGAAATGTTGCCGAAACTCAGATGGCGTTAGCCCTCCTTTTGATTGAAGAAGGTCACGCCCGCGAAGCCGAGAATACGTTACGTGAGATTAGAGAGGAATTCCGGAAGGAGGGGCTGGGCGACGATGAAATCCTCGCTGACCTCTTGCTGGCCCGTGCTTTGGTTTCGCAGCAGAAGGTCGCGGATGCGGAGCATGAGACTTCCGCAGTTCAGCATCTGCTGGCTAAGAGCCAGGATTTTTCGGTTCGCCTTAGGGCCTCGATTCTGCAAGCAACAGTGCAGGCTGCGGCCGGAAGACGAGAGGACGCGGTTCGGATTCTCGAGGACAGCATCGAGAAGGCCAAGCGCTTTGGGTATGTGGGATTTCAGCTCGAAGCGCAGCTTGCCTTGGGCGAAGTGCAGACCGCATCGGGCAATGCTGTAGCAGGGCGGAGTCTGCTCGAAGACGTACGAAAACAGGCGCAGCTTAAAGGTTTCCGTTTGATCGCAAATAAGGCCTCACGGGCGTTAGCAAAATCAGCGACGGCCTAAACAAAATAGCTGGCTAGGGGGATTTGACCCCCAGATGACCCCGCTTTTCTCCCGTTGTCGCGTTTCCAGGTGAAGCAGCTGATTACAACATCAGGCTCAAGGAGACGAACAATGAAAAGCTCTATTCTCAGAACACTGAATGCGGCCCTGGTCGCAGCCTTCTGTGCCGCAACCGCGACGATCTCGCCTGCACAGATCACGTTTAAAACCCTGTTTCGTTTCGACGGAACAAACGGCGCGAACCCCATCTATGTCTATCTTGTTCAGGGCACCGACGGGGAGCTGTACGGAACGACAGAGGTGAGCGCGGGCGGCGGTGGCACAGTCTTCAAAATTACCACGGGGGGCACGCTCACGACACTGCATGAGTTTTGTCCCGCAGGTCAGTGCACGGAGGGTGCCCTTCCTTACGCAGGGCTGGTGCTGGCCACCAATGGAAATTTTTACGGGACCACCTCAGGCGGCGGGGCCAACGGCAATGGCACGGTGTTCGAAATCACGCCCACGGGCACGCTCAGCACGCTGCACAGTTTCGACTTAACGGATGGCGGCGATCCGGAAGTAGGGCTAATTCAAGCCTCCAATGGGGAGTTCTATGGGACCACCTCTGGCGGCGGGAGCGGCAACGTCGGTACGATTTTTGAAATCAATTCTGGCGGCGCGCTGACTTCGTTACTTAGTTTCAATGGCGCGAACGGCGATTATCCGGACGCCAGACTCGTGCAGGGAACGAATGGAAACTTCTACGGGACAACCCTCGAAGGAAACGCGGACTCCGGTACGATCTTTGAAATCACCTCCGCAGGCACGCTCACGACGCTCCATAAATTTGAGGGCGAAGGCGCCGGGCCCACTGGTGCGCTGATTCAGGCCACGAACGGAAATTTTTATGGGACCACTCAGGCGGGCGGGACCTATTACCAAGGTACGGTGTTCGAAATCACGCCGGCGGGAAAGTTCACCTTGCTCTACAGCTTCTGCTCTCAACCGAATTGCGCTGATGGCTCAACTCCGTACGGCGGACTGATTCAAGGCAGCGACGGAAACCTCTATGGGACAACTTCTGCGGGCGGGGCTAACGGAAGTGGCGCCGTGTACAGAATTACAACCGCCGGCAAGCTCACCACGCTTTACAGTTTCTGCTCTCAATCTGGGTGCGCTGACGGTAGTTCGCCCCGCGGAGGACTGCTTCAAGCCACCAACGGCGCTTTTTATGGGACGACCGAATATGGCGGCACCAACGATGCAGGCACAATATTCAGCCTGTCAGTAGGATTGAGCCCGTTCGTCAAGACAGTCCCCTCTTCGGGCATAGTGGGATCGAGTGTCATCATCTTGGGAACGAATCTGACGGGCGCATCGAAGGTCAGCTTTGACGGCATAGCGGCGAAGTTCACCGTTGTCTCCAGCACCGAAATCAAGGCCACCGTACCAACGGGCGCGGCTACCGGCAATGTGACCGTCGTCACGCCTGGCGGCACGTTGACGAGCAACGCGATCTTCGCCGTGACGCCTCAGATTACAAGCTTCACGCCAGCTAGCGGCGCGGTGGGAACCGGAGTGACCATCACTGGAGTGAGTCTGAAGCAGACTACCGAGCTCGCTTTTAATGGCGTGCTGGCCACTGACTTCATCGTACAGTCCGACACAGAGGTGACCGCAACGGTACCAACGAATGCAAAAACAGGGAAGATCACGATCACCACTCCTGGAGGAACTGCCACAAGCTCGGCCAGCTTCACCGTGATCCAATGATCTTGAGTTGTTTCAAATATAGACAGCGAAGCCGCCTCTTACAAGGCGGCTTTTTGTCGTCAGGTGATCGACAGGAAATCTGCCGGAACCATACTTTTTCTTTTTTAAGCTGGTGAAGGCGAATGCCAACAGCGACCAAATTCGAAATCACGTGCCCAAATAATCATGACCAGACGGTTGCCTTCACTCGGGATGAGTTTGAGGCTACGCTCAGCGCTGGTCCTCTCCAATTTCATTGCAATACCTGCGATACGGATTGGCAACCTTCGGGAAAGGATATTGAGCAGTTTCGAAGAGGATTCGAGAAAACCGAGCGCGAGTGAATCTGGCGTTGTTGCCCCGTTCCGGCCTGATCAGAAATACAGTTTCAGCGCAAACTGAAGCGATCTCGGGTCCGTCTGCACGTTCGTAATTCGCCCAAACGAACATCCTGCTTGCTGAACGAGGTTGGTTACTCCTCCGGGTCCGGGTGGAAGGCAGTAGCCCGTATTCGGATAGCCGAGATTTTGGTGATTCAGCGCGTTGTATGCCTCCCAACGGAACTGCACATAACGCTGTTCGGAGAAATGAAAGTCTTTCATCAGGCTCGCATCCAGATTCCAAAATCCCGGTGAGCGCAGGTCCGGAAGGTACTCGCCTGCAGTTCCCAAAGTCCACTCGCGTGGATCGTTGAGATTAGGGTTTGCCCAGAAATTAGGATCGTTTCCGAAGACAGGCTCAAAGGCTGCCGTGTTGATCCAGTGTGACGAGTTCTGTCCACCGGGCACGGCGGAGGGATTTCCGATCAGATCGGGCCGGCACGTTATCTGATTGCATGGTCCCGTAATGTTAAGCGGAACTCCGCTCTGCGCATTGAAGTTGCCCGCGACTCGCCACCCGCCGAGGATTGCTCCAGCAACTCCTCCGCGGTTAAGCCAGGTTCGTCCTTTGCCGGCAGGCAGTTCGTAGCTGAACGCAAGGTTGAACATCTGCGGAATATCGTCATAGGAAACGGAGCGATCGAGATTTCGATTCGACCAATCCTGATAGCCGCCGCCGTTAATACCGCCCGTTCCGCCGACTGCGCTATTTACTCCGGCCCGGCCGCCGATGATTCCATTTCTCGAAAGCGCAATGGTGTCGAACAACTGCGAAGCCAACTGCTCTACAGAAGCATTGATGATTTTCTTCGACCAAGTGTAGGCCATCAGGAAGGTCAGGCCCTGAGAAAGCCGCTTCTGGAAACGAACATTCAATCCGTTGTAGTCAGACAAGCCGTCGTACATGGTCTGGCTGAATAGCGAGCCAAAGAACGGGTAGGGCTGCAACAGAATCGATAACGGAATCGAAGTGCTTCCCCAAGTTTGCGCGAGAAGCGCAGCTTGTGACCCCGAAAAATAATTGCTGATCGGAACGTTTGCAAACAACTGGGTTTTGTATTGCATCTCTTCTGCAACGGGAACCAGGTTGAACTGGCGCCATGCTTCCCCGGCAAGATGAACTCCGTGGTTGCCGACATAGCCGACGCTGAGAACCGTGTTGCCCGGCAGCTCGCGCTGAATCTGGAGTGTGTAAATCTGGACCATCGGATCGTGCGCCGGCGGATAGTAAAACTGAATCGACGCGCCGTATGAAGGATCGTAATTCGCTGCCGGAGGTAGATCATTGGCGGGAATCGGCGGGATTGTCAGATTGGCTTTATTCGTAGTTGTGTCGCTGAGCGGAAAAGCCACGCACTGGCCGGAGTGCTCGCCGCACTGGTTCGGATAGAAGCTGCCGGTCCAGTTACTAAAGGATTGCCACTGCGCGCCAGGTTGAATTCCTTGCCCCACGTTGTTGAAGGCGTTGATTGCATTCGTGTAAATGAGATCGTAGCCACCACGGATGACGGTCTTCTTGTCATTGAAAGGACTCCAGGCGAAGTTGAACCGGGGCGCAAGGTCCGCTAAGTGTGGAGGAGCGATTGCTGCTCCATTCGGAATTAGAGGCGACTTCCCTTCGTACACCATTTCGCCCGGCAATCCAGTTTGCGGGTTCAGACAGTCGAGGCAAAAATTTGACTCCGGATGGAAACGCGACTTCCAGAAGAAGACCATATCGTCGCGCAGGCCGAAATTGAGAGTCAAATTGGGGGTCACTCGATACTCATCCTGGATATAAAGTCCCCAATACGGGTAGCTCGAATACGGCTGCGCGGTAATGCCGGTGGCTGAATTCGCAACCGCACCCAGCATGAATTGTTCCAATCCAATGCCGCCCAGCCCGGTCAGCGGATCCACCATGATGGAACCGTTGAAGTTTAGCGTCGATGGATCGCTGATTTCTCGCCCCTGCTGATCCTTTCGGTACATAAAGCCGGTTTTGATCGTGTGTTTGCTGATAATCTTCGTCACGTCGTCGAGAATTGTATACGCGTCGTTGGCCTGGCGCTGATTCACCCACCCTGGCGATCCAAACGAGGCGCTTCCGCCCGCAGGCATCGAGATCAGAAAACTCGGCGAAGGCGTGAACTGGCTGAGAAAGATTTGCGAAGGCGCGAGCACCTTCTGCACTTGCGAGAGATCGGTCACGCTGTTAGGGAAACCGGCCTGACTCGGGTTGGTATCGAATACTTGGCGGCTGTAGCTCATCCGAAACTCGTTAAAGAAAGTCGGGCTTGCCATGTATGTGTGACCAATTCCCGCCACTTCACTGATGAAACTGTACGGCGTGTTGCCTCCGTAACCGATGTATGGAACGGTGGGACCGGTCCATGGTGTGCGGTAGATGTTGTACTGGCCGGGGCTGCTCAAGTACTCGACAAAAAGCCGGCTCTTTTCGCTCAACTGATGATCGAGTTTGGAAGAGATGTTGAAGGGATTTTGACTGCTGCCAATTGTGCCTAGATAATTTTGGCAGATTGCGAACCCGTTGTGTCCCATTGGGCAATTGCTCAAAGGATCGACGTAGTTCGGCAACGGGAACGAGTTGATGAAAAACATCCCAACAGGATCCAAGCGATTCGCCGGGATCTTCGTCGAGAACTGACACGTTGGTGTTGCTGAACTGTCTATAACTGTGTTTAGACAGCCGTTGGGCACTAACGGCGTTCCGAATGCCGTGCGTTGGAATGTTCCATTCGCGTTTGGTCCCACTGTGCTGTAGGGATCGAATATGCCGTGCGCAACTGAGTTTGGATCCTCGCTGAAATCACCGTTCCGCATGGCTTGCGTTGGAACTGAGAACACGCCGCTCCCCATCAGGTGCAGAATCGTGTGATCGACTGACACAAAAAAGAATGTCTTGTCTTTTCCGTTGTAAATCTTCGGAATGATAATTGGACCGCCGAATGTCCCGCCGAAATCGTTGTAGTGCAGAACGCGGTCCGGAATCAGATGGCCGGTTGCGTCGATCGAAGTGAAAGGATTTCGAGCATTCAGCGCGCTATTGCGGAAAAATTCGTAGACGTCGCCGTGCGGAGCATTCGTTCCGGACTTAAGAACTACGTTGAAAACGCCGCCGCCCGTTCGTCCATATTGCGCCGAAATGCCTTCCGTGATTGCCTGGAACTCCGTAACGGAGTCGGGCGATGGATTGACGGCCATGTTCTCCACCAGCCCGGAAAGATTCAGGTTGCCGTCCAGGTACCAGGCGTTGGCGCCGCCTTGGCCACCGTTCACTGAAAGGTCCGAGCCTTGCGCATTACTTGGGTCCGGGAAGGTTCCATACTGGCTGTCAAATCCGAAATTGCTGCCGGGAGGCCCCGCGACATTGGAGACTCCAGGAAACAGGAATACAAGTTGCTGCAAATCGCGGCCAGCCAAAGGAGTGTCATCAACCGTTCGTTGTGAAACAGTAGTCGAGAAATTCGCCGGCGAGGTCTCCAGCATGGGCGCAACCGAGGATACTTCGACCAGTTGTTGCGAAGAGCCGAGCCTAAGGGCGGCATCAAAGCGCACCACCTGTCCGGCCTGCGCGTCGAGGGCGGGATTTTCAGTGACCTCGAAGCCCGGGGCCGATACGCGGACCAGATACTTGCCGGGAGTCAATCCTATGACTTGGTAATACCCGGTCGCATTAGTTTTGGTCGAGATCGCTACGCCAGTGGCTTGAGACAGAACTGTAACTGCAGCCTCGGGAACGGCCGCCCCTTGCGGGTCAGTAACCAGACCCTCAATAGAACTCCGCTCGAGTTGGGCCCAAACGCAGCCGGTGAAAGCAAGTAGTAGCACAGCCAATTTCGATTGAAAATGCGTCATCGTCAAAGCACCTCCTAAACCCTCAATCCGGGTTTTAGCGACTGAAATTGAGAAAGCGAAACGGGGCTAGTGGGCCAGATCCCGACTGGGGGAAGCCAAAGTGGAACCAATACCACGAAATAGCTAAGAAAATACAAAATACAATTGGTTGCTGTCAAGATGTTGGCATAAAATGAGCATTCGCTTGCGCGTTAGTGCCCTGGTGCTGATCGTGTGCCTGAGCGGTCCCGCGCGAGGCAACTCGATTGTTGACGAGTTGAAAAACGCGCTCGCGGCACGTGATGTCAACCGTGTGCAATTGCTTGAGGCTGCACTTACATCGAGCAAGCAACCTGAAGACACGCTACTTGCCGCGGGAGCGTTGCTCGCCGAAAACGATCTTCTGCGCGAGGCAGCGGCTATTTTTGCGCGATGCGCAGAAGAATACCCAAGCTCCTTTGAGGCGAAATACAATCTCGCCCTCGCCCAAATTGAACTAGCGGATTTCGGGAACGCAACGAAAACGCTCGATTCTATATCTCCCGTTGCTACGCCGCATACCGCGGCGGTAGACTACTTGCGCGCGAAAGTCGAAGCTGCCACGGGAAACCCCGGGCAAGCTCTAAAGGATTTTGAAAAGGCCAATCGAGCCGATCCTGCGAACGAAAACTACGCGCTCGATCTGGCGCTGCTCGAGATTCGCTCTTATGCTTATGTTCCGGCAATCGCAGTTCTCCGTCCGACACTCGCGGCGCATCCCGGTTCTGAGGAACTAAATCTGGAACTTGCTTTATCGCTCGCGTTAAGCGGCCAGCGCAATGCAGCCGTTGAAGTTTGCCACAAATTGATGAAGGAGCATCCCGAACTAACCCTCCCTCATGTCATTGCAGCTTTTTCGGAGTGTGTGGACGCGGACTATCACGCCTGCGAAGCGGAGGCGGCAGCCGGCTTGCGATTGCCTAATGCATCGCCCTATCTTTTTTACTTGCAATCGGAAGCGCTGTGGAATCTGGGTTCCTCGGATCGAACCCTGATGCTCCAGAACCTGGACATGGCCGTCACTCGAATGCCTGAATGCACTGCTTGCCTGTTACTACGAAGCCGCGTGCGGGAAGCAGTTGGAAATACAAATGGTGCGCTGGCGGACGCAAGATCCGCAATCACGCACGATCCTCAATTCGCATCGGCCTGGTACAGGTCGGCTCTTCTTTATCGAAAGCTCGGCTATGAAAAGGAAGCAGCAGATGCGCTTATCCAGTACCGGGCCCTACGAGACCGAGAGCGGAACGAAGAGCAAAAAAGTTTTGAGCGTCAGTTTGTTGGAAGCGCTTCTGCGCTGGCGGCAATCGAGGAGAAATGATGGTTGGCGCTCGGGCAGGTGCACTCCCAAAGCTAACCGGGATGCCTCCCTGCCCGAAATGTCTCTTGCTCAAAGCCCGGAGGGCGCTCTGAACTCACCGCGAACTCACGTTCCAGAGCCACTCCAACCCGTCCCAGCGTTCCTTCTTCAAAAAGGCGACCAATCAGCGTGATGCCGTGCGGAACACGCCGGGGCGGAGAAAATTTCGGTAACGGATGCGCCGGATCCGGAGCCCAGTCGCTGCGCGCTTCCGATATCTCCACAAAACCCGCTCGCAGAGTCAGCGAAGGGTGTCCAGTGAAATTCGTGATCGTGAGCATCTCGTCGCGCAGTGAAGGAACGAGCAGAATATCCACTTCGGAGAACACGCGAGCCATTTCCTGGGCAACCTTCCGGCGAAAACGATCCGATTGCACATAATCGACCGCCGACAAGAAGCGAGATTCGCGAAAGAGGTTCGGCCAAGCATCCGGTACCTGCATCTTGAGCTGGTCCATCAACCCGGCCAGAGTTTCTTGTTCAAATGCCGCGGCGGCTTCCGAAAAGAGAATGAGGTCTAGCGAGTCGTAAGGGCAGTCGGGGATATGAACTTCGAACGGCGTCATTCCGAGTTTCCGGACTGTATCTAAAGCCATCCGATCCACATCGGTTGCGGGGTTTTCTTTCATCCACGGCGGGAAGTATCCGACGCGCAGGTCCTTCACGGGCAGCGTCGCGTCGTAATCGAACCGGCTGGGCACGCTCGACAAGTCGCCCGGGTCCGGTCCTGAAATGGCGTTCAGCACGAGCATCGTGTCTTCCACGGCGCGTGCCATTGGTCCCAATTTATCGAGCGACCAGCAGAGCGTCATGGCGCCTGTTCGCGGTACACGCCCGAATGTAGGGCGCAGGCCTGTTACTCCGCAGCGCATACTCGGGCTCACAATGCTGCCGCCCGTTTCGCTGCCGATAGAGAATCCGACGAGTCCGGCGGCGGTTGCTGCGCCGGGCCCCGCGCTCGAGCCCGAAGACCCTTCCTCGAGCAGCCATGGATTCATGGTCTGACCGCCAAACCAGATATCGTTTAGCGCCAGCGCTCCCAGGCTTAGTTTGGCGATCAAAACTGCGCCCGCCTGATCGAGGCGCTGGATCACAACAGCGTCCTGCGCAGGAATGCGATTACGAAAGAACTCTGCGCCATAAGTGGTCGGAATATGCGCGGTGTCGAGCAGGTCTTTTGCTCCCCACGGAATGCCGTGCAGCGGTCCACGATAGCGCCCGGCGGAAATCTCGCGATCTGCGGCTCTTGCCTGACGAAGCGCACGATCGTGAGTGATTGTGATCACACATCGCAACTTCGGGTCGAACCGTTCGAGGCGCGCGAGATAGATCTCTGTCAGGCGCTCGGATGTAATTTGCCGCTGCTGAATCCATTGAGCCAACCGCGTGACCGGCGCATAGGCAATCGACTCCTCATCTTTTGGTAGAGCGAGCGGTTCAATCTTGCTTGGCACGAAGCGATTCTCAGATGGAGGGTTTGCTTTGGCTGGCAGCTCAGGATTCCACAGCATTGCCGGTGCGAGCGCTGATTCGAGCTCCACCTTGCGGGGACCTGCGCGCCGCTCGTACAGCGGAGCCATGGAGGTCCGCCAGTTCGCGGCGGCCATTGCGCGTTGCGGCTCGCTCAACGTGATCTGCACGAGCTTCTCGGCTTCAGCGAACGTCGTTGCCGAAACTTCAGGCCCGGCGGGCGGGGTCGTGTTAAACGCCGGCGGAGCTCCAGGCGGGGGATTTGTCTGCTGAGCGGACGCGAAAGAAGCCGCAGTGCCTGCGAGCAGCGCGGCGGAGGATTTTTGAAGAAATAGCCGGCGCGATTTTGTCATGTGTCGTCGAAAACCGACAGCTTTACTGCGCGTCTCTCTTTCTCAGCTCTTCGGAGAGAATCACTGCTTCAGCAAGCTCGCGCATAGGACGCCGCATCCTCCGGCTCTCGTTTCGCAGCCGCAGATAAGCATCTTCTTCAGTGAGACGGTCGCGTTGCTGCAAGATGCCCTTCGCGCGCTCGACGATTTTTCGCGTTTCGAGACGGCGCTGCATCTCGGCGGTTTCTTCCTGCAGCCGTGCATTTTCTTCGGCTAAAAACGATTTCCTAATGGCGCCGCCCATCTGCTCACCTACAAACGTCAGTAGTGAGATTTCATCGGCGGTATGGTCGTGCGGCTCGCGATGGTGAACATTGATCACGCCGATCACCTCGCCTCCGCTGACGAGCGGAACAGAGAGGAACGCTTCATAGGTGTCTTCAACTAAGGCCTGGAATCGTTTGAAGCGACGGTCTGCCGCGGCATTCTTAGGAAGCGCCACCACGGAGTGATGCTCCACCACCCATCCGGTAACTCCCTCGCCGATCTTCAATCGGATATTTTCAAGATCTCTTTGATGCGGCATCTGCGAGGCGCGCAGCACGATTTCATTCGCCTCTCTTTCGATCAGATAAACCAGACATGCGTCGCACTCGGTCACTTGAGCCGTGAGACCGACGATTTCCCCCAGCATTTCGTCAAGCGAAAGGTCAGAACTTACGATAGTGCTGATTCGATGAAGAACAGAGATGTGGGAACCCGGAGGCTCAATTGAAGTTTTGGCTGTTCCCATGCTCGAACGTAGCACATCAACTTAACTTCTGTGGATACTCGTGTGATTCGTTTTTATTGGTTGGCAGGCGCAGGCGCGGGAACAATGTCGAGAAGCTCTATATCGAAAATGAGAGCCGCGCCGCCGGGAATCCCGGGGCGTCCTCGATCTCCGTAGGCGATACCGGGCGGGCAGATCAGAGTCGCTTTCCCATCAACCTTCATCTTTTGCAGACCTTCTGACCAGCAGGAAATCACGGTATTCAGAGCGAACTGCGCGGGCTCGTTCCGGGTGTAAGTATTATCGAACTCCGTCCCATTGACGAGCGTCCCGCGATAATTGACCTTAACGGTATCCGTCGCTTTGGGAGACAGGCCCGTACCTGCTTTCACCTCGCGATAGATGAGACCGGACTCAGTTTTCACTGTTCCCGGTTCTGCGGCCGCGTTCTCAAGATAGGCGTTTGACGCGGCTTTTTCCCGCTCCAACCCCCGAGCACTACGCGCTCTGGCGAAGGCCTGAATCTTTGGCCCCCATGTGTTCAGGTCTTCGGCGGGTTTGCCCGCTGCGGCATCGGCCATACCCCGCTTCATGATTTCGAGCTCCGTCGGAGACAAATCGAATTGAGAGAGTGAGCGATAAATTGTCAGACCAAGAGCGTAGATGGTTTTTTCGTCATCGGTGGTAAGACCCGGCGCGACGGCGGGTTTGGGATTAGTGCTTTGAGGCTTCGGCGGCGCTTGCGCAACCAGAAGCACCGGTATAAATATGAGCAATTTGCGCACGTCGATAGGCTAACATCGTGCTGGCTGTTCCGATATCGTTCGTATCAAAACGCCGCGATTCAGTGGTTAGAGTGAAGAGCGCCTGACAAGAAGTAAAGTCTGGTCATCAGTTTGCTTCCCGTGCTGAAGTGCCCGGCCTCTCAACCGATCCGCGAGTTCGCAGAGCGGAGCGCCCGCATTTGCGGCCAGCACGCCCTTCAGCGGCTCTAGGCCAAGGTCCCGATCCTGCCTGTCGGCGACCTCCGTAAGACCATCGGTAAGGATAACGAACACGTCTCCAGGTTCACTGGCGATTTCCGAAGTTTCGAAAGGCACACCACTCTTCATAGCGACTGGGAAATTCGACACGAATCGCTCGTTTACGCGACCTGAAAGGTGCTCGTAATAGAGGATCGGCACATGCCCGGCCGTAGCGAGTTCCAGCTTTTCGGCTGTGTAGCTCAGAAACGCGAGCGTCACATACATGTTGGGCGCACTCAGCGGCAGCAATACGTCATTCAAGGCTGAAAGAAAACCACGTGGGCCGATGGCGGCCAATCTAGTTCGGGCTGCACTCTTAACCATGGTCATTAGTACGCCCGCGGGCACGCCGTGTCCCGAGACGTCCGCAACATAGGCAAACCAACCGCAATCGTGCTGGACAACGTCTACCAAGTCGCCGCTGACTTCTCCGCTAGGCCAGGAGTGGCCATAGAATTCATAGGAAGCGGCCGTACTCCGGATTTCCGGTACGAGACTGCGATGGATCTCGCCCGCAAGCCGCATCTCCGTTAACGTGCCGTAGTATCGCCCACCCTCTTTACTGAAAAAGTTCATGAACAGCGAGTACGCTGCGACGATTAGAACAATGGCCGTTATCACATTGAAGATGGCATAGTGCTCGAACTTAGCGAACTGTAAGGCTGGAATTCCGGCTCCCTTGCTGAACACAAGAGAGAGCCAGAAATTTACCGCAAATTGAGCAGGGCCCACGAGGACCATCGTCTTAATCATTCGCCGGCTACCGGTAACGGCCCATAACATCGCGCAAAAGCCATTGACTACGGCAAAGCAGACGTTTGGAGTCAAGTCCGGATGGCCGAAAGAGACGGTGCCAAAAATAAAACTAAATGAGGCAAATAGGCAAAAGACAGCGGCGAGAAATCGCGCCCAAGATGGGCGAGATAGCTGTCTCCAGTACGCAGCGTTCTTTTCCCAGCCGGAGGCCATTCCACGATTTTAGAGTGCTTAGGCTAACATCGCGAACGTGGCCGCCGCGACTCGGAAACGGCTACCATGTGCAGTGTGTGATTCAGCCCCGAGGCTGATCTGCGGCAAAGGGAAGAGGGAGAATTTTCTGAAATCGGAACGGATATCGGCTCTGAAAGTCGTGCTCCTGGGGGTTTTGTCCCTTGATTTTGCCATAGCCGGTGTATTGCCGAGACTCGAGGCCCGGACACTTGCTGGAGGCTCGATTGTCCTGCCCGAGGACGCGCACGGTTCCTTTGCGCTCCTCGTATTCGGGTTTACGCGCGGTTCGCGAGAGTGGACTTCGGCGTGGGGTCGCCGTTCTGTTCAGGATTGCAAACCAGTCAATCATTGCCAAGATTATGCGATTGCGGTTCTGGAGGACGTACCGCGACTTCTGCGCAGCATTGTCGTTTCGGGTATCCGCGCAGGAATTCCGGCCGAGCGGCAAGGCTATTTCCTCACCCTCTTTCATGATTCGGATGCCTGGAAGAAGTTTGTAGGGTACAGAGAGCCGGATGACGCATACCTTGTTCTGCTCGATGCAGACGGAAATGTGCGTTGGCGGTGGCACGGAATCTTTAATGACGCGAACTATGCAATATTCCAGCAGGAGCTTCGAGAGATCGGGGTCTCGCGGATAAATGAATTACACTGTTGCCGCGCGCGCCGGGGTACCCCCGCTTAGGGCCGCCGAGACCAACTACGGCGAGCGCGAAATAAAGAATTAGAGCTGCGCCGGCCACTTAGGCTAACATCGCGAACGTGGTGATCCGCGGTTCGGAAACGCCTCCCCAACGAACATGGCGGGAGCGTCTGAAAGCTCTCGAAAACGTCTGGCCGCTGCTGAAGATGGTTTGGGGCACTAGCCCGTGGCTAGCCTCTCTTTCCTTGTTCTGCCGGCTGTTACGGGCCGCGCTGCCGGTTGCCACGCTCTATATAGCGAAGCTCATTATCGATGCGGTTGTGCGCAGTGTGCGCGGCGGCCACGAAGGCGGACGCGTCTGGAAGCTAGTCGCGATCGAGCTGTCGCTTGCAGTCGCGTCCGATTTGCTGGGCCGGGCGTTGGCGCTCGCAGATAGTTTGCTCGGGGACCGCTTTACGAACCGCGTGAGTGTTGACCTGATGCGTCATGCATCGGTGCTTGACCTGGCCCATTTCGAAGAACCTGAGTTTTACGACAAACTGGAACGTGCGCGGCGCCAGACCATGGGCCGTATGCAAATGGTCTCGCAGGTGATGGGAGCGGCGCAGGACTTAATCACGCTTGTGACTCTGACTTCGGCGCTGATCGTGTTTTCTCCTTGGCTGCTCGCGATGTTGGTTTGCGCTGTGCTTCCGGCGTTTTTGGGCGAAACGCATTTTGCATCGCTCAGTTATTCCTTGCTGTACCGTTGGACCCCGCAGCGCCGTGAACTCGATTATTTGCGATGGCTCGGCGCGACTCAAGAGAGCGCGAAAGAGGTAAAGATTTTCGGACTGGGCGGCTATTTGAGCGAGCGGTACCGGCAGCTCGCCGATTTGTTCTACGAGGAAAACAAACGGTTGGTAATTCGCCGCGCGGGAGTGGGATCGCTACTCGCGCTGGTGGGAACGGCAGGCTACTACGGCGCGTACGTTGTGATTCTGTATCGGACATTGCACGGCTCTTTGACGGTGGGAGATCTGACCTTTCTCGCGGGAAGTTTCGCGCGAAGCCGCAGTTTGATCGAAGGCGTGCTGTCTAGCTTTTCGAGCATCAGCGAAGAAGCGATGTATCTCGATGACCTGTTCGCGTTCTTCCGCATGGCGCCGCAGATCCGCTCCGCGCCCGGCGCTTTGCCTGCGCCTCGACCGATCCAGCGAGGTCTCGAATTCCGCCATGTCAGTTTCCGGTATCCCGATGCGGAGCGCTACGCTCTCCACGATGTCACCTTCGAGCTCCGCCCCGGCCAGCGCGTCGCGCTGATTGGCGAGAACGGCGCAGGCAAAACGACCGTTACTAAATTGATCGCTCGCCTTTATGACCCGACCGAAGGCGAAATCTTACTGGACGGCGTGGATCTTCGCGAATACGACCTGGAGGAGTGGCGCCGTGAAGTGGGCGTTATTTTCCAGGACTACATGCGGTATCACATGCTGCTGTGGGAGAACATCGGTGTCGGACGCATCGAGCGCTTCGACGATAGGCCGCGGATCGAGACCGCAGCGCGGCTGAGCTTGGCTTCGGATGTGGCCGCTCGGGTCGAGAAGGGTCTGGATCAGATGGTCGGACGCCGGTTCAAAGATGGCGTGGATCTTTCGGGAGGCGAATGGCAGAAGGTTGCTTTGGCCCGCGCGTATATGCGCGACGCTCAGTTACTGATTCTCGATGAGCCGACTGCGACACTTGACGCTCGCGCCGAGCATCGCGTGTTCGAACGTTTTGCCGAGCTAACGCAAGGCAAAATTGCCGTATTGATTTCGCATCGCTTTTCGACGGTGCGGATGGCCGACCGGATTTTAGTGCTGCACGATGGCGAAATCCTCGAGCAGGGCACGCACGAAGAATTGGTGGCGCTCGGGGGTCATTACGCAGAGCTATTCGAATTGCAGGCCGCGGGGTACAGATAAACCGGGCGCGCAGCACCTTAGTCCCAACGCATTAAGGTTCAAGGACCTTCATAGACGTACTGTGCGTTCCGATACGTGCAGTGTGACCAAGAAGGGCATGCAAATGAAAAGAATAATCGCCTTGTTTTTTGTAGGGGTGCTTAGCCAGGCGGCTCCGCCTGCACGCGGGTCGAAGATCGCTAAGGATTTGGAAGATACCACAAACGGCAATCCGGGTTCGAGCGTTCGAGTGATCGTGCAATGGAAGACTCCTGTCGACGATGTGAAAGAACAAAAAATTCTGAGCCGCGGCGGATTGGTGCACGCGCGAATGAACTCGGTAAAAGGCGGCCTTTATACGCTCTCTGCACCGGCTGTACACGATCTGGAAAATGATCCGGATGTAGCATACATCACGCTTGACCGGCCGATTAAGTCCAAGTTGGACAATAGCGCTGCTGCCGTCAACGCCAGCGCCGCGTGGAATTTAAAGCTAGACGGAACGGGCATTGGGATTGCGGTGATCGATAGCGGAATGATTCAAAGCGATGATCTGACTCTGAAGAACAACATTGTCTATAACCAAGACTTCACGGGCAAAATCAAAGCTGGTGGAAACGTCAAAGATACAAACAATGCCCCCGACCTGTACGGTCATGGCCAGCATGTTGCGGGAATCATCGCCAGCAGCGGGCATTCGTCCACATGCGGCAACTGTACGCGAATTCTGAAAGGTATCGCACCGGGCGTGAACATTATTAATCTGCGCGCGCTCGATGAGAACGGCCAAGGGACGGACAGCACGGTGATCGCAGCAATCGAGAAGGCAATTGCGCTGAAGAGCACATACAACATTCGGGTCATCAACTTGTCACTGGGCCGGCCAGTGTACGAGAGCTATAAACAGGATCCGCTTTGCCAAGCAGTGGAACAAGCCTGGAAAGCAGGCATCGTGGTAGTGGTCGCTGCGGGAAACGATGGCCGTGACAACAGATTCGGGGAGCAAGGTTACGGCACGATCAATGCTCCTGGTAACGATCCATACGTTATCACCGTGGGCGCTATGAAAACAGAGGGAACCCCCACCCGCACGGACGATCTGATTGCGAGCTACAGTTCAAAGGGGCCTAGTCAGATTGACCACGTCGTGAAGCCAGACCTGGTGGCTCCAGGAAACCAGGTCGTTTCGTTGCGGGCCAGCGATAAAGCTACGCTGGTTGTGGAGAACCCAAGCAATGCAGTGACAATGTCGTATTATCAGGACCCAAACAATCACGGGCGTTCCGATAAATACTTCACGTTGAGTGGAACCAGTATGGCGACTCCTGTGGTTAGCGGCGCAGCGGCCGATCTTCTGCAAAAGAATCCAAACTTGACGCCTGATCAAGTAAAACTGCTGCTCATGCAGAGCGCTTACAAGACCTTCCCGGCGTCGAGCACGGTTACGGATTCGACGGGAACCTATATCAGCTATTACGACATCTTCACCGTCGGGGCTGGATATTTGGACATAGCAGCTGCGCTGTCTTCCGTCAATTCCGTGCCGGCGGGGGCTACCGCAATGTCGCCGGTTGCGAATTATGATTCCACAACCGGCAAAGTGACTTTAAGCCACGATTCGTCCTCGATCTGGGCCAATCAGTCGCTCTGGGCTTCGCAATTGCTTTGGGCTTCGCAATCCATTTGGCCCACTTCGGTTCTCAGCGGAAACCAATGCATCTGGCCTACTCAGTCGATTTGGGGCGCAGCGACCGTATCCGGTTCGCAGTCGCTCTGGGCTTCGCAGTCTCTGTGGGGAGCGCAATCTATCTGGGGCGCACAGTCAATTTGGGACACACAGTCACTGTGGGCGGCCAGCCAGGATTCGCTGTCAGCGACAGATGTCTCAATCGCAGGGGAGCCGTAATCCAGGCTTCGCTGCCGGAAAACTGAGCTCACAAGAAAAGTAGCAATCGTTCGGGGCGCCGGAAGCAAATCCGGCGCCCTTTTTCTCTTTTAAGCACCTCAAAAGGAGCGCGTGTTTAGAATGCAGCCGCCCGAGGCAGCACCTTAGTCCTTACGTGTTACGGTTCGATAGGTCTCATAGAACCATCACTCGTTTCCGATACGTTTTTTGTGACTGACTCTCGCGCGAACCTCCAGCTCGCTTGAGGATGTCGGCTATCGCCAAAGAAAGAGGATACGCATGAGGAAAATAACGTCGCTGTTGCTTGCAGGGGTAGTTGCCTGCGGCGCATACGCGAAGAATGGGCCGAAGATGGCCAAGGATTTGGATGCAGCGCTGAATCTGAACTCACTTTCGAACGTGCAGGTCATTATTCAGTGGAATACGCCTGCTGATTATACGAGGGATCTAAAGGTTCAAATGCGGGGCGGTTCCGTCCTGTCGAAGTTTAACTCCGTTAATGGCGGAGTGTACACGCTTCCTGCATGGGCAGTGCGCGATCTGGAGAATGATGCGGATGTCGCTTATATCACCCCCGATCGATCATTAACAGCCAAATTGGACAATAGCGCCGCGGCTGTGAACGCCAGTGCTGCATGGAGCGCCGGCTTTACCGGAAAGGGGATTGGAGTCGCGCTGATCGATAGCGGGCTGAACAACGATCCAAATCTGAAAAACGCTGCTTACAGTTATGACTTCACGGTCGCTCAGTATGCCGCCGTGGCGCAGAGTGTTCTTGGAACGGTGACGGCGCCACTCGGCGTTAACGCTTCGTTGCCGCCCTCGACCAGCGCCCCTGACCAATTCGGGCATGGACAACATGTCGCAGGAATTATCGCATCGAACGGCCAGAGCTCTTCGTGCAACAACTGCACACGGACGTTCCAAGGCATAGCGCCGGGCGTAAGCCTCATCGATTTTCGCGTTCTCGATCAGAACGGCCAGGGAACGGACAGCAATGTGATTTTGGCGATCGACGCAGCCATTGCCCTAAAGAACGTTCTGAATATTAAGGTGATCAACATGTCCTTGGGTCGGCCGGTGTTTGAAAGCTACACGCAGGATCCGCTCTGCCAGGCGGTTGAAGCTGCGTGGAAGGCCGGCATTGTCGTGGTGGTTGCAGCGGGAAATGACGGGCGCGACAACACCTTCGGCGAGCAAGGATATAGCACGATTGAGGCGCCGGGGAACGATCCTTACGTGATCACTGTGGGCGCGATGAAGACGGAAGGCACGTATACGCGCACTGACGACCTGATCGCGAGCTACAGTTCCAAAGGTCCGACGCAGGTCGACCACATCGTAAAGCCTGACATCGTGGCGCCCGGGAACCGGGTCGTGTCGCTGCTCGCAAAGAATTCGACGCTTCAGAGCGAGTATCCCAGCAACGCGGTTCCTTTTTCTTATTACGAATCGGGATTGAGCAGTAAGAATGCCAGCAAAGCATCCCCGAACTATTTCATCTTGAGCGGCACGAGTATGGCGGCTCCAGTGGTGAGCGGCGCGGCCGCTGATTTGCTGCAAGCCAATCCAAACCTCACCCCGGATCAGATTAAGCTTCTGCTGATGCAGTCGGCGTACAAGACGTTCCCGGTTTCGAGCACTGTGACTGATTCAACCGGCACTTACACCGATTACTACGACATCTTCACGGTGGGCGCGGGTTATCTGGACATCAACGCGGCGCTCTCGCAGGTCAATTCGGTGCCGGCGGGTGGAACAGCCATGTCGCCAGTTGCGAACTACAATTCCACGACCGGCGTCGTGACCGTAAGCTATGACCTCTCCTCAGTGTGGGCGAATCAATCATTGTGGGCTTCGCAATCCATTTGGGCCTCGCAATCGATTTGGCCAACATCGGTCCTCAACGGCAATCAATGCATCTGGCCGACTCAGTCGATTTGGGGCCAAGCGAGCGTTTCTGCCTCGCAATCGCTCTGGGGAGCGCAATCCATCTGGGCTTCGCAGTCCATCTGGGATTCACAATCCATTTGGGATTCCCAATCCATTTGGGATTCCCAATCTATATGGGGGGAACAGTAAGCAACCACCTCTTAATGGGGAATGCTGAATTCATAAGGAGAATGGAAATGAAATTCACTTGGTTAGTCTTATCCGTTCTGGCTATCGGCACAGTTTGCCTCGGAGGCTCGATGATGTGCCCGGCGCTCCAGGCCTCTACTCCGAGATGCAACGTAGAAAGGATCGCCGGTTTCTGTAACCGCGCAACCGCTTCGGGTGTTCTCGTTGTGGCGGCTGCGAAGGCAATCGCTAAGCCGTCGGTCGAAGTAGCTCCACGTTCCATGTGGGGCGAGTAAGTGGTTCAGGACGCCGCGCGCGAAACGCGGCGTCCTCACCTAACCCTCCAATTCGGGCGTGGCCGCGCCTATCTCAATCCTTCCAGCCATTGCAATTCTGAAAAGCTCCATCACATAAGAACGCGTGGCGGTTTGCGCCTAGCGTGCTCGCGTGCTTGCGCGTTCGAGCAGGCGGCGCTTGTGTAACCAGGCGGCTAGCAGATCCGGCCATCGCGAAAGCTCGGGATCGTCTCTCGCGAGTCCAACCCCATGCGGTCCGTGCTCATAAATGTGCATTTCCACCGGAACCCGTGCGGCGCGCAGCGCCTGATAGAAGACGATACTGTTCTCGACGGGCACCACGTCGTCATCTGACGTGTGAAACAGGAAGCTCGGCGGTGTTTCGTGAGTAACATGGCGTTCGTTTGAAAGCAGATCGGCAAGCGCCGGCTCGGGAGTGAATCCGAGCAACGCATCGCGCGAACCTCGATGCATAAACGGCTGAGTAAAAGTGATCACCGGATAGGCCAAAATCATGAAATCGGGCCGGGAGCTTTGCAGCTCAATTGCATCAAAGCTCCCTGCATTTCCGTTATCGAAATGGGTTCCCGTTGAGGATGCAAGATGGCCACCTGCCGAAAATCCCCACACGCCGATGCGTCGCGGATCGATGCCGAACTCCGAGGCGTGCGCTCGAACGTAGCGAATAGCGCGTTGAGCATCGCCGAGTTCTATCGGGTGGCGGTACTTCGGCCCGAGGCGATAACGCAAAACAAACGCGGAAATGCCGTAGCTGTTCAGCCAGGCTGCAATCTGGTAACCTTCGTGGTCCATCGCGAGATGCACATAACCGCCGCCCGGAAAAACCAGCACGCCCGTGGATACTTTCTGCTCGCCGCCGGCGAGACAAATCGTGAGCGCAGGCTGATCTTCCTCGCTCGAGCCTTGCGCGCCCGGAGCTCCCTCGGGCCACAAAAGAATCGTGTGCGGGAGAGGAGTTTCCGAGAAAGCCACAGAGGCTAGGGTCAAAAACAGTATCGAAATTCGACGAAGCAATTTATTTCTCCTCGATGATTGCCAAATCCCAGGGTTGAAGCGTCACCTGCTGCGCGTTCACAATATTTTTCCCCGTGAGCAAATCCGTTCCCGGACCGTAAGCATACTCAACGATTTGGGAATCGCCCGAGTAGTTCAGGTAATAGTGCAGGCGCTTGCCGAAATCGTTCGTGCCGTGCTTGACGCGAACTGCGCGCGGCACACGCTGGTCCGGACCGGTCAAACCGGCGCGCGTGAGGACGTCGAGCACAATTCGGCCCTGGAGCGCATCCGAAAGCCATGTGCCTTCATACGTTAGAGTTCCGGAGCCGTATTGATTGCGCGTGATGGCAGGCCAGCGGCCAAAGAAGGGATGGTCGTACCAGGCGAGAGCCTGCGCATGCTCCGGCATCAGGAACTCCGCCCAGTAGCTCACGTTGTTTTGATCGCCGGCTTCGAACGGATCTCCTTTGAGCGCCAGCGGATGTTCGAGATTTGAAAACTCCTGATAGCTGAATCCTGCCGCTTCGCGCAACGGGCCGGGCTGGCGCACCCAGCGCACGATCGAATTCTCATTGCAAAACCCGCTCTTGAATGTCATCAGCACATGTCCTCCCTTCTTTACAAATTCCGAAATGCGGTTGAGCAGCGCATCGTCCGCAATATAGAGCGCAGGGATGATGAGAACTTTGTAGCCGGAAAAATCGGGATTGTCCTGGAAAACAAAATCGACGCCAGTGTTTGCGTCATACAGAGCGTGATGAAACTGGTGGACCAAGGCCGTGTAATCGACCACAGCGGGCGCGAATGACCATTGCGGACCCCGGCTTGTGAAGGGCATGAAATCTAGAGCATTCGCCGAATCCACGCTATAGAGAATCGCAACTTGATTCGCGATTTTGAGGTTCACGAGCCGCGGCCCGATCTTTTCGAGCTCGTGCGCGGTGCGGGAGACCTCGGCATACGCCCGGTTTGGCTCCAAATCGTGCGAGAGAACTCCTTTCCAGTAGGTTTCCTGACCGGAATGAATGGATGCCCAGTGCCAGTACTCCACCATATTGGCTCCGCTTGATAGGTGCGTATAAACATCGAGTCGAAGTTGCCCGTCGTAAGGCGGATATTGAAACGCGGAGGTCCAGTCGGTCGTTTGCGCGTTGGTTTCAGTCACCAGGTAATTCGCGTGTTTCAACGAGCGGGTGATGTCTCCAACAGTCGCTTGCGCTTCGCCGTCCATCTGATCTTGCGTGCCGTGATATGGATTGTTCGCGGCAATATCGAGTGAAGCGGCCACTCGATACTCGTTCACATCGCGCCGCATCACTCCTCCGAAATCCTGAGTTACGAATTGATGCGGGCCCTTGTAGCGGCGGACCAGCTCAGATTGCCAGGCAAGATAATTCGTCACGCGCATCTGCTCCCAGCGCGACCATTCAAGCTTGTAGCCGGTGCTTTGAGCGCTATCGCGCGTAGGCATGTGCTCCCAACTATCGACGTCTTCGCCCCAGTAGTTCAGTAGCCAGGCTTTGTTCAGATTTTCAACTGTGCCAAACTTCTGTTTGAGGTGATTGACGAAACCGGCAAAAACGTCTGGATTTGATGCGCCGTAGGAAGCGGTCTCATTGTCGATTTGCCAGCCAATCACGCCGGAATTGTCCCGGTAATGCGCCACAAGATTTTGAATCAGCCGCTGAGCGTAGGCGCGGAACGTCGCGTTGTCCGTGTCCATGTTTTGCCGCATTCCGTAAAAGGCCGGCGCGCCGCCAAGTGGCCGCACGAGGATTTCGGGATGCGCGTGATACATCCAGACGGGAATTGAATAAGTGGGCGTGCCGAGGATCACTTTGATCCCGGCCTTCTGCATCGCATCCACAACGCGATCCATCCAGGCGTACTCGAATTTTCCGTCTTGCGGTTCCCACAGGCTCCAAGTGGATTCGCCCATCCGAACAACCGAAAGCCCGGCCTCTTTCATCAGCGCGATGTCTTTATCGAGCCGTTCGTAAGGCATGTATTCGTGATAGTAAGCCGCGCCGTATAAAACATTGCTGAAGTGAGGAGCATCGGCCGCCGAACTATAACCAGCAGCTATGACGATCAGGGCAAAAGGCGAGAACCGTCTGAGCGAAATCATGATTTACTCTATACATTTGTCTTTGGCTCGAGCTTTGTTTGTGGCGCTCGGTTGCATATTCACCGCGCTGCAGTCGCCGGCCGCCACTTACTATGTCAATTGCGCGGCCGGCAGCGACGCAGCGGACGGGCTCTCTGCATCGCGCGCCTGGAAGTCCGTAGCAGCGGTTTCGAGCCGTCATTTTCTGCCGAGCGATTCGATTCTGTTCCGGCGCGGCACGACGTGCGCGGGAATGCTGTGGCCGAAAGGATCAGGGACGGTGAGCGCTCCAGTTGCTCTCGACGCGTGGGGTATGGGGCCGCTTCCAAAAATTCAAGCGAGCTCGGGCGAAGAAGCGGCTTTCCGCTTGTCCGATCAGGAGTTCTGGGATGTAGCGCATCTTGAGTTTTCCGGCGGCAATCCGCGCGGCATTTTCATTGATGGCACACGCGGAGTTTTGCGCCACATTCACATCCGCGATGTGGTCGTTCACGATGTCACGGGCGAGCCGAAAAAGAAGGAAAGCGGACTTGTGGTCATCTCGCCGGGCGCTCGCGGCCAAAGATTCGATGACGTGATCGTTGATGGCGTGACCGCCTATGGAACGTCGCAATGGGCAGGAATTCTGGTTGGCGGCGCGAATTTCGGCACCGTTGCTGAGAATGAACGCAGCACCAACGTGACGATCCGCAACTCAATCGTTCACGATGTCGCGGGAGACGGGATCGTTCTCTTTGAGGTGAATCACGGAACCATCGAAAATAGCATCGCGTGGCGCACCGGCATGCAAGAAACGCAAACCATCGGAACGCCGGATGCAATCTGGACTTGGATGTGCCGCGATTGCGCCGTGCGGCGGAGCGAAGCGTTTTTGACAGATAGTCCGGGTGTCGATGGAGGGGCGTTCGACATCGATTGGGGAAACGACAATAACATTATCGAAGAGTCGTACGGCCATGATACGCAGGGCTATTGCGCCTCAATTTTTGGGTCCGAAGGAGTAACGACGAATAGCGCGGTCCAGAATAATGTCTGTTCGGATAACGGCCGCAGCCCGCGCCTTGCGAAGCGTCAAGGCGCAATATTTCTGTCCACGTGGAACGGAGGGAAGCTCAAAGGAGTGCGGATCTCGGGCAACACTATATTTTGGAATCCTCCGGTTGGGACTGCGGCTCTTGTGAACAACGCAAATTTCGAAGGCTCTGGACGGTTCGAAAGGAATATTGTTGAGTCCTGGTGTCCATCGTTGATTCGCAGCAATCCCTCGCTTATTATCGAGGGCAACGTATTCGGGCACGCTGCGCCTCCGGGAAACGGGATTGCATCGCGAGATCCGGGCAAATTCCCGAAAAGCAGCAAATGGACGCTGTGGGCTTTTGTTTCGGCCGCGTCCGAGGATCACGATTCGCGCGGCCAGATCGCGGTTCTCGAAAGCGCATTCAGCCAATTTCGCTCCGTAGATCTGGACGCGGTAGTTGTTCCGTCGGATGTGCCGGGCCGCGAGCAGCAACAAAATCTGCAATATGACTGGCATCTCGAATCGATCCGGATAATAGCGAAGGAGGCCGAAGAGGAACGCGCGCTTAAAGTGCGCCGGCGGCCCACACTCGTGCTCATGAACCCGCGAAATCACATCATTTGGCGGCACGACGGCTTAACAACTCCGAGCGAGCTGGGACTCGCTGTGCGCTCCTTTCTCGGCAATCCGGATTACTCGCGAATGGATTCTCAGCAATGAAACCTGCGCCCCTGATTGCCGCCGTCGCGGTTCTGGTTTCGGTTTTCGTCTTCGCCCAACAGAAAGAGCCCGATGCCGGATTGTTAATGCTGCGCGATCCGATTTTGGTTTACAACAACTGGTCAGCTTACGACGAACTCTCGGACAATGTGCAGCAGACCGAACAACTCGCCATGAGAGAGCTCGATGAGCTTCTGCGTCTCCGCCGCGCAGGCGTGCGGTTCGACTACTACGTCATGGATGCATTCTGGTATGCGAAGGGTGGCGGATATCGAGGTTGGCGCAAATCGACCTGGCCAAACGGACCGGGTCACTGGCTCGCGCGGTGCCGCGAAAACGGCATCAAGCCGGGTTTGTGGTTCGGCACGAATCTACTTGTGCAACTCGACCCCGCGCCGGAGTGGGAGAACTCTCTAAATAAAAAGCGCACAGCGATGTGCCTGTACAGGGGCGGATTTCTGCCGCACTTCATGCAAACACTCCAGCTTTGGTATTACCGCGGCATCCGCATGTTCAAGTTTGATTTCGTGGATTTCACAGCGGCGCCGCCGGATGTGGAAGCTTCCACGCCGCCCGAAGAGATTCGCCGGAATAACGAGAATGCCTTCCGCGACGCATTACGCAGCTTCAGGGAGAAGAATCCGGGCGTGATTCTCGTGGGGTTTAACGGGTTCGGCGGCGATATGGAATCGACCGCCGGTCCGTTCCCATTCAAAAGTCCGATCGATCTCCGCTGGCTTACGGTGTTCGATTCGATTTACTCTGGCGACCCGCGGCCCTCGGACGTGCCGATGATGAATTTCTGGCGCTCGCAGGACCTCTATAGCGATCACATGGTCCGGCGGTTTGAGGACAGCGGGGTGCCGCTCGAGCGCATTGACGGAACCAGCGTGATGTATGGAACCACCGGAACGGTTTATTATCGCCGCACAAATGCATGGAAGAGCGGTTTGCTGATGATGCTCGCGCGCGGCGGATGGGTGAACACGATCCACGGGAACCTGGAATTGATCGACGACAAAAAGGCGGCGTGGATGGCGAAAGCTGTCTCGCTCTATCTCCGTAGGCAAGCATTGGGACGCACCAAAACATTCGGCGGAATTCCGGGGCAGGTAGAGCCGTACGGCTTCGCGTCGCTCGATTCGGATGGAGCGCTCTACACAGTGGTGAATCCGTCAGAAGCCGTTTCGACGATGCCACTGCCGCAATTATCGGAGGAGCAGCGAGACACGCGACCGGTAAAAATTCTTTTTCGCGATGCAGGATTCATGCCGCGCCTTTCCGGCGACTCGATTACGCTCGGGCCGGAGCAGATGGCGGTTATAGGCAAGGGCAAGTATGCCGGTGCGCAGTTCGACTTGGGGATTGAGGACGAGGTCGTGATTCCGCAATCAATTGAGCCGCTCCCGGCGGCTTTCGAACCGAACGGAAGGAATGCAGTTAAGGCGTCGCTTAAAGCGCCCCCAGCCGGTCGGTTGCGGATCGTGATGCAGCAGCGCACGCCAGACGGGTACATCCAGCGGACTTGGGCGGGCGGTCCCCCGAAAGGCAAGAATATGGCGGACATCTTCAAGATTGAGGTCTCGCAAGAGGAGCGTCCGGTTCCCGTGCGCATCAACTACGGCAAAGTGATCTGGAGCGGCTTGTCGTGGGCGGTAGGCGAGGTTGATGGGTTCACTCCCGGCGAGTCGCTTCAGATTCGGTGCACATCGGCGGAAAAGGATGAGGTGAAGCTGGATGTGAAGGTGTATCGGGTTCAGTAGCTTTTCGCTTGACAAGTTCCCCGCTTTGGCGCAAAATCTTGTCGCGGCCAGCGTTTAGCAACCGCTTACACGGCTGTCCGGATGAGGAGAGGTGGGATGCGACCAAACACCCTGTTGTGTATTTGCCGGGGTTTCCTGGCGTTTTTGTTCTTCGTAACTGCAGTCTACGCGCAAGGACAAGCGAACCGTGCGACAATCACCGGGACCGTAACCGACGCAAGCGGGGCCGTGGTTGCGGACGTCGAAGTGACCGCTACGAATCTCGGGACGCAGGAAATTAATCGCGGCGTGACTACTGGTGCTGGTGTCTATACGATCCCCAATTTGTTTCCCGGGACCTACTCACTCAACTTCAGCAAAGCCGGATTCCAGCCGATTGCCATCCCGAGTATTACGCTCGAATCGACACAGGTGGCTAAATTCGACGAAACGCTCGCGGTGGGCTCGAACAAACAGACCGTCACAGTGACTGCGGAAGCCCCCATCCTGGACAGCGAGACCGCAACCATCGGAACCCATCTGTCCGGCCAGGTGATCACCGATCTCCCGCTGAATATCAACGGCGGCCGCGATGCCGAGGCATTTGCTTACGCGCTGACGCCGGGATACTCGCTTACCAGCAACACGTATAACGCTGTGATCAACGGCACTCAGGCTAATACGAAAGATTTCACAGTTGACGGCACTTCCGGAACCGCCACCATCCAGGGAGACGAGATCGAAATCGGTCCCACCATGGAGGCGCTACAGGAAGTTGAAGCACAGACCAGCGGGCTTCAGGCGCAAAACGGCATTACCAACGGCGGCGTGGTGATGTTCAACCTGAAATCAGGGACGAACCAGCTTCATGGAACCGCCTTTGACTATGGGCACAACGAATTTCTCGATGCGCGGTCGTGGGGCAACCCTATAAAGCCGAAGGCGCGCTTTTGGGATTGGGGCTTTAGCGCGGGCGGCCCAATCAAGAAAAACAAAATTTTTGTGTTCGGAGCTTTCGAACGGTACCAGCAGCATGATTACACGCTCGGCGGCCTGGGGGCCAACACCGGCGCGGCCACCGTCCCCACCTCGGCGTTTCTCATGGGCGACTTCAGTGCGCTGTTGAATACCAGCACTGTACTTGGCACGGATACTCATGGCAATCCGATTTACGCCGGGGCGATCTTCAATCCAAACGATCCTGGCGCAGTATTCCCGGGCAACAAGATACCGCCAGGCCTGATCAGCCCGGTTTCGCAGAAGATCATCGGGATTTACCAAAAGAACTACGCGCCGGAATCCACCGCACTCTCCGGGAACGAGCGGATCCCGGCCAACGGAACTCCGGAGCAAACTCCCAATCAATTCGTAATCAAAGGTGACTACAATCTCACCGACCGCAACCACCTGTCCGGCTCCTGGGTGTACGATCATCGGCCACGCCTGAATCAGGACTGCGGGGGTGTCTGGGAGAACGGCAGCACGACTGGCGGACCACTTGCCTGCGGGCGTTTTCAGTTGACCGTTTCAAATGAATTCCGCGCTAGCGATTCGTTTACTATCACTCCCAACGTGCTAAACGTCTTTAACGCAACCTACAACCGGTACTGGAATGGTTCCGTTCCCTCCTCGACAGGAACAGATTGGCTGGGCCAGCTCGGTCTCGGGAGTACCGGCGTAGACAATTTCCCGTCGATTAATTTCGGGTCCCCCGTCAATGGCGTCGGAGAGACTTCGATCGGCAATACATGGCAGGGTCACTACATTGGGAGTACCTTTATCTATAACGACAGTGTCTCCTGGACGAGAGGCCAGCACACGTTCACGTTTGGGGGCGAGTTCCGCGCGATGCAGATCAGCAGTAATGCGGGATCCGGAGCGCTGAGCCTGTCATTCTCGAACAACACCACGGGAGCTCCCAACGCCAACTATGCAAATCAAGTTGGATTCGGGTTTGCCAGCTTTCTGCTAGGTGACGTGGCAACGGCCAGCGAGAGCACGCCATTGAATCTCTACGGACGCCGGAAGGCGATGGACGTCTACGCCCAAGACAACTGGAAAATAACTCCCAAGCTGACGTTAAATATCGGCCTCAGGTGGGATGCGACGTTCCGATTTCACGAGAAGTATGGGCATTGGGCCAATTTCGATCTGAACACGATTGATCCTAATCTGGGCATTCCGGGCGCGGTTGTATATGCGAAAGGAGGAAGCGACAGCTTCGAAAAGAACGAGGATTGGCATAACTTCGGTCCGCAGATCGGAATCGCGTACAATCCGTGGAAGCGGCTAGTGCTCCGCGGATCCTTCGGGATCTTATACGTCCCGATTGGGATTCAGTATTACGAAGGCGTCCCTTATGGGTTTGCGCCTGGCTTCCGTGGCACTAACGTAGCACCCGGACCATTCAATTGGAACAACGGTTATCCAGGTGTTTTCATGCCGGGCACTCTGTCCACAACCCTGCCGATTAACGTTATAGCCGTAAACATTGATCCCAATGCTCTACTTGCCGGGTACACCAATAACTGGAACCTAGGCGCGCAATACGAGCTGACCGATACCATGCGGGTGGAAGTCGACTATATTGCAAACCGCGGCCATCATTTGCAAGACCAGGGTCTCAACAATAATCAACCCAGCGCGCAACGCTTCTTCGGTGTAGTTAACGCCAACGCCAATAATGGATTTGGGTTTAATTACGTTTGCAATCCGGCGCAGGCGGCCGCGAATCACGTACCCTATCCATACGGTGGCTTCTGTGCACCTGCACTAGCCGCGATCGCGCCTTTCCCCCAACTTGCTGAAGCGGCGTCCACTTACTGGTTTTATCCAACTCTCTTTTACGTCGGTCTGCCGCGCGGCCAATCTTACTATGATTCAATGGCCGTTCAATTGATCAAGCGTTTGTCGAGCGGGCTGACCTTGAATTTCAGTTACACGCTTTCCCGGCAGGAGGGCGACACCTTCTACAATTTTGGCGATAGTTACAATACGCCCGGTATCCAGGACTTCGCCAATTTAGCCGAAGCGGCCCACACTTTGTCGCCCTACGACCAGAAGCATACGGTCAAGAGCGCGGTCACCTATGAATTGCCCTTCGGGAAAGGGCGGGCATTCCTTTCAAGCCGGGGAAAATTTTTGAACAGCCTCGTGAGCGGTTGGCGAGTATCCGGCCTGATGCGCTATGCGACAGGAAAGCCGCTAACGTTTTACTCGAGTAATTACTATTACTATCCGCTGTGGGCCGCGACTTACGTCAATTACAATTTGTCGGGCTACAACGGCAGCCAATTCCATCCGTCTCAATTCAATCCGATCACCGATACGAGTAACCCTCCCGTCGGCGATCTGTACTTCCCCAAATCAGTAGCTGTTAATCCGCCTTATGGCAAGCTAGGGACCGGGCCGAGTCGCATCGATGCATTGCGCACGTTTGGAGTGGCAAGCGAGGACGCGAGTCTCATGAAAAACACTTATTTCGGCCCTGAGGGCAGGTTCAGGCTGCAATTGCGTGTCGAGTTCTACAACATCTTCAACCGGCACACTTTCGCCGACCCGGATACAAATCTCAAAGATGCAACCTTCGGGTACGTGACGGGCGTCAACTCGCTACCGAGGCAGGGGCAATTCGGGATCCGCTTCGAGTGGTAGCGGTTAGAACGTGTATTCAGGCGGTTTGATGCCTTTCACGCGCAAGTAGACCTCACATTGTGCGCGATGATGCGCGACATGCACGAACATGTTCATGATCATTGCTCGCCCGTCGGGATCGGGGCGGCCCTTCCAGTTCGTGTGAAAGGTGCGCCGAAGCTCCTCCGGCGTGATCTGCGGGAGTGCAGTCAGCACATAATCGAATGATTGTTCAAGCATCTTGACAGCGGATTGCTTATCGGTGGGCAGGTTCTCGCGCAGCGCAAAGGGTGGCTCCAGTTTCGTGATCTGATGAAAGCGATAGACACTCGATCCTGCGATATGAACAATCTGCTCTCCAAATGTCATCTCGTCCGGACTGGGCTTGAAATTGTAGAATTCCGCAGGCATCGCGTTAGCGACATCCAGCGTGAATTGCTTCGAGATTTTCCAGTCCTGAATGAATTCAGACATGTCCAGGACCGTCTTTACCTTTGGCTCTTGGGCCCGCAGACAAACTGCGGCAGCGCAAATCAAAAAAGCACCACGCATTAAACGCAACATAGTTGAATCGTAGCTCAGGAACCAGACCGCTCGGCGGCAACAATACACGCCATGTAGAAGCCAAGAAAGTCTCGCCGGTTCAGAGGGTTCATCCTATTTGTATATTGCTATCCAATGACTCAACAACAAAAAGCGGACCGGTTTCGCGAACTGCATGCCGGACCGATTATTCTACTCTTGCCGAACGCATGGGATGTCGCGACGGCACGGATCTTTGAATTAGCCGGTTTTCCCGCCATCGCAACAACGAGCGCGGGAATCGCCGCCTCACTCGGCTACCCCGATGGCGAGCGAATCTCGCGCAACGAGATGCTGGACGTGGTGGCTCGTATCGCGAGTGCCGTATCGATTCCGGTTACGGCCGATGTCGAAGCCGGTTATGGTGATCCTGTGGCAACCGCGAAGGCCGTCGCGGCTGCCGGTGCGGTTGGCATGAATCTCGAAGACGCTATACCGAAAACCGGCCGCAGGCTCATGGATCTATCTGCCCAGACCGCCATCTTGCGAGAGATCGGAGGTCTCAATCTACCGGTGGTCGTCAATGCGCGAACAGACATTTTTTTGGCTAACTTAGGCGAGCCTGAAACCCGGTTGGCGCGAACAATCGAGCGGCTGAACGCATACCATGATGCAGGAGCCGGTTGCCTGTTTGCACCTGGCGTGCGCGAGCGAGCGGCAATTTCCGCTCTTGTTCAAAGTCTTCGCGGGCCGCTGAATATTCTCGCCACCCCTGGGACGCGCCCCGTCAGCGAACTCCAAGCACTCGGAGTAGCGCGAGTCAGCGTGGGATCGGGTATTACGCGCGCGGCGCTCGGTCTGGTTCGCAGGATCGCAAACGAGCTTCGCGAGCATGGATCATACGACGCGATGCTCGCAGGTCAACTGCCCTACGCAGAAGTGAACCAAATGTTCACTGCACGCACGATTTCGCGTTGAATTTCTGCCAGATCTCGGCGTAAGCCTGATCGAAATATCTCCGGGCCGCGGGAGATTCAACAAGATTGCTGTCATGCTTCTCAATCTGCTGCATAAATGCATCGAGGAACCGGCCAAATTTCGCCAATGTTGCAGTATCGCCGTTCACCAATCCAGTGTGTATCGCCTCTTCCGCTTCAGGCGAGAGCACCTCGATGCGGCCGACGAACACGCGTTTCACCTCGGCGGGCCTAGGCTTAATGCTTAAGGGGAGCTGAGCATTAACGAAAGAGCGCGGAACAATGTATAAAACGCGCATGCCTTCTTCGAACCATGAATCTTGCCACGTGTCGATCATGGCCAGCGCTTCTTTCCTGTAAAGCCCAGAGTCGATAAGAGACTTAGCTAGTTGCTCGCGAAGGTTAGTCAGATTGCCGGTTAGCTCCGGCGGATCAATTGTCGCGGAAGACTTTATATCAGGGCGAAACCGATAGCCGACGTTCCCATCCCGATTTTCAAACACAATCGCGAACGGGATCGGAGCCGTGCCGCTGTTGCGAAGCTCGAGTTTTCCATCATTTGTGAATCTCGGCTCCAGCGGAATCGAAAAATCAGCGATTCCCCGATAAAAGATGAACTTTTCATTGTCATCACCGATGCGGAGCGGAGCCGAATCGGTATTGCGAGCAGCGTAATAGCGGCTTGAGCCTTGGCTCGAAGGAAATGGGAGACTCGCGCCTGTCGATACTTGAACGCCGTCCCAATCAATTTTTCCATGCATGAATGGCTCGTAAGAAGCGTTCTGTGACGTTTCCGGGCTTACGCGCGTGGCTTGCGGGTACCATTCCGTGATCCAACCATGCGGGAAATGCACGTGAACAGATAACGTTTCTTTGTCTGGAGCATAGAAGTACAAAACAGGAGTCTCCATACGCACCAAACCTGGCGCAAATTTGGTATTGAAAGGGCCAAGCCGGTTCACGAAACACGGCAGGTCCGGCGCGCCAAATAAGGGCGCCCATTGCACGGCGCTTCCGTCCTCGCCTGCTACGGACGTGAATGTTCCCCATTCATGGGCGATGAGCCCGGCGTCTGCGGGAGCCGCGCTTGCGCCCGCTGCCGATATTGCCATCACGACGAAAACTGCTGGATTCACAATCGTATTCACGAGTGACATAGGTCTTATACCTTACCTGGTCAGGCAATGTAAAGGACGGTACTCAACTAGGTTTTGTTAACCATTGCGGCGTGCGGGAGTCTAACAAATATGGCCGAAGAAACCGCGAAACACATACTCGAGCCAAGTGGAACGGAGATTGCTACAGCCGCGGGAGGTGCGCGGCGATACCGAAAAGCGCTTAAGGATTTGCGATGGTCCGATATCAAAGCCATGCTCAGCGAAAGCTTCGACGAATGGAGCAGACATAAAGCTCCGCGCTTAGGGGCATCACTCGCGTTTTATACGCTGCTCTCTCTCGCGCCGCTCATGCTAGTCGTCGTTTCTATAGTGGGCCTGGTATTCGGCCACGGTGCTGCCGAGCGTGATGTCGTCCAACAGGTTCAGATGCTCATCGGACCTGCAGGGGCGAAGGCGATTCAGGCAGTCCTTGAAGGATCGCACAATACGACGCACGGCATTCTCGCGACAATGATCGGACTAATAACTCTCTTGTTCGGCGCCTCCGGAGTGTTGATCGAGCTTCGCGATGCGTTAAACACGATTTGGGAAGTGCCTAGTCCAACCTTCACAGGAATGAAAAAGATCACAGCCTTTATCAAAGAGCGGCTTTTTTCGTTTGCCATCGTGCTCTCGATTGGATTTCTGCTCGTCGTCTCACTCGCTGTTAGCGCGTGGATCGCCGCTCTGGGTAGCCTTTCGGCGTCCGTCCTGCCAGGCGAAGAGGTGCTGCTCCACGTCATGAACACTGTGGTCTCGTTCGTCATCATCACCGGCCTCTTCGCATCGATTTACAAAATCATGCCCGACGTACCGATCGAGTGGCGCGATGTCATCCTTGGCGGTGCGGCGACATCGCTTCTGTTTACGCTTGGAAAACTTCTACTCGCCCTCTATTTAGGGAAAGCCAGCATCGCCTCGAGCTACGGAGCGGCTGCATCGCTTGTGATCCTCGTGGTTTGGGTCTACTATTCCGGACAGATTTTTTTCTTCGGAGCCGAGCTCACAAGAAGTTTCGCCAACTGCTATGGCTCCCAACCTGGTTCGTATCCTGAAGGCATGGTGAAAGCCGCTACCGCAACCGCTACTGGTCCAGGACTCACGGTGGAACCATCCACCGGCAAGAAAATTATTCTTCCATCAGGGCGCGAGTAAATCACGTTACAACCGTTCCCCAGCGGCTCCTCCTATTACTTCCGCTTGGCCTCTTCCACCGCGACCAGTCCCTTCCCAGTCGAAAGTTTCCTTTTCTCGCATCGGACCACTTGACCCGGCCTGAACTCCCACGTCTCAGTCTCTGGCATCTCTTCCGTGATTCGGTAATAGTTGCGCGCCACCTGCTCGGCTCTCACTGACCGCATCACATGCAGCCCCTCGCCGACCAGGTTCACATAGATGCTCACTTCTTTCCCTGCTCGAATCTGAAGCGGCTCTTCCGCGGCTACGCTTCTCTCGATCGGTGCAGCCGGCTCAGCAGCGCTACTTGCCTCAATCGGCGCTGCGATTGTCTCAGGGCGGTAATCGTCTGCCGTTTCTCGAGCGCTCATTCGCCCCCGATCGATCGCCCAGATTACAAGCGTCGCAATAAGCCAGGCCAAAGCCGCCGAGTACACTCCCGACGGCAGGGCCACGCCAAGGAAATCGAGCAGACGAAGCGCGACCACGAAACAGAACCCAAACACCGCGGCGAATGCAAGGCTCTGCGATCCAGAGCGGTAGCCCTCGCGATCGTACGCAAACAGGACCAGAATTAAAACAATTCCCACGATGCTCGCGGGCAGTGCGGGAAGCGTATGCCCTACTCCCGCGGCAATCATTGCTGCCGCCAATGTCACCGCGTCGATTCGAGAACTCCGCACTATGCTTCCGCCTCGCCCGACAACTCGCTCGCCCGGTTCAACAACGCCACCGCAGAATCATCCAGCTTCAGCTCCGTCGCCTCAGTCAATTCATTCAGTTGTTCGAGGTTTGTTGCGCTCGCAATCGGAGCCGTTATGTTCGGCCGCGCAATCAACCAAGCGAGCGAAACCTTCGCGGGGGTCGAGTCATATTGCTCGGCAACCTGATCCAGCGCGTCCAAAATCCGAAAGCCCCGCCGCGTGAGATATTTTTTTACCACCTGTCCGCGCGCCTTCTGTTCAGCGTCTTCTCTCGACCTGTACTTTCCGGTCAGAAATCCGCTCGCCAATGCATAATAGGGGATCACTCCCAAGCCTTTTTCTTCGCAGAACGGCTCAAGCTGCGCTTCGTACTCCGCGCGATCGTACAAGTTGTACAACGGCTGCAAGCTTTCGTATCTCGCGAAACCGTTCCTCTCACTCACGTCGAGCGCCTGCGCAAGCCGCTCCCGGGAATAATTCGAAGTGCCGATCACCCGTACTTTCCCGTCACGAACCAATCCCGTAAATGCTTCGAGCGTTTCCTCGAGCGGCGTCGCCATATCGTCAACGTGCGCCTGGTAAAGATCGATGTAATCAGTCTGGAGCCGCTTCAGCGAATCCTCTACCGCTTCAAAAATGTGTTTCCGCGTGAGGCCCTTCTTCGCCGGACCCACCTCGCTCCCCACTTTCGTCGCGATGATCACCCGGTTGCGCTTCTTGGTTCGCGTCAGCCATTTGCCGATGATCGTTTCTGATTCGCCGCCCTGGTTTCCCGGCGCCCATTTCGAATACACATCCGCTGTGTCGATGAAATTGAATTCCGCGTCCACGAACGCGTCCAATAATCGGAATGACATCGCCTCATCCGCCGTCCACCCAAAAACATTGCCGCCAAAAGCTAGCGGAGAAACTTCCATTCCCGAATTCCCCAATGTGCGTCTTGCCATATTTGCCCTAAGATCTTAATTCTAGAGTGGCGCCCGCAAAGGCCCCATCAGCAATCTCTCCCGCCTGCTTAGATTGCGCAAACTTGGGGGCCTGCCCAGCCCACTTTGCATGCTCGGGTAGGAGAGCGATCAGGCTAAACCATCTCGATTGGCTACCGCATCCGCGGATGGCAATGTTACCGCGCGCAATCCTTACCGGGCGGCGCTCACTCCGTTCGTAGCGCCTGAATCACGTCAACCCGCGCTGCGCGAGCAGCGGGTATTACCGACGCAATCACGGCCGCAAGCAGCAGAATCAAAGCCGAGCTGGCCACCGGCAGCACGCCTGGCGTTTTCAGATCTGCGAGAAAACTGCCCGCCACACGGGCCAGCACAATCCCGCAGCCCAAGCCGAGAGCAAGTCCCGCAATGGCCATAGCCGCGCCTTCGGCAATGACGCGCATCAGCAGAGTCCGCGGCTGGGATCCAACGGCAAGCCGTATACCGAATTCCCGCGTGCGTCCACTCACCGAAAACGCGAGCACGCCCGCAACACCCACCACCGCAATCAGCAGCGCCACCCCTGCGAAAATACTAAACACTACCGCGTTCAGCCGCTCTGGCGAGAGCACCTCTGCGCGTATGTCATCAAGGGTCGCCGCATGCTCAACCGGCTGGTCCGCCGACATGCTCCGCATAATGCGCGTGATCGGCGTGACTAGAGCATAAGGATTCGAGCGCACATGAACGAAAAGCCGTCCCTGTAACAGCACAGCCTCCTGATCCGCGGGGCGGTAGACCGTCATCGTGGGTTTCGGAACAATGTCCCCGTCGTCCAAGTCCGCAACTACGCCGATAATGCGCGCCGGCTCCGTGCTGATGTACGGTATTACCTGCAAGATCGGGTCAGTCCACATCAAATGATGATTCAGCGGATCCTGATGTGGGAAGATGCGCTGCGCTACGCTCTGGCTGATGATAACAACGCGCTCGCTGCCGCTGCGATCCGCGTCATTGAAATCGCGCCCTTCGAGGAGAGGCAGCCCTAGCGTGGCGAAAAATCCAGGCGAGACGATCCGAAACCCGGCGCTATGATGCTCTTCGGATGGCGAGGGAACATGCCCGTCTGTGCCGAACTGTAGCCCGATCTCGTTCGACACCTCCAGCCACGGAACAAACATGCCAATAGCGACGTTCTGAACGCCGGGGAGCTCCCGGATTCGCCGGGTCGCTTCGCGGTAGTATTCCACTACCTGCGCGGGCGTTTTCCCCACATGCAGCACGGGCACGTTTACTGCAAGCACGTGGCGCGTATCCAAACCAGTCTGCGCAGCTTCGAGCGAAAGCAGCGTCTTCACAGCGGCGCCCGCCGAGGCCACCAGCACGAATGAGGCAGCGATCTGAACTACCGCAAAGATCCTCAACTTTCGATTCGCGACACCCGTCACGCGAGTGCTCCCACTGCTTAGACCGAATCCTTGAACGCCCCCCGCCAACGGCAGGCGCGGAACGAATGCCAGCAACGCCGCGGCGACGATCGCAAGTCCCGCTCCCACCCAAAGAACGCTTGAATCCACTTTGAGATCGATCGCCCGCACCGAAAATCGGGACATGTAGTGGGCGAGAACGGACACCATCGGGTTCGCGATCAGCAGTCCGAGAAGCGCCCCGACGATGCACAGCAGCAGACTTTCGGCCAATAGAGTTCGCCGCAACGCGCCGGCACTCGCCCCGAGCGCCGCCCGAATCCCGAGCTCCGCTTCGCGCCGCACACTCCGGGCCAGAATCAGATTCGCGACGTTTGAGCACGCGATGATGAAGATCAGCACCGACGTAGCCATTAACACCAGCAGTATCGTTCGCGCGCCGGACGTCAGCTCATCGCGCAGCCTCACGGCGCTGATTTCGTAGTCCGCTTTAGCTGGATAGTCTTCGGGATGCTCGCGTTTCATACGCGCGTAGGCCGCCTGCAGCTGCGCGCGCGCCATTTCGAGCGTCGCTCCCGGCGCAAGCCTGCCCAACAGTTCGGTCATTCTGTGTATGCGGTTGGTTACCATCGTCGCGGAAAGGTGATGCGAACTGGTCACAACATTCGCAATAATCTCCGTCTCCTGTGGGTAAGGGACGCAGGGCTCGAGAACGCCCACAACCGTGGCGCTGCGCGCATCGACAAACGAATCGAGCCGGACGGTTTTGCCGAGCACCGTGGGATCGCCCTTCAACGCTGTCGACCAGAAACGATACGTCAACACGACCGCCCCCGCGGCATTCGGACCGTCATCGCGCGCATCCAGCAGGCGGCCGAGCACCGGGCGCAGGCCCATCACCTTGAAGTACGATCCATTCACCACGCCGGCATTCACCGTGCGGGGTTGCCCGAGCCCGACCATAGTAAAGGTAATCTGCGAGAAATCGCCGTACAAATTCAGCGCTTTCACGCGCGACCGCAGTTCCACGATCTCCGGTATTGAGAAGGTCGCGTCTTGGGTCCCCATGCCGCGTGCGCTCTGGCGGATGTAAATCAGCCGGTTTTCATCGCGATTGACCAGCGGGCGCAGCAGCACGCCGCGCACCAGGCTGAACATCGCCGCATTCGCGCCGATTCCGAGGGCCAGAGTCACGATGACCGTCGCCATCAGCCCTTTTTCGTGGCTTAACGAACGCGCGCTGACTTTCAACTCGCGCAGGAAAGACTCAACCTTTTCGAACATGGACGTTCCTTCTGTGACAGGGTAGTTCCGCAAGTCTGTGGCCCCTGCTATGGTTCTAATAATAAAGGCCGCTCGCGCGCCAAATAAACCGGCTACTGTTCATTTCCGGAATTCTTGCGTCCGGAACATGACAAACGCATCGGCATCCGTAGGGCCTCAACGGAACTTCCGCACGAAGTCAAAACAAGCGCAGATCATCCGGATAAGATTCCACCCCGTACGGTCTCACGCGAGTCGCCGCTATGTCAATTTTAAGTAAGACCACAGTTATGGCCCCACCTATTGTTACCTATCGCGGAACCGTTTATCCCTGGCATTGCGATCACATGGGGCACATGAATGTGATGTGGTACGTCGGGAAATTCGATGAGGCAACTTGGCAGCTATTGGCTTCGATTGGTCTCTCCCGAGCACGTCTCCGTGACGAAGGAATCGGGATGGCCGCGGTCGAGCAGCACATTGAGTACAAGCGCGAATTGTTCGCCGGTGACCTTCTAACGATTCGCTCGACCGTACAGGAGGTCCGTGAGAAAGCCCTCATCTTTCTACACGAAATGATCAATCAGGAAACCGACGAGCTTGCTGCGCGCACTGTTTTGACCGCCGTCTGCATCGACCGGACCACGCGAAAGGCGAAGCCTCTTCCCTCTGATATCCGGGACCGTTTCGTGAGTACGTCCCCGACGACTGCGGACCAGTAAGCAGCCCTATAATCGGCACATGAACGGACGTGTCGACGCCATCTACACAGCACCTGCCGAAGCGCTGCCCGTCATCCGCAGGGACCGGGTCCATGCCCGCCCCGGCATTGGTCTTGATGGCGACCGCTACGCCCACGGCACGGGATTCTGGTCCCACGACGGCAAAGTCAGCCGGGATCTTACACTCATCGAGGCTGAAGTAATCGAGGCCTTGCGCACCGAACTCGCCGGGCGCCTTGATTTCGGAGCGCTGCGCCGAAACATCGTGACCCGTGGAGTTAAGCTCAACGAACTTGTCGGAAGAAGATTCTGCATCGGAACAGTCGTTGTCGAAGGAACCAGTCTTTGTGAGCCTTGTGCGCACCTGGAGCGCATTGTTGGCCGGCCGGTTCTTCGCACTCTCGTCCATCGCGGCGGCGTCCGGGGGAACATCTTGACCATGGGTGAGATCCACACCGGCCAGCCAATATCCGTTCTGGTTCCACAGGTCGGGGTCGGCGTTATAGTCAAGCGTTCCGGAAGATACTTGTTGGGTCTTCGTAAGGGAACAGAGCGCGGCCATTTGACTTGGTCAATTCCCGGCGGGTCTGTCGCATCAGGTGAAACTGTGCTGGATTGCGCCGTGCGCGAATTGCAGGAGGAAACCGGCTTGCGGGCGGAAAGACCGCGAGTCGTCTCTCAGACGTTTAATCGCCTCGAAGACGGCTGCGAATGGCAATCCATTTTTGTTGCGGTGGACGTGCCCGGAAATGCTGAACCGGAGCTCCGAGAGCGGCGCAAGTGCGGTGGCTGGGGATGGTTTGAACCAAGCTCGTTACCATCACCGCTGTTCGCCCCTGCTGCGGCTGCACTCAACTCTGCGGGCTAGAAATCCGACTCACCGAGCAGGCCCGGCCTCGCTCTCACTCGCCAACAATAATTACTACCTTCCCGCGCGCATGCCCCTTCTCGACATAGCGGAGACCTTCGCTCGCCTCGCTCAACCGGCAGCGCCTATCGATAACTGGCGTCACCTTTCCGGCCGCCATGAACTCGCCCACCTCGGTCAAATCTTCTTTATTCATTCGCGCGATGAAAAAGATCATCTTCTTGCTCCCTAACCGGGACCACACCAGCGCTCCCATCGTGCGCGCGATAATGCCAGTCGCCCGATCTGGTGCTCCGACCAAGACGAGTATCCCCTTGGGATTCAAAACGCGCCTGCATGCCGAGAGCGCAGGTTTCCCAACGCAATCCAAAATGATGTCGTAACGTTCGCTACTTCTGGTGAAGTCATTTTGCGTGTAGTCAATTACCCGGTCCGCGCCGATGGAGCGCACCATGTCGATATTTCCCGCGCTGCACACGCCAGTCACCTGCGCGCCGAATAATTTCGCCATCTGCACTGCGAACGTGCCCACGCCTCCCGCCGCGCCGTTGATCAATACCTTCTGTCCTGCCTGAATCCGTCCCTTGTCCCGAAGACCCTGTAAAGCGGTTAATGCCGCCACGGGAGCAGACGCCGCTTGCTCGAACGTGACGTTCTCTGGCTTTTTGACTAACACCGACTTGATCCCAAACGCGGACGCGGATGTCGCATACTCGGCAAACGCCCCCACACAAGTGCCGAACACTTCGTCTCCCGGTTTGAACTGTGTGACGTTCCTGCCAATTGCTCCAATCACGCCGGCCACATCGACACCTGGTCTTCTGATCTTCGGCCTGCCGATCCTCAGCAATGTGCGAACAAGAAGCGGGCCGCCCTTCATCAACTTCCAGTCGAGTGGATTGATAGAAGCCGCGCGGACCTTTATCAAAACTTCGTTGTCTCCGGGTGCCGGCTTCTCAATATCCTGATAGCGCAAAACATCGGGCGGACCAAAGCCCTCATAGACAATCGCCTTCATGCTCTTCCTTTCAGGATTTCGGTGCTTTCTTGCCGGCTTGTTGGTTCCCTTGCTGCTGGAACCCCTTCATCATCGCCTGAAGTGCGGGACCCAGGCTCTCCGGATGACGCTCGACGTTTATAGCCCATGCGCGCAGATCGAACGGCAGTCCCCACATCACTTTGCGCTCGGACTCAGCCGGAGGCCCGCACGGTGCGCCAGCCGCGGGAATCGGTAAAGGTAGCTTAAAAGCATAAAATGAGCCGCCTGCGAGCTGCCGCTGAGGATACTGCTGGAGGTATCCGCAGTTGTGGTTTTCAAGGATCGAAACCGCAGCCACTACAACCCACTGCCCGGCATCATGGTCGGTGGGTGCCTGGCAATCCCACATTCTCGCCTGCGGAACCACCAGAGCCGGGTCGGAAATCGATGCCCAGTCAAGCGCGACCTCCTTCATCTGCTCTTGCTGTGCAAAACGCTCCACCTCTGGTAGCCCTTCATTCCAGCTCACATTTGAATCATTCAACAAGTAATAGACCGGATGCCCCGCCGCAAAGCTGTTTACGAACGGGAAGAAATAAGGATACGCGGCCAGAATCGGCATCAAGCAGCTCAGGACCAACACCGCCGTTATCGCGTGCAACAGGCGGCGCTGCGGAAGCGTGCTGATCATTCGAGGCAGCGGAGCCAGCATCAATATAAGTAACGCAATCGGAATCATAAAATGGCGAATACTGATATCCAGCCGGCTCAACAGACATACAGCCAAAAACACGAAGAAGCCAATCACCAACACACGCCAGTGAGGCCGCACTTCGTCGGGAATTACGCGTATTCCGGATCTGCGAGAAACGATGCCGAGAACTCCCGCCAGTACGAGCAGCATCAGAAATCCGAGAGGCGATTTCAACCCGAACACGATCGGGAAGTAGTAAGGTACCCCGTGCGCGTGCCAGTGTCCAAAAAGAAACGTCGGACGTGTTGCCGTCAGAAGCATCAGGAGGAACCCACGGCAATAAAGCCACGGCGGCATCAAGGGACGACGGATCAGCGAGGCCCATGCTCCGCTTCCAACCCGGTTCAGCGCATCATTCGGTTGATTCCACGAAAGAACGAAATAAAAAACATAGACCACCAGCCCTGCCCAAAGGACACCGCGTAGAACGCAGCGCCACCGCGCTCTCCGCCATGCTTTGCGTTGATTCTCCTCGATCGGTTGACCGGCTGTTGGCCAAAAGCGCGTTGCGAGAAAAAGCACAAGAACGACTGGAATCACCAGTACTCCGGTGAACTTCGAAAGCAATGATGCGGCAAGCGCAAAACCAAACCGGAGCGCATTTCCTGGTGACGGCTCCGCCCAGATGTCGCCGAGTTGCCACAGTGCAATCACAGAAAACAGTGTCACCGGCAAATCTGTAATCACAAGCGGGCCAAACACTAGAAATGCCGGAGTAGCAACGTACGTAGCCAGACAGAGCAGTCCACCCCAACGGCCGCCGAGCCGGCCCCCATACAGGTACAAAAACCAGCCAAGGAGCAGAGTGAGAACGAGCATCGGGAAACGCGCCCACATCAAGGTCGGTTTCCATTGATTCCATCGCCCTAAAACCGAGTCGCCGAATATCCATTGCGATGCATAAGCCGCGAAAAAATCGGTCGATAATTTCCACGCCGTGCTCGTATAATCTGCGCGCGCTCCGCGAATAACCAGCGGTATCGCCGCGAGCGCCTTTCCGAGCGGTGGATGCTCAGCATTCAGGCGCAGATCGAGGCGCTGGAGACAGCTCAATCCAGCACCCACATGAGCCGTCTCATCCACAGTCTGCGACTCCCGCAACGCCGCCCCTCCCGCTAAGAAGAACATGAGCATCAGCAAACCTGCAGCAGCGAAGCGGTGCGCGTTTTCTCGCATATGTGAGCAGGATCAATTCTAACCGGGACGCGAGAACACTCCACCCCGCCGCCCATCTGCGCCACCGTATCTCCCTGCATTGCTCGGCGTAACTGTAGGGGCGGTGGCCTGCCCGGCCTAACGCACTCAAATTTTGTCCGCCGGCTCCGTCACTTCGCTAGCTTGCCCGGAGCGCTGTGATCGGATCAGTATGAACAGCACGCCAAGCCGGGAACATACCCGCTGCGAGCGCAACGAGGGCCGGGATCAAAGGCACACAAAGGAACGTGCCAGTATCAAGCGGGCTTGTGTTGTAGAGCAAAGCTGAGAGCGCGCGAGTTACAAGCATCGCGGTTATCAATCCAATCGCTATGCCTGTCCCGGACAGCCGCAAGCTCTGCTTCAGCACCAACAGTAAGAGGTGTCGGCGGTCTGCTCCAAGCGCGATGCGTACCCCGAACTCCTGCGTCCGTTGCTCGGCATTATAAGCAAGCAGTCCGGCGATGCCCAGCAGCGCCAGAAATAAGGCGGCGAGTGCAAACGAACCGAACAGCCACGTTCTGAAACGCTCAGCAGACAAGGATTCGTCCAGAATCTGATCGAGAGTTTCCAGTTTAGCTACCGGAAGACTCGGATCCACCCGGTTCACTTCGCGCCGGATCGCGCCCGCAAGCCAAGCCGGATCGCGCGAAGTGCGGACCAGCACGTTCATGTCGTTGACCCAGTCTTCGCGTGTAGTAAACAACTGTAGCCGTGGAGAATTGCTGGTCAGCCGCTCTTTTACGTCCTTCACCACCCCGACTATGGTCACCCATGGATCGGTGTTCATCGGGGCATCGACGCCTGATTTCACGTGCCTTCCGATCGGGTCTTCGTGCGGCAACATCCGCTTTGCGAGCGACTCAGAGATAACCGCGACATGCTGCTTTGTAAACTCGTCCGCTGGCTCAAGCAGCCGTCCTCGCACTAGCCGCACCCCAAGTGATTCCAATGCGTTCCCAACGCAGAAAATCGTGTTTACGTTATCTCTTGTAATGCCGTGGCCCTCAAATGAATAAACCCTGTTTGAGGTCGAGCCCATAGGCAAATCCGAAACCGCGCCCGTTTGTTGAACGCCGGGAAGGGTGTTCAACCGAGAAAGCAAACCATTAAAGAAACTGCTGACTTGGGCCGACTTGCTGTAGACGGCATTTGGTAGAGCGATTCGGACGCTGATGAGGTGTTCGCGCAGGAATCCTGGATCCGCTTCAATCGCTTTCAGGAAACTTCGCATCAGTAATCCGGCAGCCGCTAGCAAAACGAATGCGAGACTGAACTGAACAACAACGCCTCCCGACATCAGCAGTCGCTGGCGCTTGCCTTGTGTGATAGTGCGTCCCTCGCCGCGAAATTGACTCGCTAAAGCCGAGTGAATTGTATTTAGCAGTGGTGCAAGGCAGAAGAACAGTGGCGTCGCCAACGTGACCGTAATGACAAACGCAGTAACACGCCAATTCAGACCAACCTCGTTCAGTCTGGGGAGATTATCCGGAGCAAAACGAATCAGCAGCGGTAAGGCCCACAATGCCAGGCCAAACCCGATGGCGCCGCCGGTGAGCGAAAGTACGAGCCCCTCTGTAATCGTCTGGCGAGCAAGCCGCCAGCTTCCCGCGCCCAGGGCTGATCGTAACGCAAACTCCCGCTGCCGGCCCACCATGCGGCTGAACATCAGGTTCGCTACATCCGCACACCCTATAAAAAGAACGATCCCGACTGCTCCAAGCAACAAAAGCAATGGACGCCGCGTATCGCCCGTAAACTCTTCGCGAAATGGAATCGTTTGGGATTCCAATGTAAAATTCGGCATCCGCTGCTGGATGTACGCTTTGATCTCAGGCGGATAGTCTTCGGCTACCCGCTTCAGCAACGCGCGTACGTCGGCATTCGCCTGCTTGGCGGTTACGTTCGGACGCAGGCGGGCGATCATGCTGTAGTCGAAATTATTAAGAGACTGCCGCCGGTCCTCTTTGCTCCAGGAGACGGGAATAAACAGATCACCCGCATCGCCGTTAAATCGCAGCCCGCGTATCGGAAACGAAAAAGAACGCGGCATAATGCCGATTACTGTATACGGTTTGCGGTCGAGATGAATCGCCCGCCCGAGAGCTCGCTTCGGTTCTGCAAATAAGCTCTCTGCAAACCCGTAATCCAATACCACAACCTGTTTGGCGCTATCATCCTCCTCCTGCGTAAATGCGCGGCCAATCAGCGGCTCCACCTGCATGACATGAAAGAGCGATGCCGTCACACGCGCCGCCTTCACCCGCCGCGGCTCACCCGCACCCGAGATCTCATAACTCTCCGTGTGATAAGTTGCGGTTGCTTCAAACGACCGGTTATTGGCTGCGACAAATAGATAGTCAGGAATCGCAAAGGGCGTGACGGGAAATCCGAAAGCGGGAAGCCCTTCAGTAACCGATACCAGCCGCTGCTGATCCGGAAAAGGCAGAGGACGAAAGAGCACGGTATCAACCACCGAAAAAATCGCGGTATTCGCGCCAATGCAGAAGGCCAAAGCAGCAATTACCGTGAGTGCAAATACCGGTGCTCTCTGCAGCGTCCTAACTGCAAATCGCAGATCGCCTAAAGTCTCATCCAACCATCGAATGCCACGAGCATCGCGGCACTCTTCTTTGATCCGTTCCGCGCCATGCAAGCTGGACAACGCGAGCCTCCGTGCCTCTTCAGGCGACAATCCAGTCGCGATCTGCCGCTCCATTTCACGCTCCACAAAGTCGCGCAGCTCATCCTCCAGATCGCCTTCCACACGCGAACGCTCGAACAGTGATCGAAATCGTAGCCGTATTTTTCTGATCCAACGCATTCCGCATTAACCTCGAGTGGCGAGGACAATTGCCGAAATGGCGCCGGAAAGGCGCTTCCAGTCGGCCGTCCTTTCGTTTAGCTGCTTGCGGCCTTCTTTAGTCAGGGAGTAGTACTTAACCCGCCGCCGTGTGTCACTGATTGTCCATTCCGCGGTAATCCAGCCTTCGTGTTCCAACTTGTGTAGCGCCGGGTATAGCGAGCCCGGGCCAACTTGCAAAACGTCTCTTGACATCTGCTTTAAACGTTGCGAGAGGGCCCATCCATGCATCGGTTCGAGCGCGAGGATTCTGAGAATGAGCAGGCTCAATGTACCTTGGACCAAGTCGTGTGGCTTCAACGGTCTTATCGATCTCCGATAACAGCATAAGTTCGACTTACACGGAGCGCAAGTGGCTCGCACGTTCACACTTTTCCCTTCGAAGCCATACTTAATCCCTTCAGCAACTTAGACGGAAACTCCGATTAAGAGATTAACGTCCCGCTTGATACTTTCGGCCATCATGTCTACTCACGCACAAATCCATGCAAACCGCCTGAATGCTCACCTCTCCACCGGTCCGAAAACGCCGGAAGGCAAAGCCAAATCTTCTCTGAACGCCGTCAAAACCGGGCTCACCGGCCGCACCGTCCTGCTGCCTAGCGACGATGCAGCAGCTTATCAGAAGCACGTCCAGCGCTTCTTCGATCAATACAAGCCCGCCGGCGACGAAGAATCCGCTCTCACGCAATCGCTCGCCGACACCGAATGGCGCTTGCTCCGCATCCCGTCGCTTGAAATGGGCATCTACGCCATCGGCCGCCTCGAGCTTTCCAAGCAGTTCGAGCACGAAGAAGACCCCCAGGTCCGCGCCTCGCTCATCGAAGCGCAAGTTTTCCTCACCTATCGAAAAGACCTCAA
>Ga0213881_10000042_pt1 | contig 115316 bp, 86 predicted proteins | sample BarmaccoBMER_R08_FD_160104 | JGI IMG/M metagenome (GOLD analysis project Ga0213881, IMG submission 160104) | Barbacenia macrantha exposed rock microbial communities from rupestrian grasslands, the National Park of Serra do Cipo, Brazil - ER_R08 ...
CCCAGTTTCCGGTTTGCGCGATCGCTCAGAAGCATGGCACGCTGGTCTTTTTCGGGTCTTCGCTGCTCGGTACGATAGAGGAATGGGCGATTGGCAACAATTTCTTAGCCGTGATCCCCAGATCTGTGGAGGCGAACTCTGCGCGAAAGGCAAGAGGATTCCAGTTACGGTCATTCTGGATAGCCTCGGCGAGGGTTCCACAGTAGAAGCGATTTTGACGAGCTACCCATCCCTCAGACCCGAACACATCAAGGCCTCCTTGGATTATGCCGCCGAGTTGTGCCCATGAAGAGCGCCTGCTACCGCTTAGGGCTTCGTGAAATTCAAGGTTGACGAGAACCTGCCCACCGAACTGGTAGCTGACCTTCGAAACCTGGGGCACGGGGCAGCCGCGGTATCCGATGAAGGCTTGACCGGCGTGGCCGATCCGGATCTAATCGACGCGGCTTCCAAAGAGAACAGAATTCTGCTGACCTAGATAAAGGCATCGCGAACCTAGAACAGTATCCGGCAGAGCAACACTCAGGAGTTGTTTTGTTTCGCCCGCTCCGCTCAGGCCGAGGGCAGCCTGCTGGCCTTTCAACCGGGAGCGTCTCACAAGCTTGCTGGAACTGATCTTGCGCACAGGCTGACTATAGTTGGTGTCAATCGGATTCGCGTTCGGTGACGAGGAACAGATCTTCGTACCTGCTGATGACAGCATTGAAGCGGCGGATGAGGTCAGGCATTTATGGATCAATCACGTCGAGACTTTCCGCGGGAATCGCCTAAAGCGCCCGAACCTGATAAGAGTAATAACAGAGGATACAATTGTGTTGCGAGTTCGTTTGCGGGAGTAACTCAATGGTAGAGTCACAGCCTTCCAAGCTGTTGGTTGCGGGTTCGATTCCCGTCTCCCGCTCCAAGGCGCCGCGCCAGAGCGGTTCGTCAGCCGGCATAGCTCAGTTGGTAGAGCATCTGATTTGTAATCAGAGGGTCGGGGGTTCAAGTCCCTCTGCCGGCTCCAAATTTTCGCTTGCGCGTTACACTTTCTCGGACGCAAAGCTCCGAAGAGCCGAAGTTTCGTCGTCCATCCAGTAGCGGCGCGGGAAAGCTGGCGCTCGCTCCATTGATTGGATCAAGCCACCGCGATATGTGGGAAATGAATCAACTCACCCCAGGTTAATCGCACAGTTGCCGCTTCAAGGCAAGCTGAAGCGTAAATCGTTCGAGCCGAGCGCTAATTCAGGGATGCGGAGAGGTATTCTACGGCCATACGTCGACCACCGCGATGTAGCGCGATATGGACGGCAGCCCATTCCACCACTCGCTTGTCGACTGCCGGCAACTGAAGTCCTGCCCACGGTCGATCGCAATGTAATACCGGCCCGGTATATCAGGCACGTTAACTGTGATGTTTCCAGTTCCGGATACGCCATTCGGTCCGTCGACGCCATTGTATGCGCACGTTTGGAAAATTGGCAGGTTGCCGGAAAAGTCGCTCGCCACTCCGACTTCGATCTGATCTATACAATCCGGGCACGCAGTATCGGTAATTGTGTAGTTGAAGCTTACATTCAGTGGAATCGCAGATGCGTTTGCCGGGTCGAAGACCTCCAGCACATTTCCGGCCGGAAGAGTCTGGGCGATTGTGTACGGTGACCCGCTTGGAAGCGAGACAACAACACTTGAAACGGTCAGAAAGGAACCTTGCTGGATGGTCGTATTGATCGCATCGACTGAGCCGATCGTAAGTGGCGCCGGACTGGTCGGCCATGAGCAGGGCACGTTGTCGCCGCAGTAGCTGCCATTCAACCAGATGTCGTAGCGTCCGGGTGCGGATGCCGTTAAGTTGAGCGGGCCGGTGGTCGTATAGTTCTCGAACTGCGGCAGCGGATCTGTTGAAAAGCCATACAGGAACGCGCCGGTGAAGCCTTGATCGGCCCCATAGCTTAGGTTGGCTTGGAAGGCCTGTCCCGGCGTTACAACGCCCTGGAGAGGGCCGAGCGCTGTAGGCGGCAGTTCTCCTTCATTTGGAGAGGCGTTCACCAATCCGTTATCGAGAGGCTCATTGATTGATGCAACGACCGGCAGATTGAAGGTCAGAGTCTGGAGCGGATTGCTGTTGCTGTCGTATGCAGTCAAGCTGAGAGGATAGATGCCGGTTGGGATCGGGTTCAACCCCTGCCCATTCGTGAGACAGCCCGCAAGCGCGCCGCCATGCGGCAGTATGTACATTTGTGCCGGATTGGGGAGTAAAGAGGTATTCACGGTCCAGGTGAAGGCGCCGGGATAGTGCAAAGGCGTGGCGGGATATGGCATCCAGCAGTTGCCCGCGCCCGCATAACCGGTGGCCAGACCTATGGTCAGCGGCAGGGTGACGTACTGGGATGAGTTAGTGGAATCGGTGACCGCGACCGGTACATTCCAAATGCCCGCCTGTGCTGGGGGTCCGGAAAGCGTGCCTGAAGTCGGATCGAAGCTCAATCCCACCGGCAGTACGGCTTCTCCCAGAGTCCACCTGTACGGCGGTGTTCCACCGGACGCCGCGAACGTGAATAAATAGGGAGCATTGAATTGCCCCGCCGGAAGTGCGGTTGTGGTGATCGCGAGTGCGGGCGGGGTCACGATCAGCGTCAATACCCGTTGCGCCGTTTGACCGCTGGAATCGGAAACCTGGATAGGAATAGTGTAAGTTCCGATCGCGGTGGGCGATCCTGTGAGCACGCCGTTTTGTAATGTGATGCCGGGAGGAAGCGATGATGCGGGAATGCTCCACGCATAGGGAAGTTTTCCGCCTGTAGCTTGGAGCGGCACGTTGTACGTTCCGTTAAGCGCGATAGAGGGAAGTGAGCTGGTCGCGATCGACAGCACGGTCAGAATCTGGTTCGGCGGGGGTGGAGGCAAATTCGTGTTTATCGCCAGACTGCCGATCACTGGGATCGCGCTATTCACAGGGTTATAACGCGCAAGCGCGGCGGCAGGTGTGCTGTCGAAGGGATCATAGACGCGCAAGGTGAGGATCACTTGCTCGCCGGGCTGCAGTGTGAACGTCGGAGCGAAGAGCGGCGGCGGACCGCTCGGCAGCGCCGATCCAGGAGCCAAAAACGTAGCACTCGGGACATTTGCGATCGGAGTGTAGTGAGCCTGAACGGCGAGAGTGCAGCCGTTCGCGACGGGTGTGAGATAGACGCCGGAGATGATGAGCTGAACCGTTATCCCTGCCGGAGGGCCTTGGCCTACGAGATTAACTCCATAGGAAGCGGACGTGTTTCCCGAATTTGTGATCGTGTAGTTCACATCCGTGATTTCGCCCGAAATCGCTGTGTTCGAAATGTTGGGATTCGAGATATTCGGGTTAGAAATATTCGGGTTCGAAATGTTGGGATTGGAAATATTAGGATTCGAGATATTCGGGTTCGCGAACGCAACGTTCGGTACACCGGGATTCGAAATATTGGGGTTCGAGATATTCGGATTCGAGATGTTCGGATTGGAAATATTCGGATTCGAAATATTCGGGTTATAGATTTCGACGTTTGAAATATTGGGATTCGAATCGTTGGGGTTCGAAGGATCGTTATTCACCGTAACGGTGCTCGAAAGGCCGCCTGGAATTACGTTGTTATTCACATCCGTCTGAACGGCATAGAGCGGCACACTAGCATTGGGATTCGAAGAGGTAATAAACACTGACCTCGACGCGCTGGAGTTGGGAGGAATGCCGATGGTGATCTGCGTCATCGGATTTGGCAAACCTGAAACAGGATATTGCAGGAACGAAGCAGCGCCCCCGGGCGGTTGGGCTTGAATGTCAAGCTGATAGTAAATCGTCTGGCTCGTTGGATTCTGGATCGTGACCGGAAACTCGCGCTCGAGCGAATTTGAGAGTTGCTTAGAGTTTCCCTTCGAGCCCATAATGAGGCCGGAACTCAGAGTCGCAGTGAAAATGTCTTGATTGCGATTGCCCGTTTGTCCTACGACGCAGGCCGGAACGGTTTCGGATGGATCGAATATGCTCGACGTGTTCCCCGTGGCCCCGACAGGAGTGTAGTGGGCCCAGTTGCCGTCAGCAGGCTGAACAACGTTGCGATTATCTGTCCAGACTACGTGTGTGTTGTCGGGATCTCTTGGAAGATTGTTGAACCGCCACACCTCCGTGTTCCCGGTCCCGGAGGGAATAAATGTGGGACCCGCTACGTCAATGTAGTCTCCTACAAACGGGACCGTGCCCAGTTGGAAAATCGGTAGATTCGGCGCGTCGAACTCGAGCTGCTGAATGTCGTCCGGGTTCTGAGGCAACTCAGTCGGGGGCGCCGTAGTGATCTGAGGCGTGCCATACGAGTATTGGGACACCAAGATCGAAGGGCGAAACGCAGGGGGAAAACCAGCGGGCGCTTGGGCGGCGCGGACGTCAACTGTGTGTCGCCAGACGTTGGTTGCATAAGGAGGGCCGCTTGGATCGACGATGAAATTCGAGAAAACCGGTGTAATGCCGAGCGGAAGCTCTTCGGAGGACGTGTAGTTGCCGCCGCCGATCGCGGTGTAGACGGCAACCTGATCGTCATCCCGGAAGTCGTACCAGGCGACCGTCAGTTTTCCGCTCGAGAAACCTACGGCCGGCATGATTTGGTGTCCCCGGCCTTGATATGGATCGACTGTAACAGGCGGGGCGATTCGAATACTTCGGATCTGGCTTCCGCTGCCATATACCGGCTTCACCGTGAGTACCTCAATTCGCGCGTCTCCGCCCGCTGCGTTGTTTGAGAAGAACCCGCGCTCGGACCAGGCGACGTAAATGTCTCCCGCGCCATCTACCGCAATCGATGGATACGCATTTGTCCGAAAAGAGACATCGGTTGTCCCCTGATCGAAGGGGAGAATCGGAAGCCAGATCATCGGGGTGAAGGTGTTTGTCCCGTACTGGTGGGCGATGCCGGCCAATGCGTTAGGCTGATTTTTCGACGCGAAAATCCGCCATGTCACGTACAAGTTTCCTGTGCTCGGATCGATCGCGAGCGCAGCCCCCTGATTGGTCTGCTGCGAACCGCTGATCTTCTGCGGAGTGCTCCACGTCTTTCCGCAATCGCCCGATTCGGAAAACATGATCGCGGACTGATTCGCTGATTCCGGGCCGTTGAACTGCGTGTAGGCGATATAGATGCGGCCGGCTGAAATGGTGGCGGCAGGCACGCTGGGGCCGGCTGGAATCGTGCACGTGGGCGAACCGGGTCGCGGAATATCGACAGCAATGGCAGGCTTATCCAGAAAATGGTTCGCGTCTCCCGTTGCGACGATTGTCGCGTCGAGATACCGGATTGTGTTCGCGCCTTGGAAATTGTTGTCATCAATGTAGCGGGCGACAAACACCGCGCTTGTCCCGTTTGATTCCCGATTAAACGCCAGACCGCTGTAGTAAAAGAGACCATTCGTACCGGCCCTGACCATGGGGTCGGCGCCGGCCTCATAGGGTTTTAGAGGAGAACCGGAGCCCCGAGCAGACGTGTCCTGAGGGTAACCGGGCACCAGCACACTTTGCCAAGTGCTGCCCCCGTCGAACGAGGAAAAAAGCCCGAGCCAAGCGTCGCCCGTCGGCTTATTCCCCGGTACACCGGGGAGATCGACTGTGCGGTAATCGTTATTTCCTGCCAGAACGTGAAGAGGATTGCGTGACGAAACCGCCATTGACGGTTCGTTTTGGCGCTCAAGGAACGGATCGCCACCCGGCCACTGAGTACCGGTAACCATATTGATACTTTGGCCGGCGACTTGAGCGTGTGCCGAAGGTAAGAGAGTTAACCAGATGAACAGGAAAAAAAGGTGGCGGGGCAGGCGCGAAGCGCCCGTACGAGGCACACAGACGGTCGGCATCGAGATCTACGGAATATCTGGATAGTATCACGCTTTGAACTGAAACCTTGGTACTGGTTCTCCCAGTTTTTAGTACCATCTTCAGCTTCCAAGACGTTTTTGGGGTGCGGATTCCAGGAGAGGCCGGGGACAGCCAAGTGGGAGAACGAGCCACCATACCTCGTTCGGTGAGTGCCCCGCGCGATTGCTTCGAAAAAAACGCCGGAATCTAATGCTTGGCGGTTGCGAGCACCTGTTTTTCCGCTTCGAACCAATCCTGTTCAGGTGATCCGTGGAATTTACCGCGGCGCTCCCACAGAACATACGCCAGTTGCGCGATCTGTTCGTGGATCGATCTTTCCTGCTGCTGATCCGGCAGCGTATTCTGGGCAGGGCTTGTTTGGTTGACTCTTGACTCTGGTTGTGACGGGATGGGACGTCGCACGGGTATTGCTGCGCTCATAGACATGCTTCTCCTTTTGATGGAATCCCGGGGGAACAGCGGGGGAGGAATCCTGACTCGCTCCGTAACGGCAGCTTCAAGATTCGAATTGGACTTGAGCGATTATAGCGCGTCGGAAATTTCGCGTTTCCCTTACAGCCGGACACCGATTGAGACGCCATCGCGGATCGGAACTTGAGTGACAAAGAAGTGCGGCGATGCGAAGAGCCGCTGATTGAAGAGGCACACCGCGTGATCGGATTGTTCGCGAGGCTCGAGGACGCTCCCGTGCCAGAGTGTATTGTCAGTCACGAATAAGCCACCGCTCTTGATGCGGTCCGGGACCGCATCCAACACGGCTGGATAACCGTCTTTGTCGACATCATTGAAGACTAGATCGAAAGTGCCGGGCTCAGCAGCGAGCTCCGTGAGTGCATCTCCGACATGGACGTGAATGCGCGAGGCCACGCCGGCACGATTGAAATAGTCCCGGGCTCGTTCGGCATTATCCGCGCTGCCATCCGAATAATGTACTTCGGCTTGCGGGCCAGCGGCGCGAGCGAGCCAAATCGTTGAGTAACCGATCGCAGAGCCCAGCTCAAAGATTCGCTTCGCACGAGTCGTCAATACAAGGGCAGCTAGGAGGCGGCCGACGGCCGGCCCGATGATTGGAATCTTGTGCTCGGCCGCATATGCTTCGATCTCCGTCAAGACTTCGTCGCGCGCGGGAAGCAGATCGTACATGTATCGCTCGATATTCGGATCAGTAATCATTTGGTGAATTAGAGCTACTGGACCTCCAGAATAGACTACGATACTGTCGCGCTACGTTGAGCATTGAATCTCTGATCAGCCATTGCCGCGAAAATGCGCAATCGCGCACGCGCAAGGCAACCGCCATCGCCCGGCGCGGGCGAGTGTGAGATCTATTAGAATCAGGTGGCTTTTATGCCGCAGCAAGAGACAATCCAAGTAACTCCCGCGGAGATTATCCAGTTCATTCTCGAGGAAATGGAAGCGGGGATCTGTCCGAGTTATTACAGCAACTTAGTACCCAGCGTTTATGAAGTCTATTTATACACCGAAGACTTCGAAAGACTGCGGCCCCTCGAACAGCGTATGCGCGATGAGGCGATCAACGCATTGGGCGAGAAGCTATCGACTTTGAACCGGCCTACGCGAAAGAGAGCGAGACTGACGCTAGGAACGCCGAAGACACGCATGAAGCGCTATGAAACGCTTGGGGACTGGTTGGTCTCATTTCACGAGAATACGGATGACGACGCGCAAGAGAACCCGCTCGTAATTCATTCGACATTTCCGGTTGCCGCTGAACCTGATGATCGCGCCGGCACGCTCACGGAGCGTGTAATCAAACGGCGGAGCGACGGCCAGACTTTTGCGACTTCAACGCAACGCAGCGGCAATATCGATACGCGGCGTGGTTCGGGTATCGTGTATGCCACTCTTTCTTACGAAGACGATACCGGCGCTCACGTGTATCAGATGACTAAGGATCTTATCAAGCTGGGCCGCGGCGCGCCTGACCGATGGGTAGACCTAAAGCTGAATGCGAAGAAGGACGTTTCGCGAGAACATGTTCAGATCCGGAGGGATTCATCGAGCGGCCAATTCTTTGTAAAAGACTTGAGCCGGCTAGGGACTACCGTGGATGGCAAGCGCGTGCCACCGAGCATTGAACAGGTGAGCGGCGAAGAGGTGGATAAGAATATCGAGGCGAGGCTGCCGAATAAAGCGCGTATCGGCCTTGCAGGCGTGCTTTTCATCGATTTCAAAGCACTGAAGCAGCGATGACGGAGTTGCATACAGCGCGTTACGTGTTCCTGGCGCTTGTGGCGCTTTTCGCTGTATGCGCGGTGATCTTCGCAAAGAAAAAGACGGATTGATGACTACGGCTGTCCCGCGTTATCTCTCGGCCGGTTTGAGCGATCAGGGTTACGTCCGCCCAAACAACGAAGATCGCGTGTATTGCGATGATGTGCGCGGTTTTTTTCTGGTTGTGGACGGAATGGGCGGGCATGAAGCGGGCGAACAGGCGGCCCAAATAGCGGTGGAGCGTATCCGGCTGCGCCTTGAGCGTCAAACCGACACGGTGGAACAGCGGCTGCGTGAAGCGATCACGCTAGCCAACAACGCAATTTGTGAAACCGCCCAAGAAAATCCAGATTGGAAGGGAATGGCGTGCGTGCTTACGGCGGCCGTGGTAGAGGACGGGCAAGTGATCGTAGGTCATGTCGGCGACTCGCGCTTATATCGAGTGAAGCGCAATCTGATCGAGAAAATGACGCACGATCATTCGCCCGTGGGCGAGCGGGAAGACAGCGGGCAGCTTAGCGAAGCCGAGGCGATGCAGCATCCGCGGCGGAACGAAGTCTACCGCGACGTAGGATCTGAAGAGCGTACGCCCGACGCTCAGGATTTTATAGAGATCCTGCGCATGCCATTCGAGCCGGACAGCGCTCTCTTGCTTTGCAGCGACGGATTAAGTGACGCAGTGCCGGCACAAGACATTCTGAAGATCATCGAAGAGAACGCGGGTGATCGATGGGCAACCGTGCGGGCGCTGATCGCGGCGGCGAATGAGGTTGGGAAGGACAATGTTTCGGCAGTGCTGGTGGAAGGCGAGCGATTTGCTTCCTCATTCGATAGGCGGCCCGTGCGGCGTACCGATGTCTCAGGCGTGGAAAAAACTGACCGCGCCCCCGTGGCCAGCGCGGATCGGCCGCGACCAGATCAGCCCCGCAAATTCCTTTATTTTGTCTCGGGCGCGTTGTTGGGCTGCTTAGTGGGAGCCGCATTCGTTTTTGCCGCGCAACGATTTTGGGGGCTAGCCTTTTTGCCGAAGCCTGATGCGCCCGTGAGTTCAACGCCGGCGGCGAAAATCCTTGCCGTAAGTCCAACAGGTTCTATCGATGACGCGCTCGCAAAGGCTCAGCCCGGCGATACGATTTCGGTTGCCCCGGGGACTTACTCGGAAAAAGTGCGGCTAAAAAGCGGTGTCGCTGTAACAGCGCAGCGTGTGCATGAAGCAATTATTAGGGGCTCCATCATCGCGGATGGAATTCAAGATGCGCGGCTCGAAGGCTTCTCGATTCGCGAAGGTGATGCGGGAGTTCGCATAACAGATAGCGATGTGGTGTTGTCTCGTGATGATATCGGCGAGATACGAGGAACAGGGTTAACTTTTAGCGGCAACTCGCGGGGCGCCGTTGTTGCGTGCGAGATACACAATAACGCCGGAGCTGGAATTTTGGTGGAAGGCGGAGCAGCGCCCGCGATCGAAAACAATGTGATTCGGGACAACGGAACACAGGCTGGTGCCCTGATGCCCGGTCTGTTTGTCAAATCGGTGCTGAATCCGGTGATTGCCGCGAATATATTTTCAGGGAATGGCGCGGAACCCATTTGGCTGTCGGCTGCCGATGAAGGCCTCGTCGAGCACAATTACTTCCTCCGCGCAGGAAATGCCGATAGAGCGCCGAAAATCCGCATTATTTCTGACGAACAGTCAGGTCAGGAAGGCAGGCCGTGAATGCGGGGGACCGCCTCGGGCCGTATCAGATCATTCGACTGATCGGCCGAGGTGCGATGGGCGAGGTGTTTCTGGCTCACGATACGGAAACACAGCGTGACATTGCTCTCAAAATCGTGTATCGCGGACCTGAGGCGGAAGATCAGGACATCATCGATGCCGAGCGGCTGGGAGCCGAGCTTCAACAGCGATTAAGCGGTTTTGATAGGCGCGTCGTAATGGTTCATAAATACGGCGAGATTGCGGGAGACTTGTTCGTTGATATGGAATTCGTCGACGGCGAAGATCTCTCGGCTGTGCTGTCGCGCGGACCCGTGAAGCCTGGGTTCGCCGTGCACGTCGCGAGAGAGCTTTGCGGGATGCTCGAAAATCTCGGCGCCTTCACCACCACAATCGGGGAACGCCGGTTCGCTGGAATCATTCATGGGGATCTCAAACCGCGCAATATTCGCATTAACCGGCAGAACCAGGTAAAGGTGCTCGATTTCGGGATCGCCAAAGCATTGACGCACACACGCAAGTACACGATGAATGTGTTTGCGAGCACGGCTTATTGCTCGCCTGAGCGTTTAGAAACGCAAAACATGGATTCGCATTCGGATCTGTGGGCTGTGGGAGTGCTGCTGTACCAAATGGTTGCAAACCGGTTGCCATTTGACGAGCCGACTAAGGAGCGGCTGGAACGGCGTATCCGATCAATGCAGCCGCCCGATCCACTGCCGGACTCATGTCCGGAGCCGTTGCGCCGCATCGTTTTCAAGATGCTGGCGCGAGATCCCGGACGGCGTTATCAAAGTGCGCTTGAAGTAGCCGAGGATTTGGCTCGGTTTCAGAAAAGCGAGCGGGTACTGGCGGAATCTATCTCGTCTGGCCAACCGACGGACGAAAACGCTACGGTGCGCACCACTCCGCCGGACCGCCAGCCGAGCAGCGGCGAATATGCAATCAGACCGCAGCATGTTTTCCCGTCAATTTGGCAACCAAAACGCGCCAATCGAGCTTTGGGTTGCCTTGCGATCTTCGGTGTAGGTTGTCTCGCGCTCTTTACGTTTATTTCCATGCAGCTCAATTTTTGGGGTGATGCCGACAAGTTGAAAATGGATCTTGAGACGGAGCGTGTAAGTAATCTCAACGACGCCTGGATGCGGTATCAGGGATTGACTAAGCGAATGCATTTAGGGATATTTCTCTGGGGCGCAAAAGGTGCGCTTAGGAAGCGGCTGGTTGGGGCAGCGGATGAAACAATTGCCGAATACCGGAACAGCGATGCGCCAATGATATCCGAGACGCAATGGGCGGACGCGCGCAATGATCTGTCTCGAGCGCTCGAAGTCGATCCGAATAATGGAGGTATTACAGGACGGCTGCGCTTGGTCGAAGGACACATCGATCGGATTGATGCGATGAATTTGCGCGGCACCGCTCGGCAGAAGCGCCTCAACGAAGCGGTGAACAAGTTTACGGAAGCGGAGGATCTGTTGAAGCGCTCGCCCGACCCTTATCTCGGGCTGGCGAACGTGTACATTTACGATTTGAATGATGTAGAGCGAGCGCAAGATGCGTTGAGAAAAGCAGCTCATTATGGGCATGCGATAGGAAAGCGGGAAACAACGCAACTGGCGGACGGGTATAGGCGGCGCGCAGACCGCACATGGCGTGAATCGCGCGGGTTCATTCAGTCACCCTCTCAGGAGCGAGATTATCTGGATAAAGCGCGCGAAGACTATATTCACGCGGAAGATCTTTACCAACGCGCGGGGCTTTTTGGCGATGCCGCACGCAATCAACTTCAGGCCTTGCAAGGACAGCAGCGCGTGGAGCAGCGATTGAACCAGTTGCAGGAGAGCACGATCTCGCAATGAAGGTTTCGCGCGCCGAGATTGTAAACCGGGTAGAAGAGCGGCGTATTGCCGAAAGAACTGCTTGGGCCCGCAGCCGCACTGCTGAATTGCTGTGGATGTTAGCCGCCTCGACAGTAACCGCGGCGGGCCTCGCGCTCATGTACCTGGCCAAGACCCATGACATTGCTGAAGTCGAGAACAAGACTCTGAACCTGAACCGGCTTGGCGCACCGGAGCAACTGACCCCGTATCTTCGGATGATCGCCGCGCCGGCGGACCAGGAGTTCGCGGCGAATCACATTTACAACTTGAAGCGCCACGGTGAGGAATTCGGCAATGTTGGCGCAATTGCGCGTATACGAGTTACTGAAACGGAAATCGCCGGGACTCGCGGGCTGAGTTCTTTTCCAAAACGCATGGCGGAGGCCAAAGCACGCCGAAAAGAACGCGAGGAACGAACCGAATTACGCCGCGGTTGGTTGGCGCGGAGATTAGCGCAGAGCCGGGGCAGGGAAGAGGAACACGAGTTTTCGATTCCACTGTTAACGTCAACCGAATTCGCACAGTTGAAACCCGACCTCAGAGTGCGGGATGCGCGTGATTATCGGAAACAGTTTGTCCTTTGGACAGCACTATTTTTTGTTGCCTTCTACACGATTCATGCTGCGTGGCGGCTGCGCGGATTCCAAGGTGATCGCCTGCTACTCCCGATTTTGCATGCGCTAACTGGAATCGGGCTGATTCTGATGATCAGTCTGCGCGATCCGCTTCGTGACACGCTCCTGTTCGCGGAGTTCATTCCGGGCGTGATTGTGGGTTGCGCCGCCATGTTCATGTTCAGCATTCCCAATTACGAGAGGCATTTCCGGAAACTGAGTTTTCTGCCACTTATAGCGGCATTGATACTGGCAGCCGCGCTAGGCATGTTCGGCAGCGGACCCGGCACAAGCGATGCGAAGGTGAATCTGTTTTTCTTCCAGCCGATGGAGGTGATTCGGATATTGATCGTGTTTTTCCTGGCTGGGTATTTCGCCCAGAATTGGGATGCGCTGCGGCATCTCCGGCAACACGGCAAGCTGGCGAGTTTGGCGGCCCGTTTCAACATGCCGCGCCTCGATTATGTTCTACCTGTGGCAGCAGGCGTGTTGGCTTCGATCGCGCTTTTCTTCTGGCTAAGCGATCTCGGTCCTGCTCTCGTGATTGGATGTCTGTTTCTGAGCATGTACAGCATCGCGCGAAAACGAATTCTGCTGTCGTTTGCGGGGCTAGCGGCAATCGTTCTCGCATTTTTCGTCGGATACACAACCGGCTATCCGCACACCGTTCGCGAACGCGTGGATATGTGGAAATCGCCCTGGGACAACCACGTTCATGGCGGCGACCAGCTTGCAGATTCGTTATGGTCGCTCGCATCGGGTGGCGGCACCGGCACCGGCGTCGGCCTCGGAGATCCGCAAAGTATGCCGGCGGCCCATACCGATCTTGTGATCACGGCCTGGGGGGAAGAAGCGGGCTTGATCGGAATTGCCGCGCTCTACCTTTTATATGGAGTTCTCATTTACCGATGCTTTCGGATCGCGATGAGAGCTTCGGGGACATATTCCTTTTTTCTGGTGCTCGGCCTATCGTTGATTACCGCGCTCCAGTTGCTGCTGATCACAGGAGGGCTTCTCGGGCTGATCCCGCTTTCGGGCGTCGTTTCGCCATTCTTGAGCTACGGACGTACGTCCATGGTGGCGAATTTCGTGCTATTTGCAATCATCCTCTCGATTTCGAGCAGGAGCGGTAGCGGCGCGCACCAATCGAACTTCGGCTCGGGGATGCGGGTGTTAACGGGAGTTCTCGCGGTCCTGGTCGCAGGCGTGCTGGCGCGCTTCTTTTGGCTGCAGGTCGCAAGAGCGGACGATGTTTTGGTGCGGCCCAGTCTCGTCATGCAAGCAGACGGAGTAAGGCGATATCAATATAATCCGCGGCTGCTCGAAGCTGCTCGCGAAATCCCGAAGGGCACGATTTTCGATCGCAACGGAATTCCGCTCGCGACAAGCGATTGGGCGCAGCTTAAGGCACACCGCACAGACTACGAAAAGCTAGGCGTTGCTCTCGACAAGGCCACATCGAAGCTGGATGAGCGGCAATATCCGCTAGGCGCGCCGATGTTTTATATGTTGGGCGACGTTCGCACTCGCCTGAAACAGGGCGCGAGGAATACGGCGTTTGAAGAAGATGCGGCTCGGATCCGGCTCCAAGGATACGACGATGTCGCGGAGCTCGAACAGTCGCGTGATCCTGAAAGCGGCGAGGCTACGCTGCGGATCAAGCGAGATTATCGAGCGTTAATTCCGCTGGTGCGCCACCGTTATGACCCGAACAACCCGAGTGTCCGGGAGATTTTGGCGCGCCCCCGAGACGTCCACATGTCGATCGATGCGGCTCTCGAAATGCGAGCTGCCGGTATTCTGAGCAAGCATCTAGCGACTCTCGGAAAACAGAAAGGCGCATTGGTGGTCATGGATCCGTCCACAGGTGACCTGCTGGCCTCCGTGAGTTACCCCTGGCCTTCTGAGGCGCAGTTCGCATCCGTCAAGATGAGCGATCAAACGGCTTCCATTCCTGGAACTGATCTTCTGGACCGGGCGCGCTTTGGATTATATCCACCAGGATCGTCGTTTAAGATCCTGACGACAATAGCGGCGCTGCGCAAAGATCCCGGTTTGGCGAAACAACGGTATAGCTGCGTTCGTCTGCCAGACGGCCGAGTCGGCAACTTTGTAGGGCGACGTGCTATCCGAGACGACATAAAGGATAAGTACCCACACGGCTCGGTGGACATTCAGAAGGGCATTATTGTTTCTTGCAATGCGTTCTTCGCTCAACTCGGCGCGTACAGCGTGGGAGCGCAAGCGCTCTTCGATACAGCGAACAGGCTGGGCATTTCGGTTGCACAGCCGAATACCGTCGCAAAGCTAAAGCAAAATCTCGCGCAAGCATCGTACGGGCAGGGCCAAGTGGTTGTTTCTCCATTTCAAATGGCCCGGGTTGCCGCAACCATTGCGAATGGCGGTAACGCTCCGGAAGGACGCTGGGTGATTGATGAGACGAATGCGCGCGTGCGCCCACCGGAGCCGCTGCTTTCGCCGGAGCTCGCGAATCAAATTGCCGGATATATGCGCGGTGTTGTCATGTCCGGAACTGCGCGCGTTTTGAGCGCGTCGGCCGTTCCGATCGCAGGTAAAACCGGGACCGCGGAGCTGGTGAAAGCGCCCTCCCATGCCTGGTTTATCGGGTTCGCGCCATACGGAGCGCAGGCCGAAAAACAAATTGCTTTCGCGGTCCTTGTTGAGAACGGAGAATATGGAGCCACAGCCGCAGCTCCGATTGCGGGCGAGATCGTGGCAGCGGCGCGGGAACTCGGCATCATATGAGATCGCTCGACCGGCTCGATTCGTGGATTACAAGCAAGATCAAAGGACTGTCGTCGAAAGTCTCGGGCGCGCCGAGAGGTAGGGAGCTGCTCGAAATCCGGCGTGACATTCTCGAAGATATCCGCGATCACATAGAGCCCAAGGGTGGAGGCCGGAGCGTGTTCGCTTACAATACCGTTGCCGTTACAATCGCGGCTAACGATAGCGCCGAACTCAACGCGTATGAGGCGGCTTTCGCTCAAGAGAACGGAATCGAGCAGGATATTCGGGAGCTGCTGATCGAAGCCGGTTGCCCGATTCCTCCCGGTTTCAGCGTCAGGGTTTCAGTAACCGAAGATGTGCTTCTGGCATCGGTCAATCGCCCATTCCGAATCGAGTACTCGAACGAGAAAGCAGCGCAAATGTCCAAGCGGGCGCGAGCTGCGCAGGCGACACTCAGGCCAAATGCCAGGCTGCGAGTGCTTCGAGGAGAGGCCGAGCCGAGCGTTTATGTAATCGATTCAGATCGCGTAAATATCGGGCGAATGAAGGAAGTGATCGGTGATCGAGAGGGCCTGCGCCGCCGCAATGATCTTGTATTCGCCGATTCGGAAACCACTGTCTCGCGGGAGCATGCGGATATTCGCTTTGACGCGGATAGCGGCAAGTTCCGGCTGTACGATTCGCATAGCCAGCGCGGCACGGCCGTATTCCGCAATGGCCGCCGCTTTGAAGTACCAAGGAGCAGCATGCACGGTTTCCAACTGAGCTTCGGAGACGAAATTCACCTCGGGGACGCGCGCGTGATTTTCGAGAGTGACTAAGCTTTCGCGAGGGCGGGCAACATCGGCATCGAGCGAACGCGAACGCCAGCAGCGTTATATATAGCGTTTCCTATCGCAGGCGCGATGCCCATAATAGGTGTTTCGCCCGCGCCTGCCGAAGGCAGATCCTTTCGATCGAGCAAGATGATCTCGATTTTGGGCATGTCGCTGAAGCGGGGCAAGCGGTAACTCGAGAGCCGCGGATTGAGAATGCGCCGGTTTGCGAAATCGATGGTCTCGAACAATGCTCCGCCGATGCCCATTGCGATTGCGCCTTCCACTTGGTTTTCGAGATGCTTCGGATTCACTATTGCGCCGCACTCGAACGCCTGTACGACTCGCTCCATGCGCACTTCGCGGGTCGCACTCACCGAAATCTCGGCGCAGCAAGCAAAGTAACTTCCCTTTTCCGTACCGCAAGCGAGGCCGAAGCCGTGGCCGTGCCGAGCTTCTGTTTTTCGCCATCCAAAACTATCCGTAGCGGCCTGAAGAACTGCACAGATGCGTGGATTCTTCAGATTTTTCAGCCGGAATTCCAGCGGATCCATCCCCAGCGCAGCCGCAACCTCGTCCATGTGAGATTCACGAGCGAAGTGATTCGCCGTTGCAGCCAATCCCCGGTACGAACCCTGTCGCAACGGAGATTTTGCCGGGTGATATTCGATGATCTGATTTGCTACTTCGTAAGGCGCCTCGATACCCGACGGCCCGGAATTGAAGTTGTGAAATTCCCATGCAGTCAGCACGCCGTCTTTGGAAGCTCCGCTCGTGATTTCGATCAAGCCTCCGGGACGGAAATACGCCCAAGTGAACTCCTCTTCGCGCGTCCAGATGAGCTTCACGGGTTTGCCGGCAGCTTTTGCCAGCCGCGCCGCCTCAATCGCGCACTCGCCGGTGTGCTTTCCGCCGTAGGCTCCGCCAGTATCGGGAACAATGACCCGAACTTGTCCCTCGGGAATCGCGAATGCCTGCGCAAGCTCGCTTCGAACCCCAAACGGGCGCTGCGTTCCGGTCCAGACGGTCAGACCTGAACCGTTCCATTCGGCTACTGCGGCGCGGGGCTCGAGTGGCACGTGAGCGATGTAGTCGACTGTATAAGTGGCTTTGAGCGTTTTTTGCGCGGCCTGAAGACCCTCTTTAATGGAACCGCGAGCTGTCGAGTTGTGGCCCCATGAATCGGACGCCTCGGCAGGATGCTGTTTCAAATAAGCGAACACGTCGCGTGCGGAAACGCTCGGCTCTCCTGAGTTTTCCTCCCAGTTCGCCTTGAGGCTTTCCAGCGCCTTTTGCGCGATGTGCTCATCGGGCGCGGTCACGCCGGCGAAATCGCCATCGCGAATGACTGCCACGCCGGGCATGTGCTGGGCCGCCGCTGCATCGAGCGATTCGAGCTTTGCCCCAAAACTCGGAGGCCGCAGGACACGGCCATAAAGCATCGCCCCCCGCTCAATGTCGGATGTGTAGCGATGCTTGCCGCTGACAATTTCGCGAGCGTTCACTTTCGCCAAGCTTTTCCCTGCGACTTGCCACTTGGCGGGCGACGTAACGAGTCCACCCTGCCCTACGCTTTTCACCCAATCGATTCGCGAAGTCAATTCGCCGAAACGGGCCGTTGTACCAGTGGCCGGATTTTTCACGCAGCCATTCGCGACGGAGAGCCCGTGACCGTCCACGCTCCATTTCTGTGCCGCGGCGCCAATTAACAATTCCCGAGCCGTAGAAGCCCTTTTGCGTAGCTGTGGCGCCATGGTCGGCGTAGTGCGGCTTCCAAACGTGCCCATGTCCCAGGGGGTCCGCGCTGTATCTGCCATTACAAGATTTACCGCCGAGGGCGAGCAGCGCAACTCGTCCGCCACAGCCTGGGCGAGCGAAGTGCGAATGTTCTGGCCTACTTCCGCTTTGCCGGTATACGCCGTGATGCTTCCATCGGGACCGATGTGAAGCCATGCGGAAACATTTTGAGGAAGATCTTCGCTATCGACGCGATGGTGATGCCCTGATTCCTGCGCTGCAGTGTTCTCATCGGCCGTTAAGACAACCAGCAGTCCGCTGCCCAGCGCTCTTAAGAAAAATCGGCGATCGGGCAGAGAGCGGGCGGCGGTCTCGTCTCGCAGAGCTTCAGGCATGACGCCGCTCCTTGACGCCGCTCATCATCCGGCGCGAAGCTATCTGAACGGCTGAAACAATTCTGTTATACGTTCCGCAACGGCAGATGTTGTGCTCCAGAGCCTCCTTGATCTGCGGCTCAGAGGGCGCGGGATTCTTGTGCAGCAGCGCCACGCTCGACATGATCATGCCTGCCGTGCAATAGCCGCATTGCATGGCATCGCACTCAATGAATGATTCCTGCACCGGATGGAGACGATCGCCGTCTGCCAAACCTTCGATTGTCGTGACATGCTTGCCTGCGACGGTTCGCGCCGGAGTGATGCAGGACGGCTGACGCACACCATCAATGAGAACCGTGCACGCGCCGCACTGTCCTTCGCCGCAGCCGTACTTTGCACCCGTGAGACCTAGTTGATTTCTAAGGACAAATAGGAGCGGGCGATCAGGATCCGCGGCAACGTGCAACTGCTTGCCATTGACTACAAACTCCATAAAGCAATTTTAAATATCGGAGACGAAAAAATCATTTGGGCCACCTGTTCCGCATTCCTCCTACAATGGATGTATGAACTCTCCACCCCTCACGGGGCGCAGCATAGCTGTGGTTTTGGTAATCCTTTGCTGCTTGGGAGCCTCCTTGCTTTTCGCCCAGGACTGGAAGAGTGCGGACTCGCTGCCGGGCGTAGACCTTGCCGGCCTCTCTCCGTCTCAGAAAACCGCAGTGCTGAAGATTTTGCGCGAGCAAGATTGCTCCTGTGGATGCGGCATGAAGATGGCTCAGTGCCGTATCGTGGATCCCAAGTGCACCTACAGCCGCGGGTTGGCAACTGTGATCGTCGACGCGATCAAAAGCGGTAAGAGCGAGAGCGATGCCATAGCCGCTGGAAGCGCCTCGCACTACGGGCACGTACAGCAACCCCGGCTCCTAGAAGATCCCATTCTGATTCCAACCGGGGGCTCGCCGGTTTTAGGCCAGCAGAACGCTCCGATTACGCTCGTCGAGTTTTCCGATTTTCAGTGCCCGTATTGCGCAGCAGCCGCTCCTGAGCTGGAAGCGGTTCTTAAGGCGTACCCTACGCAAGCAAAACTGGTTTTTAAACAATTTCCCCTCGAAATGCACTCTCGAGCTGCTCTGGCGGCGGCGGCCGCGATAGCCGCACAGCGTCAGGGAAAGTTTTGGGCAATGCATGATGCGATGTTTTCAGCTCGCGATAATCTCTCGCGAGACAATCTGATTTCGCTTGCTCAGAAGAATGGGCTCGACCTAAAGCGCTTCCAGGAAGACCTGGATTCAACCGAAGTTCAAGAGGCGGTTACGCGGGACGTACAGGATGGCGACCGCGCCGGCGTTACCGGAACGCCGACTCTGTTTATCAACGGGCAGCACTATAACGGCCCAATTGAGCTGGACACCTTGAAGCCGGTAATCGACGCGGAATTGAAGCATCCCGCGGCAGCCGCGCAAGGAAACGTGGCAAAGCCCTAGTCCGCGTTCTAAGTGTCAATCTATTTAGCGGCGCTGCTGTTGTGGGCGGCATCGGGAAATCAGCAGAGTCTCGCGAAGAAGCCTCAGCCGGTCCCCTCGGCGACCAGCAATGTCGAGCGCGCGTTGAACAGAATCTCTGCTGATTCACTGCGGGGAAATCTCTCCTTCCTCTCTTCTGATCTACTCGCTGGACGGTGGACTCCTTCGCCTGGACTCGACATCGCCGCGGAATTCATCGCCTCGCGATTTCGAGCTGCGGGCCTCGAGCCGGGAAATGGCACAGATTACTTCCAGCTAGCCGACTTAACTGAGCTCGCGAAACAAAGCGGCGAAATACGTGATCGAGCGATTGATCATCCGATCATCGCGCGAAATGTTGTGGGCGTGCTGCGCGGCTCCCCTGGCGAGCTCAGCAATACCTACGTGATTGTGTCCGCGCATTACGATCATATCGGAACGCTCGATACCTCGGGCAAGCTGGGCAAAGAGAAAACCGAGAATAATGGCGATCGGATCTTCAATGGAGCAAACGATGATGGCAGCGGGACTGTTTCCGTAATTGAGATCGCAAATGCATTGGCAAAAATGAAGCAGCGTCCGAAGCGCTCGATCGTGTTTATTGCGTTTTGCGGCGAAGAGCTAGGCGAACTGGGTTCGCTTTACTACACGCAGCATCCTTTATTCCCGCTGAATCGAACGGTTGCGGATATCAACCTGGAGCAGGTGGGCCGAAGCGATTCAGATATTGGTAAAGGAAACGCCACTCTGACAGGCTACGACTACACAACCATCACGCTCGCGATTCAGAGAGCCGCCAAACTCTCAGGCATCCATATGGTGAAGACCAAGGAAACCGATCCGTATTTCCAAGCCAGTGACAACTACCCATTCGCCCTGGTAGGCATTCCCGATCTAACGCTCGCCACTTCTTTCAATTTTCCGGACTATCACGGCCTAGGCGACGAATGGCAGAAGATCGATTTTCCGGAAATGGTGAAGGTGGACCGGCTCGCAGCGCGCGCCATCTGGCTTATCGCCAATGATGCCCAATTTCCTGAGTGGAATTCGCAAAATGAGAAAACAGCGAAATACCGCAAAGCGGCCCCCGGGGAGAGTGCCGTTGCGCAATAATAAGTTCCGCTTACGGTAGATCTTCTGGCTAAACCCGCGGGACCCTCATGTTAATGTGAGAATCACAAGGCCGCTTGCAGGTTTCGGCCCTCCAGAAGTTCGCACCAGAGTGACTACTCAACATGATGTTCAGCTGCTGCTGGCGTCGATTGTCGAGTCTTCAGATGACGCCATCATCAGCAAGGACCTGAACGGCATCGTTACGAGCTGGAATCAGGCCGCAACGAGGATATTCGAATACACCGCAGACGAGATGATCGGACGACCGATCGCCGTACTCGCTGCGCCCGACCGCATAGACGAGATGCCAAAAATTCTGGCTCGCATTCGAAGCGGTGAGCGCGTCGATCATTACGAGACAAAACGGCGCTCGAAATCGGGGCGCATTTTGGATATTTCGCTCACCGTCTCCCCGATTCGGGATTCAACTGGGCGGATCGTCGGAGCTTCCAAAATTGCCCGTGACATCACTGAAAAGAAACTAGCTGAAAAAGCAATTATCGATCAAGCGGAGCGGCTAGCGCGATCTAACGCAGACTTGCAGCAATTTGCATTTGTCACCTCACATGACTTGCAAGAGCCGTTACGGACGATCTCGACCTTTAGCGAGCTGTTGCGGCGCCGGTATTCCGGAAAACTGGACGAGCATGCAGATCAGTACATCGATCTGCTCGTCGGGGCTGCAACGCGCATGAGCACGCTTATCCGGGATGTACTTGGCTATTCACGGGTGGTGAGAGGAGATAATGCCCCGGTTTCTCGCGTTCCAAGCAAGCTCATGGTGGAGTGGGCGATCGATAACTTACAAGGCAGCATACAGGAGAGTGGTGCCACCATTGAGCTCGCCGAATTACCGGTTGTAGTTACTGACGAATCGGCAGTCTCCCAAGTTTTTCAAAATTTGATCAGCAATGCGATAAAATACCGAAAACCTGAAGTGCCGGTTCGTATCCGCGTTCAAGCGGAGACAAAGCCTAACGAATGGGTGTTCTCAGTGGCCGATAACGGAATCGGAATTGCGCCTCCTTATCACAAAAACATTTTCGGCCTCTTCAAGAGGCTGCATGTCAACGGATACGAGGGGACAGGAATCGGGTTGGCGGTTTGCAAGCGCATCATTGAGAAACAAGGTGGCCGGATCTGGGTAGAATCCGAGCTTGGCAACGGTTCGGTGTTTCGTTTTACGCTTCCACGTCCAGAAACCGCCAATACAGATGCCTGAGAACCCTTTGCAGATTGTGATCATCGAGGACCACATTGGCGACTTCCTCCTGATTGAAGAAGCGCTATCCAATCACGGGATACCGGCGCGTCTGCAACTATTTCAAGACGGCGAAAATGCTTTAAAGCAACTGGCACAGATGGGCGCTGCCGGCCTTCCAGACCTGATTATTGTGGATCTCAATTTGCCGAGAATTGAGGGAATGCAACTCTTGCGATATGTTCGCGGTTCACGGTTATTCGACCAAACGCCAGTGATGGTTTTTACTTCATCGCAATCGGCGCAGGATCGAAACGAAGCCGAACAGATTGGCGCAAACGCATTTTTGACAAAGCCTTCGTCATTAGATGACTTTCTTTCAAGCGTCGCGTCAATGGTCCGCAAGTTGACGAGCGGTCCTCGTCCCTCGAATAGCGGAGGACATCAACGGCTGCGCCTGTGTTGCAGCCGGTCACAAGATCGCATGCGAATTAGAAGACGCACGCCGAGTCCGATGAACGATGGAACCGATCGCTGTCGGTGCAGAATTCCGCGCGCTCGTTCGCCCCTCTAGCTCTTTCACGAGCTGCAGCACAACATCTCCGACCACCTGAAAGCTGTGCACACTTAGCTTGTCCATAGTGTCACTGGCAGTGTGCCAATAAGAACCATTAGGGCCGTAATCCAGGTCGATGATGTCGATTGCATTTACACCAGCATCAACGAACGGTTTGTGATCGTCGTCGATTGCTCCGCCTGAATCCTGCCGGAGAAATTTCGTGTATCCTAACTGGTCGGCAATGTGCCGAACCATACTGCGCAGCGACTGCGACGAATTTTCATCATTCGCGATGTCCAGGTCTTTATCGCCGATCATGTCAACATTAATCAGAGCCTTAAGACGAGATAGAGTACCGTCGGCTCCCCACTTGGCTGCCAAGTGCCGGCTACCGTAGCGGCTATCGGCATCACTCCACTCCGCGCGCACGGCTTCCTCGCCGTCAAAGAACACTACATAGATGTCATCCGGATGTTTCAAAGTTGAAATGGTTCGGGCAAACTCGATCAGGAAGCCGGTCGAGGAACCCGCATCGTTTGCCCCAACGAAATGAACCATCGCGATGCGCTTGGTGTCATAGTGTCCCGTCACAGCGATGGCCTTCCCAGAGTCGCCCGGGAACTTCAAAACGATGTTCACCATCGGCAGGGGTCCCGCGGGGGTCTGAGCTGTAAAGGAATCCGTCGAAAGCTGGCCCCCTAAGGGCTTCAGCTCCGAAATAATCCAGTCCCGTAAATGGCCGATCGCTTCCGAGCCGGACGGACGTTCTCCAAATGACACGGCATGGCGGGTGGCGGCAAAAGCCGCCGCGCCTCGGAAGTGAGAGGGGCCGGAAGAGCGTCCATCCATTGCACTGGGGCCTATCCCGGCAACAAACAACAGCCAGATAAGGGAAAATTCAAACCGCGTTAAAGATCTAAGCACGTCAAGTCGATTAGATGTACACAGGTTATAGGAAATAGTCGACCGGCTAGCCGGTTCTAACAGTACTAAAAGCAGAGCTGAGAAAAACGGCTAGGCGAAAGACTGTTGTATTATAGCCTTGCATTAAAAATCAGGCTGGCAACCCCCGGGGAAATTATGGAGTCAGTTGGAGAGCAACTCCGTCAGGAACGATTGCGTCAGGGACTTACTTTAGAGGACATTTGCGCGAGCACCCGAATTTCCCTCAGGAACTTACAAGCGATTGAACAGGATGACGTTTCGCAAATCAGTTCGCCGTTTTTTTATCGTAGTTTTACCCGGCAATTTGCGGAACGGCTAGGTCTGGAGTATAGCAATCTGGCCGGAGCCGTCCAGAATTGGGCGACCAGGATTCCGGATCCCGCAATACCAAGCCTCCTATCGGCCCCGCTCCCTAAAGTCGCCCCAATCCAGCCCACGCGCGCGAAAATCTCCCGCTCGGTTTTGCCGGTGATCGCTCTTATCGCTGTTCTGGCCGGCTGTTCCCGGCTATACGCCATGTGGGAAGGCTCTAGAAACAGTTTTCGGGCTTCGTTGACTAGCTTCGTCGCGTCGCTCTCAGGAAATCTAGGGCATACCCGGCAAGAATCGCGAGTTGCAAAAGTAAATCGCCGGCCTTCGATTCATGCCCCTCAGCCATCCGAAAATCCCATAATGGAAACCCCGGAGACTGGCAGCGCCGATCCAGGAGCTGACGCCACCCCGCAACAGGCGGATAGCACAAGAATGAGTGCGTCGGCCCCCGTGGCAGAGAGCCGGACTCCTGATGTAGATGAGTCTCAGGCTGACAATGGCCTGGCCGAACCGGTGGTTCCGGCCGGCAACCTCGAATCGAACGTATTCCGCATCGAAGTCGCGGCCATCGAGCCTACTTGGCTATCCATTGTTGCCGATGAGAAGGAAATCTATAGTGGGGTGCTTGAAGCCGCCCAGACAAAGGTACTTGAGGGTCGGGAAAGCGCTCGTATCAGAACGGGCAACGCGGGCGGCGTGAATATCCTGTTTAACGGCAAGACCATAGGCTCTCTTGGGGAGCACGGTCAAGTGCGAACCATCGTCTTCACAAAGGACAATTATGAGATCGTCGAGCCTTCAGCCGAAATCGCCCTGACGAGCTTCAACCCGGGTGCCGAATAGAGGCCGTCTGCTCTCTTGCGGCGTGTGCTTGCGCGCGCTGCAGGCGCCTTTTCTGACGTTCCAAAAGGATCAGTTCGTGTCTGCGGCGCAGCTTGATGCTGGTGTCCACCTTACGCCAAAACTTTCGGAAATAATCTATCGCCGAGGCTAACCCGAAGATCACGACAGCCCACATCGCAATCAGTGCGAATCTCCGTAGGGCTGACCAGCGCATCGAGAGAAGCACTAACGTTACGCCCACGACCTGAAACATCATCTTGGATTTTCCAAGTTCGCCGGCTTTGATCGTGTATCCTTCGGCGGCGGCGATACTGCGGAGGCCGGAGACAGCAAACTCGCGTCCGATAATCAGAATCACCATCCAGCCAGGAAGCTGGCGGATTTCAACCAGCGATATCAGTGCAGCGGAAATGAGCAGCTTGTCGGCAACCGGATCCAACAATGTGCCCACAGTTGTAACCTGCTTCCAGCGGCGCGCGAGATATCCATCCAGAAGATCCGTGCCCGCGGCTGCCAAGAAAACGATTAGAGCGAAAAAATCGTTTGTAACGAGTAATCTGCTTCCCCATTGAACGCGCAAATTCTGCTGGACCAGCGCCGCTACCAGCAGCGGTACCAGGAAGATTCGAACGAGCGTCAGCGAATTGGGAAAATTCATTCGACTGCTATCAAATGATAGAACATACCTTTCGATCGAGTATTCCGCCCGGACTAGTCGATGAGCGGCGGTTTCGTGGGTGACGCAGGCGTGACGGGCGTCTGGGTATCCGAATTCGGCTGCGGCTGCGGAGGGGGATTCGGCTGCTGAGGAGAATTAACTCCCGGTGCAGGGGTTTGTTGGGGAGGATTCAACGGCGGCGCGCTGTTTGTAATGGAGGTGGCTCGCCCAGTTTTTTCTCCACGTAGCCAAATAACAAGGGGAGTCTGTGGCGTCGGCGGGTCCGGCATATTCACCTGTAATGACTGCTTCTGGCCCTGCCCCGGAATCGGCACGGGAAGACCAGGTACTGGAGTGCCTGTGAGCTGATCCCACCCGACTTTCTCAATCATTTCCAAATTCCGCCCCGTCAGAATGCCCGTGTGACTGCCGGGTGACGGTTGCTCGCTCGTGAGCTTGAAATCTTCAATTTGCGGCAGGCGAATCATATTTCCCAAAGTGAATGGTTGCGATCTGCCTGCGTTGCCGTTGTCAATTACGGCTTGTATCGAGCAGCCTGCGGGCCAAGCGCTTGTGTCAACCGACAAAAACAGTTGATCCGGCGGTAACTGTTCCAGACTCGCTGTTTCGGTCTGTTGTCCGATGTGTAGCGACAATTGAGTGCCCGTATCGTCTGAGCAGCCCAATCGCAGCACGCTGCGCGGCGCAATATTCTTTACGTCCAGCATCGCGCTCAGTGTGTAGCCGGCCGGAAACTCGCCTGGCTTGATCGCAATCGCCATGCCGGCCGGCAGTGACAGTTTCGAGCTTGCAATGAGCGGCAGCGGTCCCGTGATTTGCAGTCCATCCGGAAGGTCCAGAGTCTCGTTTCGATCGACTAAGTACGCTTTTACCGCCAGTTCTGTTCCGGGCGCCGGATTGGATTTCAATTGAACGGTTACATTTCGCTCCGAGTCATTCAACGCAGGCGGACCCAGATCGAACGCCACGCCTGGCGCTTCGAGTTTAGCCAATAAATTTAGCCGCTCGCCCTTCAGAACGTAATGCTGTACCGCAACTCCTTGGTTCGCGACCATAGGCAGATTGTCAATCTTCGCCACCGGTTGAAGAATCTTGATGTTGACCGGATGGCTCTTCCCGTCTTGTTGCGAAATCAGCAATGCGTAATCGCCAGGCGTCAGTTCAGCCGTATCGATCTGCACATCAAGATGATCCTGAGGCCCTTCTCTCAAGCCTTTCGGCAAAATGAAGCGCGCGGATTGCGCTGTCGCGAATTCATCGCCCGACTTTTTCAGCTCTACTTTGGTTGTGAATTCGAAATCGCTGCCTGTTAGCGTTACGGGAATTTTGCCGGTTCTGGCAATCAGCCTGTCCTGCGAAGCCGCGTCGAGTTTGGCCTGCGTGAAATCGCTGAGCGGTTCAACGTGCAAATCGCCCGCCCCCTGAAACGGTGACCAATCCCAGAACGCGTCGAGACGATAAGCGCCAGGAGCCAAATTCGCTTTCGTCAGATCAAGCTCGAGCGCTTTTTGATTGGCCAATTTGAGCACGGTCACTGGCGTCCGCTGATGCTTTTCGTTCTCTAGAGCCCAGGATCGAGCCCGCTCGAGGTATTTCCATTGCGGGTCCGGCACAGTGACCGGTACGGGCGTCTTTTGCGCGGGCGGGATGAAAGCAGCCTCGCCGATGCGAATGGAGGGCGCGTCGACATTGGGAATGCGGTTCGCCCAAAGATACGCCACGCGCGTGTGCGGAGGCGCCGGCGTTCGTTGCCCACACAAATTCAAGCCGCTACTGTTCGGCACTGTTTGCGCGAATGAGGACCGGAATTGCGTTCCGGGAAATGCGATTGCGCGAAGGTCCAACAGCATGGCAGTCCCGCCCGCCGCCAAGCCGATTGGACTCCCAAAAAAAAATGTTGCCGCTACCGTTGCAACGCTCGCCGTCTGGCCTATTTTTGCTGCGGTCGAAGGCGTCAGCGGATCGTATGCAGCAATTTGCGGGTTCATCGTCGCAAATAGCGTCTGAGCCTGAACGGCCGGAGGCGCAGTGCGATCGAGCTGAACAGAAAAGCCGTACTGAGAGGCGAATCCGGTCAGCGCCGCGTTCACGCTTTCGGGCGAGCTGTCAATTGACGAGAGCGCCTGAACAAGCGCTTCGGTTTGCGCCGTCCTCTCGGCGTAATCGGCAAGTTGCGCAATCAGAAGCTCGTCCTGAGATAGAAATCCTTTGACCTTTTTCTTGCTCAGACCTTCGGGTCCATACACCAATACAGCGAGCGAAATGGTCTCGGTCATCTTCCAGTCCTGCGGCTTCTCCGCAGGTTTGGGATCTGAAATGATCAGCGCGTCCTTGTCGGGCTCTCGTTTCGCCGGCACCATCACGAGCGATATTTCGCCAGGACGCTTCTCGCGGCCTCGCAGAATCGGCGCATACAAAACCGTGTCGCCTTCGCTCAAATGATTAATCGTGCGGAACGGAAGCGGATCCCCGCCCTTGGCTGACCGCACCCGAAGATCTACTGCCCCGATGGGTGCGCCGGCGGGGCAGGTAATTGGCGGCGGTGCCTCCGGAGCCGGATGCGACGCGGTGTCGTTAGACTGAGCAGGCCCCGGAGGCGGTGTGTTCTGCCCGGCGTCAACGCGTTCGGGCTGCTCCAAAAGCAGCAGAAAACTTGCGAGAAGCGCAAATCCCACACTTCGGGAACGCATTCTATAAGTAAGGATATCGTGGCAACTTAGTTACGCAGCACCCGCTTCGCAGCGTCAGCAACCGATTCCGAAAGGAATCCGAACTTTTTTTGCAGATCCTTTAATGGCGCGGATGAGCCGAACGTTCCCATCCCGATGATGTGCCCTTTGGGACCAACGAAGCGCTCCCAACCCAGAGTCGTTGCCTGCTCAACTGCAACTCTGGCCGTTACTGCAGGAGGCAGTACCGAATCACGATATTCCTGCGTCTGGCGCGCAAAGAGCTCCCACGACGGCAGACTCACCACGCGCGCCTTGATGCCTTCCGAAGAAAGCTGCTCAAAGGCTTGCACGCACAATGAGACTTCGCTTCCGGTGGCAATCAATATGACTTCAGGTTGAGCGCCGGATGCGTCGGCCAAAACATATCCGCCCTTTTCTACACCGGATGCTGCGGCATATTTTGTGCGGTCCAGCGTGGGCAACGCTTGCCGCGTGAGTATGAGCGCGACAGGATCGTGCCGCAGCTTCATAATCACCTTCCACGCTTCCACCACTTCGTTCGCATCCGCTGGGCGAAGCGTAATCAGACCCGGTACGGCGCGCAGTGAGGCTAACTGCTCAATGGGCTGATGAGTAGGGCCGTCTTCGCCGACGCCGATTGAATCGTGAGTGAAGATGTAAATCGTCGGAAGCTCCATGATCGCGCTGAGCCGGATGGCCGGCTTGCAATAGTCGCTGAAGATCAGGAACGTGGCGCCGAACGGACGGATTTTAGAGAGCGAAAGTCCATTCAGAATGGCGCCCATCGCGTGCTCTCGAATACCGAAATGCATGTTGCGTCCGCGCCGATTTTCAATTTCGAAATCACCGAATCCATCACTGATCAGGCGTGTCTTGGTAGAGGGTGCTAAATCGGCCGCGCCTCCCATCAGCCACGGAACATTTTTCGCGAGCACGTTCAAAACCTTACCCGATGAGTCGCGCGACGCAATCCCTTTCGGATCGGCAGGGAACGTTGGCAGGTCTTTGTCCCAGCCGTCCGGAAGCTGCCGGTGCTGCATGCGGTAGAGCTCATCCGCGAGCTGTGGAAACACTTTGCTGTAGGAATCGAATTTCGCCATCCAGGCTTGACGCAATTCGTGGCCCCGCTTCCCAATACCCGCGGCGAAATGTTCGCGCACACCATCGGGCACTCTGAACTTGCCGTCTTCGGGCCATCCGTAATTCCGTTTTGCAAGCCGGATCTCATCTTCACCCAGCGGCTCTCCATGCGCCCCGCTTGTGTCCTGTTTGGTAGGCGCGCCGTACGCGATATGGCTATCCACAATGATGAGCGTCGGGCGATCCGTCGTATTGTGAAACACGCTCAGAGCGCGAGTGAGCATTTCGAGGTCGTTCGCATCGCCAACACGCACGACGTTCCAGCCGAATCCGATAAATCGCGTCGCCACATCGTCACTGAACGCGAGAGCGGTATTGCCTTCGATTGTGATGTGGTTGTTGTCGTAGATCCAGCAAAGATTCGCCGTCTTGAGATGTCCCGCGAGCGAGGCGGCTTCACTCGATATGCCTTCCATCAAATCCCCATCGCCGCAAACGACGTACACGTTGTAGTCGAATAGATCAAAGCTAGGCCGGTTGAACCGGCTCGCCATCCATAAAGCCGCCATTGCCATCCCGACGCTTGTTGCAACACCCTGACCGAGGGGTCCTGTAGTGGTCTCAACTCCGGAGGTCCATCGATACTCGGGATGTCCGGGACACTTACTATCGAGCTGGCGGAAGCGCCTGATATCGTCAAGTGTGACGGAGAGTTCACCAAGAGTCTCATACTGCGGGTTTACGGCCTTCACGCCTGCAAGATGAAGGAGCGAGTACAACAGCATCGAGGCGTGTCCGTTCGAAAGGACGAAGCGGTCACGATTGGGCCAGATAGGATCTTCTGGGTCGAAGCGCAGGAATTTTTGCCAAACGCAGTAAGCGACGGGCGCCAGGGCCATCGGTGTGCCGGGATGGCCGGAGTTTGCCTGCTGGACTGCGTCCATCGAGAGCGTGCGAATGGTATTGATGCAAAGTTGGTCGATGGCGCTCGCGCTCGCGATCTCACTACTCATCACGACCTGGCTGCTCATAAGCTATGCTCCTGTAATTGGGGTCAATTTGACTTCCGCCGGAAAGTCTTTTCCGTAAGTAAATCTATCAAAACCCAACACGAACTCAGCCGTCACAACATCGCCGCCAGATTGTCAAATGAGAATGGAGGAATAGCATGCCCGCTACCGACATCCAATCGCTAGAAGAGCTGTGTATAAATACGATTCGCTTCCTCTCGGCCGATGCCGTTCAGAACGCGAACTCCGGTCATCCTGGGATGCCCATGGGCGCGGCCGCGATGGCCTATACACTTTGGGATGGTTTTCTTAAACACAATCCCAGGAATCCAAGCTGGTTCGATCACGACCGTTTCATTCTCTCGGCCGGGCATGGGTCGATGCTGCTTTATAGTCTGCTCTATCTCACCGGATACGATTTATCGCTCGATGAGATCAAGCACTTCCGTAAGTGGGGCAGCAAAACGCCGGGACACCCTGAGCGTGGACACACCGTGGGAGTCGAAGTATCCACTGGTCCGCTCGGGCAGGGATTTGGCAATGCCGTGGGCATGGCGATTGCGGAGGCATGGCTGGCGGCCCGGTACAACCGCCCGGATCATCGAATCATCGATCACTACACGTACGGCATCTGCAGCGATGGCGATTTAATGGAGGGAATCAGCCATGAAGCCGCTTCGCTCGCTGGGCATCTGCGGCTCGGGAAATTGGTTTTTCTCTACGACCAAAACCACATCTCGCTTGCGGGCGGAACAAATCTGACTTTTACCGAGGATGTTGCAAAACGATTCGAGGGCTACGGCTGGCACACGCGTACAGTTACAGAAGGCAACGATACCGAGGATATCGCTAAAGCGATTGCTGAGGCGCGGGCTGAAGACACTCGCCCGTCTCTGATCCTGGTGCACACGCATATCGCGTATGGCAGTCCGAAGAAACAGGACACTTTCTCCGCGCACGGAAATCCGCTCGGCGAAGAAGAGTTGCAAGCGGCGAAAAAAGCCCTCGGATGGCCGGCTACGGACAAGTTCTACTTGCCGGAACATGCAGTCCAACACTTTCGCAGAGCTATCGAGAAGGGGGCTAAAGCCGAGCGCGAGTGGCAGAAGAGATTTGACGCCTACAAGAAAGAATTTCCGCAAGATACGGCTGAGCTGGAGCAAGCGATCAGCGGTAAGCTTTCCGATAATTGGGACGCGGATCTCCCGAAATGGACCCCCACGGACAAACCAGTCTCGACGCGCGTGGCCGGCGGCGAAGCCCTTAACGCACTCGGTAAGCACATTCCCAACATTGTGGGTGGATCGGCGGATTTGAATCCCTCTACCAACACGGCCCTAAAAGGCATGGGCGATTTTCAACCCCGAGAGTTCGAGGGTCCGGCAACACAAGGCGCGGTGGGCGGCCCCTGGGACTATGCTGGCCACAACGTTGCCTTCGGCGTACGCGAGCATGCTATGGGAGCGGCAGTAAATGGGATGGCAGCGCACGGCGGAATCCTGCCATTTAGCGCTACATTTCTGGTTTTTTCGGACTATATGAAACCGGCCATCCGCCTGGGCGCCCTCAGTAAGTTGAAAGCCTTTTACGTGTTCACACATGACAGCGTCGCCGTAGGCGAGGATGGTCCAACGCACGAACCTATAGAGCACCTGGCGGGTCTGCGCGCGATCCCTGGGCTAAACGTGATTCGTCCGGCAGACGCTACGGAAACCGCCGAAGCATGGGGTGTCGCAATCGCACACGACGGACCCACTCTGTTTGCACTCACGCGCCAGAACGTTCCGCATCTCGATCGCAGCAAATCAAAGGACGCCGGTGTCTCAAAAGGCGCATATATTATTTCTGAGGCGGACGGCGCTCCCGAGGTCATTCTCATGGGGACGGGATCTGAAGTTGCGCTTTGCATGAAAGCCCAAGAAAAGCTGAGAGGCTATGGGGTGCAGGCGCGAGTGGTCAGCATGCCGAGTTGGAATCTTTTCGAAGCGCAGGACGATCGTTATCGTGAGAGCGTGTTACCCGCGGCAATCAAGAAGCGAGTGACTGTCGAAGCTGCCGCAACCATGGGCTGGCGCAAATGGGCTGGCGACGAAGGAGTAATTATCGGGATCGACCATTATGGAGCATCCGCGCCTGGAGAAGAAGTCTTGAAAAACTTCGGCTTCACAGCGGAACATGTCACCTCCGCTGCCTTGCGTTTACTTGGCAAAAACCGTGAGGCCGATAATGAATTCGGCGGAGAGGTCGCGTTCGCTGCAACGGCGCCACACGAGGGCCACTCGTAAAATTTGCTATGATCCCTAAGCACATCGTCAGGACTCCAGGAGTAAATCAATGCCTTATCGCCTCAAGGCGAGCGAATCAGTTCCGGAAGGAATTCGCCGAATCGTTCTCGAGGAGCTCGATTCAGCGCAAGACCAGCTTGGCCGCAATGGCAGGAATCGGGATGAAGCAATCCATGAAGCGCGCAAAAGCGTAAAGAAAATTCGCGGCGCAGTAAGGCTTGTCGAGTCCGATTTAGGAGCCATTTATCGCGACGAGAATCGGCGGCTCGGCGATCTTGGTCGAAAGCTCACCGAGTTGCGCGATGCAGCCGCCATTATCGAGACATTTGATGCGGTTGTTGGGAAATATAAAGACAGCCTGCAAAACGAAGCGCTGGCTTCGGTTCGGCGCGGTCTGGATAAAAGCAAGAGGGAAACCGAACGTAATTCCGACGTTGACAAAGTTGTGAAGGGCGCGCTCGCGACTTTGAAGGCGACCGCGAAACGAGTAAGCTCATGGCCTCTCAAAAGCGACGGCTTTTCCGCAATCGAGCCAGGTCTCCGAGCCCGTTTCCGACGCGGCCGCGAGACGATGGCTGTCGCCCAGAAAGATCCAACGCCCGAGAATTATCACGAATGGCGCAAACGCGTGAAGGATCATTGGTATCACATACGCCTGCTCGAGAGTTTGTGGACGGACGTCATGCAAGCACGTGAAGCGAGTCTGCACGATCTTGAGACCTGGCTTGGCGATGATCACAATTTGGTCGTCTTACGCGACAAGCTGGCCGATAAGAACGGCCATTACGGCGATCAGAAGGACGTGCAGTTTTTTGTAATGCTTGCGGACCAGTATCAAAGAGAGCTTCGTGAAAAATCGATCTCTCTTGGCGAGCGTATCTACGAAGAGAAGCCGCGCGAATTCACGAAGAACGTATCGAAATTGTGGGACGCGTGGCAGCGTCAGCCGGAGAGTATGAAGGAAGAGCAGAAAGAGGACAGAGGGGCTGCCAAAAAGGGAGCCCAGTCCGCGGGTTCCCCAACCGCCGCGAAGAGCAAAACGACGGCAGCTTAGGAGCTACCGCTCATCAGCTTTTTCAAACGCGTCCAACCTTCCGTTCGCGCCTTGCGATTGGCTTCACTTGCATCGGGAGCCTCGCCCGCGCGCATGAATCCGTGTCCGGCGCCTTCATAGATGACTGGCTCATAGGTTTTGCCCGCTTCCTTCATCTGATCTTTTGTCGCGGGAATCGTCGAATCAATGCGCGCGTCATTGCCGCCGTAGAAACCATACACGGGAGCTTTGATTCGGGACATCGCTTCCTTGTTCGCTGGAGGCGGCCCGTAGAAAACGAACGCGGCAGAAAGATCCGCTCGATTCGTAGCAAACCGGAAGCTCTGTCCTCCGCCCCAGCAGAAACCGGCGACGAACAGTTTTCCATTGGATGCCGGAAGCTTCAGGCCGTAATCTGCCGCAGCATTCAGATCCGCCGTTACCTGGTCAGGATTGAGATGGCTCACCGCCTCCGTAGCGCCGCCTTCGGGAAAATCGGATGTACGGCCGCCGTTCGGTCCCATGCCGGAGAGAAGATCGGGAGCCACCGCGATGTATCCCGCTTCGGCAACTTCGTCCGCGACTTCCTGCGCCCAATCGCTCAAACCGAATATCTCGTGGATCACCAGCACGATTGGACTCTTCTGCTTTGCTTCGGGATACACGATGAACGTCTCAACGCTGCGGCCATCGTGTTTCACCGTGACCCACTCGCGATGACGGGGAGATTTCTCGAGCCGTTGCCGCGCCCAGTCCTGCGCCGAAACGGTGAATGCCGCTAAGCTGAGCAGCAGACTAGTTCGCATTATCGTTTTATGAAACATCGACCTCTATCATAGTTAGTTGCTCAACAGGATTCTTGTCCCCGCGCTACTCGTTGCGTTTTGCCGGACCATCCCCGCCCAAGTCGATCCGCCCATCACCTTGGCTGTCGATTTGATAGACGCTCCGCGCAAAATGCTGCATGCGCATCTTTCGTTTCCGGTTCAGCCCGGGCCGTTGACGCTGGTCTATCCGAAATGGCTTCCCGGCGAGCATGGACCCACCGGACCCATCGATAATCTCGCCGGAATTACATTTCGGGCGAATGGAAAGACGCTCCCGTGGCAGCGCGATGACGTGGACATGTTCGCTATTCACCTGACGGTGCCGCCCCGAGTAAAATCGCTCGACTGCACCTTGGATTTTCTCGCCACCGCTCCCGCTTCCGGATTCTCCGCAGGAGCTTCGACTGGCCCCAACCTTGTCATGCTGAGTTGGAACGAGGTTCTGCTCTACCCGCTTGGCAAACCAGCCGCGGATGTGATCTTCGAGCCCTCAGTAAAAATTCCGGATGGGTGGCGCTTTGCCACTGCGCTGACGCAACCCTCCGGCCAGCCGGATGGCGCGCGATTTGAACCGGTGCCGCTCAATGTATTAGTGGATTCACCGTTATTGGCAGGCAAGTTTTTTAAAGAAATTTCTCTCGCCGAAGAAATTAAGCCGAAGCATTTGCTCGATCTTGCGGCGGACGGCCCCGAAGATCTGAACATTACGGCAGGACAAACGGCGGCACTCGCCAACTTAGTTCGAGAAACCGGTGCTCTCTACAAATCGCGGCATTACAACAGCTACCATTTCCTGGTCACGCTCAGCGATGATGTCGCTCATTTCGGCCTGGAGCATCATCAGTCGAGCGATGATCGCACGGACGCGAGAACTTTTGTCGACGAGGATTTGTATCTGCTCGCCGGCAGTCTGCTCCCGCATGAATTTACGCATTCCTGGAACGGGAAATATCGCCGTCCCGCCGGTTTGATCACCACCGACTACCAGCAGCCGATGAAAGGTGAATTGTTGTGGGTCTATGAAGGACTCACTGAATATCTCGGCGACGTGCTCGCAGCCCGCAGCGGGATCTGGACGCCCGACCAATATCGTTCCTATCTGGCCGCCTCAGCGGCCGAGCTGGATCACCGCCCCGGCCGAACCTGGCGCGATCTCGAGGATACGGCGACTGCCGCGCAGATCCTGTATGGCGCAAACGAGCATTGGGATAACTGGCGGCGCTCGGTCGATTACTATTCCGAAGGCGAGCTGATCTGGCTCGATGCCGATACGATGATCCGCAAATTGTCTGCGGGAAAGAAATCGTTAAACGATTTTTGTGCGCGATTTCTTGGGCTCGGCGGAGACACGCCGCCCAAAGTCGTTTCCTACAATCTCGAAGATGTAGTCGAAAACCTGAATGCAATCCAGCCCTATGACTGGGCGAGCTTCTTTGACCAGCGCCTTGCCGCGAAAGCTCCGCACGCGCCGCTCAATGGCATCGCAAATGGCGGGTACCGGCTCGAATATACCGATCAGCAGAACGAGTTCATTCGCGCTGCAGATTCGAAAATGCGCGGGGTAAATGCCTGGTACTCACTCGGTTTTGTCACGGGCCTCGACAACACGATCACGGATGTGCTCGTAGGCTCGCGAGCTTACGAAGCCGGTTTGGGGCCTTCGATGAAACTCGTGGCCATAAACGGCCGGCGCGCGACCGACGAATTGTTGCATCAGGCAATTCGGGACGCGAAAGGCCGCGCCAATGAACCGATTGAGCTGATCATCGACAACGATGGCTTTTTCAAAACTGTCAAGCTGGACTATCACAATGGCGAACGCTATCCACACCTCACGCGCATCGAAGGCGCGCCAGCTTATCTTGACGACATTCTGAAGCCGATGACCGCTCACCCCAAACTGGCAAGCGCGCACTAACCGCATTTTGCCCGCGTAACGCTCGTTAGAACTACTCGGACTTGCCCGTTTCCTTTCCCGTCTGTATACTACTCGTGCGCAAACTTACCTGGCCGTATCTTCCGACGCAATTGCGCGAAAAGAGGACGTATGCTTCAAGTCAAAAATTTCAGAGCAGTTTCCCGACTTAGTTTTGCGGTGCTTACTGCCGGACTCACCCTTTTGCCGGCGCGAGGCGTTGCTGCAAGTTGGACCAAACTGAAGAATCCCGCACCTGTCCCATACGTGGGCACAATGATGCTGCTGACCGACGGTACGGTCATGATCCAAGCGAATTATTCGAGCCAAAACTGGCTGAGGCTGACGCCGGACTCGCATGGCAGCTATATCAATGGAATATGGACGGCTAACCCGATCGCGCCGATGGCTTTTCCTCGGTATTATTTTGCTTCCCAAGTACTGCCCGACGGAAGAGTCTGGCTCGTCGGTGGCGAATACACGGGACCTTTTTACGACGCAAATTGGGGTTCCTCCGGACAAATCTGGGATCCCGTTACAAACACCTGGTCATCAATAGAACACTATCCGAACGAAAAGGGCGGCTGTTTTCCCGTCCCCGTGACCTCTAACGCAAACATTAAGAAAGGCTCCGATGTAATCACCGGAATTTACTCCACTGATCGGATTGTAAAAGGCTGGACGGTAAGCGGGACGGGGATTCCGTCTAATACTACGGTCACAAGCGTCGATTCTTCAACGGAGGTACACATCTCGAAAGCTGCCACCGCGACCGGCAGTGAAACGCTGCAGTTTTTTGGTACTGCGCTGTCATGTTTGGGCGACGAGCCTTCGATCCTCATTTCGCCCGAAAAGATCCTGGTAGGGAACCTTCTCAACAACTCCACATATATTTACGACATCCCGACGAACACCTGGGAATTCGCTGCCGATAAGGTTTACAAAACTGAGTCAAGCGACGAGGAAGGGTGGACGAAACTGCCCGACGGCAGTGTTCTGACCTACGACCTTTTTCAAAGCATCGCCGCCGGTAATGGCTATGCAGAGCTGTATCATCCCAACAAAAACCAGTGGGTGAGCATCAGTCCCGCTGATGGGACTGCGCACGGTACCCTTCCCCTTCTGAGCAGCCCCGCACTCGGCTATGAACTGGGTCCGGTGCTGCGGTTGCAGGACGGCCGCGTGATCGTCATTGGGGCGAATCAACACACCGCCCTCTACACGCCGTCCACGAATACCTGGCAGCCGGGACCGGACATTATTGGCAAATTAAGCAATCCATACGGAAGCATTGACCACGCTTTCTTCGGAGCTGATGACGCACCCGCCGCACTTTTACCAAACGGCCACGTGCTGCTCGCAGCCGATGCTGGCCCAAATCCCATCACTCTGAGCGCAGACACTAAGAAGGATTGCAACATCGTCACCGTTTCATCGACTGCCGGTTTGCAGGTTTATTGGAGTGTTTCCCAAGAAAATGGAAAGGCCTCCGCTATCCCTTCCGGGACGTACATCACAAGCATAGACTCGACGACGCAAATTCACATCTCGAATCCTGCTACCGCGACCGCCAAGGGACTCGGATTGGTTTTTGGCGGACTTTTCAGCCTGCCCACGGAGCTCTTTGATTTCAACCCCAAAACGAATACGATTTCGCCGGTATCCCCTCCGATACCCGACGAAGCCGTACTGTCTACCGACAGCTCCTATGTCACCAGAATGTTGGTGCTGCCGACCGGGCAACTGCTCTTTTCGGATATAACCAATCAGCTCTGGGTTTACACCGCCGATGGCGATCCCAATCCGGCATTGTGGCCTGAGGTGAAGAAAGTGAGCTACGACGGAAAAGGTGTCTTTACTCTCACCGGCACGCAGTTGAACGGGCAATCGGATGCATCGTCTTACGGCGATGATGTTCAGAGCGATGAAAATTATCCCATCGCCCGGCTCGTCAATTCGAGCGGAGAAGTGTATTATTGCCGCACGACCAACTGGAGTTCGACCGCTGTAGATAATCCTTCAAAACTCGAAACAGTTAACTTCACCTTGAATCCGGCGATCAAGCCCGGCGAGTACCAACTGCTCGTAAGCGGCGCAGGAATCTCCTCGTGCCCGTTTACGATCAAGATTACAGACGCTGAAGTGAACGGCGAGTAGGGCGAATCGCCACTCCCTCTAGCCGCAACATTCAGAGTGGCAGCGTGGCGAACGCGCGATGGGCGTTCCCGCGCTGCCAGTTCTACGCACAAAGATCACCCGTATCCCGCCTGATTAGCTAAAATGAATTAGCTAATGAAGACCAACGTTGTGACCGTTCATCAGGCCAAGACAAATCTTTCACGTCTCATCCAAAAAGCTGCAGGGGGCGAGGAAATCATCATCTCGCGCGGTTCCAAACCAGTTGCGCGGCTTCTCCCCGTAGGTGAAGTTAAAGGCAAACGGCAGCCCGGCTCTCTAAAGGGTAAATTGTTCGTCGGTCCAGAATTCTTCGAGCCTCTACCTGCTGAGGAATTATCCGCCTGGAAGTAACACGGTGCAGGCTCTTCTCGACACTCATGCGCTGCTTTGGTGGCTTTCTGACGATCCGGCGCTGACGAAAGCCGCACGTAGAATCATCGCCGAAACCAGAAACACTGTATTTGTAAGCGCAGCTTCGGCGTGGGAGATTGCCACAAAAGTTAGGCTAGGGAAATTACCCACAGCCGCCGATCTTGCAACGGATTTTACCGGCCAGATCGTGCGGGAGGGTTTCCAGATACTCCCAATTTCAGGTGAGCACGCCATTCGGGCTGGCCTCCTCCCTGGATCCCATAAGGATCCTTTCGACCGCATGCTGATCGCCCAAGCTCAAGCAGAAAATGTACCAATCGTTAGCAACGAAATTCGTTTCGATAGCTACGGCGTGCGGCGTCTCTGGTGAGATCACTGTAATAGTTATCATCGGTCGGACGCTTAAGCAGCCAATCACCTTCTTTCCAGCTAAACTGGTAATTACAGCCCCGCAAGTATGCTCGATCGACTGCTCGCCAAGGTTTTCGGCACCAAACACGAACGTGAGATCAAGGCGATGCGTCCCATGCTCGCGGCCATCAACGATCTCGAACCCCACTTCCAATCACTTTCCGACGCCGATTTAGCGGCCAAGACAGCCGAATTCAAGCAGCGCCTGGCGAATGGCGCTCCGCTCGATGACTTGCTGATCGAAGCCTTTGCGGTCTGTCGCGAGGCCGGTCGCCGCTTCTTAAATATGCGTCACTTCGATGTGCAGCTCATCGGCGGCATCGTGCTTCATCGCGGGCGCATTGCCGAAATGAAAACCGGTGAAGGCAAGACGCTCGTCGCAACCTTGCCCAGCTATCTCAATGCGCTCACCGGTCAAGGCGTGCACATCGTCACCGTCAATGATTACCTGGCGCGTCGCGACTCGGAATGGATGGGGCGCATCCATCGCGCTCTCGGGCTTACGGTGGGAACCATCGTCCACGATCTCGATGACGCCGAGCGCCGGGCGGCTTACGCCTCCGATATCACTTACGGGACAAACAACGAGTTCGGCTTCGATTATCTTCGCGACAACATGAAGTTCCGGCTCGAAGATTGCGTGCAGCGCAGTTACAACTTCGGAATCGTCGACGAAGTCGATTCCATCCTGATCGACGAAGCGCGAACTCCATTGATCATCGCGGGCCCGAGCGAAGAATCGACCGACAAATACTACCGCGTCAACCGTATCATTCCTCTTCTCGAGCGCGGAGAAGTGATCGAAGGCAAGGAGCCAGGCCAGCAGTACACAACGGGCGACTTCACCGTAGATGAAAAACACCGCACCGCGGCTCTCACCGAGCAAGGCGTACTGAAAGTCGAAAAGCTGCTCAACACCGGCAATCTCTACGATCCGGCCAACATCGAAATGAATCATCACGTGCAGCAAGCGTTGCGCTCGCACATCCTCTACCAGCGCGATCGCGACTACGTGGTGCAAGACGGCCAGGTAATTATCGTTGACGAGTTTACGGGGCGCCTCATGCCCGGCCGGCGTTGGAGCGATGGTCTGCATCAGGCTGTCGAGGCCAAAGAAAACGTAAAAATCGAGCGCGAAACCCAGACCCTCGCCAGCATCACCTTTCAAAACTTTTTCCGCATGTACAAGAAGCTGGCCGGCATGACGGGCACCGCCGACACCGAAGCGGCTGAGTTCAATAAAATCTACAACCTCGAAGTCACCGTCATCCCGACGAATAAGCCGATGATTCGCACTGAACATGCGGATATCGTCTACCGCACCGAGGAAGAGAAATTCCGCAACGCCGCCAAAGAGATCAAGGCGCTTAACGAAAAAGGTCAGCCTGTTCTCGTCGGTACTATCTCAGTCGAAAAATCGGAGCGATTGTCGGGCATCTTGAAACGCATGGGCGTGCGCCATGAGGTCCTGAACGCCAAAAATCACGAGCGCGAAGCCCACATCGTCGCTCAGGCCGGACGCAAAGGCGCAGTCACTGTTTCAACCAACATGGCCGGCCGCGGCACAGACATTCTGCTGGGCGGCAACGCCGAGTTCCTTTTCGAAGAACGATTGAAAAAACTGGGTAAGCCGGTCGAGGTGCTGGCTCCGGTTGAGCTCGAGCAAATCAAGGATCAGATCAAACTCGAAGTGGAGGCCGAGCATCAACAAGTGGTCGAGCTCGGCGGGTTGCACATTCTGGGAACCGAACGCCACGAATCCCGCCGCATTGATAACCAGTTGCGAGGCCGCGCGGGGCGTCAAGGCGATCCCGGCAGTTCGCGTTTTTACCTTTCACTGCAGGACGACCTGCTTCGAATCTTCGGCGGCGAGCGGATGCAAAACCTCATGCTCCGTCTCGGCATGGAAGAGGACGTACCGATTGAATCGCGCCTCATCACCAGGCGCATCGCAGCCGCGCAGAAGGCCGTCGAGGCTCAGCACTTTGCGTCGCGCAAACACGTCCTCGAATATGACGACGTGATGAATAAGCAGCGCCAGGCTGTATACGGGATGAGGCGTCAGCTCTTAGAGGGAGAAAACCAGAAAGAACGTATTCTGAATATCGTCAGCGGGATCGTCGGCAGCTATGTCGACCAATATAGTCCCGAGGGCGTTCGAGCCGACCAATACGATCTGCCGGGCCTCCAAACTGCTGTTCTAAATCAGTTCGGATCAAAGATTGAAATCGATGAGCTCACTGGTCTCGATCGCGAACAGATCGAGGAGCATCTGAACGACCTGCTGACCACCCGCTACGACGAAAAGGAACGCATGATCGGCGCCGACAATCTGCGTCAAGCCGAGCGGATCATCATGCTCAACGTCGTCGACAACCAATGGAAAGATCACCTGCTTTCCATGGACCACCTGAAAGAAGGCATCGGCCTTCGCGGCTACGGCCAAAAAGATCCGCTGATCGAGTACAAAAAAGAATCCTTCACCATGTTCCAGGACATGATGGAGCGCATCGAGGACGAGACCATCCGGTTCCTGTACTTCATGCGGGTCGAGACCGGCGCTGTGCCACTCCCGTACCCTGAGCCGGAGCTCGAAATCGACGAGCTTAGCGATGGGGCCGAACCGGAAATAAGCACCGCTCAACTCGAAGAACAACAGCGCCACGCCCAGCAATCGGTTCTGGATTTAACGCGCAATATCCACAGGAAGAAAGATAAGGAGCTTGCCGAGCTCCAATTCGCGGGTGGGAACGGTACTGGCACCCAGCCAACAACGGTTTCGAAAGGACCGAAAGTGGGGCGGAACGAACTGTGCCCGTGTGGTAGCGGAAAGAAGTATAAGAAATGTCACGGCGCGGCGGCCTGATCCTCCTCTCGTTTCTGTTAAGTGCCTCACTGTCCGCCGACGACTCGGCGCTTTGGCACGAATACGGTTTAGTCGCCTCTGAAATCACGCACCGAGATAAACTCACCGTCACCACCTATCAAATGAAAGACCAGACGGGTGCTCTGGCGGCTTGGCAATGGCTTCGTTCCGCAAAAGCTCGCTCCTGCGATTTGGCTTCGTTTTGCACGGAGGACACTGATCGGACCGTAGTTTTCGATGACAATTACGTGTTTGTCTTCGGAAGAGGCAAACCGAACAAATCCGATCTTGATGCCGTATTCGCCCGGTTACCCAATCGCCGCGACAGTTCGCTTCCAGCTATCTTGACCTTCCTCCCACGCGAAGGAAGGATCGCAAATTCAGCGCGTTACGTACTGGGACCTGCCTCTCTGAACGCCTTTGCGCCGGAGCTTACAGCAGCCCATCCCGGCTTCGAGCAGGGTGCCGAAGCTGAGGTTGCGTCCTATAAGGTCGGCCAGAGCCCCAGTCCAGTTCGTTTCGCAATTTTCTATTACCCGACGCCGGAAATGGCCCGCCTCCATTTCCCCGGCCTGCAGTCCATAGCCGGTGTGCGGGCCAAGCGGTCCGGCGTCTTGATTGCTGCGGTGTTTGGCCCGGCCACCGATGCCCAAGCGCAAACCCTCCTAAGCCGCGTCGAATATGAAGCGAAGATCACTTGGAATGAGGTTCCGTCCCCTGGCCCGATCAAGCCGCTTTTCCAATTACTAATCAATATTTTGTACTTGAGCGCGATTCTTTCGGGGCTGTGCTTGACGGCAGGAATCATTTACGGGGGCATGCGGCTCTACAGGCGCCGGTATGGAACGCTTGAGGCCGACGAATCCATGATTACCCTCAATCTGACCGGCAGCTAAATTCCTGGGTAGCGCCCAAATGCTTGTGTTGCAGGTGGTTACGATGCCTTCGAATGAAGCGCAAAATTGCCCTTGACTTAGCCCCCCGCTGGCCCTACACTCCAATCACAAACAGGATTTTGCCGGTTGCGATACCGTCGAACCTGTTCTCCCATTAAACGTAACCCTGGTACGCCAGGGCCTGGAAACAGGAAGAGAAATGCTCATTCGGAAGGATGAGCATTTCCTCTTAGGGGCTGTTCGGATTCCTTAGAAAACGGCCTAGGTAACGTAAATAGCCTGTTTGTGTTCTACTAGCCGATACCCTGGGACTGTGTCCAGATTCTCGAAAAACGGCCTAAACCCCGCCTTTTGGCTCATCGGCTTCATCGTTGTAACCGGCATAAGCCTGAATGCGCAATCACCGGCGACAACAACGAGCTTGCCACTCATGCCCTGGCCTTCGAACGTGACTGGCCAAGCGGGGTGGCTAGAGATCGATACAAACTTCAGCGCGTCTCTGTCCGGCGCGGGCGCGTCCGATGCCCGTGTGAAAGACGCAGTCCAGCGAGTTTTTCCCCGGCTTGCGCGTCAGACCGGCATCCCTATCGCGCCACACATAGCTGCAGGCGGCGGAACAGCGACCCTAACCATTATTGTCGAAGAACGGGACCATCGTCCTCCGCAGCGGCTCGGTGACAACGAACGCTATGCGCTCGAGGTCTCTGGCGGGCATGCCAAAATTTCCGCGGATGCTCCTTTAGGAGCCATACGCGGGATCGAAACTTTCTTGCAATTAGTTCAGCAAAACACATCCGTCACCGGAGGAACGCCCAGTGCGGCCGGGTTCTCAATACCCGATCTAACGATCCGTGACGAACCGCGTTTCGCGTGGCGGGGACTCTCACTCGATTCATCGCGGCACTTCATTCCCGTCGAGGGAATCAAGCGCACGCTCGACGGAATGGCTGCGGTGAAGCTTAACGTGTTTCACTGGCACCTCTCAGACGATCAAGGCTTTCGAATGGAGAGCAAGAAGTATCCGCGGCTTCAGCAGTATGGTTCGGACGCCATGTATTACACGCAGGCGGAAGTTCGCGAGTTGATCGCCTATGCCGCGAATCGCGGGATTCGGATCGTACCCGAGTTCGATATGCCAGGTCATGCCACAAGTTGGCTGCCCGGCTATCCCAAACTAGGTAGTGGTCCCGGTCCTTATCAAGTCGTCCATGCTCCGGGCATACACAGTGCTCTCTTAGATCCCACAAAGGACTACACGTACCGATTCCTCGAGGGCTTCATTAGCGAGATGTCAAAGCTCTTCCCCGACGAGTACTTCCATATCGGTGGAGACGAGGTCGATCCGAAAGAGTGGAACGAGAGTCCCCACATTCAGGCCTTCATGAAAAAGCACGGGTTCAGCGATGCCGCTGCTCTGCAGGCCTATTTCAATCAGCGCTTATTAAAAATCTTGAGTAAGCATGGCAAGCACATGGTGGGTTGGGATGAGGTGTTGCACCCCGATCTTCCCAAAAGCGTTGTCATCCAGTCCTGGCGCGGTCAGAAGTCCCTGGCGCAGGCTGCGCGCGAGGGATACCAGGGAATCCTTTCGGCCGGCTATTATCTCGATCTGATGCAACCCGCCTCGCAACACTACGCAGTAGATCCGATGAAGGGCGAGACGGCTGATCTCACCGACGATCAAAAGAAGCGGATTCTGGGCGGCGAAGCAGCCATGTGGGAGGAGTTAGCGACAGCCGAGAATCTTGATGCAAAGCTTTGGCCGCGCTTAGCTGCGATCGCCGAGCGGCTTTGGTCCCCGGAGTCGATGACCGATTCCGCATCGATGTATGTCCGGCTTGCTGCGGTCAATCACTGGCTGGAGTGGTTGGGGCTGACGCAGCGCTCGAACCTTGAATTGATGCGGCAGCGGCTCACTGGCGCGGATTCTGCAGCGTCTCTCGATTCATTCTCTTCCGTGCTCGAACCAGTAAAAGAATATGAGCGGCACGCTGAAAACTATACGATTCTCACTCCGCTGAACCGGCTTGTGGATTCCATCGCGCCCGAAAGCGACCCCGCCCGCAACTTTCGCGACGCAGTCGATCATTATTTGTCCAACTCCAAATCCGCCGCAGACGCGGAGGCATTGCGCAAACAGCTTCAAGATTGGTCCGATAGCGCCCGAATCGCGCATCCTATTTTGGAGAAAAATTCTCTCTTAACCGAGGACATTCCGGCTGCGGATTCTCTGGTGACGTTGTGTAGAGTCGGCCAGGAAGCGCTCTCGTCTTTGAGCTCCGATGCGAAGTTGGAGCCCGATTGGAAGCAGAAAAGCTTAGCCGCAATCGCCGATGCAGCAAAGCCGCATGCGTTTATGCTGATTCAAATTGCTCCGGCGATTCAAAAGCTGGTAGAGGCAGCACGGATCAGAGAATAGACCGCGCATTCTCAAGCTAAACCGGAAGTAAACTTAATGCCGCTTCAATCTCCGAGCGTGTGTGCAAATCGCCTTTGCGCGTGCTGATCTCGACACCTTTCTCATACATTTTCCGAGCTTGCTCAACTTCTCCTAATTTCTCCAGCGCTTGGCCGCCATGGTAATAAGCGGCCGTATAGTTCTCATCGCGTTCAAGCAAGGTGTGAAACTCGCGAACCGCATCCTCCCACTCTCCCCGGCTTGCGTGTTCCATTGCGAGGCCGTAACGAGCAAAAGCATTTGCGGGGTCCTGAGCAACCATCTGCTCTAAAATTTGCAAGCGGTTCGTCGCCATATCAGGATGTCTCGGTCTCCTTCGAGCATTTTACGCAGAGCTTACGGAAATCGGCTTACTAGCGGCGTCTGTGCAGCAACCAGGAAACGCGCGTCATTATTGCATGGAGCAGTGAGGATTTCGGTTCTTGATTAGATTGCTGCCGCTCCTGACAAACCGTTCGAGCGCTCGAGAATTAAGCCCGCTCCTTCGGCGCTTTGGACGAAAGCGGTTGTTTCGTCTGAATTAAGCTCCAGGTGAATATCGTGATAGTTCTGGCGCATCCAAAGGTCGCCAGCCACGCTCTCCGCGTCAAAAATTGTCTTTGAAGGCTCTGAGCCGGACGACTGACGGATATCTGCCATGTGTCTCCTTCGAGCATTCTACTCGAACTCAGCCGCGGCTGGAACGCGGGCCCGCCCGATCTGGGGCTAGTCTCTTTTCGGTAAGCGGAAAACTCCAGTCACAATCATCTACACTTTTCATTTTTCCCGTAATTTCTGAAATTTAGGAGCCCTTTTTCGAAACAGATCACCTCCGCCTGTGAGAACTTCCGGTCGAGTTATGCGAATTGGAGGTTCTCGAACGAAGATGCGGTTTAGATGTGCCCTGGCGATATTGATCTTAGCGGCGGCTGAGGCATTTGGGCAGACGGTTACCACGCTCAATCTCTCCACCCAAGGTCATAACCCTGACTTTTCCACGTTTCCCTTCACTAGACCGGTGGCGGTCGGCTCGGCTCTTCCGGCCACTTGCCAAACTGGCCAACTCTTCTTTAATACTGCCGCGGGCCCTGGTCAGAACATGTACGCCTGCACGCAGGCGAATGTATGGACTGTGATGGGAGGCTCGACGCTCTTGCCGGCCGGACCAAGTACGCTTGGAGGCGTCGTAGTCCCGAGCAACTCTGTTTTGAGCGTCGACAGCAATGGCGTGCTGTCAGTGAATATCGGAACCGGCCCAAGCACAGTTGCCGCGGGAAACGATACGCGTATAGTCAACGCATTACAGCCCACATCTCAGATCCCAGCCGGAAATGTTCTCGGATTAGCTCCATCCGCGACTATCGACACCACCAACGCCTCGAACATCTCAACGGGAACATTGAACCTCTCGCTCTTCCCCGCAAAAATCAGCAGCAATACAAGCGGAAATGCGGCCACCGCGACCGCATTTGCAACCACCCCGCAGGCATGCAGTACCGGGCTGTTTGCGCAAGGTATCTCGGCAACCGGAGCCGCGAACTGCGCTCAGGTGGCCTACTCGCAGCTCAGTGGAGCACCGAGTCTTTATAACCAAATCCTTCAAGCCGGCGGCAGAGCTTTAACCCAGAGGGCAAATCTGAACTTTGTTGCGGGCTCGAACATCACGCTCACGCCTACGGATAACGGATTGAATACGACTACGCTAACCATTTCGAGCGCGGGATTGCAGCCGCCAACAACGAATAACAGCATCGTGAAATACAGCAGCGGCAGTTCGACGACCGCGGCCCAGTCGAGCGATATCATTGCCGCGCTCGGATTTACGCCTCAAAACGCGAGCGCTCTCAATTCCTCAAACGGCTATGCCGGCCTCGATACAAATGGTTTGCTGCTGGTGAACGAAATGCCTCCGACAATCAACAGCAACACGAACGGGAGAGCCGCAACCGCTGCGGCCCTCTCAGCCACGCCCACTGGATGCGTCGGGAATCAATTTGCACAAGGTATCGCGGCAAATGGAAACGCAATTTGCGCCACTCCCACCAGCACCAGCGGCCTTCCTGATCCTGGAGCGAACGGGCTCGTTAAGCGCACCGCCGCGAACACAGACACCGCTGCCACGCCTGGGTCAGATTACTATGCGCCTGGAACGCAAATTCAGCCGGCGGATTTGCCTGGAACTATCGCTTCATCTACTACAGGTAATGCGGCCACCGCTACCGCGCTCGCTAATACGCCAAGCGGCTGTCCGGGTGGACAATTCGCCACCGGCATTACGGCTAACGGTCAAGCGCTCTGCGGCACGCCGGCCAGCCCCGCCGGAGGTGTGAGAACCGGGACCGGTCTGCCAACCTCATCAACCTGCACCTCGAGCGCACTGGGAAATCTCTATATCCAAACCGGATCGTTTCAGAGATTCTTCGGTTGCCAGTACAACGGAAGCTCCTACACTTGGTGGCCGATGAATCCCAGCCAGATAAACGTCATGGGATTTGGATGTAAAGCGGATGATCTGACAGACGATTCCGGCTGCTTCAACACAGCCATTCAAACCGCCCAGATTCTCAATACCTATTCCGGCGCGATTCAGGGCGCCGAAGTGTATGTACCGAATGGAAGATATAAAATCTCGAATCCCATTGTTTTGCCGCGAACGGGAGTGTTCGCTTCGGGATCGGGCGGAAACGTAACTGCAGCCGTATCGCTGGTCGGAGAACATATGACCTCGACCGTTCTCGACGGGGAAAGTATTACAACCGGAGACGTCATCATGTGGCAGCCGTGCACGCTTGCGGGCACGCCGCCTGCGTGTACATCCACAACCGGGAGGACACAGGGTGAGCGGATCGCGAATTTCACCATCCTGCCGCCTAACAGCCTCGGACCGAATGGCACAGGGCTCGGCGGGATCCATTACGCATACACGCGGCATTCAACCGGTGAAACAGGCTGCTACAACGGAGTGACAAATGCGATCGCGACGATCTGTACCGACGAGAAGGCGCGGAATATGACATTTGAAAACCTCTTCTTTTACGGCAGCAATCAGTACAATCCCTACGAAATATATATGGAGGGCGATTGCAATTTTTGTTCGTTCCGAAATGTCTGGGGCGATCCTTCCATCGGTAGCGGGAGCGTTCCTTTTAACACAGTTCTCATCAGAACAGACGTTTGTTTCGCCGCTGAATTGGCGCAGGATGCCTGTGGTCTGAATTACAGCATGATCGAGAACTCAGGCCTCGGTATCGAACGCGGTGGGTATGGCGGCACGTTTCAAGGCAGCTTTAACCAGAGTGTCATGCGAGCTACATGGTCTAACGGCCTATGGGGAGGTATCGCAAATGATCCTAACGCCGGTGTTGGCGGATCATATGCATACCAGTTTGTTAATTCCTTCGGGTCCGTTTTGCAAGATTTAGTGAACGAGGGCGGAGCAGGAGTCCAGATTCAGTTGACTAACAGCAAACTGATGCATTTCATCAATGCGCAACTAGGATCTCCCATCATAACGAGCACTCCCGGTGCAAGTCCAATGGGGGATGGAATCCATTTGACGAATTCTTCCGAGAACACTTTTGAAGGTTACGGGCACGCCACTCCTTTCAATAGCTGGTCTTCAAAAAATGCAGGCATCTACATGATCAATATCGATGCGAATTCCCACAACAACGTGTTCCTGAAGATGGAAGCCTCTTCAGCCTCCGACATCAACGTGGCGGATCTGAGCACGAATTTCGTCCAGTGGTGTGACGAGAGCGAGAATACTCCGACCGCAAAATGCGGCTCTCCGGGCCTACCTCAGTCAGGTACGCCGGCGGGCACCCCGGGCACAACCGCACCCGGTCTTTGGGGTACGATCGGTTACGGGTCGGGGTATTTGGGAAACGGAGGCACTGCTGCCGTTAGCGCAGGACCGGGTGCTGGAAGTTCGCCCTCGCTCTCACTCGGGGCCGGAAGCGGCAATTTGCGGGGGACAATCAGCTTGACAACTGGAAGTTCGCCGTCTGCAAACTCAGTGGTCGCCACGGTAACCTTTGCGAACGGGTTTCCATCCGCTCCCGTTTGTGAGGTCTTCCCCAATGGGCCGAGCACGGCTGTGCTAAGCGGAAGCGCCCTCGTCTACGGTGCAAACGAAGCAGCCGGCTCGAGTAGTGCCCCGGCATCATTTCAGCTCATGGTAGGTTCAACACCGCTCTCGCCATCCACAACTTATAACTGGAAATACGACTGCCTCCGCTAAGAAACCAAGTAACGATCCATAAGCTGCTTGCGAGAGATCAGCTTTAGTTCCAGCGGAAAAGCTGGAACCAGCTGACTCACAGCAGCTGAGCTAGTAGAAAAACTTTAGAATTTTCTTGCGTTCCTTCCCACGCTCGGGTTACACTGGCAATAATCTAAAAGCACTACGAAGTTGGGCTCCGGGCCGAACCCCGACCCGGAACAGACTTCGAAATTTCAAAGTTGTGACGCCAGCGGTGGCTCTATGGCCGCGGTGTACACGGCAAAAAGGAAGGAACGTTTGATTCTAAGACGAATAATTGCACCAATTTCCCTTATTTTCCTGACGTCCGTTGTTGGCGTTCAGGCGCAAACTAACCGAACGGTAATGGATACCGAGCTAGGCTCAATCTTTACCCCGGCGGTAGGCTTCCCGAACACGGACTTCGGGGCCTACATTGGTGCGGGAAAAGCCAGCACTATGTTCACGCCGCAGACCCTGAAGGGCCACTACATGCATTTCAACCATTTCGGGCCGTTCGACGAGCAGTTAGGGTTTCCTTATTCGGCGCTCCGCACGTATGAATCGCAGGAAGTGGCGGCGGGGCGGGCACCGATTTTCGTGACCGCGACCTATCAGGGTAAGAAACGGCCGGTATTGTTCAACGCGTATCTCGGGCTGGATGCGAACCACAAACCGACCACCCCCCAGAGCAACTGGATGTACGCCGTGAACGTGGCGGACGACCGGCTGATTCGGTTCTGGCTGGACCAATATACGCGGCCGGTTGTGCTGCAGCCCATGAATGCTCTGGGGAATGTGTGGGTGTACCTGGATGGTTGCGCGTTTACATACGCCGCCTACGGAGTGTTGGATGACAGCGGCACATTCGTTGGGGGAGTGCCGTGGGATCCGCCGTTTCAGCAGAATTCGAGTGAATACCTGAACTCGATCGCCTACTTCTTTAATCGCTTGAAGCAACTGGCGCCGGATATCAATGTGATTACGGATATCGGCTCGATGTCCGATCCCAGCCAGTTTCAAAACGTGTACGCAAGTATAGGGGGCGCGCTGGCCGAAGATGTCACGGCGTGGTATTCGACACCCACGCAAGGCCAGCGTAACGGCTTCTACCGGCAAGTGCTGCCGTGGTTTGCTTGGGTGGGCTCCACGGGACGTGTGGGAATCCTAGGCACGCTGCTTCCTACCAATTGGCAGGAAGCGCACCTGATGGCGGGATTCATCTTCTATGAGTTGGTGAAAGGCCCGAACTTCTTTTTCGCCACTCGCGGCGCGCATGTGCCTCCCCGTGCTTGGGAGGGCTGGAATGCGGCGCTCGGCGCGCCCGTGGGGACTTATCAACAAGGGCCGTCCTATGGCGGCGAGGTTGCCAATCGGCTGTATTCGCGTCGGTATGAGAACGGCTATGTATATCTGAACTGGACCGGATCCACGGAGACCGTGACGCTGCCTGCGGGCAAGTGGGTGGATCCGCACCATCATCCCGTGACGAAGATTAGGATTCCCAACCTGACAGGAACCTTTGTCACCAGGGCGGGCAGCGATGCGGATACGGCACAAGCCCCAAGCATCGAGCCGCGATGTCCCTATGCCATGACCGGTCCCGCGACGGTCACGCTCAGCAGTTCGACTCCGAATGCTACCATTCGCTACACGCTGGACGGGAGCACGCCCACTTCCTCCTCGCCTGTCTATTCCGGGCCGCTTCAGTTACACAGCAGCAGGGTAGTAAACGCGCGTGCTTTCGCTTCGGGCTATAACCCGAGTGCCACGTCGACCAATGCTTACAAAATCTCGGCCGACGTCCCGGCAGTGCGGTTTGCCACGAGCTCAGATACGGTGCGGGCGAGCGGAGCGGCCGCGGTGAGCACGTATTACCCAGTGCTCGAGTTATCGGCTGTTCCGGAGGAGAGCGTGACCGTTACCTACGCGCTCACGAGTCCGAGCGGGAAAACTACCACCGGTTCCGTGAAGTTCGTTTCAGGAGAAATCTACCAGCAGTTCCCGATAAGGATTCCGCAAGCCGGAACGTGGGAACTTGCGATCATCCACGCCGATGGCGCTATTCCTGGACTAGCTCCAACGTTTCGACTTACAAAGCACTAACCCGACAAAGGCGGCAGGGAGAAACGGAGTGGTCTCCTTGCCGCCGTTATGTCTTTTGTGATCAGGAGAGTCCCAAAACTCTCGGCAATTGATTGAGGTCGTCCATTTCAGCTTCAGGCTGCGAATCTTCGGAACAGCCTAGACCGCAATGAATCCCGCCGGCTCGTCTCACCCGAATCGTGCGCCAGCCTAGCTTTATGGGGCTTACAAAATCCTTAACAGGATTATCTGCAACGTAGACGCAGGCTTCTGGCGCGCAATTTGCAACTTTCTGCATTTCCATGAAAGCCCGGGGATGAGGCTTGCTATATTCAAGGCCCAGCGACTCGGTCAAAATTATGTGATCGCAGCGCGCTGCCAAACCAAGCCGCCCGACCTTTATCCGCTGGCCCGCAACGGCGCCGTCGCTGATGACACCGATGAACACCTTACCGGCAACACGCCGGAGACACTCTTCGCTGTCCGGTAATAGCGTGATTTTGGCATTGTGATTCCGGTAAACCGACAGCAACGCCTGGATCAGCTCTTGGGATGGGTCGATGCCAAATTTGAGAAGAGCGACATTGAAGATCTCACGTCTCCGTCCGCCTTCAAATTCTCTCCAAGCTTCTTCGAAGAACGATTCGACGCCCTGATTTTCACGAATCCACTCACCCACCGCGCAAAACCCGCTTCGCACATACTCGCGCTCGAGGTATAGCGTGTCATCAATATCAAAAACAAGGCAGCCGACCGGCGCGAGGCGATTCCTCACTATTTCTCCTGCGGCATTGCTCCGTTTCCGCAGATTACCTCGCGAACCAGGCAGAATGCCTCAGCAGCATGAAGTCCACAGACCGCGCCCCGAACGTGCGCGAGCATGCGAATGACGTCCAAATTTCGGGGATGAGGACGATCGCGCAACTGTGACTTGTAGCAGGCCATCGCGGCCATCTTCTTTTCAAGATGAGGCTCTATGTCGCGGAAGACATTAGGTACGAAAGCATTTTGGGTTAATACATCGCCCCATTCGGTCTCCGAAAGCGTCTCATAGCACAGGACACGACCTACAGGGCAGCCCGCTATCGGCCGAGTTGCAACCAGAGTCGCGTCGTACGCGGCCCGGTGATCTGAATGGAGATCACCCCCAAACGGCGTATACACCAGTCCCGGACGGTTCTCTTGCACAATTTTTCGAAGCTGGTCCGCAACAACGTAATTAGGGATTGATTCTAGCCCCGGAGCAGGAAAATCTAGCAGAATCTGGTCCTTCACACCGAGGACGCGGTGTGCTTCCTTCAATTCTTCCCTTATGCGGACAATGAGATCCTGGTCGAAAATATCTGGATTGCCGCGAGTGAGAAGGACGACCGTAACCTGGTCACCAGCAGCGGCGTGTGCGGCAATCGTTCCGCCGCAGCCGAGAACCTCGTCATCGGCATGCGGCGCAATTACAATAACATTCATCTCTCGATATTGATTCCCTCTGTCAGGGTAGCTCTTAGCGCATCCGGCACGCCGCTTAATTGCGATCCATCTGACGCGTACACGCCTTCACGCGTGAGCGCCACCGGGATCGTTCTAGAGATGATCTTGAGATCGAGCCAGAGGCTTGCGTGGCGCACGTACCACACGTCTAGATCGATTCGCTGCGCCCAACTGTGGTTCGATGCGCCGTTTACCTGTTGCCATCCCGTGATACCTGGCCTCATCGCGAGTCGTTCTTTGTCTTTCTCGCTGTAATACGGGTAGAAATCCGGCGTCAACGGCCGCGGGCCCACGATACTCATCTCGCCCCGAACGACGTTGAATAACTGCGGCAGCTCATCCAGCCGGAAGTCTCTCAGGAAACGGCCGAGTGGCGTGATGCGAGGATCTGTACTGTATGTGATCCGATCCGTCAGCGTGGCCGCCGTGTGAACCACCATGGTTCGAAACTTAAAAATTGTGAACACACTTGCGTTTTTGCCGAGTCTCTTTTGCCGGAACAGAACCGGACCTGGGGAGCTCATTCGGATCAGAATCGCTATCAGCGCTAAGGCGGGACTCAGCAGCACCAGAGCGGCACCCGAAACTACTACATCAAAAATCCGCTTGATGCCGAGAAAAGAGCGCCGAGGGCCCGGGTGCGCTCTCATGGTTTCCAACCAAACGAGCTCGCCTTATCAGTGGAAAGGTACAACTCGGCCCAATAACGAAGCATGACTAGGTCCTGCGGAGCGTGAATGCATTTCGCCGGGGTCCGGCCGCAGATCATATCCAGAATCCCCTGATAAAGTGGCACGCCTGCCGCTGCGGTTAGTATCGACGATCCCGCAAGCCGAGCGTTAACCTCTGTAAACAAGAGTTCGCCCTTCTCATCGATAAAGCATTGAATGTTGGCAGGTCCAACGAGTTTCAAAGAGCTGACCACCCGCTCGACCATCGCCACCATTTCAGTATTCCAAACCAGTTGACCCTTGTAGGAAATTCCGGACTCTGCCGCGATGCGCCTGCGCGGCGCGATGACCACCGCCTCCGAATTCCAATCGGCGAGCACATCAATTGTATATTCCGAGCCTTTGATGAAGCGCTGTACGACCGGGTCCTCTACGTACTCGATAAAGAACTTCAATTCGGGTGGCGTTCTGGCCACGTATATGTCTGTGCTGCCACGCCCGCGACGGGGCTTAATGAGCTGGGGTAAACCGATCTGATCGGCTGACCTTCGCGCGTCGGCTGCCTTCCGGGTGGGTACGGTCGGGAAATTATGCTTGGAGAAGAATTCATACAGCTTCCATTTGTCCGAGCAAATTTCGAGCGTTTCCTGTCCAGAAAGCAGCACCATCGTTCCCACTTGCTCGAAGCGATTGGTTGCAGAATGGACTTTGAGCAGCTCCTCATCCAGCGCAGGAAGAAATGCGTTAACTTTCTCGACCTTGCAAATCTCCAAAAGCGCATCGATGTACTCTGGCGCGTTCGCTCGCGGGACACAGCAGCCGCGGTCCGCTGTGAACAGGCCAACGGAGAGCGGGTTCGAGTCGGCTGCAATAATTCGCGCGCCCAGGCGTTGAAAGTATGCGCACTGGGACACGGCTGGAGCTGAGCCCGCCGCCGTGCGCAACATCGAAATATCAGGAGTTGGTTTGGAATTCATTGTCGAAGGTTCCGTCGCGAGCGCCGCTCACCAACGGGCGTCAATGCGAACAGTATTTCGCGATAAGAGAATTAGCGGACAATCACCGCGAGACGCGAATTCTATGTTTGTTTTAATAACCGAGCGTTGCGGCTGACGAGCTTTCAATGAGCCGGCCATGGCCGTTTTGGGAGTTCGGTGTTCGTGCGGCTGCAGGTTGCTCGATTGCCGTCTGGAGTACCTGGCTGCTTGGATTGTAGTCCGCGACTAATTCCTTGAGCGTCAGCACAAGCGAGCGGCTGCGTGTCTCGCAGAGACGCCTGATCTCTTCTATTTGCGAAGCCACATTCGGCATCCGCGATCCGTTCCCGGTGAAGATGTGAATTTTTTCGTGATAAGTCGGAACCATCTCTTCGTCATGGGTGTTCAGTTCTTCGTACAACTTTTCTCCCGGACGCACGCCACTGAATTCGATCTTGATATCCTCCCCAGGCCGCAATCCAGAGAGGAGAATGAGTTGTGTTGCGAGGTCGACGATACGAATCGGCTTGCCCATATCGAGGACGAAAATCTCGCCGCCCTTTCCCATGGCATAGGCTTGCATCACGAGCTGAGCGGCTTCGGGAATGGTCATGAAATAGCGGCGCATCTCCGGGTGTGTAACCGTAATCGGACCGCCGGCTTCGATTTGACGCCTGAAAATTGGAACCACGCTTCCGTTGCTTCCGAGCACATTTCCGAAGCGTACCGAGACGTATTTCGTCGTGCCGACTTCGAGCGAAGCCACGAGCATCTCGGCCACGCGCTTGGTCACACCCATAATGCTCGTGGGACGCACGGCCTTATCTGATGAAATCATCACGAACTCGCGTACACCATACTCACCGGCGAGAGCCGCAACGTTGTATGTCCCGAGAATGTTGTTCTCCACCGCTTCGAAGAGGTGCGTTTCCATCATCGGCACGTGCTTGTAAGCTGCCGCGTGAAATACGACCGTCGGACGGTGCAGTTCAAACAGCTCACGCAATCGCCCGCGATCCTTTATATTTCCGATGACCGGCTCCAGATGAACCTCGGGGAATAGCTCCTTCATCTCTTGCTGAAGATGGAAGAGCGCTGTTTCAGCCATCTCCAATCCGATGATCCGCGCTGGATTGAAGCGCGCGATTTGCCGGCATAGCTCCGAGCCTATTGATCCCGCCGCGCCTGTAACGAGAACCACTTCGCCTTCGACTTTGCCGCGGATGAGACCTTCGTCCAATCGAGCTGCCGTCCGGCCTAGCAGATCTTCGACCGCTACGTCTCGAATCTGAGTCGCGAGCCCGCGCCCGTGAATGATCTCCGACAACGCCGGAATCGTTTTAAACCGAAGTTTGGCGTCTGCGCAGAATCCAAGAATCGTTCTCATCTGAGACCCGCTCGCCGAAGGAATCGCGATGAGGACATGTTGGACATCGTGCTTTGCCGCGAGTTGGGCCAAATCACGGCCCGATCCGAGCACCCGCGTGCCCTGAATGATGAAGCCGGCCTTGACAGGGTTGTCGTCGATAAAGCCGCAAATATGGTACCCAAGGTTCCCATTTGAGCGGGACTCGCGGAGCACCATCACGCCCGCGGCCCCCGCTCCATAAATGAACGTTCGCTGCCGGTGGGAAGAACCCGCGCGCAGATTTGAAACCTCGATGGCCATACGGAACGCAGCCCGGACGCCCACGCTCAGCAGATAGCAGAGCATGAAGTCCAAAATGTAAAGCGAGCGCGGAAACCTAGGGTCCACTCCGAAAATGATCAACGCGCTGATCACTGTGGCGGCGAAATTCGCCCAAAGCAAGCGCAAAGCATCGTGCAATGAAACGAACTTCCATGCGCCGCTCCAAAGTCTCAGACTGTAGTAAGTCAGAGCCTGGATCGGCACCCAAACAGCCAAAGCGTAAGCTAGATCGAGCTTGCGGTCGTGTGGAATCGTGAACTCGAACCGCAGCAGAAACGCGCTCAGGCCGGCAAGCAAAAACAGGCATATCTCTGCTCCGCGCACGACGGACAGGTAGATCAGCCTGTGGCTGATTAGACTTCTAGAAAGGCGATAGATCGCCGACATGTAAAATCTCCCCCGTTTTCGCAAATGCTCATTGGCATTTGTCTTCTTAATTTTTAGCGCCCGTTATTTAACTCTTCGTTAAATCCCGGTCAATTCTGTTCCACTCGACGCAACCAGACTTCGCGCCAATATAAAAAGCACGCCCGGTCGCATCCAATACCTTCACCTGTGCAGTGCACATTTTCAAGCAACACTGTGTTCTTCAGGCGTCGCTGCGTGTGGCGGTATTCATCAAACATGAGTTCAAGCCGCTTGAAAACCCGGTAACGACGTCCACAGTGTTTTTTCATCTCGGGCGTAAACACCAAGCCGTAACACCTTCCGCGGCCGTCAAGCGTCTGAAGAATTTCCTCGAATTGCTTTACCTCGACCACTTCGCCGGGCTGCAGATCCAAAACCGCGTCCGGCAACTTCGGCGTGAGGCGAGGCGGTGCCGTCACACCTAGCCGAGCGCCTGCGATCGCCGCGACGGGCTTAAACATCGTCCGAAATGTCTGAATTACCCCCTGATGCCTCAGATTCCAAAACAGACGCATCGGGCTGTATAGAAAGCCAGGGCGGCGCAACCTCCCGCCGTGCGGCGCCGAATCGATCTGGCAGAGATCTTCGCTACTGAGGGAGGCGCCGGGCAAGGGCTCAATTTGTAAGAAGTGAGGATGAGAGCCGGCCTCCTTTGGAGGAGGCACCATGGAGTCTATGTGGCAGGCTGGTGTTCCATTATCCATTGCTTTCTCCACGACGGGCGCGCACCATGCGCGGGCTTCGTCAACTACGCCCAAGCGCCGGAGCTGAGGGCATGACTTGATTCCTGACTTCGAAGATACAGTTCACCGGCCCGCAATGCCACTTCGTCCAATATTCCTGACGCATTGCGCCGTTCACCGACAAGTACGGCGCCGGTTTGATTTTAGCGCAATTCCCGCGTCTGCAAAAGCGGGTTAGATTACAGTTAGTCCTCAAAAATTGCTGTCTCAGTACTTTTAAGGTTGAGGGGAGCTGAGAGCTGTAACTTCCGTACTGCCCGGATTAATGAAAGGGGCTCGATAACTTGGGAAGAAAGCGGGAGCCAATTGCCACTGGCCTTGTAATTCGGCTTGCTTTCGCCGTCGAGCGCAAAGGAATTCGCATGCCGCTGCGTCCAAAATCCAGCGCCCGGTATAAAACGGCAAGTGCGTTGCCGAAAATTGAGCTTTGAACCGAAACAGGGGGTCATCATCGCGGCTTCCACGACCGCCGCCGAGATGAAGAAAACGGTTTCCACGCGCTTGCGCCCAGCTCTGGGCTGCGTGAATGACCAGCTTACCGGGCGAAAGTGCGACGAAACGATCATCCGTGGCAAGCAGGTGCACGTTCACTATGCCCTGATACTCAATCAACAGTCCCGCTGCGATTATTTCGCCGCTATAATGCGTCACCATTAGACTCCCGTAGGGGCCTAAAGCTTCCTTGAGCTTCCGGAAATACTGGCCGGGGAAGAAGTAAAAGCCAGTCGCCTTGTTTCGCTTCATGGTGCTGTAATACAGGCGCACGAAAGAATCAAGATGTACCCACTCCGGATCGGGCGTGGTCAGCATACCCATACCCATCAACCGCCGTAACGCCTGCCGGAGTTGGCGCTTGTATGCACAGGCAATTTCATCCTGGGAAGCGGACAGATTGATGGCAACGGTTTTGCCTTGTGAGCAAGGGCCCCCGCTCAAACCCGGAATTTCGGTACGGCCGCCATATTCGGCCAGCCAGCGGTGATTAGCGAGAACCGGGTGGAACCGGGTGAAAACGCTGATCACCGACTCTGATCTCCACGTATCCACAACGGCGCTCCAGGCTGCAGCAATAAAGTCGTGATCGTCGGCGCACCCAAACATGATCGGGCCCGCGTAGCCGTACACGGACGTGACGTCCCGAAGCTTGCCTGTCGCGGTCCCGTCTTCGAGCTCACCGATCTCTTGGAGAATGTACGGCCAAGCCAGGAACTTATCGCTCGTGCCGTAGACCGCGAGCCACGGCTCCCCGCTCTTATGGGTTTCGATTTCGTGGTACGGAGCAGTATGAAAGAAATCATGGGGAGTGCGGCTCAAATAGAGGTTCCACTGGTCATTACCGGCAGGAATCAGCTTCAGGGATTTGAGCGAGCGCACAAAGGCCGGACCCTGGGCGTGCCGGCTTGTTCGCTTGTTCGACTGCTCGCCCAAATACGGATCTCCCGGAGAGCGCTCGCGAATCACGCGCGCCGGCGTGCCGTACGCTACCACTTGGTCGGGCAAATCCTTGAGTACGGTTGCTCCAGCGCCGACAATCGTGTGATCGCCGATTTGTACCTCGTGTGATATGGTTGCTCCGATTGCGATGGCGGAAAACGCGCCGATCTTGACGCCACCACCGGTCACCGCGCGAGGTGCAAGGCTAGAGAAATGCTTCATGACCGAGTCATGATCGAGCGAGCAGCCTGTGTTCAGAATGCAGAACTCGCCAATTCGGGCGTGTGTGTTCACGATGGTGCCGGCCATTACCACGGTTCCGGCGCCAATCGAAACGTTCCTCGCAATCCGCGCAGCAGGGTGGATCGCCGAAACGAAGCGAATCTGAGGAACTCGCTCCCGAATTTTCTCGACAACCCGGCTGCGGACCCAGTTATCGCCGATTGCGACGATAACGCCATTACAAATACCCGCAGCCACCAGCGCCGGAAGATCCTCGTCGCTCCCGAGTACTTGATAGCCAAGAACCTCGGTTCCCGAAGGCTTATAGGTATCGACTAAACCGACTATCCGGCAGCGCTTTTCCTCTTCGAGAATATCGACGACCACGCGTGCGTGCCCAGAGCAACCGATGACAATGATTCTGGGTAGCGCGAAGTTATCGAGAGCTTGATCACCCGTGAACGGTCCGGCAATCAGGCCATCATTACTGCTGGAATCGGGCGCACTCTGGATATCGGCCTCCTCGACCGCCAGTCTGCCCGCCTGCTCGCCTGATTTCGGCATCGCCGCCTGCCTCTGAACTCAGCTTCTCTGTTTTATGGTACCGTCTGCAAGCGGCCCCAACTCCGCATATGATGTTCGGCTCCGAGCGAATGAACTGCCTTTTGAAGTTCCGCGCAAACAAAGTCAATCTCTCCTTCCGAGAGGCGGTTGAAGAACGGCAGCGCTATCGTGCGGTCCGAAATGCGTTCCGTAATCGGGAAATCGCCGGGCCGGTAGCCAAACAGCCGCTGATAAAGCGGCTGCAGGTGAATCGGCGGGAAGTAGTTCCGGCATCCGATGCCCCGTCTCCTAAGTGCTGCGATCACCTGATCGCGCTGCGCCCGGTCGAATTCGCCGCTGAGCCGGATGACGTACACGAACCAACTGGCGCGGCAGTGCGGCGCAACGGGAGCTGGAGGAATCACCTCCGAAATGCCTTCGAGCGCCGTCTCGTAGAGATCCGCTACACGCTGGCGGGCTTTCATGATTTGACGGAGGCGGCTGATTTGCGAAAGCCCCAGCGCGCAATTGATATCGCTCAGCCGGTAATTGTAGCCGAGCTCATCGTGCTCGAGCCAATCATCTGTTTCCGAGCGGCCTTGGTTGCGCCAAACGCGGCACAGCCGCGCGGTTTCGTCATCATCGGTGATGATGATTCCTCCCTCGCCCGTCGTAAGCTGTTTGTTCGGATAAAACGCGAATACCCCCGTTTGGCCAAAAGTTCCAACCGGTAGGCCATGGTATTCGGCGCCAATGGCTTCGCAAGCGTCTTCAATAACCGCTAGGCCGTGCTGGCGCGCAATATGCATGATAGGGTCCATCTCGCACGGCCTTCCGAACAGGTGCACAGGGAGGATCGCCTTCGTACGCGGCGTAATCGCTTGCTCGATCTGCCGAGGATCGAGATTATAGGTCACCGGATCGATATCCACGAATACCGGTCTGCCACGTTCAAAAAGTACGCAGTTTGCCGAGGCCACGAAACTAAAGGGACTGGTGATAACCTCATCTCCGTCCTGGATTCCAGCTGCTCGCACGCAGAGATGCAACCCGCTCGTGCCGCTATTCACAGCGATAGCGTGCCGCGAATTCGCAACTTGAGCAATAGCTTGCTCGAAGGCCGGTAGTTTGGGGCCGAGACTCAAATCCCCCGAATCGAGAACCTCGAGTACGGCGGCGCGGTCTTCACCGCTAATATCAGGTGACGATAACGGAATGTTCAATTTTCTAATTTCCTAGCTGTTTTTATTTTTCAATATTTTGTAAAAGAATAAAATTACAAACCCTCGGGAAACCGATGCGATCGGTCGAGTTTTTTTCGTCGCCTTATGACTCGGCGGTAGTCCGCTCACACAAAGCCGGAACTCCTAGCGTCTCAACGTATTCATTCCACAGGGCCCGCCACAAGCGATGTTGGTCGAAATCCCGCAACACTCGCACGCGCCCATTCCGTCCATGCTCCTGGCGCGAATTTTCATTTCGCAAATAATAGATCGCAGCACGAGCGAGCGCATCGGCATCTCCGGCAGGAACCAGCGTGCCTGTCTCGCCGTCGACGATTGCGTCCACGCAGCCCGTCACTGCGAAGGTAACGACGGGAACCTCCATGGCATTCGCTTCGGCGGCTACAAGCCCAAAACCCTCGCGATGAGTGGGGAACAGCAGCACTTCCATGATCGAGAGATACTTGCCGACGTCATCTGTGTCGCCCACCAAACGCACATCCGGGTCCCGTTGCAAGCACGCCATCGTAGCCGCTTGAGGAGGGTCGCTCTTGTCCAGCCCGCCAACTACGACGAGCACTGCCTCCGGGCATTCGGCGTGGATCTCGCCCCAAGCGCGGGTCAGCTCCTCGATTCCTTTGTCATGCGCGAGCCGGGCCACAAATCCGATCACCCGCGCTCGGGAAGGAATCCGCAGTTCTTCGCGGATTTGCTCTTGCGAGAAGGCGTACCGTGCGGGGTTGAACTTTCCCTGAGCATCGATCCCGTTTACCGATCCGTTCAGGAGCACGCGCGCCTTTGTAGGCCCGAATAGCTTCTCTCTAAGCGCTTGGTCAAACAACGACTTGCTGACGCAATACACTCGCTTGGACAGCTTGCACGTCAGGTATTCGCTCCAATAGAGGAGCGAGCGCTCAACGCCGCGTCTCGTGCTATGGCGAAGCCCATGCAAGTGATGTACGTAGACCGGAACACGCGCCAGCCGCGCTGCAATCGCCGAAAGCAGCGATGCTTTAGGCGTGTGCCCATGCACGATGTCCGGCCGTTCGCGCCGGAAGATCGAATATAACTGATAGATCGACATCAGGTCATGGAGCGGCGAGATGACGCGATCCATCGAAACCCTGTGTACCGTTACACCGTCCTCAATCCGCAGCTGGTCGAGCTGCCGGCCAGGCGCGGAAATGACGTGGATGCGGAAGCCTCGCTCGCCCAAAAACCTGCATTGCCCGCTTAGAAAACCGCACGATTGCGCCAGCGTGAACACATGGATCAGGCAAATTTCGTTCTCTGCCGTTCCTGCGCTCGCAGTCATGTTCGAGTACTCCTTAGCGTAGCAGAAAAAAGCATCCCGGCAGTCTTGTTGAGCCGCGCAGGGCGGCGCATAACCCCTTCCAGATCAACTCCCCAAGTGGCCTGCTCCCGAGGCGCACACCGACTCGCGTTCAAACCATTCGGCGAATGTGCGGATACCCTCCTTAAAAGAAGTAACCGGGTGATAGCCGAGAAAAACTTGCGCTTTGGAGATATCGGCGCGAGTCTGCGGAACATCGCCCGGCTGCTCCGGCGCGAACTCCAAAAGCGGCTTCAGACTGAACGCATCACCAATGGTCCGAACCATTTCGAGTAAACTGATGGCCTGATTGTTGCCTAAATTGAAAATCTCGTAGCCGGTTTTGTCGTACTCCATCGCGGCGCGGACGCCCTCGACGATATCCGCCACATAGGTGTAATCACGGCTCGTGCTCCCATCCCCATAGATCGGAACGGGCCGCCGCTCTGCGATGAGGCGCGCGAACTTGTGGATGGCCAAGTCGGGCCGTTGCCGCGGACCGAAAACGGTAAAGAAACGCAATGCCATGATCCGGATGCCGTAGAGATGCCAGTACACGTGGCTGAGCAGCTCCGTGCTGACCTTCGTGCTCGCATAAGGGCTGATCGGCAGGAGCACGTGATCGCTTTCCTGCCAGGGCACGTTCGGGTTTACGCCGTAAACGCTGCTCGATGAGGCGAGTACGAATTGCCGCACTCCGCACATGCGAGCTAGCTCGAGAACATTCTGCGTTCCAATGACGTTTACCTGCTGATATGCGAACGGATCGAGAATGGAAGGCCGCACTCCCGCCTTGGCGGCTAAATGTACGATCACGTCATAATCGCCCGCACCCAGGGCGTGCAGCGCCGCTCGATCGCAGATGTCCAGTTCGATCAGCGAATAGTTTTTGAAATCCCGGTGACCGGCGATATTGCGCTGCTTGATCTCGCGAGCATAAAAAGCATCGAAGTTGTCAACAGCGGTTACAGACCAGTTTTCGCTCAGTAACGAGTCGACCAGGTGACTTCCAATGAAGCCCGCAGCACCCGTCACGAGCGCGCGTTTCAACGGGGACCTCCAGCCGGGCTTTCGGGACGCATCGATTCAACGGGCCGGGCCCGAATGGATCGCCTCTTACCGGCGCTGATCCACTCAGCGGTCAGCTGCCGGAGGTGGCTATAGAAAGCTAAGCGGCGCTTCGCTAAGATCTCTTCGCTATACTCTTTGGCTTTTTCGAGATTCCGGGCAGAAGCGGATTCCATTCGCGGCGGATTGGTGGCAAGCGACCAAATCTTATCCGCCAGCGCCTCGACTTCATTCGGCGGAACGAGATATTCAGGCTCGAGTAGCTCGGGAATGCCGCCGACTGTCGTACTGATGCAAGGCAACGCGCGGGCCATCGCCTCGATCACTGCTCGGGGCAAACCTTCCTGCCGGGAAGGAAGAACGAATAAGTCCGCAGCATCGAGCTGTTCGCGCACAGGGGCGCCGCCCGGAACGGGACCGAGAAAATGCGTGCAGCCGGAAACACCTATCTCGCTCGCGAGGCGTTTCAGCATGGGCATTTGCCGTCCACCGCCCGCCAGAACCAATTCCGCGTTCAAACCCCTGTTCCGGCACATAGCGAAGGCACGTATCAGGACGTCAGGAGCCTTATAGAGCTCCTGTATCGTTCCGACCATTAGAATTCGCAGGGGCCGCCCTGGCGCAGGTTGGGGACGAGGCCTGGGTGCAAACGCCTCTGGATGCAGTTCAATGCTCGAGTAATGCGTCGTAAATTTATCCGGACCGGGCGGATACCGCTTTTGCAACGCTTGCGCCGTGACGTAGGCCGTAGCCGCTGCGCGCGCGCACTGGCGGCGCAAGATCCGGGTAAACCACCATCGAAAGAAAGGGCGGAGAGGATGGCGAACCGCACCTGGAGAGAAGGTGTCGTAAGGATCGCCCACTATCTCCAAACCATAAGGGTGGCCGACAGAACGCAGGTGAGGCTCGAGGGCGTTCCCGATTTGGGAGCTGGCGCGCAAAATCACGGCGCCTTCGGGCTTCGCCGCTCTTCGAATGTCACTGCGCAGCCGGCGGAAGTTTCGGATGTACTCTTTAGGACCGACATAGTGGACCACAGGAAGAACATTGACGCCTTCGCCATCCACCCGTCTCGCTGTCTCCGGGACGGAGGCGGTTTTCTCCACGCGCGCCAGAACCGACACCGAGGTGAATACCGCCAGATACCTTTCAAAGAACGAGCGCGAGCAGGAAAGAGTTGTCCAGACGGAGCCGTCTGGTAAACGGCTGAAGCGGTGATCTTGAGCAATGAGAAGGTTCATCGTTCTCCAAAATCAGAGTAAAACCTAATTGAAACCCGCGATGGGAACTAAATACTTACGCCAATTGCGCTACGCTTTGAGCGACAGGCACAGTACTCGATGCAGAACGGCGTAAACGGATCGAAGATAAATAAACCACCACCACCGGGATCGTCAGGAATTTAGCGATGCCGTAGGCGAGAATCGGAGAATCGGAGCCGAGCGTTGCCGTGCAGAGATAGACACAGAGTGGGACGAAGAACAGACGAATATCTCCTGGGGCGAGCCGCCGGACCGCCCTCCTGAACCAGCCGACGAGCAGTCCAAAGACTGCGTAGGCGATTGGAACCGAGACAATACCGAAGTTCATCATCGCCTCACCGGCAAGACCGTAAACCTTCGACGATTTAAAGACATCGGGGACATAGCTTCCCGAGCCGGCTTGAATCTCGGTCCCTTCTTGGTCAATCGTCTCAGGTCTTTCAGGCAGGATCCAGTGCGGTATGAAAATCGTCAAAGCGGTCACATAGGATCGGCCCAAAGCGTATTTGAAATGTGCGCTGTCGTTGACGAGCCGGTAGAGGATATATGCCTGCAAGTCTGCTCTTCCGAGGTCGCCAAGCACCACGGTGTGGAATGTGCGGCCATGTTTCTGAGCAATCTCGGCGCGCGCTTCGGCTCCTTCGAACGCCTTCAGTCCTCCCGATTTATAGAAGCCGTATGCATAAAGGAACAGTAGCAAAAACAGGACGCCCACGCCGATCACCTTTCGCGGCACGGGTCGAATCAGAAAATGGATAGCTCCGACAATCCAAAACAGCGCGTCTACGGTGTTGCTTCGACTCCCGCGGAGGCCGCCGAAGAGCATTAGCAAGACAAACATAAGGAAAAGCCCGACGGCGATTCTCGTCCAGCTCACATGGCGTTTCCGGGCATAGGCGATCCCAACCAGTGTCACGATGATCGGGAAGCTTTCCGAGATCATGAAAACCCATCCGAGACCCGTGAAGGCAAGTTTCCCGCCCACATAACTGGCTCTTGTCACCATGTAGCCCGTGATGCCGCCGAACTTGGCGTAGACGGCGGCCTGAGCAGCGCCGGTTACGAGGAGAGCAACTGGCGCTACAAAGCGCAGCTTCGTCAAATCCAGTCTCCAGTAGGTTTTCGCCGGCCTCACGGTGCGGCGGTTGAATACATCCCGGCAAATCCGGTACGCCACCAGTCCAACCAGATTCAAAATCCCCATCGCCCCGAGCCAATCGCGCCAATCGGGCGGGGGCGCCACCGGCAGGAATTCGTCCCAGTAGATGGTTAATAAAGGAGCGAGAAAGAAAAAGTGCACTGCGAAGGCGCCCACCAGCCCCACGGGATCGTAGAGATCTAACTTGCCGCGGAGCCACTCGATCGCATCTGTGCTGGCGATGATGCCGCACAATGTGATAGGAATCAGAAACCAGTGCTGAAAACGCTCTGACGACAATGCAACCCCTGTCGATGTCAGGATGCAGAGAAACATCGCGAGCAGGGTCGAACTCGGGAGGGAGGCGGCCACGCTTCGAGCGATTTCTGCCCGGTTTGTATCTGGTATTCCGCGCCATTGCGACCGGTTTGCTGCCTGCGCTGAAAAATACATGTTCGTTACCAAAATACCTTGGCTGGAGACAACATTTCTATGCTCCCTACCCGCCTCGAAGGCTGGTTTGCTTAGCGCGCCAAAACTCCCGCCAAGATCCCGTCGTCCGCGGGCGCGAGCGCGGATGCGATTCCGATGATAATGTCATCCAAGCTCCGCTTAGGTGTCCATCCGAGCAGCTCCTTCGCTCGCGTCAAATCCGGTACCCGGCGCATCATGTCATCGAATCCCGGCCCGTACGCTTGATCATAGGGAATCAATTGGATCTCTGATCGTGATCCGGTCAACTGCTTTATTTTCTGGGCCAGCCCGTGAATAGTTATCTCCTCGTTGGTTCCGATATTGAGGACCTTGCCCGCGGCTCCCGGGCATTCGAGAAAACGAGCGAGCGCATTCACGACGTCGTGAACAGAACAGAAACACCGGCTTTGGCGTCCTGTGCCGTAAACGGTCATGGGGGCGCCATTGAGCGCTTGTCCGACAAGACTCGGAAGCACCATTCCGTAGCGGCCCGTTTGCCTCGGTCCGACTGTATTAAAGAGGCGGACAATGAAGACGGGCAGATTGGTCTCGTAGTAATGCGCCAAGACTAAGAATTCATCGAGTGCTTTGGCGCAGGCGTACGCCCACCGACGCTTCGAGGTAGCGCCCATCACAATGTCCGCGTCCTCGCGAAACGGAATGTCTTCCGATTTCCCGTACACCTCGCTCGTGGACGTAAGCAGTACCGGTTTCCGGTACTTGGAGCACATACTCGTCACGACTTCGGTGGTTTCGACGATATTCTGAACGGTGTGGACCGGATGATCGATAATCAGCTTCACGCCAACCGCGCTCGCCAGATGGTAAACGAAGTCGTGGCGCGGAACTTCCTTTTCGAGCAGCTTCGGGTCCGCGGCCGACGCCACAATCACGCGAAGGCGCTTGTTATGGCCGAGGTGATCGAGATTACTCCAGTTTCCGGTAGAGAGGTTATCAATCACCGTGACGGCAAGGTCGCGGCTGAGAAGCTCCTCTGTCAAATGCGAGCCGATAAAGCCGGCACCCCCTGTGATCAAAACTCTTCGATGATTCACGCTGCTAAATCCCCCATTTTTTCACCCAAATACATGCGGCTCAGTGTTTCGATGCACGCCGGCATACCGAATCGGCTGCGCTCAAGCAGACGAGCTTCAGCGCCGGTTCTAACTCTCCGGTTTTCCAGTCTCTCAATGACCGCTGCGGTCCAGGCTGCCGCGCCTTCTTCAAGCGGAATTCGGCGGACCAGGTCCGGCACCACGTCCATTTCCGAAGGCACGGCTGGCGAAACGACAATCGGAATACCGGCGGCTTCAGCTTCGAGAATCGAAAGCGGCGTTCCCTCGTGGAAAGAGGGGAAGACGAAGACGTCCATTGCAGAAAGAAAGGGCGCGACGTCACTTTGAAGGCCGGCAAACGTACACCGGTCAGACAGCCTGCGTGATTCGATATCGGCCTGAACGTCGCCAAGCAGGTCGCCGTCTCCGATTAATAGCAGATGCGCGTCTACTTCGGATTGAATGACGCGTTCGAATACTTCAGCAATGAAGGCGTGATTCTTGACGGGTACGAAGCGCCCGACGTGTCCAATAACTTTTCGCGTAGAAGGAATTCCAAACCGTGTTCTTACATCATCGCCGCCATTCGAATCCATAAACGGTCTGAAATCAAGTCCATATGGCAGCACCGTGAGCGGTTTTCCAGCATTTTTTCCGAATAGCGCTTCAGCAGCACCCGCGGATACGCCCAGCCGCGCGGTTGAATATTCGAGCAGCCACCGCCTCATTAGCCGCTCATATCCACGCCGCGCAATGCTCGAACGCTTCTGCTTCGGAGCGGTGTGGCTATGCGAGATCCGAATCGGCACGCTAGCCTCTTGAGCGAGACGCATCAGAAATCCGCTGTAAAGAAACACGTGGCTATGGACGACGTCGAAAGGTCCGTGCCCGCGCATCAGATTCTTGAATTCCCGAGCGTATTTGACCGGATTGTGAACGCTCGTCGAGCGGTGTATCTTGGCGCCGAGGCGGTAAATCTCTTTGTCGTAAGCGCATTCCTTCGCCGTGTGGACCAAGAAATGGAAATCGAACTTCCCGCGATCAATTGAGCGCAGAACGTGCATCAACCACGTTTCGACCCCCCCGCGCGTCATCCCACCCACGACGTGCAATATTTTTCGCCGCATCAGAGAAAGAAAGAGCTCTATGATTCAGAGACTAAGGCATCGGCTACAAGGGACGAATCTCGCCCATCTTTGGCCGCGCTCGCGACGCGCCGCTTAAGCGCGCGCCGCACAATTCCATACCCCCCAACGCCCTGAACGGTAACGGCAGCCAAGCTGGCGAGGGCTGCCCCGTACAGCCCGATTCTCGGCACCAACGCAAACGCCGTTAGAGCGGATACAGCGCCCATGACCAAAAATAGCGGGATCTGCGGGCGAAATTGCGATGCCGCAGTCATCGCGACCCCCATGCAATTTGCGATGCATGCCACCCCGGATACGACTACCAGCCAGAGAAGCAGATCGACGTGTTCAGCGTATTCGGGCCGGTAGAGTATGCGTAAAATCGGTTTTCCCGCAGCCGCGCTCACGAGAAAGCCCAAAATTCCAAGGCCTGCCGCGATCATTACCATTCTTCCTAGCAGCCACTTGAATTTTGGAACATCACCCTCGAAAAACATCCTCCCCAATCTTGCGAATGTGACGTATCCGAGAGCCGAGGCAAAGAGTACGGCCGCGAACGGAAGGTAACTGAGCGCCGAATAGATTCCTAATTCGTGAGGACCAAGATAACGCTCGATGACATATCTGGGGATGTTCATATTGAATGAACTGAGAACGTAGACGGCTCCGAGCGGAAGAGCTATCCAAATCATTTCGAGTTGAGAGCGGAGACTCCATTGAGGCCGGAAGCGCGCAAAGAACGTGCCGGAGAGGGCATACGCATCAGCACCCCAGGGGCTGGCGCTTGTGATTCGGAATGTTTCGGGAGCGCTGTCATAGAAGATCAATGTGGCGAGCCTTCCCAACAATGCCGCGCCGACGGCGAACACGATGTCGCGAGTGAAATAGAGCGTTATACCGGCTATTGCGAGGCAAAGTGGATTCTTAAACATTTGCGATCGCCCGACGCGGTCCATGCGCTCGCTTTTCTGCAAGAGACTGTAGTAAGACTCGCTCAAGCTGTCGAGCAGCATCGAAGTCCCGAGCAGCACAATTAGAGCCGTAGTCCGGCCGCTTGAACGTATGCAGAGGCAGATCAACGGAAGCGTAACCCAAGCCAGAGCGGCGAGCAAATACCGGGCGCCGAGCAAGCGGCGAAACGGCCAACGCCCTTCGTGATCGTTCACGAAAACGACCCGCAATTGAAGATTCGCGATAAGCGATATCGGATATGCAATCGCCGCCGCAAACGAATACTGCCCCACCATGGCCGGGTTGCCCAGCTTGGCAAAGAGGACAATCATCGTCCATTGGGCGCCGGCGTATGCAAGCGAACCCGCAAACGTCCAGGCAAACAATACGGTCAGCGACGGTATGTTGCGAATTCCAGACATTCGAGAAAACAGGATGTAGAGGCTGTCAAATCAGCCGAACCACCGAAAGATTCATTTCGAGTCCGTGGCTCTCAATCTGTGACATTCGCGAGGCGCGTGGCAGACAACTGACATCATCTCAAATTTCGATGCCAGGATCCTTGTCCAAACAGATTTCTTTTTGTTCATCAGAATAGAGCTACCGCAAGGTCGCTCACACAAGCGCACCTTGCTTCTGCAACGACCTGTATACAAAGTGTGGCGCGATGCTCTCAGTTGAGTCAAGTCAACGGAGTTTGGGGTATACACTTTCGATGGATGGGCTAATGATAGTACTTCCAAGTCTCGCTCGCCAAAGTTGCCCAGTTAGCAGAAAGGCGTCTATATTGTTAGTGAGCTGCCGATCCTAGAAGAGACCCGGCTTGACGCGCTGGAGTGCGCGATTCCAGAACCGAATCCGCGGTTTTTCCTGATCACAATCGACACCGAAGGGGATAATCTATGGACGGCTCCCCGCGAAATCACAACGCGCAACTCGCGTTTCTTGCCTCGATTCCAGCAACTATGTGAAGAATTCGGGTTTAAGCCCACATACCTGGTGAACTATGAGATGGCGATGTGCTCAGAATTCCGCGCATTCGGCCGGGACATCTTGGCCCGCAAGACGGGTGAAATTGGAACGCATCTTCATGCCTGGAATGCCCCTCCTGTCAAGCCGCTGTTACCCGACGATTACAAATATCTGCCATTTCTGATCGAGTATTCCGCCGACGTAATGCGCGCTAAGGTGGAATACCAGACCGGGCTGCTGTCAGACGTCTTCGGAGTGCAGCCGGTCAGTCATCGCGCAGGAAGATGGGCTCTAGACACGCGATACATCGAGCTGCTCATCGAGAATGGATATCGCGTCGACTGTTCTGTGACGCCGGGCGTATCGTGGCGCGCGCAAGGGACCGCTCCGCTGGGCCGCAATGGCTCGGATTACCGCTCTTTCCCAGTTCAGCCCTACTGGGTCGATCCGAGCAACATCTCCCGGCCGGGAAGCTCGCCTCTTTTGGAAGTTCCGATGACGATTTATTGCCGTGCCGCTTACGATTCGCTACGCCCCCAGGTTCTCCGATCCTTTCTTCGCCGCATTCGCCCCGATCAGCTTTGGCTACGTCCCAATGGAAGAAACGTCAGCGATCTGAAAGATATTGTGCGCCGGGTGCGTCGCGAGCGCAGAAGCTATGCCGAATTCATGTTGCACTCTTCCGAATTCATGCCCGGCGGAAGCCCCATTTTCCGAACCAGCGAAGATGTTGAGAAGCTCTATTCAGACCTCTGCAGCTTGTTTTCTGCGGTCTCGGATTTTAGGGGCGCTACTTTACAGGAATATCTCGCGTGGTACGACAGCCGGAACTAGGGCATTTATCGAGACGCGTGCTGGTCCTGGGCTCTGATACACGCAGTTTTCTCGCAGTCATTCGTTCGTTCGGCAGAGCCGGTCTCGAGGTTCATACCGCCTGGTGTCCCGTGAATTCAGCTTCGCTCGAATCCCGATACATCAAAACCATTCACTCGATTCCGTATTACCGCCCGGATGACGAGACCTGGATTGATGCGTTCAATGACCTGCTCTGCCGTTTTGAGTTCGATCTAGTCGTTCCGTGCGACGATGGGTCACTACTGCCATTACAGATGCACAAGAGTCAGCTCGTGCGCCCAGGCTCTATTTATCTGTTAAGCGATGAAGCGCATCAGATGACATCCGATAAACAGCGCACCTATGAAGTGGCTCAGGAACTTGGCATTCCGCTGCCCCGGCAAGCGGTCGTAGCGAGCCGCGCGGAATTGGCGGCCGCAGTTCACGAATTCGGGCTACCCGTTCTCGCCAAGCCCCCACGGTCTGCAGAATCGGGAGACCCGCAAGCGCGGCGTTCTGTCAAACGCGTGCGACGGCCCGAGGAACTCGATCTGATCGCCTCGGCCATCCCGCCGGAAAGATTCCTGGTTCAGGAGTTCTTTCGTGGCATCGGCGTCGGGCTGGAAACCTTGTGCCGCAACGGAGAAGTTCTGGTGGCTTTCCAGCATGAGCGGCTCCACGAACCTTTGCTGGGTGGCGGCAGCACGTATCGGCGCAGCGTGCCCCTGAATCCGGAGCTCCTCGAGGCCACGCGCAAGTTGATGAAGGCGGTCTCTTACACCGGTGTTTGCATGGTTGAGTTCCGTTACAATCCTGAATCGCGCCGGTGGGTGCTCATTGAGACAAACGGACGGTTTTGGGGCTCGCTCCCGCTCGCGCTCGCCGCAGGCGTTGACTTCCCACGTTATCTCTACGAGATGCTGAGGTGCGACAAAACCGAGTTTAACGGCGGCTACCGCCTGAATCTTTATTGCCGCAACTGGATGCTGGACCTAGGCTGGTTGCGCTCGAACATCCGGGCTGACAGAACCGATCCTACGCTCATGTCTCTCCCGCTTTCCCGTGTCATGTCAGAGATTTGGAATATTGTGTTATTGCGCGAGCGGAGTGACACTTTTACGCTTGATGATCCAGCCCCTGCTGTTGAAGAGCTGGCGCGCGTGTTCCGTCGCTTTTCGACTAGAGCAGCGCCAACATTTCATTTGCTTCGTAAAGCAAGACATCGGCGCCTGCTTGATGTTGTCGCGAATGCTTCAAGTGTTTTGTTTGTCTGCAAAGGCAATATTTGCCGCAGCCCGTTTGCCGAATATTACGCAAGAACCCGGATGCCAACTCTGCGGATCTCTTCCGTGGGCTTGCTTCTTGCCTCTGGGCGCTCGTCCCCAAAATTCGCGATCGAAGCCGCTCGCGCGCGAGGCATTGATCTATCGCAGCATCGGTCAAAAGTTCTGACGGACGAGCATCTAAGATCATTTGATGTGATTTTCGTCTTCGACGCCGATCTGTTTCATGCAGTCCATACCGCTGCAAAACGGCAGCAGACGGCCGGGAAGATTTTCTATCTCGGCTCGCTCGACGCGCGCCAAGCGCTAGAGATCCGAGATCCTTACGGGAAAAACTTTGTCGACTTCGAAGCCGCCTACGACAGGATCGCAAGCCTAATCGACCGCGCCGCTGCCGCGGCCGGCCGGGCTACCGCTCAGACCGAAACCGCAGCCTAGCCAAGCCGCATAAAATTCCTATCCTAGTTGCTGCTCACGTATTGACCGTAGCGGCTATAGTAGCGGCTTTGTTTTGGGTTCCAGTCGTTCAACACAAGCCCGAGCACCGGAGCTTTGTCGAACGCCAGTCGCTGCGTCGCCGAGGCGGCGGACTCAACTGTCGTGCGCCTCGCCCGGGCGATAAAGAGGACGCCATCCGCGATCCGGCTTACCAGGCGCGCGTCTGGAATTTCGAGTAGTGGAGGCGTATCGATCAAGATTACGTCGTAGGTTCGCCGCAACCGCTCAATCAAATCCCGCAACGCCTGCGAGTGCAATAGCTCGGGCGTATCTGAACGGCAAGGACCGCTCGTCAAAACGAAAAGGCCAGGTTCGCTTGTCTCTCGAATAGCGGCTTTGATGTTCCGTTCCGCTAACGATTCATCCCGGAGAAGCGTGCTGAGTCCGACATCATTCGGCAATTTGAAGACTCGATCCAATCGGTTGCGCCGCAGATCACCTTCGACAAGCAACACGCGCCGGCCGCTTCTTGCGAGCGCCGCTCCGACGTTTGCGACTACCGTCGTTTTTCCGTCTTCCGGCTCGGCGCTTGCGACTACGATCACGTGGGGGGTCGTCCCATCGCCTCCTGAAAACAGAATCGAGGTCGCTATGGAGCGAAATGATTCTGCAACCAGAAATGCCTGCTCTTTGGGGCTGGGTGACTTGCCGATTTTAAAACGCCTCGGCGCGAGAGCTTTGCCCTTCGAGTTGTCTCCGTCGCCGGCATGCACTAAATTCCCGTTTTGAGGCATATGCAAAATAACGCCTAGTTCAGGCATGTTGAGGAAGAAGGATCCGTCTCCAGGCTCTTTTAGTGTTGAATCCGACCGTTCGCGTGAAAACGCAAACAGAATCGCGCCGAAGGAAAAGAGAGACAAGCCGAATGCGCAAGCCAAAATAGGTTGAGGCCAAACCGGCTCGTCTGGTTTCCAAAAGGCCGAATCGACCACGCGAATGTTGCTCGGATGCATCGCCGAAGCGATGGTGGCCTGCCGCACCTGCTGCAGCATCGAGTCGTATACCTGCCGGTTACTGTCGACTTCGTGCTGCAAAACGTCGTATTGAATAGTGCGTTGAGCCAAGTCGGACATGTTTTGTTTTTGGACGTTGTAGGCTGCTGAAGCGAGCGCTTGCTGGCGTCTGGCTTTTTCGTAATCGTTTTGGATTCGTTGCACAACATCCTGTTGTTCGCGGTTCAGGGCGGCTTCAACGGAAGCGATTTGCGCGTCCAATCGTTTTACTTTCGCGTAGTCGGGCGTATAAACCGCAGCCAAATCGGCGCGCTGCCGCTTGAGATCGGTTAGTTGATCCTCGTATTGCTTGAGGGAGCTGTCATCTAACACCCCTGGAATCGCGCTTGCAGGGCTCGATTTCGATGCTTCATATCGAGACTGTTTCTCAATCCGCTCCGCGGTGGACTTGGAGAATTCATCCTGGATTTGGCGCAAACTCTCGTCCGCTATGTTCTTGTTGTCCGAAGTGAACAGCAGATTGTGGGAGCGCGCATAGTCTTGAAGGGCAGTTTCAGAGGCGCGCAGTCTCTGTTCGGCGCCCTGCACTAAATGGCTTAGCCACTGCCCGATGGACTGGCTCATGTCGAGCCGTGCCGCCACGTTTCGATCAATTGCATCGGCAGCGATGCGGTTCAAGAATACTGAGGCGAACTCCGGATGCGCCGATCGCACGCTCATCTCGATTACGCGTGTCTGCTCGATGCCCCGGACCTTCAATTTTTTGCGCAGACCCTTGAGTTCTTTTAGCGTTTTCTCCTTGTCCTTTCCCGCTTTGACCTCTGAGGCCAGCACTTCGGAAACCACACGGTCGAGAAGCGTATCGCTTTGCAGGAGTTGGATCTGGGTCTGCACGTCGCTCATCGCCGTTGTCGCGGTGAGCGTATCGTCGTTGACCGGCATGACCTGCTTCATATTGAGGAAGTCAGCATTGAGATCCTGAATCTCGAGCCGCGCGGTGACTTGATACCGGGCGCTAATCAGCACGCTCGCTAGGACACCGGCCAAAATTCCCAATATTCCCGCCGTAATGATGGTGCGTTTCCAGCGCCGGATGACAAACCAGGTCATCGGTTTATCGATGTTCGCCGGGAGATCGCCCCGATACCCATGTGATGGCTGCACTGGATGCGGCGGCACTCGTTCGGGGGAAGTTCTATTAGGGATTGAAGAAGGTAGTAAAGTTTCCATCGTTCTCGTTTCCGTCGTGAATCGTGTTCGTCTTAACTGTGTTATCCGCCTTATCGCCGGTAAATGGCGACGCCGGTACCCACTTGAATGGCCGCCTCAAGCGCCCTCAAACTCGCCGTCTTCGGGCCGCTGGTGGGGACGAATAAAATGTCGTTTGCATAGAGTTGCTGATCCGGGGCTTGGCCCGCAAGGATCTTTTTCAGGTCAGTCGGGATCTCAACCCGCTGGTTACTATCGCTGCGGCGAATGATTTTCGCGCGGCTAGCGGCCGACGTCCTTTCAAGACCCTCGGCCATCGAAACGGCTTGTAAAACCGAGATGCTTTCGCGCTCACTGAGCACGAACCCTCCCGATTTGTTCACGGCCCCGACCACGTAGACCATCTCCGCTTTAGGCACCGATATTACGTCGTTCGGCATAATCTTGATATTCGCGCCGGGGTCTTTGGCGTCGAGAAGCAGCTTAGTATTTACGGTCGCGGTGTAAAACTTGCCGCTCGGATCCTCTGTTGCGCCGGGCAACGGAATCGGTCCCTGCGCCTGTTCACGTGTAATATTGATTTTGTTGCCTGCATCCTCTGCCAGGCCTTGCGATTGAGACAACACCTGAACCAGCGTGTTCTGGCCCGTTAAGTGATAAACACCGGGCTGAAGCACCGATCCGACGATTGAAACAGGCTGGCTCTTAAACTCCGCAACGGTCACCGTAACCTGCGGATCGCGAACGTACTTCCGTAGTTTCTCAGTGATCTCTTCTTCGAGTTGCTGCACCGTCAAACCGGCTGCCTTGACCTTGCCCATAATCGGAATATCGATGTAGCCACGCATGTCGATGCGTGGAGGAGCCGTGCTCCCCTTTTCATCGAATTCGTCGACGCCCACTGCCCGAATCACAAGTTGATCATCGGGCCCCAAAACATAATTCGCGTTCGAATCTTCTGCCTTGGAAACGGTGGCCCCGGCATTCGGCGTAGCCGGTTGCGAAGAAGCTGTTTTCGGAGCTTGTGCCGCTAGAATCACCGCCAAACACGAGATTCCCGCAGCAAATCTCACACACGATAGCGCGCTCATAAATTTCAATTCCTGTATCCTCGTCAATTAATATCCCGCAACGTTACTGCTTGGTGAGGCCGAGCATCGCAGCGACAGATTCGGTGGTGGATCTCAATTCCTGATAAACCCTCTCGAGACGCTGGGTTAACGCGTTCTCATCGTCCTCGAGCTGGCTCCCCTCCGGTTCACGGGCGGCGAGTCTTTCTTTCATTGCCGTCCGGGCGAATTCAGAGAGGCTTCGTGCCTCTTCCGCTTCGCACGCTTTCGTTATAGCATCGTACTCGGCCTGTGTAAACCGCACACTCACCACATGGACCTTTTGTCGCCGGACGGCCATAACTGATTCGAAGCGCTGCTAATTAGCGAAATATCATTACGCCCGCTCGACGCCGATTATTTCTCCCGTAAAAAAGTTCTATTTTCTCGACCGAATAGAGCTACCGCTCAGTAGGCCACATGACCGCCCCCTACATCGCAAGCCCGTATACAAAGTGTGGCAAGTCATTGATCGTCCGTCAAGATAAGCCAGTTTGGGATATACGCAGAGCCGGACCTCAGCTCGGTAATGGTAGTACTGCCAGGAAATGTGAATAGCATTTCATTTCTTTCTCTGCGCGTGAATCATTTCAGCTGAATGAATATAATCAAAAATTCCCGTCAAAATCCCTGAGAATTCCAAAAACCTTAACCCGGTAATTGAATGGAGCAGCTTGAGAACACCTGAGCGGCCACGATCGCCAAGCCGATGCTATAGTGGGGGCGTTTGAGATTCCCCATGAAGACTCCCCGCCGCTTTTTGGCTTTTCTATCGCTCGCCATGTTTGCTCTTGGGGTCCCCAACGACACCACGTTTGAATGGCCTGACGCAAGTCGGTATTGGAGGATGCTGATCAATGTTCGCCAAGAAATAGGGAATTACGTAAAGATTCACCCGCAATACTTCACGCAAGACAAGGTCGTGACCGATCTCGCGATTCTCGATGTCCCTCCCGGGGGTGAGGAGAAGGCCGCAAAGGATTACAAGAGAATACGCAAGGAACTCGAATCGCGGGGCATCGCAGTCGGCACCTATGTCTCCGGGACAACGGTTTTGCCCGAATCTGAGCAGAGTCACTATCCTCAATCTACTGTTTCCATCGAGCAGATGCCGGCGAACACCAGTTATGTTGGTTCCTGGCCTGGTTGGCCTACTCGCAAAATTGTCAACATCGCCGATGCAGATTCGCGCCACGCGTTGCAGGCCAACATTAAACAACTTTGGGAAAAGACGCCGGCTCCGATACGCTACATCGATAACATTCCCGCTCACCCGAAAGTAGCGAAAGCGTCGCCTTGGGGGGTATCGTGCCAGCATATGCAGGAACTTCGCGAGATGGCGGAATCGACGGGCTCGCGTGTGATGTTCAATATACCTCTGCATGTGGGAGAGATGTCCGATCGAGAAACACAGCAGTTCATACAGGCCGTGGGCCAGAACGGAATCAGCTTAGAGATGCCTTGGCATCCGAGTATCCGGCAAAGCCGAGAAGCCACGCTTCGGGCCCAAAAACGTTACAGAGAGCTTCTTGACAGTGGGATGGCTATCGTCTTGATTCCGGGCAAATCGGTTCCTGAAGATCAATTGGTGGCCTGGGTCCGCAGTTGGAGAAAACCGACTGACCGCCTTTATATCTCCGTTCCTTTTTTCAGACAGCCGGACCCGAGTATCACGATGATTCAGTGAAGCTGCACATTTACAAGCCGCCGAGGATCGTGCGTAATGACGGCTGATACGTGCGAAGAAGCCGGATCGCGCGAAAAAGCGACCTTCGCCTTTCCCTTTCTTGATCTGAGCCATCAATTTGAGTCGATTCAGGACGAGCTTGAATCGAGCGTTCTTCGCGTTCTCCGGTCGCAGCGATTCATTTTAGGGCACGAGGTGGAAGCATTTGAAGCCGAGATTGCGGCTTGGAATTCAAGCCGTGCTGCAATCGCTTGCGCCTCTGGCTCGGATGCAGTGCTGCTCGCCTTAATGGCGCTCGACGTTGCTCCAGGAGACGAGGTCATCACGACGCCTTTCACGTTTGTTGCAACAGGCACGGCGATTACGCGCCTCGGTGCGACTCCGGTCTTTGCTGATATCGAGCCGGGCGCATTTAATCTGGATCCGACCCAAGTTGAAAGTGCAATCACCCGCCGAACTCGAGCCATCATACCGGTGCATTTGTTTGGGTGCCCCGCTGATCTCGCCCCAATCATCGCCATCGCGGAAGCCAACTCCATCCCCGTCATTGAAGATGCAGCCCAAGCGATTGGAGCTAAATATCGGGGCAGGCAAATCGGAACTATTGGGCAGATAGGCTGCTTTAGCTTCTATCCCACCAAGAATTTGGGATGCGCGGGAGACGGCGGGCTGGTTGTGACGAATGACGAGCAACTTACCGAGCGGCTCCGAATCCTGCATGTCCATGGCAGCAGGACCCGCTACTCCTACGATGTGATTGGAATCAATAGCCGGCTCGATGCTTTGCAAGCCGCGATTCTGCGCGTGAAATTACCACATCTGGACGATTGGACCCGGGCGCGGCGGCGAAATGCAGATCAATACTCTCGGCTGTTTTCGAAATACAGCCTCGATTCGCACGTCCGCCTGCCAAAGGCGCCCGATTACGCACATCATGTCTACAATCAGTTCACGATTCGGACCAGTGATCGGGATCGTTTGCGTGCCTACCTCAGAGATTCTGGAATCCCGACCGAGATCTACTACCCTTTCCCGCTGCACCTAGAACCCGCATTCTCCTATCTTGGAAAGAAACCCGGGGATTATCCGGAAGCCGAGCGCGCCCCTCGTGAGGTGCTCTCGCTGCCGATCTATCCGGGGCTTTCCATTGAACACCAGATGCAGGTTGTGGAGGCGATTGCGCGGTTCTACGGTAAATAATTTGTAGACCGCGCGCTAAAACGTGGTCGCCGCCTCTCGCGCGGACCAGCTATCTTCGGCAATTGCGTGCTGTAGAGCTTCGATCGATACAGTAGACGCACCGAGCTCACCAACTACAATGCCGGCCGCTAGATTCCCGAGCCGGGCAGCCTGCGCCATCGGAAGCCCAGCTGCCAAACCGAGTGCGAGAGTAGCCACAACAGTGTCTCCAGCGCCCGTGACGTCATAAACCTGGCGCGTGCGCGCTCGGATCGTGACCGGGGGAGCTCCGCGCTCGAACAGAGTCATGCCTTGGGCACCGCGAGTGATCAAGAGACTCGTCGGGCACTGCTTCATAATTGTCGCGGCGATGTCTTCGATGAGGATGCCCGAATCGTCGCGATTATGAAATCGATTGTCGTAAGTTCCCGCTGCGGCTCTCGCCTCTTTCAGATTGGGAGTGATTACCGTTGCGTCCATGTATTTCGAGTAATCCGCGCCTTTCGGATCGACGACGACAGGGATTCCCTTGGCGCATGCCGCCGAAATTACCGCATGACAAACCCGAGGAGTGGCAACGCCTTTCGCGTAATCGGAAATTATGCACGCATCGGCCGCCTCTACGGATCGCGCTGCTCGTGTCGCTAGAAGCTCCTCTTGCTCGGCAGACAAATCGATCTGGCACTCTTCGTCGAACCGGACAATATGCTGTCCGCCGGCCATAACGCGGCTCTTTGTCGTGGTTCGGCGATCCATGGCGGGGATAAGATCGTGCGTGGAAACACCGCGCGAAGCGAGTTCTTCCGTCAGACGACTGCCCGCCGCATCGGCTCCGACAATTCCGACTAGCAAAGCGCTTCCATGAAGACAGTTGATGTTAGCTGCGACATTTGCGGCTCCGCCCGGATGATATCTGCGGCTCTGAATTTCGACGATCGGGACGGGAGCTTCAGGCGATAGGCGGCGAACATCTCCTAGGATGTGTTCGTCGAGCATTACATCGCCCACAATGAGCACACGCCGCCCTTCGAAGCTTGAAGCACTTAGGAAGCCGGCCAGCGGAACCTCTTCCCTTTAGACTCTCACGTGCGGTTTACTTGCCTTGCATCGCCGCCATTGCTGCCTCTCCATTTGGCAGGAGGCCTTCAATAGCACGAATCGCTGCGGAAAGAGCACTAACTCGCGTCTCGAGTTGATCAATCCGGCGCGACATGTCCGGGCGTTGGCGTCCCGTCTCGTCCGGCAACATAGCCAACAGCACTGAGCGGGCATAATCTGAAATGCTGCGGGCTCCCGTGCTGACACATGCCTTCTGCAAAGTCTGATATTCATCGTCTGTTAGCCGGAAATTCACTATTCGTCTTTTTGCGGTGAGTGGATTCATGTGAATAGCAACAAATTCGCCGCCCCCGGATGTAACCGTATACGGGTTATTTACAAACGTCTTTCATTCTAGGTGCCACTTACCACCAAGTCAATGAAAGTGCCTATTCCAAAGGGGTTGCCAATCACATTCAAGTACTAGGTTGGGGTCATGCCGATACCATATTTTCTGGGAACAGGACTGCCCTGATTCGAGTGGATCAAAAGATTTTCACAAGAGAAGCTCTGGTCGGCTGGGTTGCAGAGCAGCGGTTGAACGGACACAAGGTCGGATTCACCTGTGGTGCGTTCGATATCCTGCACGCCGGGCATGTCGATTATCTGGAGCGGTCCCGTAGACACTGTGACCGCCTGATCGTTGCAGTCAATTCCGATGCTTCGGTGCGCGCTTATAAGAGCGCGCTGCGGCCAGTGAACCCCGAGAATAACCGCATGCTTGTCGTCGCTGCGCTCGAATCTGTGGACGCCGTTATCCTGATGCCGGAAACGCATCCCGCTGCGCTTATGGAACTGCTCAAACCCGACGTCTACATCAAAGGCGGCGATTATAAAGCGGACCAATTGGAATCGAAGGCACTCGTCGAATCCTACGGAGGGCAGGTACTCTGCATTCCCGTAGCTTTTGAGACCAGCACTTCTGCCACACTCGAGCGCGCTGCCGCGATTCAAATGCATGCCACACCCCCAGAGCTCGGGAGTGCTGGCCTCGCCCGCCTTGCTTTCCTCGATCGCGACGGAACCCTGATCCGAGATATACCTTTTCTGCATGACCCCACGCGCGTTGAGCTGATGCCCGGCGTGCCGGCGGGCCTGAAACGTCTCCAGGAGGTCGGCTTCACCTTGGTAATCGTCAGCAATCAGCAAGGCATTGGGCTTGGTTATTACAACGAAAGCGACTTTATCGAAGTGAATCGCGAACTGTTCCGGCAACTCGCTCCTGCGGGCGTTCGGATTTCGAGGGTCTATTACTGCCCGCATTCCTACGCAGATGAATGCGAATGCAGGAAGCCGGGTTCGCTGCTGCTCGAAAATGCGCTGAAGCATTACGAGGCGCCGGCGCGACGCTGCTGCTTTATCGGCGACTCGCCTACCGATTGCGTTGCCGCTGAGAGGGTCGGGTGTCCATCCGTTCTGATTTCCTCGGGTGCTTGCCCGGCTCCGTGCACGCATAACGCAGCTTCGTTTCAAGAGGCTGTGACCTGGATCCTGCAGAACCTAAACTGAAAATAGAGCTTATGCCCGTCACGATTGGCGCCAAGCCTTCGCCCGATTTTTCCAGCCCGCTGGAGTTACTCAGTGATTGTCACCGCCGGATCGAACGCTTTTTGGCTGTGTTGATTCAGATCGCAACCCGGGCAAACGGGCGCCCAATGTCGGTCGAGGAGCGAAGGGCATTGGAACAGGCGCTTGAGTACTTTCGCAACGCCGCGCCTCGCCATACCGCTGATGAGGAAGAGAGTCTCTTCCCGCGTTTGCGTAACCTAAATCGCCCAGAGATTAACGACGCGCTTGCCGAGGTGGAAGAGCTGGAAGCCGATCACGCAACAGCAGCTAAACTGCACGACGAGGTAGACCATCTCTGCAGGAAATGGCTCCTCGAGAATGAGCTCGAGATAACTGCTGCGCAGCGGCTCAAACTAGCGCTCGCGGATCTCGATAAGCTGTATCGCCGCCATATCGCGGTAGAGGACGACCGGCTCTTTCCCATTGCTCAAAGCGTGTTGCGCGCTCCCGATAAGGTCGAAATCGGGAACGAGATGGCTCGCCGCCGGGGATTAAATTCTCACCGTCAGTGCTGACTTGACGGCGGCACTAATCCTTTCAATCTCAAATAGACGCTCAATATTCCGTATTGCTCGTTATCGTGAATCGCATTCGCAATCAGCGCGCCCATTTTTGATCGATCTCCGCGCGGAGTCTTTATCATTTGAGTGGCGTCCGCATCCACAAGCGTGTCGTAGGCTTTATCGCATTGTGCAAAGGCATCCTTAAGCGCGGCAACGATATCGGGCTTAGCTGTTTTTGAACCCGCATCGGAGGATTTCTGCTGGCCTACTACTGCCGAACAGGTTCGCATTTGTGATTCCGCGACGTGAGCCATCACCTGTGCGAAACTGCGAATCTCGGGCGTGGGCTTAAAGCCGTAGTTTTCCGCCGGCATTTCATCAGCCGATTTAAGAATGTTGTTCTTGACCGAGTTATAGAATTGTTTCACTTCGGCGCTAAGCGGATTTTCGGCCCGTGTTTCCGGTAATGTCGTTGTTCCTTTTTCTGCCTGAAACCCGAAGCCGTACATGAGCGCAGCACTGATCGTTAGAACCAAATAGCGAATCATTTCGCGTGCTCCTTCTCCCCCTCAACATACATCTTTGCGTGCGCTATTGTTGAGAATTTATGCCCCGGACTCGACAATGGCTCACTGCGATTTTCATTTGCTCTCGGATTTCCGCTCAATCTGTCTCGCCCGATCTGTTCAGCGGGCTGAAGTGGCGTCTCGTTGGGCCGTCCCGTGGAGGACGAGCGGTAGCGGCTGCGGGGGTGCCAGGCGACGGACGAACGTTCTACTTCGGCGCGGTCGACGGCGGCATCTGGAAAACAACAGATGCGGGAACCGTTTGGACGCCGATTTTCGATGATCAATCCGTTGCATCGATCGGGGCGCTCGAGGTTGCGCCTTCAGATCCGAACGTTATCTATGCCGGCACCGGTGAATCTGATATACGCTCCGATCTCGCGTCAGGCGACGGCGTTTACAAGTCTACCGATGCAGGCCGAACCTGGAAAAATATCGGGCTGCACGATACGCGTCAAATCAGCCGGATCGTAGTTCATCCGACCAATCCGAATATTGTGTTGGTCGCCGCGCTAGGACATGCCTACGGACCGAACGACGAGCGCGGCGTTTTTCTATCGACCAACGGAGGAGAGACATGGGAGAAAGTGCTGTTCCGAGGTCCGCAGATTGGCGCCGCAGATCTTGCGATGTCGATGGACGAGCCCCGTATTGTATTTGCCGCAATGTGGGAAGCGCATCGTCCACCGTGGAGCACCTATGCTCCGATCGCGGGACACGGGAGCGGTCTTTACCGTTCACTCGATGGCGGCAAGACATGGGATCAGCTCACCGGGCATGGGCTTCCTTCGGGCGATTGGGGCCGCGTGGGCGTTTCCATCGCACGTGAAATGCGTGGGAAACGAGTCTACGCGACCATCGATGCTAAAGACGCCGGTCTCTACCGCAGCGATGATGGCGGCGACACGTGGACTCGCGTCAACAGCGATCCGCGAATTACGAGCCGCGCCTGGTACTTCAGCAGCATTACGGCTGACCCCAACGACGCCGGCTCCGTCTACATTCCGAACGTTGCGTTCTATAAATTGAGCGGCGGAGGAAAAACGTTGAGCGTCGTTCGCGGCGCGCCCGGCGGCGATGATTACCACCAGGTTTGGATTGATCCTGCGAATTCCTTGCGGATGATCCTCGTAACCGACCAGGGCGCGACCGTAACTCTCGACGGCGGAGAAACCTGGAGCACTTGGTACAACCAGCCGACCGCGCAGCTTTATCACGTCATCACCGACAATTCATTCCCTTACCACCTCTATGGCACGCAGCAAGACAGCGGTTCGGCGGCCATCGCAAGCCGGACGGATGATCGAACCATCAGTTCGCGCGATTTCTTCTCCATTGGTGGCAGCGAAAGCGGATATGTAGCTCCCGATCCGAAAGATTCCAACATCTTTTACGTCGCCGGGACCTATGGCGAGGTAGCCCGCTTCGATCGCCGGAATGGCCAAAGCCAGAATATTGCGCCCTGGCCGATGCCGGCTTTTGCCACAGAAATCGCGCAACGGAAATACCGTGACCCGTGGACGCCCGTGCTGATCTTTTCACCGGTTCAGCCGAATGCGCTGTACCTCGGCACTCAATATGTCATGAAGACGATAGACGGCGGCTTACATTGGCAAAAAATAAGCCCGGACCTCACAGGCGATACCAGAAATGACACTCACGCCAAGCCCGAAGGCGCGGTCACAACCGAAAACGCAAAAGAACGCGGATACGGCGTCGTTTATACGCTCGCTCCGTCACCTCTCAATGTTTCAGAGATCTGGGCGGGAAGCGATACGGGTCTCATTCATCTCACGCGCGACGGCGGCAAGACCTGGTTAAACGTCACGCCGAAGGGTCTCTCGGATTGGAGCAAAGTGACATTCATCGAGCCCTCGCACTTTACTCCAGGCGAGGCGTACGCCGCGATCGATCGCCATCGCCTCGATGACATGCGCCCGTACTTGTTGCGGACGCGCGACTATGGAAAGACCTGGAACGCGATCGTTGACGGAATTCCGGAACACGCGTTCTTGAACGTACTCCGCGAGGATCCGAAGCGGAAGGGCCTGCTATTCGCCGGGACGGAGTTTGGCATCTACGTTTCCTTTGATTTCGGCGATCACTGGCAATCCCTGCAGCTCAATTTGCCTGTCACGTCCGTGCGTGACCTCGTCATTCATGACAATGACTTGATCGCCGCTACACACGGACGCTCATTCTGGATTCTGGATAATATCGCGCCTCTGCGCCAGATCACGCACGATGTCGCAAATGTCGATAGCTGGTTGTTTAAGCCTGATCGCGCGATTCGTCTCACAAGCGATGCCTTTCTCGGCACGCCTTTGCCGCCCGAGGAACCGCAGGCCGAAAATCCTCCACGTGGCGCATATATCGATTACTATCTCCGGCACGCGGCTTCCGGAGAGGTGACTCTCGAGATTGTAGACGTCCGTGGCAAAACCATTCGGCGCTTCTCGAGTCAGGACAAGATCCCGGATCCGCCCAGTAATGCGCCCATCGCGCCGCGTTGGCTTCCGAAACCGCAGCGACTGAGCGATCAGCCCGGCATGCATCGGTTCGTCTGGGATCTGCGCTACGGTTCTGAGAAGAGCACAGGTGAGGAACCCTCGGAAGGAATCGGCCCTCGTCCGCAGCCTCCTCTAGTGCTGCCCGGCAGATACAAAATCCGTTTAACCATGAACGGGCGCGAATTTGCCGAGCCGCTCGAAGTGGCAATGGACCCACGTTCGCGCGCGACGCCCGCGGACTTGCTTCAGCAACTCCACTGGGCTCAACTTGCGTTTGACGATCTTACGCGTGCGCGGCGAGCGCTCGCCGAGATCGCCGCAGTTCAGAAACAGTCCGGAGCCGGCATTTCGAATGAAAAACAGAAATCGTCACTGGCTAGTCTCGCAGAAACCTTGCGCTCTTCTTCCACAGGTCTCGCGGCCGCGCTGGGCGCGCTTCAAAGCGCTGACCGGACTCCGCCTTCGCAAGCGATTGCGCTTTACCAGGAGTCAGCGAAGACCCTTAAAACCAAACTGCCGGAATGGGATGCATTGCGCGATGAGCTTCGGAGAACCGCCCAGCACTGAGCCTAATGGCTTCCGCCCACGGTCTTCGTCTGGGACCACGGCTGGCCCTGATATGTCCAATTGCGGCTCTTGTAATCGCTCGCGGTGATGAGAAGCATGATGCCCAACCAGACCAGTCCCGCCACTACGAACAACTTCGTTAACGTGGTCGTGTACCGGACGCCCATGAAAATCCACGCGACGAGCGAAGCTTTTGTCACCGCGATGATCAGCGCCACAACGACGTTCCACTCGCCCAGATCGATTTTCGATACTGCCGACGTGATGCCCGTAAGCACGATCAGCGAAGCCCATACCAGAACCAGAGGTCTAACTTTCGGGATGTGAGCTGTCATCTGTTTTGTCCTATCAAATACAGCAGCGGGAATAGGAAGATCCAGACAATATCGACGAAATGCCAGTAGAGGCCGATCATCTCAACCGGCGCAAAGTAGTTGGCATGAAACACGCGCCGGTTCGCCTGCACAAGTAGGAACGTTAACAGTCCCAATCCGACCACCATGTGCAGCGCGTGCATGCCCGTCATCGCGAAATACAAGAAGAATAAAATTTGCGCATTGTGGGCGTACTGTATCGCTTCGTCATAGCGGAAGTTAAAGCCCGGGACTAATTGTTCGACCCACTTGTCGTGATACTCGAAGCCTTTGATCACCAGAAAGATCGTCCCGAAGATCATCGTCAAAATCAGAAAGAGAATCAGATCTCTTCGCTTGCTGAGCTGCGCGGCACGGACCGACAGTGCCATAGTCAAGCTGCTGCAGATCAGCACGGCGGTGTTTGTTCCGCCAAGCACTAGGTTCATATACCGGCTCGTGCTGGCGAACGCGTCCGGGTACATCCCGCGGTAAACCGCATAGCCCGCAAACATACCGCCGAAGAACAGAACTTCCGTGATGAGGAATGTCCACATCCCGAGCGTGGCGGCATCCATCTGCTGCTCTGGCGTGGCAAAGTGATGCCGGAGATGCGTCTCTTCCGGCGTAGGCTCGTGCGTTACCGGAACGACGGTTTCAGCCAACGACTTCCTCCACGGGACCGTAATTGTACGCTTCCTCGTTCACCACGGGCGTGTCATCGAAGTTGTAAGTAGTGGGCGGGGACTGGATCTGCCACTCCAGTCCTGCCGCGCCCCATGGATTCTTGCCGGCAATTGGGCCATTCTTCAGTGACCATAAGAAATAAATCAACGGTATGACGTAGCCGACGGCCAGAATGGACGAGCCTGCTGTAGATAAAACATTCAGCATTTGAAACTCGGGCGGATATGCGTGATATCGCCGCGGCATGCCGAGATAACCCAGTATGAACTGAGGGAAGAACGTCAGATTGAACCCCACAAAGATAATCGCCGCCGAAATCTGAGACCAGACTTGGGGGTACATGCGGCCCGTCATCTTCGGCCACCAGAAATGCAGGCCGCCCATGTAGGCCATTACCATTCCGCCGACCATCACGTAATGAAAGTGAGCAACGATGAAATATGTCCCGTGCACGGGAACGTCTAACGCGAGACAGGCCAGAAAAAGTCCGGTCAGTCCACCAATCGTAAACAGGCCAATGAATCCGAATGCGTACAGCATCGGCGTATCAAATGAGACCGAGCCTTTATACATCGTCGCGGTCCAGTTGAATACTTTGATCGCGGACGGCACGGCAACCATGAAGCTCAAAATCGAGAACGCCACGCTGGTGTAGACACTCTGTCCGGTCACGAACATGTGGTGTCCCCAAACGACGAAACTCAGCACCGCGATCGCCATGCTCGAAAACGCGACAAAGTTATAGCCGAATACGCGCTTCCGCGAAAAACAAGAAACGATTTCGCTGATGACTCCCATTCCGGGCAGGATCATGATGTAAACCGCCGGATGCGAGTAGAACCAGAACAGGTGCTGGAACAGAATCGGGTCGCCCCCGATATTCGGATCGAAGATTCCCACATGCGCCACGCGCTCCAAAGCGATAAGCGTCAATGAAATCGCGAGCACCGGAGTGCCGAGCACCTGAATCAGCCCGGTCGCGTAATTCGACCACACGAAGAGCGGCAATCGCGACCATGTCATTCCTGGCGCGCGCATCTTATGTACCGTGACGATGAAGTTCAATCCCGTCAGAATGGACGAAAACCCCGCGACAAAAACTCCGGCTACGGCCGGAACCACATACGAATTCGAATACGTGCTGCTATACGGCGCGTAGAAGGTCCACCCTGTGTCTACTCCGCCGCGAAAAACGCAGTACATCGCGAAAAGCGCGCCGATTACGTAGAGATACCAACTCAGCAGGTTGATTCTTGGAAACGCCAAATCCTTCGCTCCGACCATAATCGGTATTAGGAAATTGGCAAGTGTCGCCGGTATGGACGGGACCAGGAAGAAGAAAACCATGATGATCCCGTGCAGAGAGAACAGGCGATTGTACATCTCCGGCGAAAACAGGCCTTCCGGAGTCAATAAATTGATGCGAAAGAGAACTGCCGCGAATCCGCCCACCGCGAACATGATCGTGATCGACACCAAATAAAGGACCGCGATTCGCTTATGGTCCGTCGTGAACAGCCAGCTCTTCCAGCCGTGTTCCACATTGAGGTAGTTCACCGGCGTTGCCGTGCGCGGTGTCTCGTGTGCGATGGTGGCCATAACCTGCTTTCTTCCGTTTTACTACTGCCGCTGCGAATTCACAGGAGTGCGCGAAGCATTCGAGCTGCTCGTCGAGGCAGCGCCTGGCCCGGGTGGCGCCAAAACAATAGGCGGCTGCTGGCTGCCTTGCTGCGATGCGGGCACCGCAGGCGCAAGCGACTTGATAAACGCAATTATCTGAATTACTCCTTCTTCCGAAATCTGGCCTTTGAACACGGGCATAAGACCGGGTTCGAAACCCGCTACAATTTTGGCGTTCGGATCCAGAATCGATTCGCGGATATAGGCATCGTCTGCAATCACAGTTCGCCCATCGGCTAGCAACACAGGCTTCTTGTAAAGGCCCCGCAAATTCGGACAGCGCCCTTGCTGATCCAATAAATGACAAGTCGAACAGCCATGTTGCTCATACTGCTGTTGTCCCAGCTCGGCGAGCGTGCCTTGCCTCCCGCCCGCTCCTCCGCTTTGCCACGCATCGTAGTCACGTCTGCTCAGCACGTCTACCCAGCCGATCATTCCGGCATGTAAAGTCCCGCAGTATTCGGTGCAGAACAGATGGTAGCGGCCGGGCTTCGTCGGAGTGAACCAGAGAGTATCGTAGTGTCCCGGCACCACGTCGTGCTTCACGCGAAATGCCGGAATATAGAAGCTGTGAATAACATCTTCAGAGGCCATGGTCAGCTTCACCGGCTGCCCCACCGGCACGTGAAGCTCGTTGATTTCCCGCCCACCGTCCGGGTATTGGATCTTCCACATCCATTGCTTGCCGGTCACGAAAATCTCCATCGCATCCTTCGGCGGCTGGGCATTCGCGAAAAACAGATCTGCTCCCCACCAAAACATGACGAGCATCACCAGAAAGGGCAGAATCGACCAAGTCAATTCGAGCTTTGTGGAGCCTTCAATCTGCGTCGCGCGCGGATTTCTCGTGCGGTGATATTTGAACGCGAAGAAAACCACTCCGGCGAAGATCAGCGCCGTCATGACTGCGGTCACGGCGACCAGGAAAAAGTACAGCAAATCGATTTGATGCGCCTGCACGGACGCTGTCGGCGGGAACAGCGGCATATCAGCGAGTAGCAAGCTATCCCACATGCCGAACCTCGCGCCAGTTTGCAGGACGTATCTCCCTCTTCTCTCGCCGCAATAAGAGATAAATCAAACCGGCTAAGCCCAGAACAGTTATTCCCGCAGCTAGTTTCAGGATGTTGAAGATGGCCAGCGTGTATTTGCCTTGCGTCGCATCGTAATGGAAGCAAAAGAGCAGAAAAGCGTCGACGGGAGAACCGATTTTTTCCTGCGATGCTTCGACAAGCGCCATCCGCAGATCCGCCGGCGCGTATCGCACTCCGTAGAAATATCTTGAAAGTTTTCCTTCCGGCGTCGCGACCATGATTCCGGCCGCATGCACGAATTGCTTGGTTGGATCATCCCATCGATAGCGAAATCCCACCGCCGAAGCGACCCGCGATATCGAATCCCGATTCCCCGTCAGAAAATGCCAGCCCGAATTGAACGTCGCCCGCCCGAACTCGCGTCCGTATGCAGCTTTAGCCTTCGCGGCTATCTCCGGCGTTTCTGACGGATCGATGCTTACAAGGATCGCGTTGTAGTCCCGTCCGGGCTCGAACGCTACTTTGCGGAATCCCTGCACCATTTCGGTTAACGTCAAGCTGCAAAGGTTCGGACACTGGTAGTAAACAAGCGCCAGAACCACCGGTTTTTCGCCGAAATACGTCCGAAGCGGCACAAGCTGATTTGCTTCGTCGTCAAACATTGCGTCGAGCGGAATGCTCGCATTCAACTTCTGATCCAATCCGACGCCTTTCGTGATCGCTGGGGGACCAGTCTGCGCGGAGCTAAACGAAGCGGCCGCGATCATCATGCACGCGATCGAAAATAATTTACTGCTGTGCACTTTTGCGAATTTCTCCACGGATTTGCGGCGCCTGATAAGCGGGTGGCATTGCGCTCAGGCTGCCCCCGAAATCGCGCCCCTCGCCGCCCGGAGTCCTTATCCCGGACGGCGAATCGGGACGTATGTTGAGTCTTGATACCACGGCGTCCATAGCCTGATCGATGGGCATGCGCGTCCGGCCTTGCGCGTCTTTTCCGCCGCTCAGAATTTTGTCCTCATAAGCACGAACATCGGGTAGAGTCTCCCACGGATGTACTTCAATCTGCGGCGTGGGGGGCACGATCCGTTCCGGAGCCAAAGGGCTCGGCAATTGACCGGGCGGATGTGTCGCTTGCAAGTATTTCTGCACGCCCACTGTAATGGCAAAGACGACGATGAGTGTTCCTGCGATGATGCCCAACGAATAGATCACCATCTTCGCGCTTGCGTCGACAGCTTCGTAGGCCGTGCCGCCGTGCCCGACATGCCGCTCTGTTTCTACGGGCGCGCTTGGGCTAATGTTCTCCGGAACGCGCTCAGTGCTCATATGCAACCTCGGGCATTGGCTCAGCCACTCGCGGATCGCGCAACGGCAGCAGAGGCCGTCTCTTCAATTCCATCAGATACACGTAAAGCCAGATACCACCCACGCCCAGAAACGCTGCGATATCGGTCCAGTACAAAGCAAATCCTTTTGTGCGATGAGTTGGCTCGACTATCCAGAACATGTCGATCAATCGAGCGAATAATATAAAAACAGCTACTCTCAGCAGCCGGTCGGGATGCCGCTTGCGATCTTGTGAAAGCAGCAAGCAAAACGGAATCGCGAACATCGAAAGCGCCGTCGCGGCTGCGAAATATTTCCAGAATCCTCGAACCCGGTCCAAATACCAGCCGATCTCTTGTGGAAGATTGCCCGGCCAAACGATGATCAATTGCGACGCTGAGAGGTAGGCCCAGAAAATGACGAATGCAAACATCATGTTGCCGAGATCGTGCAACACAGGCGCAGCTATGCGTCCGCCGAACCTGTTATCTCTCGACGCTAATACGAGTACGACGATAGAAAGCGCGAGCGTCTGCAGAACATCCCCAACTAAAATCATCGCCCCGTAAATCGTCGAATAAAACTGCACGTCCGCCGAAAGAATCCAATCGATGTAGGCGAACGTTCCGGTTAGCGTGAATACCAGCACGCCCGGCGCGCTGAATGCACGCATACGTTCTTTGAGCGTCGGATCACCCGTTTCGTCCTGCCGGTCGGCGAGCCGGTTCACTCGAAAACCCCAGAACCACCAAACAATAAAGTACAGAATCACGCGCCCAATAAAGAAGAGAGTATTCAGGTATGGCTGCTTATGCTGAAGCACCGGCGTTTGCATCACGAGTTGATGATTCGCCCACGGGTAGATGTACCGCAACCCAAACAGAATCGGGATAATCAGCACTGCAACGAGCCGGAGCGTGCGCATCTTGGCTTCAAGTAAGCGCCGGATCGTAACGCCCCACTTGCCTCCCACCGTGTGATGCATCAGCAGAACGCCCAGCCCGCCGATCGCGAATCCACTCCAGTAAAGGAAGGCGAAACTGTACGATTGAAAAAATTCTTCGCGGTTAAACAGGAACGCCATAACGCAAAGCACTAGCCCGATTACGCCGATTACCCCGCAAATCTGCTGAATGCGGCTGGCCTGTGCGCCAAGCCGTTCAACCGGCACGGGAAGAGGATTTTCGTGATGCAGCTTCATTTCAGACCTCCGCCCATCCGCTGGCCCATCTTCTCTCGCACAGGCGGCCGCTGTGCCTGGCTGGGGCTCGTTGTTGTCTCGCTCGTATTCGCTATTCCCGCCGGGCCATTCTGGCTCAATTGCAAGGCGCGAATGTAAGCGGCAATTCTCCAGCGGTCGTCCACCGGAACGCGCGATGCATAGCTGAACATCGCCCCGAAGCCATTCGTCATTACATCGAAGAAGTGCCCGATTGGCGCGGTAACCAGTCGCTCATCGTAATAGCTCGGAGGCTGCCGTAACCCTCGCAAAACAACCATCCCCCGGCCATCGCCTAGCCGTCCATGACACGGAGAACAATAGATATTGAAGCGCTCCTGTCCCCTCGCCAAGTCAGCGCGAGTGATTTGAATCGGGAAATAATCAACGTCTTTTCCGTTAAGCTTTCCCGTATACCGAGCTTCGTCCAAGTGCAACTGCCCGCGCGCGACGGTATCCTCAATGGTCGGCCTCTCCGACCTGCCATCTTCGAAGAAGTTGCTCGCGGCATACGGCTTATAGCGCGGCTGGTTGTGCATGTCCTGCCGGCACGCTGTGGCGCAAAGCGCGCTCAGAACTACTACGGCTCGGAGCGCTTTACGCCGGAACAAGCATCACCTCGCTTCCTCCCACCTCCCGCAAGAATTCGAGCGCTTCTTCCGTCCGAAACTTCGGGTCGGATGATTCGATGCACAAAAAGAACTTGTCTTTAGAAGCTCTGTCGAATTCAGGAACGTTAAATACCGGGTGATACGGCTTTGGCAATCCATTCATCGCCAGCATCGAAACCAGCGCGGTCAGCGCCGACAGCAGAATCATGCATTCGAACGTGATCGGAATATACGAAGGCCAGCTATGCAGTGGTCGCGCGCCCACATTATGCGGGTAGGCGATGACTGTAATCCAATACAGGAGGCTATAGCCGCCCGTCACTCCGCAAATCCCGCCGATCAGAACGGCCAAGGCAACATAGTTCTTCTTGAAACCAATCGTCTCCGCCAGACCTTCCACCGCGAATGGAGTGTAGGCGTCCATCTGCCGGTAACCAGCCGCATAGGCTCGCTCAGCTGCCGCCAGGATTTCTTCCGGCGTATTGAATTCCGCCATCGCGCCGTGAACCGCCGCGAGCTCGTTAAGAGCTACATCATGGTTCATAGGCAGGCTCCACGTGTCCATGTCCGCCGTGATGCACCACTTCACGTTCTTCGAAAATCGAAATCGCGGGAAGCAGCCGTACGAACAGGAACATGCACATAACAAAAAATCCGAGCGTTCCCACATACGTCGCAATATCCCATCCCGTCGGAATATACGTTCCCCACTGAGAAGGCAAAAAGTCTCGGGTAAGGCTCACCACGACAATCACAAAACGCTCGAGCCACATCCCGATATTCACCACAATCGAAATGCACCACACCAGCGGCACATTTCTACGCACCTTGCCCGACCATAATGCTTGCGGGATCGCGATATTGCACAAGATCAAAAGCAGATAAGTGAAACCGTACGGGCCAGTCATCCGGTTCCAGTACATGAAGCTCTCGTAGGGATCGCCGCTGTACCACGCAAAGAAAGCCTCCTGCGTATAACCGTACGCAACAATCAACCCCGTGCCCAGCATCACCTTCGCCGATGCCTCTATGTGGCGCATCGTGATAATGTCCTGCATCTTGTACCAGGAGCGCAGCGGAATGATTAGCGTCAGCACCATTGCAAAACCGGAATAGATCGCGCCTGCAACGAAATAGGGCGGGAAAATCGTCGTGTGCCAGCCGGGAATGACGCTGATCGCGAAGTCGAAGCTCACAATCGTGTGCACCGAAAGCACCAGCGGCGTCGAGAGGCCGGCCAACAATAAATACGCCTTGTTATACCGGTGCCAGTGCTTGATTGACCCGCGCCACCCGAGCGCCAGCACGCCGTACATGCGCTGCATCCAAAGCTTCGGCGCCGAATCCCGCATGGTCGCCAAATCCGGAATCAGGCCAACGTACCAGAACACAAGCGAAACCGTTCCATAAGTCGAGACCGCGAACACGTCCCACTCGAGCGGGCTGCGCGGCTGCGGCCACAACCACATCGAGCTTGGATAAGGCATCAGCCAGTAAAACAGCCAAGGCCGCCCGAGATGCAAGATCGGAAACATCGCGGCGCAAGCCACGGCGAACAACGTCATCGCTTCGGCAAAGCGGTTAATCGAAGTCCGCCAATCCTGCTTTAACAGAAATAGGATGGCCGAAATCAGTGTGCCCGCATGGCCGATACCGATCCACCAAACGAAATTGATAATCGCAAAGCCCCAACCAATCGGGATGTTGATGCCCCAGATCCCGACGCCCTTCAGAAAAAGCACGCTCACCGCGTACAGGAGCACGTTGACGATTGCAAAAGAGATCAGCGCGCCGATGATCCATCCTTTCGGCGTGTTTTTCCACTTGAGAAAAACGGTCCCGGCGATTTTGTCTGTGACGCTATCGTACGTATGCCCCGGCGCTAGAACACTCGCCGGGCCCGGATCAATTACCTGAACGTTAGTCGCGAGCAGCTTTTCTTCAGGATTCTCTGTTGGCACGCTGCCCCCTTAATGCCTCGTTTGAGTTGCGGACGTAGCCGAGATACGTTGTGCGCGGGCGTGTGTTCAGATCATCGAGCAGTCCGTAGTTGCGCTTCAGCGCCTGAAGCTTTGCGACCTTGCTGTTTCGATCGTTGAGATCGCCAAAAGTAATCGCCTCAGTAGGACAGACTTGCTGGCACGCGGTTTGGATTTCGCCATCGCGCGCGCGCCGCTCTTCCTTCTCTGCTTGAATCTTGACTTCCTGAATCCGTTGGATGCAGTACGAGCATTTCTCCATGACGCCGCGGCTGCGGACCGTTACATCCGGGTTGCGCACTCCATATAAGCTGGGCGTCTGCCAGTCCGAATACAAGTAAAAGTTAAAGCGGCGCACCTTGTAAGGACAATTATTCGAACAGTAGCGAGTACCAACGCAGCGGTTATAAACCATCTGATTGATTCCTTCATCGCTGTGCACTGTCGCCGCCACCGGACACACCAGCTCGCACGGCGCGTTCTCGCAGTGCATGCACGGAATCGGCTGGTTGTAGATCTCCGGAGTATCGAGATTGCCCGAATAATACCGGTCGACTCGTATCCAATGCATATGCCGGCCGCGTGCCACCTGGTCTTTGCCAACCACTGCGATATTGTTCTCCGCCTGGCACGCAATGACGCATGAGTGGCAGCCGATGCAGACATTCAGATCGATCGCCATGCCCCATTTGTAGCCGGTGTATGGAAATTCTTGAGGAAGGTACAAAGTCAGATCGGGCGGTAGCGGTTTCTCCTCCCGCGTGGGGAAGTCCGGATGCTCCCGGAATTCACTCAGCTCCGCCGCGCGCACCGGATCTCGCCCGGCCATCGTCTGAGTCTCTTGAATGTCGGCGATCCGATAAGTCCGGCCGGTTTTCTCGACTGATCCAGCGGCAACATAGCGCGCAGCCGCATTCTGAATCGCGTACGCGTTATATCCAATATCGTTTCCGACGCGTCCTGAACCTTTGCGGCCGTATCCGAATGTGATGGTTACGGAATCTTCTGCGTGTCCTGGCAAAATCCACGCCGGACCCTCAATGCTTTTGCCGTCCACCGTCACTCGCAGCACGTGTCCTTTATCAATGTGCATATCAGTGGCGGCCTTCGGACTCACCAGCACCACGTTGTCCCATGTCATCTTGCTCTGCGGCTTGGGCAATTCTTGTAGCCACCCGTTATTCGAATACGTGCCGTCGCCAATAGTGGGATCGGGCCGAAGAACCACCTCCACGCCGCCCGTCGCTGGAGAAGCAAGCGGCGGAAGTGCCACAGACCCTCCCGCCTTCACCTCTGCCACTGCGGTTCCCGCCACAAAACCGTCATGCAGGGATTTCGGCCACACGGCTCCAAAATCACCCGTCTTATTCTGCGCCTGCCAATATCCCTTCACGATGTCATGCGAGCTGACGTCCGGCTTGCCGTCGAGAATCGTGAGAATTTCGTGAGCGGATTTCCCGTCGTACAACGGCAGAATCAAAGGCTGCTGAATCGTTACCGTTCCGTCGAAAGCTCGCGAATCCGACCAAGTCTCGAGATAGTGCGCCTCCGGTATATGCCAGTGGCTCAGTAATGATGTTTCATCGAAAAACTGACCCAATCGGATTACCAGCCGCGCCTTGCGGATCGCATTCGCGAAATCGAGCGACGAAGGCGCGTTGTAGACCGGGTTTGAGCCAAGAATAACTAGCGTTTCAACATGCCCGCCATTCAGATCGCTTGCGAGCTCTTCAAGCGAATGCGTCTCCTCCGGCTCAACACCCTCAAGAACCCGCGCGCTTTTCCCGGTGTTCCCGAGCGCTGCGTTGATCGCGTAAGCCGCCAGATGCACACTCTCGGGCTGAAATTCACCAGGGATGACGACGGATCGGCCTCTTGCGTCAGTTAAATCTTTCGCGACCGCACCCAGCCACTCCGGAGCTGCTCCCGGCGCGTCCGGCGCCGCTACGCCGCACGCTTTTGCGAGTTGATAGGCGATTACGGGAATCTGGCTGCTCTTCACGGCAAACCGGTGATCGGCTATCGAGCCGCTAACCGAGGGCGCCGATTCGATAGCATAAAACCGGCACGGTGTCGCGCCGTTATCTACCGCTCGACGTCGCGCAAGCTGGCGGGCGTTGGCGAGCATCGCAGGTCCGACGTTTGCGAAATCGCTCTCGAGACTGACGACCACATCGGCTTGCGAAAGATCGTAAGCGACCAGGGCACCTCGCCCGGCAATCTTTTTCGCCGCGCTCGCGATTGCCGGATTTACGCTCGGTTCATGGATGTACCACTTGCTCGCAGGCCACTGCGCGCGAATCCTGTTCATCTGATCAATCAAGGTCGGCGATGTCGTTGCGCCGCTCAAGATTGCCAGGCCCTCTCCCTTCCGCTGAGCCAAACTTTGCGACTCGTTGATGAATATCCCTGTAAATTCCGCCCAGCTCGTAGCGCGCCCTTCGTGTAGCACGCTCTCAGAGCGGTCGGGATCATATAGATCCAAAACAGAAGCCTGCTCGAAAATACTTGTTGCCCCAAGACTCGCCGGATGATCCGGATTGCCTTCCACCTTTGTCGGCCGGTTCAAATGACTCTCGACTAGCAGGCCGCGCGCGTAACCCGCCACTGGCATGGCTGTCGCGTAAAACAGCGGAACTCCTGGGATGACATTTTCCGGTTGGCGTACGTACGGAACAATCGCCTCTCTAGGCTGTCTCGTGCACGCCGCAGCGCCCGCCATTGCAAGCGATGCCGCCATCACCTTTAGTAGGCTGCGTCGATCCACGCCTTGAGGAATCTGCCCGGAAAGTCCCGGAAACTCCTGCTCGATGTACTCGCGCAATTCCTCGCTTTCCGCCGCCTCTTCAAGTGTTCGCCAGAACACCGGTCCGCGTCCCGCAGCCAGCTTCTCGCGAAGAGCATGCAAGTTCGGCGCGGTTCTTGGCCTTGGCTCGAGCAGCGATTCCAACGAGACGAACGAAGATTCCTTCATCGGTGGCAAGTAAAGCAATCCGTTAACGTGCGCGCATCTTTAACTTTGTACTCAGCCATGAGCCTCCGCCCCAGCACCTCCTGGTTCGCCGGATACTCGTAATCGATATTGAAGACCTCCGACCTCGGCCGGATGTATTTGTATGGCTCCCGGTGGCAATTCACGCACCAGTTCATATAAAGTGTGTTCACCCGGTAAGTCAGCGGCATCTCGTCCACGTGCCCGTGACAAGTCGAGCACCCTATTCCTTTGTTCACATGAATGCTGTGGTCGAAATACACAAAGTCCGGGAGATCGTGAACCCGCGTCCAATCAATCGATCTTCCCGTCGCCCAACTATCTCGAATCGGCTGCGTAAGCGTAGCGTTTGCCCAAATTTGTGAGTGGCACGTCATGCATGTCTCGGTCGGCGGGAGACCTGCATAATGCGAAGTCTCGACGCTCGTGTGACAGTACCGGCAATCGATGCCGTCATCTTTGACGTGATGTTTGTGGCTGAACGGAATCGGCTGCTCAGGCGCGACCTGGACGAACGTCATCCACGATCCGCGGTCCGTGATGTAACCGACGGCCAATGTTCCTCCCAGCAGGAGAACGACAACCGCGATCGATCCCTTGGCGATCGTGTTTGAGGCTGGCCGAAAGAGTTGTGGCATAGCGTGAACTACTCACGAACTTCTTTGATGCAAACCAAGCCGTGATTATAACCGCTCGTATTTTTACAATCTCGCTTTTACTCTCACAGGGACGATTAGAATTGGGGCGATCAGCCGCATCCCAACCGCCAAGCCGCTTCAGCAGCCCAGAGCGTAAGCTGCTCTACTTCTCAAACGTGATCGTGCTTTCGCCCGAGAACTTGTGATAGTCGCGGAAATCGATCGCGTTCTTGACGCACGTCGTGGATCCCCGCCAGCACGCGAGATTCTCGGCATGCACCGGTAGAAGGAAATCCGCCGTCCCAAGCCGGACTTTGTCGTAATCGATCGCCCACTGCACCATATCGAGAGGAAAATCTTTGGGAATGTTGTTCGCCTCGAGCTCAATCCGCCGGACCTCGGCCGTCGACCGGTCCACCCACACACTCCCGCTGTAGGCCGGCTTCAGGCTCTGTCCGCCGACTTGTGTAAACCAATCCGAGTTCCGCAGCCCAACCTTGAAATCGTAAATTGCGGCCGGCAGATCGCGTATCGTCGCCGAGCGGTAGAACGTGAACTGCGTTTGGCTTGCATCGGAGAACAGGCTGCGCAGAACAGAAGCAAACTCTCCGATCGAAGTTGAGCCGCCCAATTCGAGCATGCTCTTGTTGACTCGCTTCCCGCCGACCGTGATCTCGCTATAGCTCTCCTTCCCGTCTTCAAAAACAACTTTCGCCGTAACCACATCCTGCGCTTGCCAGCCCGAGGACTTAGATTCCTCCATATATCTCGTCGTCGACTGCTGGCACACGAAATTAGGTAGACCGCTCGTGAAATTCAGCGCCCAGTCCTTCGCCCGCCCAATCAGCGCGTCGTAAGCCGGCCTGTTTCGCGCGTCGGAGTTGGCGTCATCCTCGGTAATGGTGAAGTCTGTGCCGTTGTTGTGACTCTCCGCCCGGGGCGGACTCGCGGATTCCTCCGTCTTGGGTTTCCCCCGCCGGAGGATCGGCCGGTCGGGTGCATCCACCGGACTCTCTGAAACTGTCGAACGCGGCCTGTCCGGCTGGTCGCCTGCTCCGGAGCTGGCCGGCGCTTCGGTCTGCCCCACGTTCTGTCCGGCATCTTTAACCAGCTCGACGCGGACTGCCGTCAGATAAGCCTCTTCATCTTCGGCAGCTTCAACGTGGACCTGGGTTCGCGGCACAATCTGCGCTGCGGCTATGTCCTTTCCTGACTGCGCGAACTTGGTTTTGGATTCGACCTTTAGCGTAAGCGTGCGCCCATCCTCCGTGGCAACGACCAGCTTCTTTCCGTCGTTTGAGACGGTCCTCCCATCGGCGGAAATCGTCGGCAGCCCTGTGGAATCCTTCTGGCTCTTCTTGTGGTGCCACGGCAGAGGCAGCCCGCCACCTCCAATTGGAGCGCCGTATTGCGCTACCAAGCACACAGGAATCCAAACCGAAAAAATGACTACCGAAACGAGCTGCCGCCGCATTAAAACTAAAGATGCACGCCGCCCGGCCCCGCGTTTCCTTCGTGACCAAATAATAGGAGTCACAGATTTCCAAAACTTTCCTTTTACCTGCTTTACAGCCACTTACAACCAATTTTTCGAATCCAGAGTTCGTTTTCGCCCTTTCGCGTGCTACCGTGTAGCCGCCATGGAATTCTCTTCCACCGCCAACTCATTAGCCTCCGCGGCGCGTGTCACCGCTAACCGCGCGAATTCCCAACTTTCCACCGGTCCGAAAACGCCGGAAGGCAAAGCCAAATCCTCTTTGAACGCGGTTAAGAGCGCTTTGACTGGCCGCACCGTCCTGCTTTCTAGTGATGACGCCGCTCTCTACGAGCGCCACGTCGCCCGTTTCGCTTCCCAATTCAATCCCGTCGGAGAGCGTGAAACCGAGCTCGTCCAATCTCTCGCCGATACCCAATGGCGCCTCAACCGCATTCCGTCTTTGGAAATGGGCATCTACGCCCTCGCGCGCCTGAATTTCAAAAATATGTTTCAGGAAGAACAGCCCGACGTCCGCGAAGCGCTCATTCAAGCTCATACCTTCATCACCCAGCAGAAGCAGTTGAACAATCTCAGCATTCAAGAATCTCGCCTTCGCCGGTACTACCAGAAGGATCTAGCCGAACTCCGCCAGCTACAACAAGCGCGTCTCAAGAAGCCTGTAGGGGCGACGCATGCGTCACCTGAGCCTGCCAAGTCCGAAATTGGCTTCGTTTTTTCATCCGGAACTCCCGACACAACCGAACCGCGCGTGTCAGCAAGCGGAGAAAACTCCAGCTCCCCCGACAAGGACCAAATCTCCGCCCGCGCCGCCTGAACCAACTTGCCTCACCATCGAAGAAGCACCAGCTCCGAACAGAACCCCGGCCCCATCGCCGCCAACATGCCCCACGTGTCCTTCGCAGGCCGTCGCGTATCCATCACTTTCTCCAGCACGAAAAGAACCGATGCAGACGAAAGATTGCCTGTGCGCCTCAGACATTCCCAAGAGATATCGAGCGCGCCGCGGGGAAGCTCGAGCGCGGCTTCCGTCGCCTCCAACACCTTCGGGCCGCCGGTGTGAAGCACCCAGCTTTCGATATCGCTCCGGTTAAGCCCGTGCTCGGCCAAAAATCCATCTACATCTCGGCCAAGATTGCGAAGCACTACGTCCGGAACATCCCGCGACAATACAATCCGAAATCCCTTTTCTGAGATGTCCCAGCCCATCACGTATTCGGTGTCCGGATAGAACACGGATTTCGTCGCAACAATCTGCGGCCCATCCGCTCCCTCGAGCTCGTCGCCCGCCACAACAACAGCCGCTGCGCCATCTGCAAACAGACCCGAGCTGATCAAGTTCGCGACCGACAAATCATCCTGCTGGATCGTTAGCGAGCACAACTCGACCGAAAGCAATAGCGCTGCTTCTCTCGGGAATGCGCGCACATAGTCTGCTGCGCGTGCAATCCCCGCCGCTCCCGCTACGCATCCCAGCCCAAAAATCGGAATGCGCTTCATGTTGCGATTCAAACCCATCTTGTTAATTAGGCGCGCGTCGATCGATGGGCTCGATATTCCGGTCACCGAAACGAAAAAGAACGCGCCGATATCGCCAGCGCTGATGCCCGCCTGCTGCATGGCCCGGCATATCGCTTTTTGCCCGAGATCCATCGAAGCTTCAATCCATGCATTATTTGCTTCGCCCCAACTGCTAAGGGGATAGGCTTCCAACGGCAGCGCGAGATACCGGCCATCTACTTGAGTCGCAGAGTGCAGCCGCTCCAGAACACCGAAACGGTCTAGTTTTGGCCCCCAATATTTCCGGAACGCTTCGACCAAAACGGCTTGCGGATAGTAGTTGCGAGGAAGCGCGCTCGCAGCGCTCGAGATCCTCATAGAGGTGGGGTGAAGCTGTTACGATGCCCGAATGTCACGTATTCAACTCTTGCACTGGAACGCCGGAGAAGCGCGAGCCTACCTCGAGCTTCTACGCGCCAGTGGTTACGACGTGCAATATAACGATCAGTTTCGCCCAGGCATGATGCGAACCTGGCGGGAATCGCCTCCCGATGCGTTTGTCATAGATTTATCACGGCTGCCATCGCATGGGCGCGAAATCGCAACCGCTCTCCGGCAATCCGCGGCTACGCGGCGCATCCCAATTGTTTTTTGCGACGGAGCCGAAGACAAAGTTCGCCTTATTCAAACTGAATTGCCCGATGCGGTGTACTCTAAACGCTCGACGCTTCGCTCTGCGCTGAAGCGCGCAATTGCCAATCCGCCTGAGCACCCCGTCACCCCGAAAGCCATGATGGACAGGTACGCTTCTAAAACCGCGCCTCAAAAGCTCGGCATCAAGGAGTCATCTATCGTCGCGGTGATTGATCCACCGCGCGATTGCGCAAAAGTGCTTGGTCAATTGCCGCCGAATGTCGAGCTAGTGGAAGAACCCGGTGCAAAAGCTCAGGTTACCCTCTGCTTCGTCCAGGATTCAAATACGCTGCAATCTACCCTTTCAGCGGTCCGCGAACTGGCGCCCTACACCAAGCTATGGATTCTCTGGCGTAAGGGAGGCCCCAAAGAGCGCGGGGCAATCAGTGAGGGGTCTCTTCGCGAACAGGCGATCGCGCTCGGCTTAGTTGATTACAAGATCTGCTCAGTAAATGAAGTTTGGAGTGCTATGTTGTTCGCTCTAAAGAGGATTTCTCCAAAATCCTAGCCTCCACCCTAAAGCTGTTTTTTCGCGGTGCCGATAAGCAATCAGCATGCATGTGGTGGGTCGACGCTGGTCCGCAAGGATTCTGTGTTTCCTTATCCTGACGTCTCTTTGTGCCGGCCAACGGTATACGTTCAAGGAGTACGTCGATGGACTGGGAGATCTGAATCCCAACTGCCTGCTTCAAGACCGGCAAGGATTTCTGTGGATTGGCACGGAGAATGGGTTATTCCGCTACGATGGCTCTCATTACAAAGACTTCGGACACGCTGAGGGTCTAACTAACACCTTCATTGAGGCAATTCACGAGGATGCTTCTGGGCGCCTCTGGGTGGGCACAGACGAAGGGCTTTTCTACTCGGAAGGGGAGCGGTTCAAGAATGTCCCGTACCGCAGTCACAATCTCGCAATAAAAATAGGATCGACTATTTCATCTACCCGTAATGGTGAAATCGTCGCCGCCACGGAATTCGGTCCCTTGACAATCGCATCTCCCGATCATGGCCGCTCCTGGCAAGTCCGCTCACTGTTGTCCGCCGAAGAGGCAAAAGCGCTGGTGCCGAACGGCACAACAGCAGTGCTGGCGAATGATGATGGATCCGTCTTGTTCGCATGTAGGGATGGGCTCTGTCAAATTTCATCAGGTCGCGTCATTTTCTGGGGAAGCAAACAGAGTCTGCCGGCGGATGCTTGGACAGTGCTCTTCCGGGACAGTAAGGGGCAGCTTTGGGTTCGCGGTCCGCGCCACGTTGCTGTGTTGCCGCCCGGCGAGTCCCGCTTTGAGAATCGGGATTTTCCGCGACGGCCGCACACTGACGATTACCTTGCTCTTGCCGAGGATCCCGCCGGCCATTTACTCGCGAACTTTGATTCCGGGGTAGCGCGGTACGAAGGCGGCCATTGGCGAATTCTTTCCCAGAGCAATGGCTTTAGCGAATATACGGTTCAAGCAATTCTTGTCGACCGCGAGGGACTCGTGTGGCTTGGGCTGGCAGGTCACGGCCTACAAAAGTGGTTCGCGTATGGCGAATGGGAGAGCTGGACGAGCGCCGAAGGGCTTCAAAGCAACTTGGTCTATGCCATCTTCCGCGACGATAGAAGCCGTCTCTGGATTGGCACAGACGGTGGAGTTAGTTTTCTGGAGCCTGGCAGCGCAGCAATCCACCATTGGAACTACCCCGGTATGGAAGCCGACCATTTTCGATCCATTGCCCAGTCAAAAGACGGGTTCATCTGGATTGGCACTACTGAGGGTCACTTATTCCAGGTCGATCCTGCCACGCTGCAAGCTCGACAGTTCGCATTTCGTCGCATCCATCGGATTCTCGTCGATTCGTTAGATCGAGTTTGGCTTGCCACTAGTGCCGGGCTATATGTAAGTGAAGAAAGCTCGTCGGCCCGTCACTTTCGCGCAGTTCAAAACGGGATTCCATCGGCCGCTGTGTTCTATGACATCACTGAAAACCGCAACGGCCAGGTATTCGCGGCGTCGAGTGAAGGTGTCTTTGTACTCAGCGGCTCAACGCGTAATCGTCTCGACTTGGCAAGCCGCGGGCTAGGGTCGGAGTTCGAGGATCTCGCCGTCGATACCGATAACAACCTCTGGGTTGCGGGTTCATTTCCTGGACTTGCGCGCCTCAAATTCAGCGGAGACAAGATCGTCCGAGTGGATCGGTTTCATAAGCCAGTGCTCGAGTCGGACCAGGTTGATATCTTAGCCGCCGACAGCCGCGGCTGGATCTGGGTAGGTAAGGACCACGGCGTCAACGTGTACGACGGGCGAAACTGGCACACCTATACCAAGGGCAACGGTCTGGTCTGGGATGACTGCGATAACAAGGCCTTCTTTGCTGATCCGGATGGCACAATTTGGATCGGAACAAGCGGCGGATTATCTCACCTCCTTACCCCCTCCGCAGTTTCGACGAAGCCGCCTCCGCGTCCTTTACTGGTCTGGGCGAAGTATGGCAGCAAGAACATTGCCGGAAATAATCCCGAATTCAAATGGAGCGCCGCTCCGCTCACCATCGGCTTGGCATCGCTCAGTTTTCGCGATGAGCAAGCCATGAGGTTTCGATACCGGCTTGTCGGGCTCGAACGCGATTGGATTGAAACGGCGAGCCGTGAAGTACGTTATCCTAGCCTCTCGCCTCAAGCCTATCGTTTTGAAGTAGTAGCGGTCGACAGCTCTACAGGCAAAACGTCGCAGGTAGAAACCTTATCCTTCCGCGTCATCCCTCCCTGGTGGTGGACTCGATCATTCACGGCAAGCCTGATCATGGGATTCATCCTACTTGCGATTTCGATATGGCGCTGGCGTGTGCGGGCGCTCGTGGTGCAGCAGCGCGAGTTGGAACGTTTAGTCGCGGAGCGCACGGAAGAACTCGACCACAAACTGGCCCAGGAAGAATTCCTCAAATCAGAAGCTCAACAGGCGAATCGCGCCAAAAGCGAATTCCTGGCTATCATGAGCCACGAAATCAGAACTCCGATGAATGGCGTTATCGGAATGACAACTTTGTTGCTCGATACCCCGCTCACGCCGGAGCAGCGGGATTATCTCCAAACAATTAAGGAGTCGGGCAATTGCCTCCTCGCGATCATAAACGACATTCTCGATTTCTCGAAAATTGAGGCGGGCAAGTTAGACTTCGAGGCCGTTGATATCGATCTAAAGGCTTTGGTCCGCGACTCTCTCGAGATGATCTCGGAAGCAGCCCGGCGCAAGAGCCTCAATCTCGCTTTGCAGTTCGAAGAAGGTTTGCCCGAATGGTTAATCGGCGATCCGATTCGCCTCAAACAGATCCTCCTTAACCTTCTCTCGAACGCCGTAAAGTTCACGGAAAAGGGCAGCATCACGCTAAGTGTGTCAAGGGAAGCCCACAACGAACCTGGGAGCGCGATGATACGTTTCACCGTGCGCGATACGGGGGTTGGAATTCCACTCGCCGCTCAATCAAAGTTGTTTGAGAGGTTTACGCAAGCCGACACGTCGACCACTCGCAAGTACGGTGGAACTGGACTCGGCCTCGCGATTTCCAAACGCCTCGTCGAGCTCATGGGCGGAGCTATCGGTCTCGAGAGCGAACCGGGTCGCGGTAGCCAGTTTTGGTTCACGGTTAACCTGCCCGTGAGCGTCCGTGGACCGTCTGCTCCCCGTGCTTCCGCCGAAACAAGCAAAATCGAACACCGTGCGGGCAGCCGTGGAGAAATCCTCGTTGTTGAGGACAATCCAGTCAATCAGAAAGTTGCGGTGCACTTGCTCGCCCGGTTAGGTTGCACGAGCGGCGTAGCAACCAACGGAACGGAAGCCTTGCGGATGCTGAAAGATCGCAGCTACGACCTTGTGCTTATGGATTGTCAGATGCCGGTGATGGACGGGTTCGAAGCGTCGCGCGCAATTCGTTCTATGGGGAGTTGCTTTGCACGCCTTCCGATCATTGCTGTGACGGCCAGCGTCCTACCTGGTCAAGGGGCAAAATGCCTTGCGGCCGGAATGAACGATTATCTTCCCAAGCCAGTCCGCAAGGATGCGCTCGAGGCAATTTTGGACCGCTGGCTACCCCTGCCCGTTCAGTCAACCGTTGAAGAATCCATTCCACTTAACTCCGTAGTTGGGTGATCCGATCCCCTGAAGCGATCTGGCCCCTGAGAAGTCGGCCTATCCGGCGGCACGTATTCCTCGTGGCAACTGCCCTGGTCACTCAGGAGGAGACGCTCCACTGGCTTGCGCTGCGCATGGTTCCCGGACTAGGCACCGTCGGAACTCTTAGAATTCTGGAGAAATTCAAATCGCCTCAGGCCATTTTTCGGGCCTCTGCCTCCGAGCTCGAATCGAGTGGCATTTCTGCCGCCCAGGCCCGCAACATAGCTACGGGTTGTTCGTTTGACGACGCGGTCGAGCAGCAGCAAAATCTCATGAACGCAGGGGCTGAGCTAATCTCCATCCATGATCCGCGCTATCCCCAACGGCTGCGCGAAATCTTCGATCCACCTCTACTTCTGTTCGCCCGGGGCCGCACCGATTTATTACAGGCGCACTCCATTGGCGTTGTCGGTACAAGGCGTCCCACCCCCTACGGAATCGCGGCCACTGAGCGCATCGCAGCGGATCTGGCGAAAGCCGGGCTGGCGATTGTGAGCGGGATGGCTCGGGGCATCGATACAGCCGCGCATAAGGCCGCCCTGTCGGAGGGTGGCGATACAGTTGCCGTGCTTGGGTGTGGGGTGGACGTTCTCTATCCAGCAGACAATCGTAAGCTCTACGACGACATTTCCAGCCGCGGGCTGCTCGTCTCTGAATTCCCGATGGGCGCCCCGGCATACCCTCAGAATTTCCCCATACGCAACCGGATCGTCAGCGGAATCTCCCTGGGCGTTTTAATCGTCGAGGGCGCTCAACACAGCGGATCAGCCATCACAGCACGCCTCGCGATGGATCAGGGCCGCGAAGTCTTCGCCTTACCCGGCAACATTACTTCCAAAATGAGCTGGGGACCAAACCTGCTTATAAAACAAGGGGCGAAGCTCGTCCAGGAATGGACCGATGTGACAAATGAGTTGTCCGCCCCCGTACGCCGGGAACTGGTCAGCCGGGCGCAGCAGAAGGTTTTATCCGAAAACGGAGAACTGAAGCCCTCGGCGACTTCCGAACCGGCTGAGGAGCCCCTGAAAGCGCTAGCGCGGAAACTCCTCAATCAGTTGCAAGTTGATGTGCCACAGCAACTTGAGTCGCTTGTTGAAACTTTTGCGGGCGTCTCTTCATCTGAGTTGATCGGCGCGCTCTTTGAGCTCGAAATGTCGGGGTTGGTCCGCCAGCTCCCCGGAAAGAGCTTTGTCAAGGTGTGGTAAAAGAGTAACGTCTTCCTGGCGGGCTCCCCGGACCGGCCCGGAATCGGATCTTAGGTTAACGCAGGTATGAGCAAATCACTCGTCATTGTCGAATCCCCGGCGAAGGCGAAAACTATCGGAAAATATCTAGGCAAGCAATACGTCGTGAAGGCCTCTCTGGGCCACATTAAAGACTTGCCCAAGAAAGACTTAGCCGTCGACATCGAGCGGGATTTTACGCCCAAATACGAGGTGATCGAGGGCAAGAAAAAGCTGATTTCCGAGCTAAAGCAGGCCGCCAAGACCGTCGACGCCGTCTATCTAGCCGCCGACCCGGACCGCGAAGGCGAAGCCATTTGCTGGCACCTCAAAGAGGAGCTTGAGCCGAAAAAATCGCAGAAGCCGGCGATTTTCCGCGTGATGTTCAACGAAATCACCGCGAATGCCGTGAAAAAAGCCTTTGATCGGCCACTGCCGGTCAACGTTCACCTGGTCGAAGCTCAGCAGGCCCGTCGCGTTCTGGACCGTTTGGTGGGTTACAAGATCTCTCCATTGCTCTGGGACAAAGTGCGGCGGGGACTTTCGGCCGGCCGTGTTCAAACGGTGGCATTGAGGCTGATCGTTGATCGTGAGCGCGAGATCCGCGCCTTTCAAAAACAGGAATATTGGACCATTGACGTCGCGCTGAATGCCAAAAAACCGCCCGTATTAACTGCGCGGCTGAGTAAGCGTGGCGAAGAGACACCTCAGGTCCCAGATGAAACCGCCGCGAAATCCATCGTCGACGATCTCGATGGCGCAACCTATGTCGTTCGCTCGGTGGTTACGCGCGAAAAGCGGCGCAACCCAGTCCCGCCATTTATTACTTCAACCCTTCAGCAGGAATCTTCACGCAAACTGCGCTTCAGCGTAAAGCGCACTATGATGCTCGCTCAAGGCCTCTACGAGGGCAAAGAGATTGCCGAAGAGGGTTCCGTCGGGCTGATTACCTACATGCGGACGGACTCGACGCGCGTTTCTGACGACGCTCTCGCCGAAGTGCGAGGTTTCGTCACGGATCGCTATGGCCGGGAGTACCTGCCGGATTCTCCGAATGTCTACAAGACCAAGAAGGACATTCAGGACGCCCACGAAGCCATTCGCCCCACTTCTGCCTTGCGCACTCCTGAATCGTTAGAAAAATTCCTGGCTGAAGATGAGCTGAAACTATACCGCCTGATCTGGCGCCGCTTCGTCGCGTCGCAAATGACGCCTGCGGTATTCGACCAAACCACGATCGAAGTTGGCGCCACAGGCAAGAGCAAAGTCGATTACCTTTTCCGTGCAACTGGCACGGTCCCGAAATTCGACGGCTTCCTGAGAGTCTACGAGGAAGGCAAGGATCAAAAGGACCAGGACGACGAGGAGCTCCAGCATAAGCTGCCGGTCGTTACCGAAGGCGAAGGTTTGCGCTTCAAAGAAATCCGCCCCGAGCAGCATTTCACGGAACCGCCGCCGCGTTACAACGAAGCAACGCTTGTAAAAAAACTCGAGGCGGATGGCGTCGGCCGCCCTTCGACGTACGCATCCATTCTCTCGACTATTCAAGATCGCGAGTACGTAACCAAAGAAGGCGGCAAGTTCATGCCGACCGAGCTTGGGATGGTCGTAACGGATCTGCTGTTGGAAAGCTTCAGCGATCTTTTCGAAGTGAATTACACGGCCCGAATGGAAGAAGAGCTCGATGAAATCGAGGAAGGAAAGCTGGAGTGGCGCGCGGCCATGGCTGAATTCTACGACCGTTTCCAAAGGGATTTGGAACATGCCGAAGAACACATGACCGACATCAAGCGCATGGAAAAACCGACCGATCTCGTCTGCGAAAAATGTGGCAAGCCCATGGTTATCAAGTGGGGCAAGCACGGCAGCTTCATCGCCTGCACGGGATATCCGGAATGCACTAATACGCGCGAATTGACCGTGGACTTGCCCGATGTGGATAACGTTGATCTCACCGAGCAAGACGAGCAGGAATATTGCGAGAACTGTGGTCGCCCCATGGTTCTCAAGAAGGGCCGCTTCGGGCAGTTCTATGCCTGCTCAGGTTACCCGGATTGCAAAACCACGAAGCAGATCGGTGGCCAACAGCGCAAGGATGTCCCGCTGACCGAGGCCTGTCCGCAGTGCGGCAGCAATTTAGTCAAAAAATTCGGTCGCTACGGCGAGTTTATTGCGTGCGGCAATTACCCGAAATGCAAATACGTCAAGCAGAAAACGATCGGCGTGCCTTGCCCGAATTGTTCAGAAGGTGAGATCGTCGAGCGCCGTTCGAAGCGTGGAAAGACGTTCTTTGGATGCAGTCGCTATCCGGAATGCGATTTCGTCGCTTGGGGCCGGCCCGTTCCTGAGAAATGTCCGGATTGCGGCAGCAGCTACCTTATCGAGAAATACTTGAAATCGGGTCCGGTAGCTCAGTGCCCGAATCCGGAGTGCAAGTACAAGCATCCTTTGGAAGGCCCGCAAACGAGCGTCGCGTAAAATAAGCTCGCCTGCGCGGTGCTCAGCCCTGCGCCTCTACGCTCGATGCCCAACAGCCTACCAGCGGAACAGCAGCGCATCGCTGAAGCCGAAGCTCGCATCAAACATTGGAAGCGTTGGGGTCCTTACCTGGCCGAACGCGCATGGGGAAACCCCCGCGAGGATTACAGCGCTGACGGTGCTGTTTGGGACTATTTCCCGCATGATCACGCGAGGTCTCGCGCGTACCGCTGGACCGAAGACGGAATTCTCGGCCTTTGCGACAACCACCAATCTCTTTGTTTTGCCCTCGCATTTTGGAACGGGAACGACCCGATTTTGAAGGAGCGTTTATTCGGCCTCTCAAACTCCGAAGGCAATCACGGCGAAGACGTCAAGGAAGTGTATTACTATCTCGATGCCACTCCCACTCATTCGTATCTGAAGGGGTTGTACCGATACCCTCAGGCCCGGTTCCCCTACGAGCGGCTTGTTCAGGAAAATCGCCGCCGCACGCGCCACGATCCGGAATTCGAGCTTGCCGATACGGGGATCTTCTATGAATCCCGTTATTTCGATATTTTTGCCGAATACGCGAAGCGAGATGTTGACGACATTTTCATAAGAATCACAATCGCGAATCGAGGGCCCGAACCCTCAGCGCTCACGTTCTTGCCGGCTCTTTGGTTTCGCAATACGTGGGCCTGGTACAAAAACCAAGATCAAAAACCGTCATTGCAGACAAATTCAGCGGGGCAATTGCAAGCCGATCATCCTTCGCTCGGCAGCTTCCTTCTGGTCCTCGATGGCGCTCCGGACGTGCTCTTCACCGAGAACGACACCAATACTGAGCGGTTTTGGAACTGGCGCGGCCAAAATCGCTTTTACAAAGACGCTTTCCATCAATACCTCATCGAGGGCCGCCGCGAATCTGTGAATGCGCAGCATCAAGGCACAAAAGCTTGCGCAGTTTACCGCCTTACTTTGGACGTCGGCAAAGGCACGGTCTTGCGCTTCCGTTTGTGTCGCGCCGGCTCTCCCGATATTTCACGAGATCAGTGGGATTCCGTTTTCGAGTCTCGCCTTCGCGAGGCTGATGAATTCTACTCCCGCCTTTCGCGCGGGTTGAGCCAAGAGGCTCGCAGCGTGCAACGGCAAGCCTTCGCTGGTCTGTTTTGGAGCAAACAGTACTACCATTTCGTCGTCGAGAATTGGTTGAATGGCGATGAAACCATGCCCCCACCGCCCGAGCAGCGCAAGACTGGCCGGGATCATCGGTGGCGGCACCTGTTCAACGAAGACGTTATCTCAATGCCGGATAAATGGGAGTATCCCTGGTACGCCGCTTGGGACCTATCCTTTCACACAGTCGCGATCGCAAGAGCGGATCCCGATTTTTCGAAAGCCCAACTCTCGCTTTTTCTGCGCGAATGGTACATGCATCCGAACGGCCAATTGCCGGCGTACGAATGGGCATTTGATGATGTGAACCCGCCTGTACACGCTTGGGCGTCCTGGCGTGTTTACAAAATCGACCAACGCCTGAAAGGCAAGCCTGACTTCGCTTTCCTGGAGCGCACATTTCACAAACTGCTGATGAACTTTACCTGGTGGGTCAATCGAAAGGACTCGGAAGGCGCGAATGTATTCGAAGGCGGCTTTTTGGGTCTGGACAATATTGGTCTGTTTGATCGAAACGCCAAGCTCCCCTCCGGATGGCTTCTTGAGCAATCCGATGGCTCGAGTTGGATGGCGATGTATTGCCTCAACATGCTCAAAATTGCGCTCGAGCTTTCTAATTCCGACTCCACTTACGAAGATGTTGCCAGCAAATTTTTTGAGCATTTTCTGTACATCGCCGATGCCATCAATCACCACGAAGGCTCGGGTTTATGGAATGAAGAGGACGGCTTCTATTACGATCGCCTCCGCACTAGTGATGATGGCCATATCTCGCTCCGTGTTCGATCGCTGGTCGGTGTTGTGCCGCTCTTCGCTACCGATACGCTTGAAACCTCGCTTGTGGAGCGCCATTCAGGCTTTAAGCGCCGCATGCAATGGTTTATCGACAACCGGAAAGACCTGACCGAAGGACTTGCTTCAATGACCGAGTGCGGGATGGAGCAAAGACGATTACTATCGGTCGTCAATCGTCAACGCCTGGAGCGCATCCTTCGGCGGCTCTTCGATGAAAACGAATTTCTCTCGCCATTTGGAATCCGCTCCTTATCGCGCTACCACAAAGATCATCCTTACGTCTTGGAGCTCGACGGCGCGACCTTTCGTATCGGCTATGAGCCGGGCGATTCAGAGACAGGCACTTTCGGCGGAAACTCTAATTGGCGCGGCCCCGTGTGGTTTCCGATGAATTTCCTGATTATCGAAGCGCTCCAGAGGCTGCACCATTACTACGGCGATTCCCTCAAAGTCGAATTCCCGACTGGCTCCGGCCGGCAGCTCAATCTGCGCGAAGCTGCGCGGGAGCTTTCGCGCCGTCTCGCGGCTCTCTTCCTTCCTGATGCAAACGGCCGCCGGCCCATCTACGGAGATAGCGAATTGTTCCGGCGAGATCCCAACTTCGGAAATCACCTGACCTTCTACGAGTTCTTCCACGGAGATACAGGCCAAGGATTGGGCGCAAGCCATCAGACCGGATGGACAGGTCTCGTAGCGAAGCTGCTTCAGCAAAGCGGCGCGCCTGGAAAATAGCGGAATCAAACCGGCACCAAGCCGCGGCGCATCCCGATCGCCACCGCTTCTGCCCGGCTCGTCGCCCGCAGTTTTGCCAAAATTTGCGCTACATGGAATTTTGCGGTGTGATCCGAGATCCCCAGTTGATCGGCAATCTCCTTATTTGCGAGCCCATTCGCCAACATCCGCAGTACTTGCATCTCGCGAGCTGTGAGCGTCTCCAGTTCAAAACCATCATCGAAATGGCTGGACCTCACGCTGTTGAGCCAGTCACGGGCCTGGCTCTGCGTCAATACGATCAGGTCGTTCGCGGCCGCGATAATAGCGGCTCCCACCTCTCCTGCAGATGCGCTGAGCGGCAGAACAGCTCGCACAGCTTGACGCAAGGGCATCTCTTCGAGCGGCTCATCTGCGAGCGCAACTACAGGTGGACCGCCGGCTGGTATCTCATCAAGCGCCAAACCTACGCTCACAATCACGTCGACCACATTCTCGGGGCTGAATTCGGCAGCGGGATTGTGAGGCTGCACGTCTACGATTTCAAATCGCTCATCCTCGGCGAGTGAATCCGCCAGACTTCGTGCCCGAACCAGTCTGCTGGCGAGAAGAGCGACTCGAATCAAGCTGCGCTCGATGTTTGAATCTGGGACTCCGGCAAAAGCCGGACTGCGACTTTCCTCAACTTTTCTTGTCCTGCTCGATAGAAATCGAGCCGCAGCAACGCTCCCGGAGCTTCATCGATCGCGTTTTCGAGATCGTCAACGAAGCGAAGCTGTTTTCCGTTCGAGCCGACAAGAATATCGCCCGGCAAGAGTGATGCGCGTTCTGCCGATCCACCCGGCACGAGTTCGAGTATCATCATGCCGATACTGCGATCCTTCACCTGAACGGGGCGCACCACCACCCCGAGGCTTCTCGGCGAGATCGTCCGGTTCAAAAAAGATTGAACAGCGCGGCTTGGAATTGCGAGCGCCAACCCCCCGGCGACGATCATCGTATTAATCCCAACAATTCGGCCTTGTAAGTCCGCCAACGGCCCTCCCGAATTTCCAGGCGCCAGGCGCAAATCGGCTTGAATCCATGTCTGCCCGCTGATAGGTCCTGCAGGGCCGATCGCGTGCACAATCCCTGTCGAAACAGCTCCGACAAAACCCAAGGGATTCCCGACAGCTATGATCGGCATTCCAACACGAAGCTCGTCAGAGTCGCGCAAAGATGCTGGAGCCGCGCCCAATCCCGGACCCGCCAGCAACGCGAGATCACGCCGACGGTCGATCTTCACGATAGATCCGGAAACGGTGGCTCCTTCATAAGACACGAGCGTCAAAGATCCCTCATGGATTACGTGCGCATTTGTGATGACCTGATCGCGAGCCAGAGCCACTCCCGAGCCGTTTCCTTGCCACCGCCGACCTCCGCTGCGCACCTCTACTGTCGACCTGCGAAGCGCTTCTGCAACGCGCCCTGGGACGGGAATCGGCATTTCAGTTCCCTCTCTTCGGCCGCTCTGCAACCGTGACATGCGTTTCGACGAGCTCGCCTCCGCGCAACAGAGAAGCCTTCAGCGTCCTGCCCACTGCATTGCCTCGCAATGCGGTCTGAAGCTCGTCGACATCGCTAATCGATTGGCCATCGAGAGAAATCAGAATATCTCCGACGAGCCAGCCGGCAGCGTTCGCCGGTGAGTCGGGCTCGACGCTCAGCAGGATCAGGCCCGATGCTGTACTAAGCCCCAGCTTCTCTCGCAGCCCGCCAATCGCGACTGGATGTAAACCGACGCCCAGATAACCATGCCGAATTCTGCCCTCTTTCAGCAATTCTTCGCTCACGCGATGCAGCGTCGTCACCGGCACCGCTACCGCCGAATGTCCCAGTAGTGCTGGAGTCGCCAGGCCGATCAAATGACCCTCTGCGTCAACAACCGCCGCCCCAGATTGCGAAGGATAAAGATTCACATCGAGCCGGAAGAAGTGATCCAAGGTGCCGCCCCGCCACGTCCGGCGGCTTCCACTCACCGCGCCCAAAATCCCGAGACTGGCCGACGGGCCCGCGTCAATGGTCAAGCCCACGACTGCTGCGAGTGTGCCGGGCTTCATCAAGGCCGGATCTGCTGCTGGGAGCGGCTTTAAATCGCCGCTTTCTAGCTTGAGAAAAGCAAGATCAACGCTCGGGTCTCGCCCTAAAATTGTTCCAACAGTCTCGTGGCCGCCCGCGTTTTGAATTGGAATCCGGCCTTCGCGGCGTAACGCGTGGTTCGTCACGGCCACCAAATCCGGACGAAGAATCAGTCCGCTGACCACTCGATAAGGAGCTGCCTTCACCGCCACAACTCCTGCTGCTGTCTTCTCTACGAGCTCCGCGAGGGCGCTGGAAAACGCCGTCAGATCTCGAATAACTGTGCTGCTCATAGCTCCAGTGTGCTTCGCTTCAGCGATTCACACATCAGCCATTCGGGCAGGGTGCAGCTTGGGTGAAACGTCAGCGGCTCAGTCTTCTGAAATACTCCGCGACTGCATCCCGATATTTTTCGGGCGCTGGTTCCGATGCTGCCGTTCGCGCATTTCCATCCTTCCGGCCTGCGCGCCGGTTGAGATCCATTTCCAGGCGCTCGAGATTCGGCAGCACCTCATGGCTAATTCGTGATTCGAGCAGGCCAGGCTGTGCACCGGATACACGATCAAGCGATCGCAAGGCCTTGTCCAGATCCTCGCGCAACTCGCGGTCTGTTCGGTCGATCTGCTGGCGCAAGTCCGA